>Ga0335074_10000084_pt1 | contig 172708 bp, 171 predicted proteins | sample Lox_Sample_23_FD_206715 | JGI IMG/M metagenome (GOLD analysis project Ga0335074, IMG submission 206715) | Soil microbial communities from Loxahatchee National Wildlife Refuge, Florida, United States - Lox_Sample_2.3 | ecosystem: Environmental > Terrestrial > Soil > Wetlands | place: USA...
GGCGTTCATCGGCTTCTACGTCGGTAACCAGGACACCCGCTTTGCCTCGGACAACCTCGCCTTCAACGGGGCCTTGCGCAAGCAGCACATCCGTCACGTCTTCGCCGAGTATCCCGGCGGTCACAGCGTGACCCTGTGGGAGCAGGAGGCGCCGACCTGGCTGGCGCGGGCGCTGGATGCCCTCGCCCAAGAGCGCGGGGGCAGTTAGGAACCGGGTGGTGCTGGAGCGGGCGCCGGGGTGACTCCATAAGATCTTCGCCCGGTGATCCAGGGATGCGCGGGAAGCTGCTCGTCGGCATAGCGGGGCTGGCGGCGCTCTTAGCCGCAGCCGCACTTGTGCCCGCGGCCGCCAACGCCGCCGGCTGCCCCTGGGTGACCTCGAAGGCCCCGATCGCGGCCCGCGTGAAGCAGTTGCTGGCCCAGATGTCGCAGTCGGACAAGCTCGACCTGCTCTCGGGCCTGACCAGCGGCCCGGTGGCGGAGATGGGACCCGTCTACGCCGGCCAGACGACGCCGATCCCGTCCCTGTGCGTCCCCGCGCTCAACCTCGAGGATGGCCCGGCCGGATCGGGCGACAGCATGACCGGGGTCACGCAGCTCCCGGCCCCCGTCGCGCTGGCGGCCACGTGGGATCCGAAGCTGGCCGCGCAGTACGGGGCAGTGGTGGGCGCCGAGCAGCGCGGCAAGGGCGCGAACGTCGACCTCGGCCCGACCGTCAACATCGTCCGCGACCCGCGCTGGGGCCGGGCGTTTGAGACCTACGGCGAGGATCCGCTGTTGCAGGGCGCGATCGGCGACGGCTACATCGACGGCGTCCAGGGCCAGGGCGTGATGGCGCAGGTCAAGCACCTCGCGGCCTACGCGGAGGAGACGGCGCGCGACAGCCCGGCCTCTAACTCGATTGTCTCCGAGCGAGCGCTCCAGGAGATCTACCTGCCGCCGTTTCAGGACGCGATCCAGCAGGCGCACGTGGCGTCGGCGATGTGCTCCTACAACGAGGTGAACGGGGTGCCGGCGTGTCAGGACGGTTATCTGCTCGCCCAGGTACTGGATAGCGAGTTCGGCTTCACCGGCTTCGTCACCTCGGACTGGTTTGCCACCAAGAGCGCCGCCCCCTCGGCGGACGCGGGCCTCGACATGCAGATGCCCGACGGCTGCTACTACACGACCGGGCTGCAGGAAGGGCTCCAGGACGGCGCCGTCTCCCAGGCGACGCTCAACGGCATGGTCTCCCGGATCCTCACCGAGATGTTCCGCTTCCACGTTTTCAGCCACCCGGTCACCGGCGCGCCGGGCGACGTGGTGACAACGCCGGCCCACGCCGCCACCGCGGTGAAGGTGGCCGAGGATTCGACCGTCCTGCTCAAGAACGCGGGCTCACTGCTGCCGCTGAAGCCGGCCACCACGCACTCGATCGCGGTGATCGGCGCCGACGCCGGCTCTGGCGCCTACACCGGCGGCGGGGGTAGCGCGAGCGTCGTCGCCCCGTCGGTCGTGACGCCCTACCAGGGCATCGTCGCCCGGGCCCACGGAGCTAGCGTCGTCTACAACGACGGCTCTGACCCCAGCTCGGCCGCATCGGCGGCCAAGTCCGCCTCGGTCGCGATCGTGTTCGTCGACCTTCAGGAGAGCGAGGGAGAGGATCTTCCGAGCATCGATCTGCCCGCGCAGGAGAACACGCTGATCGAGGACGTCGCGGCCGCGAACCCGCACACGATCGTGGTCCTCAACACCGGCAGTGCGGTGACGATGCCGTGGCTGAGCAGCGTGGCCGGCGTGCTCGAGGCCTGGTATCCCGGCCAGGGCGACGGCACCGCGATCGCGGCGGTCCTGTTCGGCGACGTCGATCCGGGGGGCAAGCTCCCGGTCACCTTCCCGGTCTCGCTCTCCCAGGAGCCGGCCGGCTCTCCGACCGACTGGCCAGGGGTGGGGGAGCAGAAGTTCAACGAGGGCATCTTCGTCGGCTACCGCTACTTCGACGAGAACAAGGAGACGCCGCTCTTCCCGTTCGGGTTCGGGCTCTCGTACACGTCGTTCCGCTTCAGCAAGGCCCACCTCTCGCGCCCGACCAAGAAGGGCCGGGTCACGGTCAGCGTCCTCGTCCGCAATGTCGGCCGGCGTGCGGGATCGGACGTGGTGCAGCTCTACGTGGGAGATCCCGCCGCCGCCGGCGAGCCGCCGCGCCAGCTCGAGGCCTTCAAACGGGTCACCGTCCGCGCCCGCCACAAGACCCGGGTCACCTTCACGCTGACCCCGCGCCAGCTCTCCTTCTGGAACGGGGTCTGGACGGCGGCCAAGGGGACCTACCAGGTGTATGTGGGTGACTCTTCGCGCTCGTTGCCGATTCATCTCCACTTCGCCCTCCGGCGGAGACTTACGACCGGCCGACGGGTTGGGCCGGCGCCGGCGACCGGCTCGGACTCCCCTGCGCTCGACGCCGAGTGCCTGGAGGACACGGGGGCACCGCTGGTCGCCGCTGGCCTGACCGTGGTGGGGAGCGCGGAGGGCGTCATCAACTCACTGCCGTAAATCCGACGTAATGCTCCTTCAGGTGTTCTTCGCGGACCGTTAGAGGTAGCTCGTGCTGCTTTGGTGGGATGTCGCCATGGAGGCGGACCAGGCCAGCGGCGAAGTGGGGACGATGCGGTGGTCGACGGCGGCCCTGTGCACGCTTGCGTTTGTGGCCGCGGCGAACCTGGCCGTCACCGGCTTTCGCCTCGCATCAACCGGGGTCGCGGGGCGATCGTGGATCCGCTTGGGGGTGGAGATCGCCGCCGCGGTGATCTTCCCGCTCCTGGCCGTCTGGCAGCTGCGCAAAGGGGGACGATCCGACCCTGTCGCCGTGCCCTGGCGGGAGGACGAACGGGAGCGCCCCAGAACCAGCCATCGCAAGTGGCTCCTCCGGGCCCAGTGGCTTCTCGCTCCGATCCTGATCGTGGTCGCCTTCGTCTCGATCTCGGGCCAATGGGACACCGTGACCGACGCCATCGGCCAGCTCGCCCATCTGCATTGGCGCTACGTGAGGTTGGCGGTCTATGCCGAGGCGCTTTCAACGATCTCCTTCGCGTCGCTTGGCTGGGTGCTGCTACGCGCTCGCGGAGCGAGGTTGACGCTGCGTTCGATGATCGCGCTGAGCCTCGCCAGCAACGCGCTGTCGGTGTCGATTCCGGCAGGGCAGGCCCTGGCGGCGACCTTCTCTTTCGATCAACTGCGCCGACGCGGTGTCGGTCGGGGCACAGCCGTCCGTGTGCTGGTCTCGATGCTGGTGGTTGTCTCGGCCGTGCTCGTCCTGCTTCTGGCAATCGGTGTCGAGCTCGCCGGCGACCACGGGCCGGCCGCGCCGTTCCGGGTCGCGGTGGCGCTGATCGCCGCCGCGGTGGTGGTGCTGGGGGGGCTGGCAGTGTTCAGCCGGCGCGTGCACTGGCCACGCTGGGCACCGGGACCCCGTGCGCTCCTCCCAGCGGCCGGTGCCGCGCTCGGTAACTGGATCACGGACTGCGCCTGTCTGGCGGCGGCGATCCTGGCGGCGGGCGGCCATGTTCCCTGGTCGGCGCTCCTGGCTGTCTACGCCGTCGGCCAGGTCGCGGAAAACCTTCCCATCACCCCAGGCGGGGTGGGCGTCGTGGAGGGGACGCTCTCGGTCCTGCTCGTCGCCTACGGCATGCACGCGACCACGGCCGTGACCGCGGTGCTGGTCTATCGGATCATCAGCTTCTGGGTGCAGGTCCCGCTCGGGCTCGCGGTGGCTACCGCGATGCACCTTAGGCGACGGCCTCAGGCGCGGCGCGCCTCCGCACGGGAGCGCACCGACGTGATCCCGGCGGCCGTGGCCAGCTAGCGGGATTCGGTTTACGCCGCTCGGCGCGGGGGAACCGTCTGAACTTAGGCCGGGCTTACACGTCTCACGCGAGGTGGCGGGAATGTCTGCTCTGTCTTCGGTTCGGCCCTCCCTTCGATTTGGCGCGCGGTGGCGCCTGGCTGGTGCCCTAGCGGCCATTGTGCTCACGGGCGTTCTGGCGCCCGGGGCGAAGGCGGACACCTCGTGTCCGTGGGTCACATCGAACGCGCCGATTGCTCAGCGCGTGGCGCAGCTGATGAGCCAGATGAGCATCGCCCAGGAGGACTTCCTGGTCGCGGGCCACGGCACCACCAATGAGGGTCCGAATCCCTCGCCCAACCCGTATGTGTTCTGGATGCCGGGCAGTGCGCCAGGCAATCCCCTCGCCGGCCTGTGCATTCCGAAGCTCGGCGAGGAGGATGGACCCGCGGGCGTCGCCGACGAGCTGACGGGGGTGACCCAGTTGCCGGCCGGGGTCGACGTCGCCGCGAGCTGGGATAACTCGCTCGCCTACCGGTACGGCCAGGTGATCGGCTCCGAGGAGCTCGGCAAGGGCGCGGACGTCAATCTGGGGCCGACCGTCAACATCGATCGCGACCCGCGCTGGGGCCGGTCCTTTGAGGCGTTCACCGAAGACCCGTTCCTGGACTCGGCGCTGGCCACCGACGAGATCGACGGCGTCCAGAGCACGGGCGAGATGTCGCAGGTCAAGCACTTCGACGCCTATAACCAGGAGACCAACCGCAATACCGAGGCTGACAACGTGATCGTCAGCGACCGGGTGCTGCACGAGATCTACATGCCGGCCTTCGACGCGGCGGTGACCAAGGCCAACGCCTCCTCGGTGATGTGCGCGTACTCCACGGTCAACGGCAACTACAGCTGCCAGAACCCGTACCTGGAAACGACGACCCTGAGGGACCTGTGGGACTTCCCGGGCTTCGTGACCTCCGACTACGGCGCGCTCCACAGCACCTCCGGGGCGCAGGACGGAACCGACCAGGAGCAGCCGTTCAACACCTACTTCGGGACGCCGCTCCAGACGGCCGTGGAGACCGGGGCGATCCCGCGCTCGGTGCTCAACACGATGGTCCAGCGGATGCTGACCGAGATGTTCCGCTTCAACCTGTTCAAGCTCCAGCGCCCCGCCACCCCGACCGCCACGGTCACCACGCCCGCCCATCAAACGCTCGGCAACCAGGTGGCCGACGGCGGGACCGTGCTGCTCCAGAACCTCCGCGGCACGCTGCCCCTGTCGGCCAAGAGCGCCGGGGACGTCGCCGTGATCGGACCGTCCGCCTCGGCCTCGCCGACCAACGGCGGCGGCGGTAGCGCGTACGTGGTCCCGTCCTCGACCGTCACCCCGCTCCAGGGGCTGCAGGCAGCCGCCGGCCCGGGGACGCACGTCAGCTACACGCAGGGGCTACCGACCGATACCGCCCTGCCGGCGATCCCCGCCTCGGCCCTGTCACCGGCCTATCCCGCGGGCGGGACGCCGTTCGGCGGGAGCTACACCGGCACCCTGACCGCGCCGGAGACGGGCACGTATGTGCTCGCGTTCACCAACCAGTGCCAGTGCTACACGCCGGACACGCTGTCGGTCAACGGGCAGCCGCTGATCGTCAACCCCGGCACGCCACCCGTGAGTACCTTCTCCGCCGCGATCGACCTGACCGCCGGCCAGAAGTACACGCTCTCGATCAGCGGCGGGGGCGAGTCGAGCAACTTGAGCTGGGGCACCCCGTCGTTCCTCGCCCCGGGGCTCGCCGCGGCGGTGAGCGCGGCCAAGTCGGCTGCGAAGGCGGTGGTCGTCGTCTCCGATGACACCGAGTCCGAGGCGACCGACCGGCCCAGCCTCAACCTGCCCTCCGCGCAGGACGAGCTGATCTCCGACGTCGCGGCGGCCAACCCGCACACGGTGGTGGTGATCGACGCTGGGGCACCGGTCGCAATGCCCTGGCTGAGCCAGGCGGCTTCGGTCGTCGACGCCTGGTATCCCGGCCAGTCCAACGGCACCTCGCTGGCCGACGTGCTGTTCGGCAAGGTGGATCCGAGCGGCCACCTCCCGGTGACCTTCCCGACCAGCCTGGCCCAGGTGCCGGCCTCGACCCCGGCCCAGTTCCCCGGGGTCAACGGGCAGGTGCTCTACTCCGAGGGCCTCGATGTGGGTTACCGCTGGTATGAGGCCAAGAATCTGACGCCGCTGTTCCCGTTCGGGTTCGGGCTGTCGTACACGAAGTTCGCCTTCAGCCATCTGCGCATCGAGCGGACCGGGGCTGGCGGCGTCTACGACACCGTTGTCTCGGCCACGATCAAGAACGTCGGCTCCACGGCGGGCGCGGACGTCGCCCAGCTCTACCTCGGCGATCCCGCCAGCGCGGGCGAGCCGCCGCGCCAGCTGGTCGACTTCCAGAAGGTCGCGCTGGCGCCGGGCCGCTCGGCGGAGGTCCACTTCACGATCACCCCACAGGACACGTGGTGGTGGGATCAGTCCGCCAAGGGATGGACCCAGAGCCTCGGCACCTATCAGGTGTACCTCGGCGACTCCTCGGCGCTGGCCAACCTGCCGCTGCGCGGCTCGTTTGCGATCACGCAAACCCCGGCCGCCCGCCAGGTCCTAGTCCGCGGAGCCAAGCAGGTCAGCCCGGGCCGTGGATCACGGTTCACGGTGCGGCTGACGCGCGGAGGCAATGAGACGCTCCGCGTGGTCCGCCTCTCGCTCCAGGTGCCGGAGGGATGGAGGGTCCGGGCGCTTGGGCCAGCGACCTTCTACAACCTGAGGCCGTCCAAGGCGGCGAGAACGCGGTTCATCGTCACCCCGCCGAGCTGGGCGCCTGAGACCAACTCGGTCGTCCACGCAACGGCGGACCTCAGCCCGGATGCCCAGCGCGAAAACGGGGTGACGGTCTCGGTCAGCGGCTAGGCGGCCGACTCAGACGGCTGGACCCGATCCCTGTCCGCCCGGCAGCGGGGCGGGCGTCGTCCCGGGATTGTCGCCCGGATCGTCAGGGGCGCGGATCCACTCGACGATCCGTCCCGCGCTGATCACGAAGTTGGTGCGAGCAGTCTGTCCCGCCCCGGTGCCGCAGCCCCCTCCCGGTCCGGGCCGGTTGGTCAGGCGAAACAGCGCGTTGACGTAGCGGCCGCGCTGATCGGCCGAGATGAACCTGGCGCCGCAGGGGAGGGTCACGTTGGCGGCTCTCGCGCTGGCCCGGCTGTCGATCCGGATGAGGACGCCGTTGCCGTTCGCGTCCGGTCCGTTGATCATCACACTCGGCAGCGCGAAGTACCGCGCGGCCCCGGCGATGTCGCCGCGCCGCAGGGCGTTAGACCACGCCTTGATGACGGCCACGGCGGCGGCCGGGGCCGGGATCCTCGTCGGCGCTGGCGCCGGGATCGTCTGGGGGACCTGGACCGCTCCGGGCCGTTCGGTTGCCGCGTGAGGCCTCACCGGAGGTCGGTGAGCGGAGCCGCATCCCGCCACGATCGCGCTCAGCGCAACCGCGAACAAGGGAGCCGAGCGACGGCCTGGCGTCACGAGCACCATCGTAGGACCCACTCCGATCAAGTCAACGCCGCGCGGCGGCGCTTACACTCGGCCCACGGTGGTAGCTGCTCAGGTTGCGCGATGAGGCGACAGGCTCGACTGGCCGCTGTCATGACGGTCGCGTCGCTCGGCTGCTTTGGCTGTGGGTCTTCCCTGGCCGGCTCGACGGCGCCGAAAGCGGGAAGCCCGAGCGCCGGGCCAGCGAAATCGAGGCCCACGTCGCGGGCCTCCGGCTTTGGTACGAACTGGACCACCTACCACGGGGACGCCGAGGCGACCGGAGTCCACGCGGCGTCGACCAAGCTGCTGCCTTCCCGGCACGCTTGGACCTCCCCGAGCCTTGACGGCGAGCTCTACGGCGAGCCGCTCGTCGCCGATGGCCGCGTGATCGCGGCGACCGAGCACGACACCGTCTACGCGCTGGCGGCACGCAGCGGGCGGATCCTCTGGTCACGCCACCTGGCGAGCCCTGTGCCATCCGATGACCTGCCCTGCGGCGACATCTCGCCCGAGGTCGGGATCACGGGCACGCCCGTGATCGACTTGCAGCGCAACGAGATATTCGTCGACGCGGACACGCTGATCCGCGGCCCGTCGGCCTCGCGTGGCGTCGAAGCGTCGCACCGTCTCTTCGGGCTCAATCTGTTCACCGGCAAGGTTGAGCTGGACGAGCGAGCGATGCCAAACGCCGGCGAGGACCAGCTCGCGCAGCTGCAGCGCCCGGGACTGGCGCTCGACCACGGTTTCGTGGTCATCGCCTACGGTCAGAACACGGGCGACTGCCCTGGCCCCAACGGCCCGGCCCACGGCTACGTCGTCTCGATTCCAGAGCGGGGAGGACGGCTCCACTACTTCCAGATCGGCAGCGGCCGCGATCGCGGGGCGGTGTGGATGGGCGGCAGCTCTCCGGTCGTCGATCCTCACGGGAACGTCTACGTGGCGAGCGCCGACGGCTACGACCTCGGCCCCCGTCAGCCATATGACGACAGCGACGCGGTACTCGAGCTCTCGCCGACGATGCACCTGAAGTCGCTCTTCTACCCCCGGGACTGGCAGCGGCTCAGCGCCGACGACCTCGACCTGGGGACCGGGGATCCCGCGCTCGTGCACGGTTTCGTGTTCCAGGTCGGCAAGACCGACATCGGATATCTCTTGCGTCAGGGACATCTCGGCGGCGAGGAAGGCGAGGTCGCGTCCCGTTCGGTGTGCAGTGGCGACCCGGATGGAGGCCACGCGGTGCAGGGCTCGGTCGTCTACATACCGTGCCCGAACGGCGTGACGGCTATGAGGATTTCGCGGAAGGCTCCGTACCTGAAGCAGCTGTGGACCGATAACGACGGCGCCGCGGGCGGACCGATCATCGCCGACGGACTGGTCTGGACGATTCAAGGCGACAACGTGTACGGCCTCAACCCGGCCAACGGCAAGGAGGTCGTCGCGATCCCGTTCGGCGGCCATGCCAACCATTTCCCGACGCCGTCCGTCGGCGATGGCCTGCTGCTCCTTCCGGGCACCGACCAGGTCGTCGCCCTCAAGGGTCCGGCCGGGCTGCCGCCGCCACCCGCCGCGGGTTAGGGCACCCTAACCTCTGTTAGGCTGCGGCGCGCATGGCTGATGCCGGCGTTTTTGCGACCAAGCTCAACGAGCAGATCGCCAACGAGTTCGCGGCCCACCAGCAGTACGTTGCGTGCGCGGTGTATTACGAAACCCAGACGCTCCCGCAGTTGGCTGGGTTCTTCTATCGCCAGGCGCTGGAGGAGCGCGGGCACGCGATGATGATGATCCAGTATCTGCTGGACACGGGCGCCGAAGTCACCACGCCCGGGATCGCCGCGCCGCGCACCAGGTTCGGGGACGTGGTGGAGCCGGTGGCGCTCGCGCTTAGACAAGAGCGCGAGGTGTCAGAGCAGATCAACGCGCTGGCGGGGACCGCCCGTGACGAGCGTGACTTCGCCGCCGAGCAGTTCCTCCAGTGGTTTGTCAGCGAGCAGATCGAGGAGGTCGCCACGATGAGCGACCTCTTGGCCGTGGCGGAGCGTTCTCGCGATCGCGTGGCCGAGATCGAAGACTTCCTCGTGCGTGAGCATCCGGGCGAGGACGGACCAGACGCGGGCGCGCCTCGCCAGGCCGGCGGCCAGTAGCACTCGAGCGCGCGTCACGAGGTTCTCTACGGCTCGGTCTCGTTCGAAGGCTTGCGGCTGAGGAGCTTGTATACGCGCACCGCACCCTCGTACCCCTTGAGCACTGGCATTTCGACCATCTCCAGGTCGCGTGAGGACGTCGCCTTTTTCATGCTCGGCCCGGAGACGAGCGCGGCTCTTGGGTCGGCGGCCTTGACCAATCGGGCGGCAAGATTGACGACATCTCCGTAGTAGTCACCCTGATAGGAGACGACCCGCCCAGCGGCTAGCCCGACGCGCACCGGAGGAAGCTGCCGGTCAGCCGCGAGCTCTTCGATCAGCTCGCGCACTAGGTCGGCCGCACGGCTGACGTCATCGACGGCAAACATGATCTCGTCGCCGATCAGCTTCACTACGCGTGCCGGATACCGCGTCAGGACTTCGCGCACAAGAGCTTCGAAGCGGGCGATCGCCGAGGCCAGCTCGGCGGGCTCCCAGAGTCTGCTGACGCGCGTGTACTCGACCAGATCGGCGAAGCCGATGCCCAGCTCACGCGTTACAGCGGCTCGGCGCTCATCAAGCGCCCAGTTCGATCTCGACACCGACAGTAGGTGTTCGGTCAGAACCTCGCCGAGCGCGTCCGCCAGGGCCGGAAGGACGATCGAGGCCGTCTGCGAGTAGTCCCGCACCACCTCGGAATAAGGCTCCCCGTGGTCGCGTCGCGGCATCTCCACCTTTACTCGGAAGGCGACGACGATCGCCTCGGCCAGCTGCGCCATCGAGCTTCCCATCACGCGCGCCAGCTGCAGTCCGGTCTCGGCCCCCAGGGGCCCGCTCATTTCCGCTAGCAGGCGGAGCGTTTGGATCTGCTTTGGGGTAACGCGCAGTTGCCGGTGCTTGGGATCCGGGAATCCAAGTGCGCACCAAAGCTCGCGGGCAGCTTCCACATCGAGACCAGCAGTGCTGGCAGCCTCTTCGAACGGCAAAAGCTCGCCCGCGCCCCGGAGGGCCAGCTCAAGTGCCAGCGCACCCAGCGACCCCGTTGCGACCGCATCAGCCAGCTCATCCGCCGTGGCGCCTCGCTCCTCCAGGTAGTCGATCAGCAGGTCCGTGTCGGACGGCTCCATCGAGGCACCGTCCTCGGCGTCTGGCTGCGATTCAGTTTCTCCGCCACCGCTCATTGGTCTCCAATCAGCCACGATCAGCCCGAGCAGGTACTGCGATGATCGCCCATCGGAGCGCGCGACGCCTCCGCCATCTCTGGCATCAAAGGAGGGCGGAACAGCCGGTCAGCGAGCACCCGCAATCGCCAAAGGCGGCCTTCGCTGTCGGAGGGGTCTGTCGCCTCTGGAGCCGCGCGCCGCTGTCCGCACGGATGGCGTGGACGGATGCGAGCTTGCGTGGAGCGAGCGTGCCGGCGTTGCCGGCGGTGGTGACGTCAAAGCGGGTCTTCCGCCCGACGGCGGGCGCGCCCACCGAGTCCCACGAAGAACGGCCCCGCCAGCGGGCGGACCTCGATCTCCCAACCCAGCTCGCACAGCGTTCGTTCAAGCGACACCGGCTCACGCGCCACCTTCACGGCGCGGAAGCGGCGTCCGTCGCGCAAGCGGCGCTCGATCGTCGCGGAGCCCGGTCCCTCTACCAGCTCCTCGGCGGTCCGGTGGCCGTCGTCGAAGAACATCACCCTGCCGCCGGGCGTCAATGCGCTGGCAACCGCGGACCAGAACGACTCGAATCGCTCCGCTGGCACATGCGAGAGCCAGAAGCCGAAGAACACAAAGTCATAACGACGATCTGGAGCCCACGCAAACAGGTCAGTCCGGGAGAAGCGCACGTTTGTGCGCGGCGCGATGCGAGCAACAGCGATCTCTAGCATCTCGGGTGAGGCGTCAAGTGCAGTGACCGACGTGGCGCGCTCGGCGAGTTCACGGGTGAACGTTCCGGGCCCGCAGGCCAGTTCCAGCACGTCCCCCAACGGTGCGGCGGCATCGAGGGCCGCCACGAACGCCCGAGAAGCCGCGCTCTGGGTCTCCGGCGTGACCCCTTCCACAGCAGCGTCCTCGAGGTACTCCGGCGCGCGCGCACTGTAGTAACTGACCTGCTCCGCGAGGAGCGCGTCAAGCTTCGCCATAAGCCCAGAGTACGCGTCCGGAACTCGACTCATTGCTCCACCATGACGACGAAAAGATCTGGGTTCAGCGCCAGTGGTTGTGCGCCCCTCCGCGCCGTCTGAGTCACGGCCGGCACGACACGATCGCGTTATCGAGGAGCGCTCGTCCGGCGTACCGCTGGCTGAGGCCCCCGTTGTCGCCGAGGCGCAAGTTTCGAACGGCCGTTGCCGGTAACAAAAGCGCCAGTGGTGGCTGTCCGTCTCTCGACGGGTGAATTGGTGGGCTTGACAGCGTTTGACTATTTGGCGGCCAGCACGTCTGCTGGAAGTATCTCGGGCGGCTCCGCGAACAGCTCGTCGGCCTTCTCCACGAGCAGGGCCGCGATCGGGCCTGCAACATGTGCCTGCCGAGCGTCCTCGCTGGCGAACGTGTCGAAGATCCAGAAGGTTGTGTCGGAGGTTCTGGCCGCGTACCAGGCGACGGTGCCGGGCTCCGCTTGGGCGAGCGGCAGCGCGCCTCCTAGCAGCTCAGCTACGGCGGCGGCTTTTTCTGGTTTGGCCACGAGGCGGACGACAAAGGCGTATGGGGTGCTCATCTGCTTCCTCCAGTCTCCAAAGATGGCTCACGGCGTCAGCCTCGGGACGTCAGGCGCGACAGCTCGCCCGATGCTCGAGGTGGCTCCCATGACGGGGACCGTCTTGTGTTCCAGTGTCATTTGGGGCTACTGAGTAGATCGATACGGGCTGGACCGCTCCGGAAATCTGCGGGGTGGCTCATCGCGGCACTCATCTGCGCTCGCGGGTTCCGGTTCGCTGTGGTCCGCTCAGGAAAACTTGGTGGATGGCCGCTCCTGCAATTCACCATCGAGGTAGATGTCAACCTTCTCGTTGTAGAAGGCGACCAGCCCGGCGATCTTCTCGCTCTCGGGCAGCGGCGTCCGATAAGACCACGCCAGGTCCTCGTGGACGGTGTCTCCGGCGCGCACCGACCAGTATTCGGCTTGACCCTTGTAGGGGCAATGGCTGACGGTATCGGTCCGGATCAGCAGGTCGAGCCGAACGTGGGTCTTGGGTAGGTAGTAGCGCGCCGGGAGGCCGGTCTCGAACAGCAGTCTCGGGCTAGTGGACTCGGCGACCGTCACCCCCTCGACCTCCACCCGCACGCGCCTGGAGCTCGGAAGGATGTCGACGCGGGTATACGGGTCGCGCGGGTGGGTGAAGACCTGCTCGTCCTCCTCGAACCAGGCGTCCATCGCGTCCCAGTCGAGGCGGATCAGGTCGCGCAGCTGGTCGATGGGCGAGTCTTCGTACCGCAGGGCTGCGCCTGGCACGCCCTTGTTCCCGACCCTGACGGTCAGCGTGTGCCCGTCCCCACGGCTCGGGGAGTGCGCAACCCCGCCGTCCGCTTCAAGCGCTTCGGCGCGGACGTCGGCGAGCGGAATGTAGTAGGTCGGGTAGTACGGGACCTCCCACACCAGCACCGGACGGGTGGTGTCGGCCACGACCTGTCCTGCGAGGTAGGCGCGCACGCGCTTCGTGCCGGTCTCGATCCTGATCCGCTCTCGCGGCTTGGTGATCTCAGATGTGGTCGCGCTCATCTTGTTCCTCTCGTGCGTGGGTGGGGCGTTCGTGCCGGCTGGCTCTGGCTTCGCTCATCTAGGCCTCTCCGCGTGCCGGGTAGTCGTGGGTCGTCCAGTAGTCGATGCCGCCGAGCAGGTCGTCCAACCGGGGGCGTCCGACCGGCATCGACAGGATCGACTCGTAGTAGACGGTGTGGTCGGGCGGGATCAGGAACAGGCCGGGCTCGTTGAAGAGCGCCGGCTCGCCCTCATTGATGCCGTGGGAGATGAACAGCCCCCAGGCTCGCATCTGGGCTTCGGTCAGCCCGTAGGCGAGCGGGAGGCGCTCGAGCTTCCAGTCCTGCGCGAGCGTGGTCGTGCGCTCTCGCGTCTCGCCGCTGACGGCGATCACCTCGATGCCGCGCTCCTCGAGCTCGTCGAGCCGGCGCTCAAGCTCTCTCAGCTGGGCCTGGCACACCGGGCAGTGCAGGCCCCGGAAGAATACGACCATCGTGAAGAGCCTGGGTGTCTGGTCGGCGAGGCGGTACGTGCCCCCGCTCAGAAGCGGCACGGTGAGGTCCGGCACCGGCTGTGTTGGGCGAACGACTTGGACGGCGGGCGGGGTGGCCGCGGACATCGCTTCTGCTCCGGTTCTGGGTTGGGTGGGCGTGGGGTTGTAAGAACTGCCCGGCTAGACAGCGGTGCGGCCGCCATCGACCGCTACCACCGCGCCGTTGACGTAGGAGGCCTCGTCCGAGCCGAGGAACAGCGCCGCGTTGGCGATCTCCTGCGGCGCGGCTGGCCGGCCGAGTGGAAGCGTGCTCGCGAACAGGTCCAGACCCTCACCCATCGGCTCGGTTCCGGGTGTCCTCGTCGGGCCGGGGGCAACGGCGTTGACACGGACCCCCCGAGGCCCGTATTCGGCTGCCCAGCTCTTGGTGAGCAGCTCGAGCGCTGCCTTGCTCGAGCCATAGAGCGCCATACCGGGTAGCCCGAAGCTGGCCACCATCGTCGAGACGTTGACGATCGCCCCGCCGCCGGTGGCCGCCATCCGTGGCGCGAACGCCCCGGTCAGGAAGAACGGCGCCTTCACGTTCACCGCGAACGTCGAGTCGAATACGTCGCTCCCGACCTCGTCCGTGGCACCGAAGGGAAACACGCCGGCGTTGTTGACGAGCACGTCGACGCGGTCCACCTCGTCGGCGAGGCGCCGGACATCATCGATGTCCTCGAGGTCGGCACGGACGAAACGCACACGCGACCCGTCCTTCGTCAGGGAGTCAGCGAGCGCCCGGCCCCGCTCTTCGCTGCGCCCGGTGATCACCACATCTGCCCCCCCGGCGGCGTAGGCGCGGGCTATCGCCTCGCCAATCCCGGAGGTGCCGCCGGTCACCAGCACGGTCTTGCCCTGAACGGTCATCTGTGCTCCAGTCGCTCGGTGTCGATTTTGGACCATACAGTCCAGTTGCAGCAGCTTAGCACACAATGGACCTCCCAGTCCAAAAGTAGCTACCCTGTGCACGTGACCGCTGCCGAACCCCGCACCGACAAGGGCCGCGCTACGCGTAATCGAGTGCTCGACGCGGCCACCGCCCTCGTCTTCGAGCGCGGCGTAGCGGGCACGACGCTCGATGACGTGCGCGCTGCCGCGAACGTCAGCAAGGGCCAGCTCTACCACTACTTCGCCGACAAGGACGACCTCGTCCACGCCGTCATCGACCGGACCGTCCAGCAGGTCCTCGGCGCCCAGCCCGCGCTCGCCGATCTCTCCTCCTGGGCCGCGATCGCCGCCTGGTTCGACGACCTCGTCCAGCTACAGCTCGACCGTGACGGCATCGGCGGATGCCCGATCGGCAGCCTCGCCGGCGAACTCGCCGAGACAGACGAACAAGCCCGCACCGAGCTCGCCGCCGGCTTTGACCGCTGGGAGGCGCCACTGCGAGAAGGGCTTCGACAGATGCAGGCCGAGGGCAAGCTCCGGCGCGGCGCGCACCCCGCCCGTCTCGCGACGGCGACGCTCGCGGCGATCCAGGGCGGGCTTGTCCTCACCCAGACCCGACGCGACCCACAGCAACTCCGCATCGCGCTCGACGCCGCATACGCCTACCTGCGTTCCTTCGCCGCCTAACGACAACCCAGCACGACGCTCGGCCACTTCCGCATTCGCGAAGGCACGAGAGCTAAGGAACCGGGCCTTTTCGTCACCTCAGCGGTCGAATGATCTGAACGACGTCGTCGCTGACGTCAGCAACGAACGCGGTGCGGTCGGGGCATCCACGCAACACGGTTCGGCTGGCGCCCGGTTAGGCCGACGCTGCTGCCGGATCTCCCACGCCGAGACCTCCTTTTCGAGCAGCGACGCAGACGCGGCCTGTTAGCCGGCGACGCGCCTTGCGCGGAACGCGGAAGCATGGCCACGAGGAGGTGATCATGCGATGGATGCAGCGGGATAGACGCAGAGCTGCCCCTCGGTTAGGGTCGCTCCATGCAGACCCGTGAGGAACTGAGCGTTTCCGCGGCCGGAGGCTCGCTCGCGGGCTGGGTCGCTGGGTCGGGACAGGCTGTCTTGCTGCTGCACGGTGGTCCAGGTCTCAGCTACTCGTATTTGGACGACCTTGGTGCCGAGTTGGCGACGGAGTTCCGAGTCGCGTCATATCAGCAGCGCTGGCTTGAGCCCTCGACTTTGGAAGGCCCCCATACGATCGCTCAGTCCATTGAGGATGCGATTATGGTGCTCGATGGGCTCGGCTGGTCGCAGGCGTTTGTCGTCGGCCACTCCTGGGGCGGCCATCTGGCGTTGCGGCTCGCCGCCGCCCATCCGGATCGGCTGATGGGAGCTTTGGCGGTAGAGCCGATCGGTGTTGCGGGGGACGGGGGCAAGGCAGCGTTTGAGGCCGAAATCGGAGCTCGGGTTCCGGCGGAAGGCCGTCGGCGGCTCGAGGAGATCGAGGCGCGAGAGGAGGCCGGGGCAGGAACCGACGCCGACTATCTGGAGTCAATGGAGATTTTGTGGCCGGCGTATTTCGCCGACCCCGAGAAAGCAGCCGCCGGCGCCCCCGATGCAGGCCTCCTCCGACGTTTTCATGGCAATCGCCCCCGAGATGGGAGATGGGCTCGAGCAGGTGGCGGCCGAGCTTGCCAACGGCCACATTCTGTACGCGTGCATAGCGGGTGCGGGAAGCCCGATTCCATGGGGTCAGGCGTCCCGGGCGACCGTTGAGCTCTCGCTGCGGGCGTCGCTGACCGTGCTGAGCGATGCCGGGCACTTCCCGTGGATCGAGCACCCCGGATGCGTCAGCGCGGCAGTCCGGCGGCTTGTCGCAGAAGTCGACGAGCTCGCCGCGCACCAGGCCTAAAACGCGCGGATCGCGCAACCGACCTCCATGGCTACTCGCCCGGTCTTACCCTGCCCGTGCTCCTAGCCACGCTCGTTGCCGAGCCGCTCAGGGTGAAGCAGCGACGACCGCTGTCTCCGATGTGCGACGGAACGGTCTACCGCCCCTTCGGCGACGCTGGGAGCGCGTCGATGCCTGGTCTAGCCCATCGAGTGGATCCGGTGCGGCTCGATCGTGAGCAGGATCCGGGTCTGGTCACGACCGCCATACCAGGGATAGGCTGTTCCGAGATAGCGCTGAGCCAGCTTCTCGATGTGCTCGGCGGCGCCGTCGGTGCTGAGGCGCACGACCTCTCCGCGCACGGAGTAGTACCGCGACGGGTTATTCGGGTCTGACACCGCGACGGCGACACGAGGATCTCGCCTGATGTTCGTGACCTTCTGGAACCCGTCAACCGTGTTGATGAGGATGTGGGAGCCGTCGGTGTCGACCCAGGTCTGCGTCAGCTGAGGGGAGCCGTCGGGCATCGAAGTCGAGATAAAGCAGGGGCTCGCTTGGCGCAGCAAAGCCAGCAAGCCGTCGGGAAGGCTCATCGCCACTGGCGTCTCCTCTCTGACCGGCGAGAGCTTTGATCCTATCCTCATCGAGTGCCGGCTTCGGCGGGGCTCGGGCGACTCGGCCCGGGGCGCTCGGCTGGCGGCAAGCGAAAGACCGATCAGGGTCCCGCGCACGCGCCCAGCGTAGGACCGGCGCCGGTCTATCCTGAGGGCGTGCCGGATCGAAGCGCCTCTCTCCTGGGTGAGTTCATCCGTACCCAGCGCGAGCTCTCGGAAGTATCGATGCGGCAGTTCGCCGCGCTCGTGGGGATTTCGAACCCGTACCTGTCCCAGATCGAGCGAGGGTTGCGGGCGCCCTCCGAGGAGGTCGTGCATGCGATCGCCGACGCGTTCAAGATCTCCGCCGACGCCCTCTACGAGCAGGCCGGGCTGAGCGCCGAGAGCGACGACGAGCCAGAGGTGGTGCAGGCGATCCGGGAGGATCCCAAGCTGAGCCCACGCCAACGGCAGGCCCTGATCGAGATCTACGAGTCGTTCGCCGAGGTTTCACCGCGTCCGCGCCGGCGCCGGACAAACCACGGCGCTGACCCGGAGGCGAGCGCTTAGCCCTCGGTGAAGAGGGCGGAGGCCTCCGGGTCCCCGTGGCCGGGCTAGGCGCTGATGAGCTCGCGCGTGGCGGCCACGCTGGCCTTGAATACGTCCTCGGTCAGGTCGGCGTGGACATTCAGCAGCTCGCCGAAAGCGGAGACGGGCGACTGGGCGCCGAACTTGCGCTCGGCCTTGGCGAACCCGGTCACGTAGCTGTCGACGCCGTCGAGGTAGGCGTTGGTCAGCTTGCGGCTGGCGTCCACCCAGCGCTGGTTGGTCTCCTTGACCCGCTCGCTCATGGCGTCGAGGTCGGGGATCACGGACTGGGTGCGCTTGGTGTTCGAAGTGGCCATGAAAGGGCCTCCTTGGGTCGAGTTCTGCTAGCAGGTTAGCAGCGGTTCAGCTAGCAGTGGCGTCCTCAACCGATGGCGCGTTCACGTCCTTCCCACTCGCGCTCACGGAGGACGAACTTCTGCACCTTGCCGGTGGAGGTCCGCGGTAGCTCCCCGAACTCGACGGCGGCTGGGCACTTGAACTTGGCCAGATGCTCGCGGCAGAAGGAGATCATGTCCTCCTCGCTGGCGTCATCGCCGTTCTTGAGCTCGACGAACGCCTTGGGACGCTCGCCCCACTTCTCGTCGGGCATCGCGACCACCGCCGCCTCGAGCACCGAGGGGTGCTCGGAGAGCGCCTGCTCGATCTCGATGCTCGAGATGTTCTCGCCCCCGGAGATGATGATGTCCTTGGAGCGGTCGCGCAGCTCGACGTACCCGTCGGGGTGCCAGACGGCGAGGTCGCCGGAGTGAAACCAGCCGCCCCGGAACGCCTCCTCGGTCTTCTCGTCCTGGCCGTGGTATCCGACCATCACGCTGTTACCGCGCATCACGACCTCGCCGATCGTCTCGCCGTTGCGCTCGACATCGTTGCCCTCGTCATCCACGACGCGCACCAGATCGGCGCCGTTATAGGTGTGGCCCTGGCGGGAGAGCAGCCGCGCCTGGTCCTCCAGGTCGCGCTCGTCCCACTGCGGCTGCCAGCTGCAGCCCATCACCGGGCCGTAGGTCTCGGTCAGCCCGTAGAGATGGATCGGGAACAGGTTGAGATCCCGCATCCGCTTGAGCACCGCGGGTGGGGGCGGGGAGCCACCCGTGGGTACAGCCACCCGCTGGTCGAGCTTGTGCGCCTTGTCGTGGCTGATGATGTTCATATGAATCGTCGGCGCGCCGCTGTAGTGGGTGACCCCCTCGGACTCGAACAGGTCCCAGATGGCGTCGGGCTCCACCTTGCGCAGGCACACGTGCGCGCCTCCGGCGGCCGTGACCGCCCAGGTCAGGCACCAGCCGTTGCAGTGGAACATCGGGAGCGTCCACAGGTGGACGGAGTCGTAGCCGAGCCTGAGCTCCAGAGCGACCCCGAAGGCCCGGAGGTAGGCGCCGCGGTGGGTGTAGATCGCGCCCTTGGGCTTGCCGGTGGTGCCCGAGGTGTAGTTGATCGAGATCGGCTCGTTCTCGTCCTTAAGCCAGCTCTCAGGCGGCTCCTCCGAGCCCTCGCCGAGGAGCTTCTCGTAGGGGTCGCTCCTCATGCCCGTGTCCGCGATGAGGATGGTCTCAATGCCGTCCAGGTCGAGCGGCTCGATGAGCTCTTGGAGCTCGTGGTCGACGAGCAGCGTCTGGGCGCCGGAGTCGCGCAGGATGTAGTCGATCTCCTTGCTGCTCAGGCGGGTGTTCAGCGCCACGAGCACGCCGCCGGCCAGCGGCACGCCGTAGTGGGCCTCGAGTAGGGCGGGCGAGTTCGGGGCCAGGACCGCCACCCGATCGTGGCGCTCGACGCCTTGCTCCCGCAAGGCCGAGGCCAGGCGGTTGCAGCGCGCTTCGAACTCGCCGTAGTTCATCCGGCGATCGCCGTGGATAACCGCCGGGCGCTCGCGCAGCGTCTGAGCAGCGCGATGCAGGAAGTTGAGCGGGCTCAGCTCGAGTCTGGACGGCGTTGTTTCCATGGTCCTCCCTCGGGTTGGCCGCCGGAGCGGCTTTCACAGAAAACGCGGTCTGTTTTCGGCTACCCGACCAGGGGCGGCGTCGAACCCCACCCCCCCGACTTGGGGGGTTCTGGGTGAAGCCGGATTCGAAACGGGTAGCCGAAGAAGCGATGCCCCAGTCATCCGAAAACGGCGATCGTTCCGCGAAGCCCAAGACCGACAACTCACCGCCGGTCTGGCGGATGCCGTTCGATGTCGTCGAGCGTCCGGTGACGAGCTCATCCGAGTCGTGGGTGCAGAGCAACACGTTCATGGATGGACTCTCGATCGCCTGGAAGCTCCAGCAGCGCCTCCGGGTCGAGCTGCACCGCGGCCTGTCGCTGTGGTTCGGGGTCTGGAACCTTCCGTCGCGCGGCGACGTCAACCGCGTCTCCAACCAGCTGGCCAACGTCGAGCGCCAGCTGCGCGCGCTGCGCGCGCAGCTTGAGGAGGACGAGCCGGAGGCCGGTGACTCCAAGAGGCGGCCCGCGACCCGCCGAGATCGCGGCTGATGGCGCCGTCGCTGCTTCAACGCCAGCTGCTCCGCGTCCGGAACGGGGTCCCGTACTACGCCGGCCTGAAGCGGGCCCCGGTGGCCCAGACACCGCGTGACCTCGTCTGGCAGCGTGACACCGCGCGCCTGTGGCGCTACCGGAGCCACGATCGCAAATACGCGCCTCCGGTGCTGATCATCCACAGCCTGATCAGCCAGGCCTACATCCTCGATCTCCTGCCGGACAACAGCATGGTCGGCTTTCTGGTCGACGAGGGCTTCGACGTATACCTGCTCGACTGGGGACGGGCGTATCCGGCGGACGCCCAGAACACGCTGGAGACCTACGTGGAGGACTACATCCCCAAGGCGATGGCCGCCGCGTGCGCGTTTTCCGAGGCCGACGAATTGTCGCTCGCCGGGTACTGCCTGGGCGGAGTCCTGGCACTGCTCGTCGCCGCCGCGGATTCAGGACCCCGAATCCGCAACCTGATCGCGCTGACCACGCCGTGCGACTTCTCTGAGCTGGGCTTCCTCAGCCAGATGTTCGTCGAGGGCCGGCTTGATCCCGCCGACGTGATCGACTCGACCGGGATCGTCCCGGCCCGGGCGCTGGACCAGGGCTTTCAGTCGATCAAGCCAACCGACGCCGTCGTCCAGCAGGTCAACGTCCTCCAGAACCTCTGGAACGACCAGTGGCTCACCGGCTTCATCGCAATGAACAAGTGGACCCGCGACCAGGTCCCGCTGCCCGGCGCGGTGTTCCGGCAAATCGTCGAGATCCTCGTGCGTGACAATGCCCTCGCCAAGGGGACGGTGCCGCTGGGCCAGCGCGAGGTGAGTCTGGGCGACATCGAGTGCCCGGTCATGAACGTGTTCTGCCGCCGCGACGAGATTGTGCCTCCGCGATCCGCGACGCCGCTGGCCGGCCTCGTCGGCTCTGAGGACGTCACCGAGCTGTGCCTGGAATCAGGGCACGTCGGGCTCGTGGCCGGCCGCCAGGCGGCGAAGGTCTCACGACCCCAGATCGCCGACTGGATCCGAGCTCGCAGCGACAAGCCCCAGGGATCCGCCCGACGGACGCAACATCCGAAACGACAGAAGCCGAGAAGGGAGGCCTCAGATGACGCCCGTTCCGCTCGCAAAGCTGCCCGATGACGTCGCCGCCCAGGTTGGCGACGCCGGAGCCAAGCAGGTCAATCTGTATCGCTGTCTGGCGCACGCGCCTGAGTTGCTGCGTGCCTGGATCACCTTCGCCTGGGCGCTCCGCGGCAACAGCGCGACATCGCGCCGGATGCGCGAGCTGATGATCCTGCGCACCGCGATGCTTCACGAGTCCCGCTACGAGTGGCATCAGCACGTCCACATGGCGACCCAGCTGGGCGTCGAGGAGACGGAGATCGCCCAGTTGGAGTCGTGGCAGACCTCCTCGCTGTTCGATCAGCGGACGAAGGCGGCGCTGGCCTTCACCGACGCGATCGTCGAGGGCAGAGTCCCGGCTCACATCAACGCGGAGCTCGCCGCGCACTTCAACGAGACCCAGCGGATCGAGCTGACCGTGACGGCCGCCTTCTACTCGATGGTGCCCCGGGTGCTCGATGCGCTCGACGTGCCGATCGAGGAGGAGTTTGCGGAGGCTACGCCGCCGCCAGCGTCCACTCGCGGACCAGCGCGCTCATAAGCCCTGCCGGGTTGGCCAAACCGCCCGCGTCGGCCTTGAGGGCCTCCTCGACGAGCTGGTCGTCGACCTCGGTGGCTTGCCGCCAGGCGTCTGAGCGGCCGACCTCGGCGGCGGAGAGGAAGCTCCGCAGCGCGGCAAACACCGCGCTCTCGTCGTCCATCAGCAGCATGTGACCTTCGCCGCGCGCCACGAGCAGGCGGGCGCTGGGGATGTGGCGCGCCAGCAGAAGCGCGTTGGCGAGCGGCATCACCGGGTCATCGTCCCCGGTTAGCACCAGCGTGTCGGCGGAGATCTCCTTGAGCCACCCGAGCGTGCCGGGACTGGTGGCCATCGCCAGCAGCTGCCACAGGTAGCCCACCGAGGTGGGGGGACTATGCAGGCGCGCGTCACCGTGGCGGCGGACGAAACCCGGATCCGTGCGCGCGCGACCCCCCATCAACTCGCCGATCACGCGCTCGTAATAGGGCCGCCAGTAGTAACGCAGTGGCGTTGACATCTGCATCAGCGTCCGCAGCGACCCGGGAACGCCTCCCCACCCGGGGGTGGAGGCGGCCAGCACAAGCCGGCGCACCCGGGCCGGCGCCGCCCGGGTGAGGCACTGCGCCACCAGCCCACCGAAGGAGTAGCCGAGCACGTCGACCTGGTCGTAGTCGAGCCGGTCGAGCAGCTGCTCGGTCAGCGAAGCCAAGAGCTCAATCGGGAGGGGCAGCCAGGGGGTCTCCGAGCGTCCGGTGCCCGGGGCGTCGAAGGCGATCAACCGGGTGCCCGGCAGCGCCCGCTCCATCGAAGCCCACATGTCCACGTGCGCCCCGATGCCGTTGATCAGGAGCAGCGGCCGCCCGCGCCCACACTCGCGGACGTGGACGCGAACCCCGCCCACCTCAATGGAACGCTCACGCCCCGCACGAGCGCTGCTCCCAGCAGACCCCATCGGCGGATTGTATGTACGGCGTCGGCTCGAACCGGGGCTAAGACCGGCCCGCGGGGGACCGGGCCGGCCCTCGATCGCCGATCCAGAACCTCGGGCCTGGCCCGTGCCGAGCGGCGAGGTCATCTGGGTTCGACAGGGCGCAGCGGTCCAGCGAGAGGCAACCGCAGCCGATGCATTCGGCGAGCCCCGACCGCAATCGCTCGAGTTCGGCGATGCGTTGGTCGATGCGCGTCCTCCACTCGCTGGACAGGCGCGACCAGTCGCGACGGTTGGGGGCCCGGTCGGCGGGAAGCTTGGCCAGCTCGGCTCCGATCTCCTCGAGGCTGAGGCCGATGCGCTGGGCAAAGACGATGAAGGCGATGCGTCGGAGTACCGACCGGGGGTATCGGCGGTGACCTGAGCCGGCGCGCTCTGAGCGGATGAGTCCCCGTTCCTCGTAGAAGCGCAGGGCCGAGGAGGCCACGCCGCTGCGCCGGGAGATCTCAGAAATCGTCAGCAGCTCGGCCACGACGCAGACGTAAGCAGAATTCGCCCTTGACTTCAAGTTAACTTGAACTTGTAGCTTGCGGGGTCCATCGTCAGAAGCCAACCCACGAGGGAGCGACATGGCCACGTCAGAAGCAACCAGAACCGCCGCGAGCGCCAGTGAGCAGATCACCGCCGAGGTCACTTCATGGCCCGGCGTGGAGGCGGGACCGGGGCGCCGCGGCGAGTTCGCCTTCCGTCTCGGGCGGCGAGAGATCGGGCACCTCCATGGTGATCACGCCGCCCACTTCAGCTTCCCGAAACCGATCTGGAGAGAGCTGATTCGCCAGGGCCGGATCGAGCCGCACCCCGTGTTCCCGGGCGCGGAGGGCCCGGGCGCCCGCCGGATCAGGACCGACGGGGACGTGGCTGAGGTGATCGCGCTGATGCGCATGAACTACGAACGTCTCACGAGTCGCCCTCGCCGTGGCGAGGCGCCCGAGGCAGCCTGATGGGCGACCGGCGAACCGCGGTCATCACCGGAGGGTCTCGCGGCCTTGGTCTCGCGCTGGCCCGGGAGCTGGCCGCCCGGGAGTGGCGACTCGTGCTCGACGCCCGCAACGCGAAGGCGCTCGCGGGCGCCGCGAGTGAGCTGCGACGGATCACCGACGTCGAGGCCGTCCCGGGGGACGTCAGCGACCCCGGTCACCGCGAGCTCCTCATCGAAGCCGCCGGCCACCACATCGACCTGCTCGTCAACAACGCGAGCGCCCTCGGCCCGAGCCCCCAGCCCGAGCTACGCGCCTACCCGCTGAGTGAGCTCGAGCGGGTCTACAGGGTAAACGTGCTGGCGCCGCTGGCGCTGATCCAGCTGGCTCTGCCGCAGATGAAGCCCGGCGGGTGCGTCATCAACATCACCTCCGACGCTGCCCTTGAGCCGTATCCGGGCTGGGGCGGGTACGGATCGGCCAAGGCCGCCCTGGAGCAGCTGACCGCGATCCTCGCCGCCGAGCAGCCGAGGCTCCGCGTCTACTCGGTTGACCCCGGCGACATGCGCACGCAGCTGCATCAGGAGGCGTTCCCGGGCGAGGACATCTCCGATCGACCGCCCCCGGAGGAGAGCGTTCCCGGGCTGCTCGCGCTGATCGCGGGAACGCTGCCCAGCGGCCGCTATCGCTCCCAGGACGTCGTCGCCGCGGTCCGATGAGCGCGCTCGCTTTCGACCTCCTGCCGGCGCTCGAAGCGAGCGAGCCGCCGGAAGCGCGCGGCCTCGAGCGCGACGAGGTCCGGCTGATGGTGACCCGTCGTTCGCAGGACGCGCTCGTGCACACGCGGTTTCGTGCGCTGCCTGACTACCTGGCCCCCGGCGACCTGGTGGTGATCAACAACTCAGGCACACTGCCGGCAGCGGTCCCGGCGCTCCGGAACGATGGGTCGAGCATCGAAGTGCGGTTCTCGACCCGCGCACCGGGCAGCGAGCTCGCCCGGGACCGGTTCGTCATCGAGCTCCGCGCCGCGTCGGGAGTCTCGCCGCTGGCCGACGGGGCGGTTGAGGAAGAGCTCCAGCTGCCGGGGGGAGCGACGGTCGAACTGCTGGCGCCCTACGCCGGCCGCGGACGCCTCTGGCTCGCGGGCGTCGAGGGCATCCAAGACGTGCAGCGCTACCTCAACGATCATGGCCATCCGATTCGCTACGGCTACGTGCGCCGCCCCTGGCCGCTCAGCACCTACCAGACGGCGTACGCGACTGTCCCTGGGAGCGCCGAGATGCCGAGCGCCGGGCGGCCGTTCACCGCCGAGCTCCTAACCCGCCTGATCGCCATGGGCGTTCTGATCGCCCCGGTGACCCTGCACGCGGGGGTCTCCTCACCAGAAGCCCACGAGCCGCCGTATCCCGAGGAGTTCACGGTGCCCCCGTCGACGGCGCGGCTGGTCAACCACGTCCGCGCGGCGGGACAGCACGTCATCGCCGTCGGGACAACCGTCGTCCGAGCGCTCGAATCAGCCGCGGCCGCGGATGGAACCGTCAAGCCCCGACGGAGCTGGACCAATCTCGTGATCTCGAAGAGCCATCCCGTCCAGGTGGTGGATGGGCTCCTCACGGGTTGGCACGAGCCCCGGGCCTCCCACCTCCAGATGCTCGAGGAGATCGGAGGGGAACGGCTTGTCAAGCGCTCCTACGAGGCCGCACTAACCGCCGGCTACCTGTGGCACGAGTTTGGCGACAGCCACCTGATCTTGCCTTGATGGGCGGCCCGGGGACGGGCCGCCCGTTTTCTGGCGTTCTAGGAGAGGACCGGCACGGTGGGCGAAGAGGGCGGAGCCGGGTTCCCGCTATCGCTCGGTAGCGAGCCGGCTCCCGGGAGGGAGTGGATCGTCGTCCAGAACGTGCGCCGGGCGGCCCGGATCGCCGTGACGTAGGCCTGGGCGGCGGAGCGCTCCTGCGCGCGGAGCCCCTGCAGCGTGGTCACGGCCTGCTGGAGAGCGGTTATGTAGGTGCTCCGGTCGTGGCTTTGCACCGCGGCCCGGCGGGCCGCCGCGAGGCCGGCGAGCGTCGATTTCACCTGGGCGGCGATTGGGGCGACCGCCGTCTCGAACCCGCTGACCGCCTGCTCATAGCTGTTGCTCAGGGTGGTGCAAGCGGCGCTGATCTGGGCGGCGTCGGCGGCCAGGCGCTTGGGCGTCTGTCCCGCGGCTACGCGCGAGCAGAGCGACGAGGCGACCGGGTACGTGCGCCAGTAGGCATGAGGGCGGGCATGTGCCGAAGCCGCGGGTGCGAAGGCACCGAGGGCTAGGACGACGGATATCAGAGCTTTGCGGTTCACCTGTGGGTTCCTTGACTGGGTCGATACGGCATCGATCGGCCACGAGCCCGCGAGAGGTGAACCGAATGGCCGTGAACCGAGCGAACGTTGGATGAAGGCGGCCGGTGATGTCCGAGGCGCTCGGCGGCGCATCACCACTTCGGCAGCATCGCCTCGGGGTAGCGGGCTCCGTGGGCGCCGTCCGGGAGGATCTCCTGGATCTGGGCCAGGTCATCCTCGGTCAACTCCACATCCGCGGCGGCCACGTTTTCGGCCAGCCGTTCCGGGCTCCGAGTGCCCGGGATGGGGACGATGTCATCGCCTTGAGCGAGCAGCCAGGCGAGGGCGAGCTGGGTGACCCGGATCCCCTTCTCATCGGCCATCGCCTCCAGCTCACGGATGGCCGCGAGGTTCTTCTCGTAGTTGCCCGGCTGCCAGCGCTCGTCCCAGCTGCGCATGTCGTCCTTGGGGTACTCGGCGGCGGGCTTGACGTCCGAGGTGAGAAAGCCGCGGCCGAGTGGGGAATAGGCGACAAACCCGATCCCGAGCTCACGGACCGCGGGCAGGACCTCGGCTTCGACCGCTCGCTCAAAGATCGAGTACTCGGTCTGCAGCACGGACACCGGATGTACGGCATGGGCGCGGCGGATCGTCTCGACACCGGCCTCGCTGAGCCCGAGGAACCGGACCTTGCCCTCGCTGATCAGATCCCCGACCGTCCCGGCGACCTCTTCGATCGGCACATCGGGATCGACGCGATGCTGGTAGAGGACATCGATGTGGTCGGTGCCGAGATAGCGCAGGCTGTTCTCGGTTACCTCGCGGATGTGCGCGGGACGCGAGTCGAAGTAGCGCGGCATGTTCTCCTCGCGGGGGAGGACGAACCCGAACTTCGTCGCCAGCACCATGTCGTCCCGAAAGCCCTCGACGGCGCGGCCGACCAGCTGCTCATTCGATCCGGTCCCCCCGCCGTAGAGCTCGGCGGTGTCGAGCAGGGTGACGCCGAGATCGTGGGCGCGGCGAATCGTGGCGATGCCGTCCGCTTCATCGCTCGCGCCATAGGCCATCGTCATACCCATCGTTCCCAGGCCGATTGCCGATGTGGTGAGCCCCTGTTCTCCGAGCGTGCGTGTCTGCATGGTTGTTCCTCCGGTCAGATCTTCCGAACTACGTGGTTCCGTTCGACGATAGAGGCGACGCGACTAACCCCCCCAACCGGGGGGATCCAGCGGCAGCGCCTGTAGCCGCCGAGCCCGGCCTGCGTCAACATCAGTACGTGACTGTCCTCGGGCATCAGGCGCCTCAGAATCAGGATCGGGCGCGCACCCCGCACGACGCGATCGAGCTGCTGGTCGATGTCCTCTCCGGCGACCAGGGCGACCTCGATCAGGCGGGGTTCTATTCGCGTCTCGCCGAGGGCGTGTGTCGGATCGCTCGCATGCAGGGGGCGGTGATCTTCCGCTACGACGAGGTGACGCGCCGGGTTGTGGCCGCCGGCGCCCACGGGATCGAGCTCGAGCGGTTTGCCGACTTCCCGGTGAGCTTGGAACTGGCGCCGGACGCCGCCCGGGCGCTCACCGAGGATCAGGTGATCGAGATCTCGCCTCCGGCCGTGCACGCGATCCCTCCCGAGTTCGCCCAACTGGTGGGCGACCACCCGCTCGTCTACGTCCCGATCGCCGCGGCCGGCCGCTGGCCGGGCGTGATCATCGCCCAGCCGGTCGACGGCGCGCCGCCGCTCGACGAGGCCGGCCGGGAGCTTCTGTGGATGGTCGGCAAGACGCTGGCGCTGGCCTCCACGGCGCGGATCGCCACCTTCTACGGCGAGCAGGCCCGCGAGCTCCAGCAACGGATCGACCTGGCCCGGGACATTCACGACCAGGTTGTGCAGCGCCTGTTCGGGGTGTCGATGGCGCTCTCGCCGCCCGGGGCGCTCGGGGACGCGGCGCGGGAGCGGTGTGCCGATGAGCTTCAGGTGGCCCTCAGCGACCTCCGCTCGGCGCTCCAGCGCCCGCTGGGACGCACGCCGAAGGCGACCGGCACAACCCTCGCCGCCGAGCTCGAGCGGCTGGCGGAACAGCACGGGGAGTTCACCCTCACTGTCGAGGGACCGGTTGCCGATATCCCGCCTCGGCTCGAGCCGCTGATGCAGTCCGTCCTCGCCGAGGCGGTCCGCAACGTCCGCAAGCACGCCCACGCGGGTGTGCTGGTGGTCCGCGTGCGCCGGGCGGATGGCGTGCTCGTCCTCGAGGTCGAGAACGACGGCGTGGGGGAGAGCCAGCACCTGGGGCTGCCGGGGGCGGGCCTACGGATCGCGGCGCTCGAAGCCTTGCAGGCCGGCGGCGTGCTCGAATTTGGACAGAGCCGGCCCGGGGTCTGGCAGGTGCGCCTCGCGGTCCCCGACGGTGGGCCGTGAGTCAGGGCGAAACGCTCCCACCGCCGATCCGCGTACTCGTCGTCGACGACCACGAAGTGGTGCACTGGGGCCTTCGCATCATGCTTGAGCGCCAGTCGTGGATCGAGAGCTCGTACTCGGCGCACAACGGCGCCGAAGCGGTGGCCAGCGCGACCCGCCAGGAGATCGACCTGGCGCTGGTGGACCTGTTCGTCGGCGCCGAATCCGGGGCCGAGATCTGCGAGCGCCTCCACGCCGCCCGGCCGGGGATCCGCGTGCTCTTGATCTCCGGCGCGGGGCAGATCTCGCCGACGGCGGCAGCGGCGTGCGGAGCCAGCGGCTTCGTCTCCAAGGACTGGAGCGGGAAGGACATCATCCGGGCCGTCGGGATGGTCGCCCGGGGGATGTCGGTGTTCGAGGAGGAGGCCGGCGCGCCCGAGGCCGATCCGGGGCTTTCCGAGCGCGAGCAGCAGGTGCTTGAGCTGGTCGCCGCGGGGGCCACCAACCGGGAGATCGCCGAGCGATTGCAGCTCTCGCCCTACACGGTGAAGGAGTACGCGAGCACGCTGTACCGCAAGCTCGAGGTGCGCAACCGGCTCGAGGCGGTAAAGCGCGCCGAGCGGTTGGGTCTGATCGGCTGAACCCAATGGACTGATTTTCAGTCCCCCCCAACCGGCGGGTTCGGGTGGCAGGCCGTGGCCGGATCCCTCACGGTGATGAATATGGAAGTTGGAACCCTTGAGCGGACCGCCGACGCCGTGGTCCCGACCCGCGCGCCGATCGCGAGCCCGACCGCGGCGATTGCCGCCATCGGCACGAGCCTGCCCGCGACGGTGATCCCCAACGCGCCGATCGCCGAGCGGCTCGGCGTCACCGACGAGTGGATCGTCAAGCGCACCGGAATCCATTCGCGTCACGTGCTCGCCCCCGGGGAGCGCTTGACCGACCTGGCGGCGGAAGCCGCGCGGGATGCCCTCGACCGCGCCCGGGTTGAGCCCTCTGACGTGGACGTCGTGCTCGTCGCGACGACGGGCTCGGATGAGCTGCTCCCCAACGCGGCGCCGATCGTCGCCCGCGCCCTCGGGGCCCGAAACGCCGCCGCCTTCGACGTCGGCGCGGCGTGCACCGGGTTCCTTACTGGGTTGTCGATCGGCGCCGCCCAGATCGAGGCCGGGCGGGCGGCCAGCGTGCTCGTGGTCGGCGCCGACGCGATGTCTCGGATCACCGATCCTGACTGCCGCCAGACGGCGGCGCTGTTCGCCGACGGCGCCGGCGCCGCCCTCCTGGTTGCCAGCGAGGCTGGAACGGGCATCGGTCCCGTGACCCTGGGCGCCGACGGGGACGGGGCGGAGCTGATCGTCGTCGAGCGCGACGAGGCGCTGATTCGCATGGCCGGTCACGAGACGTTCAGGCACGCCGTGGCCCGGATGTCCGAGGCGACCCAGGACGCACTGGAGATGGCGGAGCTCGGCCTCGAGGACATCGACCTGTTCGTCTACCACCAGGCCAACGCCCGCATCCTCCGCGCCGTGGCCGAGCAGCTCGGCCTGCCGGATGACCGCGTCGTCGACTGCATCGGTTCCTACGCCAACACTTCGGCCGCGACCTTGCCGCTCGCCCTGGCCTACGCCCGTGACGCGGGCCGGCTTCACGCCGGCGACCGCGTCCTGCTGGCCGCCTTCGGGGCGGGATTCACCTGGGGAGCCGCCGTCGTCCACTGGAACACCCCCAACCCGAAAGGAGCATCCAATGTCCACGACCACCACGACTGAGCGCGTCGAGCGCGTAGTCATCGAAACGATCGAAGGCTTCGGTCCCGACGCCGAGGTGACCCGCGACGCCACGTTCGAGGCCCTCGACGTCGACTCGCTCGACCTGGTCGAGCTGGGGCAGATCGTCGACGACGAGTTCGGCGTCAAGCTCGAGGCCTCTGACGTCGGCGAGCTGAAGACCGTCGGCGACGCGATCGACCTGGTGGCGGCCCGCGCGTCATGAAGCGTGTAGTCATCACCGGGCTCGGTGCCGTCACCCCGCTGGGCGTCGGCGCCCGCCGGCTGCATGCTCGCTGGAGCGCCGGCGACTGCGGCATCGAGGATGGCGTCGGGCGCTGCTCGGAGTTCGAGCCCACCGACGTGCTCTCGGCCAAGGAAGTGCGGCGCAGTGACCGCTTCACCCAGCTGGCGCTCGCCGCGAGTGCCGAGGCGCTTGAGGACGCCGGCTGGGCCGACGAGCTGCCCCACGACCCGGCGAGCATCGGATGCGTGATCGGCACCGGGATCGGAGGCCTCGGCTCGATGGAATCCGGCCACGACGTGCTCCGCGACCGGGGCGCCGGCCGCGTCTCGCCGCTCTTGGTCCCGATGATGATGACCAACGCCGCCGCCGGCGTCGTGGCGATGCGCCACGGCCTGCGCGGTCAAAGCTTCAGCATCGGGTCGGCCTGCGCCGCCGGCTCGAACGCGATCGGCGTGGCCACTCGGATGATCCAGTCAGGCGACGCGACGGCGGTCCTCGCCGGCGGCGCCGAGGCGACCTTGACCCCACTGGCCACGGCGGCCTTCGGCGCCATGGAGGCGACCTCGAAGATCGGCATCTCGCGTCCCTTCGATGCTCGCCGCGATGGCTTTGTCATGGGCGAGGGCGCCGGTGTGCTGGTGCTGGAGGACGCCGACGCGGCCGAGGCGCGGGGCGCCCAGGTGCTCGGCGAAGTCCTCGGCTACGCGGCCACCTCGGATGCGCACCACCTCACGGCTCCCGATCCCGAGGGACGCGGCGCCGCCGAGGCGATCCGCCGCGCCCTGGATGACGCGGACCTCTCGCCTGACGACATCGACTACGTCAACGCCCACGGCACCTCGACCCAGTTGAACGACCGGGCCGAGACCGGTGCCCTCAAGTCCGCCCTGGGCGAGCACGCCTACCGGGTCCCTGTGTCCTCGACCAAGTCCGCCGTCGGCCACCTGCTCGGTGCCGCCGGCGCGGTCGAGGCGATCGCCACCGTGCTGGCGCTGGCCGACCGGGTGGCGCCGCCTACCCTCGGCTACGAAGAGCCGGATGAGGACATGGGCCTCGACTACGTGCCCGGGAGCGCCCAGGCCCTTCCTGAGCGCAGCGGCTCAAAGCCGCCCGTCGCGCTGTCGAACTCGTTCGGCTTCGGCGGGCACAACGCGGTCCTCTGCCTGGGAGGTGTGGGATGACCTCGCTCGCCCTCGCCCCGCCAACCCAGGAGCCGCTCACCCCACTCGAGCGACTCGAGACTCTCTGTGATCCCGGCTCGCTGCAGGTGATCCGCTCGGAGGTGACCTCGCGTCACATGGGCGCCAAGACCCGTGCGGGTGACGGCGTGGTCGGCGGCGCCGGGCTCGTCGAGGGGCGCCCGGTGTTCTGCTACGCCCAGGACGCGTCCTACGTCGGCGGTTCGCTCGGTGAGGCGCACGCCGACACGATCGTGCGCGTCATGCGCCTCGCTCGGCGCTCGCGGACCCCGGTGGTCGGTTTCGTCGGCTCAGGCGGCGCCCGGATGCAGGAGGGGATCGCGGCGCTGGGCGGCTACGGCCGGATCTTCCGCGAGATCGCCCTGATGTCCGGGAAGGTGCCGCAGATCTCGATCATCACCGGGCTCTCGGCCGGCGGCGGCGCCTACTCGCCCGCGCTCACCGACTGGGTCGTGATGACCCGCGAGTCGAGCATGTTCCTGACCGGCCCCAGCGTGGTCCGGGACGCGCTCGGCGAAGAGGTCACCGCCGCCGAGCTGGGCGGTACCCGCGTGCATGAGCGCAACGGCGTCTGCCACTTCGTGGCCGACAGCGACGTCGACGGCGCCCACCTGGCCCGCGAGCTGCTCGCTTACCTGCCGGCCCGCGCCGGAGAGCCCGCGCCCACGCTGCCACCGCGGCGGGCGCCCGACCGGAGTCCCGGCGCTTCCGTGCCAGCCGATCCGCGCCGTGTCTACGACGTGCGCGAGGTGGCCCGTTGCCTCGTCGACGGCGGCCAGCTCCTCGAGGTCGCGCCCGGCTGGGCCCGGAACATCGTCACGGGCTTTGCCCGGATCGAAGGGCGAACCGTCGGCGTGATCGCCAACCAGCCGCGCTACCTCGGCGGCGTGCTCGACGCCGAGAGCTCCCAGAAGGGCGCCCGGTTCGTCTCCAAGTGCAACGCGTTCGGGATCCCACTCGTCGTCCTGGTCGACACGCCGGGCTACATGCCGGGAACCCGCCAGGAGAAGGCCGGTGTGATTCGCTTCGGCGCGACGCTCGTGCAGGCCTTCGCCGAGGCAACCGTGCCCCGGGTGACGATCGTGCTGCGCAAGGCGTTCGGCGGCGCCTTCATCACGATGAACTCCAAGGACCTGGGCGCCGATTACGTGTTCGCGTGGCCCCAGGCGGAGATCGGGGTGATGGGGGCCAAGCCCGCCGTGGGGATCATCCACCGCCGGGAGCTGGCCGCCGCCGAGGATCCGGAAGCGGCCCGGGAGCAGCTGGCGGCCGAGTACGAGGAGACTCATCTGCGCCCGGACGTGGCAGCCCGCGAGGGCTTCATCGATGGGCTGGTGACTCCGACCGAGACGCGCGCGCGGCTGGCCTGGGCGCTTGGCTCGCTCGGCGCCGGGAACCGGAGGTACGACGATGTCGACTGATCTGCTCTCCGGCAAGCGCATCCTCGTGACCGGGGTGGTCACGCGGTCCTCGATCGCCTACCACGTCGCCGAGCGCGCGCAGCAGCTGGGCGCCGAGATCCTGCTCACGAGCTTCGGGCGCGCCCGCCGGCTGACCGAGCGCGCGGCGGCGCATCTGCCCGTGCCCGTCGACGTGCTGGAACTCGACGCGGGCTGTCCGGAGGACTTCGAGTATCTCCGTCTTGAGCTCTCCCGGCGCTGGGGCCAGGTCGACGGCGCGCTGCACGCGATCGCGTATGCGCCGCCCGACGCGCTGGGCGGGAACTTCCTTGACACGCCGCCTGACAGCGCGGCGTCGGCGTTTCTGACCAGCGCCTACTCGCTCAAGGCCCTGGCCGCCGCGTTGCGGCCGCTCATGACCGACGATGGATCACTGGTGGCGCTCGACTTCGACGCTTCGGTGGCGTGGCCGGCGTATGACTGGATGGGGGTCGCCAAGGCGGCGCTCGAGGCTACCGGCCGTTACCTGGCCCGTGACCTCGGACCCGAGGCGATCCGGGTCAACCTCATCTCGGCCGGTCCGCTCGGCACGGTCGCGGCGAGCGGGATCCCGGGCTTCGATCGACTGGCCGGAGCTTGGAGCGGCCAGGCGCCACTTGGCTGGGACGCCGGGGATCCGCGCCCGGTCGCCGATGCCGCCTGCTTCCTGTTCTCGGATCTGTCGATGGCGATCACCGGCGAGCTGCTGCACGTCGACGGTGGTTTTCACGCGATGGGGGTTCCCGCCGAGGGCGCGCCTGAGCTGGAGCTGAGCGGCGCGGTTTCCGGGGGTTCGCGATGAGCGGCGAGCTGCTCTTGACCGGGGCCACCGGGTTTGTCGGGATGGAGGTCCTTGAGCGCTATCTCGAGCGGACCGACCGTCGGGTGATCGCGCCGGTGCGGGCACCTGACGATGCGGCGGCGGCCGAGCGCGTGCGCGGCACCCTGCGGGGCTTGTTTGGGCTGCGGTCCGGCCGCTATGAGCGGCGGGTCGAGGCGGTGGCGGCCGACCTGTGCACACCGGGCCTCGGCCTTCCGGACGCCCGCCGCGAGGAGATCGCCTGCCGGGTCGATCAGATCATTCACGCCGCCGCGTCGGTGTCGTTCGAGCTCCCGCTCTCCGAGGCCCGCGCGATCAACGTCGAGGGCACCCGGCGAATCCTTGAGCTGGCAGAGCTCGCCCACGCCTGCGGCGGACTCGAGCGCTACGCCCACGTCTCGACCGCCTACGTCGCGGGGACCCATGCCGGGCGCTTCGACGAATCGGACTACGACGTCGATCAGAGCTTTCGCAACTCCTACGAGCAGTCGAAGTTCGAAGCCGAGGCGCTGGTCCGCTCCCGACCCGAGCTGCCGACGACGATTCTCCGGCCGAGCATCGTCGTGGGCGACCAGCGCAGCGGCTGGACGGCCGCCTTCAACGTGCTCTACTGGCCGCTCCGGGCGTTCGCGCGGGGCCTCTACCCGGCGGTGCCGGCGATTCCCTCATCGCCGGTGGACGCCGTCTCGATCGACTACGTGGCCGACGCGATCTACGAGCTCTGCCGCTCGGATGCCGGCATCGGCGAGGTCTACCACCTGACCGCCGGACGCCAGGCGAGCAGTGTGGGCGAGCTGGTGCAGATCGCCAGCCGCTACTTCAAGCGACCCCCTCCGCAGGTGCTGCCGCCCGAGGAGTTCGCGGAATTCACCAAGGGCATCACCGGCGTCCAGCGCTCGGCGCTCGGTCGGAGCGCGGTCTACTTCCCCTACTTCGCCGTCTCTACCGAGTTCGACGACACGCAGGCGCGGGCAAGGCTCGAGCCAGCGGGAATCACGGCGTCGCCGCTGGCCTCCTACCTCGACCGCCTGCTCGACTTCGCGACGCTGAGTCGCTGGGGCAAGCGGCCGATCGCCCGGGCGGAGGCGTTCGCGGCGTAGGGGAGGCGCGTCGGGGGAGACGGCTCGACCGGTGGTCGAGCAGTCGTGGCCGTAGCGGAAGGGGAGAGGAGATGCTGGGTTTCGTGACGCTCTGTATACCGGCAGCACACTGGTTCGCATACTAAAAGTAGACAGAGCGCGGATCCGCTCGGCTGGCCGACTCCGCTGCAAGGGCTGCGAGGGGACGCCGCGACCCGGCGCGGGTGATAACGACGCCCGAGTTTGAGCCGTAGTCCGACCTGTCTTCCCCTTCAGCGAAGGCCCAACAGGACGCCGCCGGGTCCATCGTGAAGCTGTATGCCGTCAGCATGCTGATCCGCATACTAAAAGTAAACAGCTTCGCATACTTTTGCTCCACCCGCCTGGTATCCTCGGGCACGTGACGCCGGCGAGGGACCTGAATCCGTTCCGCTTCTCGGGGCCGCTCCCGCCCGAGGAGATGATCGACCGCGATCCCGAGGCCGACGATCTGCTGGCACTAGCCCACGGCGGCCATTCGTTTCGGCTCGTAGGACCGCGCCGATACGGAAAGACGACACTTCTGCGGCGAGTGCTCGAGGCGGCCGAGCACGAGGGCATGGCCACGGTCCTCGTCGACCTCCAAGACGTCCTGTCGATCGCCGAGATCGTGGTGCGCATCGAGCGCGCGTACGAGCGGCTCAAAGGCCCTATTCGCAAGACGGTCGAGAACCTGCTCCGCACGTGGAATATCGGGCTCTCGCTTGGCAGCGGCGGCTTCACCGCAACGCTCCAGCGCAACCCGAACGTCGATCCCGAGTCGGTCCTGCTTCGGCTCCTGGAGCTCCCCCGGGCGCTGTTCGATCGCGACGGAACGGCGAGCCTCATCATCTTCGATGAGATCCAGGATGTCCTCGCGGTCGAGGGGGCTGACGGGAAGATCCGCAGCGTGATCCAGCACCAGACCCAGGCCGCCACGTACGGATTCGCCGGCTCCGCACCGGGGGTGATGCAGCAGTTGTTCGCGGATCCCCGGCGCCCGCTCCTCGATCAGGCGGTACCCAAGGAGCTCGCGCCGCTTCCGCTTGAGGCGGTTGCCGAGTACGTCGCGACCCGCTTCCACGCGACCCACCGAGACGTCGGCACCGCGCTAGCGCCGCTCGTCGAGTTCACGCGCGGCCATCCGCAGCGGAGCATGATGCTCGCTCACTACCTGTGGGAACGCACGACGAAGGGCGGGGCCGCCGACGAGGGCACGTGGATCTCCGCCCTCGACCAGGCGGCCCGAGACGTGACCCCGCTGATGCGCGCAATCTGGCGAGGCCTCACGACCAATGAGCGCAGGGTGGCGCGCGCGGTGGCGGTCGTCGGCACGCCGCTCTTCAGCGAAGAGACCGCCTCAGCGGTCGGGATCAAGCGCTCAAGCATCGGGAAGGCGCTCGAGAGCCTCGTCGCCAAGGCGGACGTGATCCGGGACGAGGGCCGGGTGCGCCTAACCGATCCGATGCTCGAGCTGTGGCTGCAGACGCGGGGCCTGACGCCAGCCGCGGGTGCCGAGGCGGACGCGGACGAGGTCTAGGTTGAGATCGGCCGACTCGGCCTTCCGTCGGTATGCGATCCACCTGCTCATTCGGCGGTACCAGAGACGAACGGTAAGTGGTGCATGGCGCCGCTCAGCTCGAACAACCGCTGTGTCTGGGGCGAGCCCCTGGTCAGGCGGACACGCGCGCGACCGTCTTCCTGGCGGGTATGTCTGATCAAGACGTGCAGGCCGCTGGAGTCGATGAAGCTGACAGCGCGAAGGTCAACCACGATGCTCGCTGCGTTCGTGCCTCGCGCCCGTACCAGCGCCTCGTCGAGCAACGAAGAGGTGGCGATGTCGAGTTCGCCTTCCACGACGAGCACTAGCGAGCCGTCGCGCCCGACGGTGTCGATCGTGAGGGGGGCGTCCACGATTGGTTGCTGGGAGGGGATCAACGTAAGCTCCATTCCGAGCTTCGTAATTGCGTACGACATAGCCGATTCGTACGACACAGCCAAGCGACCTTAGGCTCGCTGGGGCGGAGCGTCTAGCGATCGTGTTCTCATGCAGACGTAGCGGATCGGACGACTCTGGGACCGTCTCTACGCCGGACGCCGCGAGCCCGACCGGATGGACGCCACCCTCGCGGTTTCCGCGGGTTCGCTGACCAATCTCATCAGCATCATCGATGCGAGGTCATCGAACGCGCTTCGTCGGGTTCCCCAAGCCGAAGGTCGCGAGTTCGAGACCCGTCGTCCGCTTGGAGGAAAGGCCCGGAAATTGCGGCTTTCCTGTTTCTTATGCGGGAGCGGAGCGGTAGCAGGCAACTGTTGCGGGCAACGGTTTGGGATCCCGATCTCTTTATTTGTGGCTTCCCCTGAGCCGCAGCGGGTCCACTCCCGATCTGGTGACGGTCTTGGATGAGCGTCGCCAGATCGGGAGTAACCCAGCTGGAGGCGGCGTTGCTAGCGCTAATGCGTCAAGCGGACTCTGATGGCGCTGCTTGATTGTCAGCCGGACGAGGGCGCGAGTGAGATCGCCCAGGTGATCCTCCGCGAGGCCCCGAGAAGCGAAGATCGCGGATAATTCGCCCCGTGGCTGTAGGGGGAGAGAGCAGGGCAGACGAGGCTGCGGAGGACAGGCCTGGCGGAGTGCCTGGCGTCGAGGAGCTCCTCCGCCCGCTTCTTGAAGCCGTAGCAGATGGGGCGACCTGGAACCTCGTCGATGCGGCAGAGGCTGTGGCCGACCTTGTCGGGATCGATGAGGCGAGCCGGCGACGGCGGCACCCTTCCGGTCAAACCGTTCTGAATAACCGAATCGGCTGGACGAGGACCAACCTCGTCAAGGCTGGGCTGCTTGAGCAGCCGGGGCCTTCGTCGGTGTCGATCACTGACACCGGGCGCGCGGTCCTGGGGTCGACTGCTGATCGAATTGACTGGGAATTTCTGCGGCGCAACTGTCCCAGCTACGCCGCTTGGCTTGCTGACATGGGCAAGCTCGTCGAGGAAAGAGACGATGCTTCCTCGGAGGCGGTGGTGTGGATGCTCCGCGCGGGCCGCGACGGAATGTTCGCAGCAACGTTCGTCGAGAAAGGGCTTGCGGTGGTCGGATGGGGCCAGACCGGCGATGCCCAACGGCTTTCCCGCGATGAACTCGAGAGGGTCGTGACGAGTTGTTTTCCCGATATGAAGGGAACCCAACGAGGGCAGGCCGTCAACATCATCTACCGCGTGGTGCACACGATCGCCGAAGGTGACCTCGTGGTTACGCCAGAGCCGGCTACGCGGACCCTGCTGCTCGGACGCGTCGCAGGCCCGTATCTCTACTTAGAGGAACCGATCGGCGCCGCTGGACCTCCGGGAGCGGCCCTCCGGGAATATCGACATGCGCGACCGGTCCGGTGGTTCGCGCGCGTCGACAGGGACGAGTTGTCATACGGAGCGCGCAACAGCTTGGGGAGCTTGTTGACGCTGACGCGGCCGAACCATGCGGAAGAGCTGCTGAAGCTGGCCGCTGCACACGGGAACGACCCAGCCCCGGCTCCCATCGTGCCGCGCGTCTCCAGTCGAGCCGAAGCTCGTCCTGCCGTTGCCGAGCGCGTCACCCTGCCTGCTAACGCCGACGTGCCGGCGCGCGCGGCCGTCGCCGAATTCCAGACGAACCCGCGCCTCATGCTTCAGCTGCTCGATGAGCTTGATAACGGACAGCTGGCTCTCCCTGACTTCCAGCGCAGCTTTGTTTGGGCGCCTGACGCCACTCGGGAGCTCATCGTTTCAATTATGAGGTCCTTCCCGGCGGGGGCACTGCTCTTCCTCCAGGGAGGAAGCTCGGTCTTCAAGGCTCGTGCCGCCGAGGAGGCGCCTCCGCTTAACGTCCGGCCGTCTCACCTCGTCCTCGACGGACAGCAACGACTGACCTCTCTGTACCAAGCACTGTTTGGCGTTGGCCAATCACGCTTTTTTCTCGACGTCGGTGCGTTGATTGCGGGTGCCGAAGTCAATGACGCTGTCCGCGTCTTTAGCAGCGAACGGGCGACACCCCTCGCTACCCGCGAGGCGCAGGCGGATGCTCTCATGATGCCGCTCGCGGCCGTCCGAAACGGCGGCCCAGCCAGATGGCGTGACGAAGTCATCCGGCTCCGTGGCGAGGAGGATCCCGAGCGACTCAGGGATCTCTTGTACGGGGTGGAGGACGCGTACATCCAGCCGCTAGCTCAGTACCGATTCCCGGTCACCATCCTCCCCGAGACCACCGAGCTGGAGGCGGTCTGCACCATCTTCGAGACGCTCAACCGGACCGGCAAGCCGCTCACGCCATTTGAGCTGATCAGCGCGCGCGCGTTCAAGGGAGGACTCAGCCTTCACGACTACTGGGCGTCAGCGCTTCGCGACCACCCAATTCTCGAAGACTTCGGGATCGAGCCGTACTACTTGCTGCAGGTCATCGCACTCCGACTCGGGAGATCGTGCAAGCGCAGCACCGTGTTATCGCTGGCGGCCGACGACATTGCCCGGCATTGGGATATAGCGGTAGAGGACATGGCTGGAGCCATCGCGCTACTCCGAGACGAGTGCGGCGTTCTCGTGAGCAAGTGGCTCCCCTACCGTCCGATGCTCATCCCGTTGGCGATGGCTTGGCGTCAGGTCGCAGAGGCCGTGGGGCCCGATCAGGGAGCGATGCGCGCAAAGCTTAAGCGCTGGTTCTGGTGCGCCTGCTTCACCGGCGAATACGAGAGCTCGTCGGCAACGCTGGCGGAACGCGATGCTCCCGTCTTGACGAGCTGGCTGACAGGCGGCGAAGAACCGCCGGTGGTCCGTGATTTCGTATGGGATGCGCAGCGGTGGCGGTCGGTCACGATCCGGCAACAGGGGCTGTATCGCGCAACGATCGCGCTCACGCTCACCTCACGGCCGAGGGACTTCCACACGGGGCGGCCGCTCACCCAAGATGTGATCGAGGCAGACAGGGTGGACGACCACCACGTATTCCCAAGGGGCTTTCTGAAGGACATCGGCCGCGGGGGCGAAGTCGACTCCGTCTTGAACCACGCCTTGATCGATCGGGCTACGAACACGAGCATCGGCAAGAAGGCGCCGTCGGTGTACCTACAGGGGATCCGCGCGGCCTTGGGCCGGGAGCTCGACAACGTCTTAGAGAGCCACCGGCTGCCGGCGGGGACCGATAGCCCCCTGGCAGGCGACGACTTCGACGGCTTCCTCTCGTGGCGGATTGAGCATTTCATGGAGGCTCTCGCGGAAAGATCGGGAGGGATGGCCCCTCCGGCCCCAGTGGTCCCGCCGCACCTGGCGAAGCTCAACATACGCATCGAGAGTGTGGAGCTCGCACTGCGCGACCTGATCCTCTCCCAGTTCGGGAACGATCCCAGCCGCCTCCCGTCTCATGTCGCCGCAAAGGCACGCGAGCGGATGTCCTCGGCGTTCCGCAAGGAACCAGCCGTTACGGGGCGTGTCGGCAACGACCTCGGCAGGTACTTGGAGTACCTGGATCTGCGGGATGTCCAGGAGGTGCTTACTGCCAAGCCGACCTGGGCGGAATTCGCACCAATCTTCGGGACCAAAGAAGGCCTCGGGGCCAGGTTCTCCCAACTCGCAGAGCTGCGAAACGCCATTCGCCATAGCAGAAACGTCAGCGACGTAGCCGTGAAGGATGGCGAGGCGGCCTTGCTTTGGTTCGGTCAAGTGTTTGACGGCTTGCAGCGGGAGACCGCGGCGCCAGAGGTTCGCTCCGGACAGCGCACGGGCGCTTGAGGCACCGGCATCTAGGTCTACGCTGCGGCGCTGGAGGGTATCCCACGGCTCCCTCCGATTCGGCGTTTAGGCTTCGGCAGAACCGTACGTTGAGGGGGTAGGCCGTGGCAGTTCGTCTCGAATGGGAAGGAAAGCCGACCGAGCTCGAGCGCCTCTCCCTGCCATTCCAGACCGTCGAGACAATCAACGAGTCGCGAGCTACGCGAGAGCGGGAGGCCGGAGCGCTTTTCGGAGCCGAGGACGGCGTCGGTAAGTCGTATCCCCGGGACCTCCTGGTCTGGGGAGACAACAAGCTGGTGATGAGCAGCCTCCTGTCGGAGTACGCGGGTCAGATCAAGCTGATCTATGCCGATCCGCCGTTCGCTACCGGGGACGATTTCTCGGTCCGCGTCCAACTTGGCGACGCCAGCGTCGTAAAGGAACCCTCGATCCTCGAGGAACATGCCTACCGCGACACATGGGGGGGCGGGCTCTCGTCCTACCTAGGAATGATGTACGAGAGGCTCGTCCTCATGCACGAGCTCTTGCGGCAGGATGGTGCCCTCTACCTTCATTGCGGCACTAACGTCAGCCATTACTTGAAGCTCCTATGCGATGAGGTGTTCGGCGCCGAGAACTTCCGAAACGAAATCGTGTGGAAACGCAAAGCAGGTCGTGGTGAGACAACCGCCGCGGCGATCCGCTTTGGGATTACGACGGAGAGCATCCTGTTTTACGCGCGGAGCCGGAACACACCGTTCAAGCGGCAGTACGCCGCTAGCAACGAGGCCTACCTGTCGTCGAAGTTCAACCAGGTTGACGCTGACGGGCGCCGGTATCACCTCGACAACATCAGCAGCCCCTCGTACCGCCCGAATCTGGTGTACGACTACAAGGGGCATGCTCCACCGCCCAAAGGATGGGCGGTCTCGCGGGAGCGCATGGAGCAGATGGAGGCCGAGGGCCGGCTCTACATACCTGCTGACCCGCAACGCCGCATTCGTCGAAAACGCTACCTCGACGAACTCGAAGGCGAGACGGTCGACAGCCTTTGGACCGATGTCCCGCCGATCAACTCTCAGGCGGCTGAGAGGACGGGGTACGAGACTCAGAAACCGCTCGCGCTGCTCAAGCGGATCATCGAGACATCGAGTAATCCCGGAGACCTCGTTGGTGACTTCTTCTGCGGATCCGGGACGACCCTGGTGGCCGCCGAACAATTGGGACGCCATTGGATCGGCTGCGACCTTGGCCGCTTCGCGATCCATACGACCCGCAAGCGCCTCCTTGATGTCGCGGACTGTCACCCGTTTGAGATCAGGAACCTTGGCGCCTACGAGCGGCAGCGCTGGCAGCTCACTTCCGGCAACGGAGTCCTGAGGGCGTACCTCGACACAATCCTGGCGTTCTACCGCGCGGAAGCCGTCGAAGGGTTCGAGCACTTGCACGGGCGCAAAGCAGGTCGAATGGTCCACGTCGGTGCAACGGACGCGCCGGTCACGATCGACGAGACAGAGGACGTGATGGACGAGATGGCGGATAACGGCATCGAGGCTTGCGATCTCCTCGGCTGGGAGTGGGAGATGGGATTGCACGACACCATCACGGAACGTGGACGGCGCCGAGGTCTAGATGTTCGCCCCCGGCAGATCCCGCGTGAGGTGATGGAGCGCCGGGTCACTGACACTGAGGCGGTGCGCTTCTTCGAACTTGCTTATGTTGACCTCGACGTTCGGCGGCAGGGCCGCGAGGCATGTGTCGTACTCAAGGACTTCGCGATCCCTAGCGAAGAGCTGATCCCACCCAACGTCCGCGAGCGGGTGCAGTCGTGGTCTGACCTCATCGACTACTGGTCCGTGGATTACGACTTCAAGGATGACGTGTTCCACAACCAGTGGCAGGCCTACCGAACACGCGGCACACCGGCACTAGCCACGGAGAGCGGTTGGCACGAGTATTCGGGATCGGGTCGATATTCGATCGTCGTGAAGATCATCGACATTTTCGGCAACGACACGACGAAACTGGCTGAGGTCACGATCAAGTGACGACCACGGCGGCCGAGCAGGCTCGGGGAGATCCTTACGGCGTCCCAGAGCGGCGTAGGCCCAGCGAGGGCACATACGCCGTCAACGGCGTGCGTGCCCGGGTCGACGCGTGGCGTGCGCAGCGCTACCCCGGAATCTCCGACACATCGCGCCGCCTGTTGGGATTCTGGTTCGCAGACGATCACCGAACCCAGAGCGGCGAGCCATTCCGCTTCTATTTCTGCCAGCGCGAAGCCGTCGAGACGGTCATCTACCTCACCGAAATCGAGCTGGTCCGCGGGCTAAAGGACCTGCTCGAGTTTTCCGAGCACGGCATGAGAATCGAGCCCGGGGAACCAAAGCGCCAGCGCCTCGCCATCAAGATGGCTACTGGCTCAGGTAAGACGATGGCGATGAGTCTGTGCATCGTCTGGTCCTACTTCCATTGGCTCTACGAGCCGGAGTCCGCGATGACCGGTTCCTTCCTCGTCATCGCGCCGAACTTGATCGTTTTCGAGCGGTTAAAGGCCGACTTTGGTGACACCAGGACGTTTCGCCGCGACCCCTTGATCCCACCCGAGTGGTCGCAGGACTTCGACCTGACAGTCCTGCTCCAGGATGACCCGACGCCCGTGACGAGTGTCGGCGTCCTGTACCTGACGAACGTCCAGCGCCTTTACGAGCCCCCGACGTCCGGCCGGAAGGGTGGCGCTCCGAATCCCGTCGAGGCGATGGTTGGTCCACGGGTCAACCGCGACCTCGACGCCTCGTCCGCTGAGGAGCTGTTCGACCGCATCACAACGCGAAAGCGCATCATGGTGCTCAACGACGAAGCGCACCACGTTCACGACGAAAAGCTCAAGTGGAACCAGTCGATCGAGCGTCTGCATGCCGAGCTCCGCCACCGAGCTCCGGAGGATCCGGTCGCAGGGGTCGTTTCCCAGCTCGACTTCTCGGCCACTCCGAAGTACGAGAAGGGCGGTGTGTTTCGCCATGTTGTCGTGGACTACCCGCTAGCGCAGGCGGTTGCTGATGGGATCGTGAAGACTCCTGTGATCGGCGAGGTGACGGGTGCGCAAGTCGAGCTTGGCGACACCTCGTTCCAGCGAAACCGGCAGTGGCTCGACGTGGCCGTCGGCCGCTGGCGAGTCTTCAACGAGAAGCTTTCGCCGTCTGGAAAGAGGCCGGTGCTTTTCGTGATGTGCGAGAACACGCTGGCCGCCGACGAGGCCGGCGACTACCTGCGGCGACTCCCCGAGTTCGCCGGTGATCACCTCCTGGTCATCCACACCAATCGCTCGGGCGAGATCACCAAAGATGACCTCGACCTTGCGCGGCAGGCGGCACGCGAGGTCGATGAGCAGGACAGCCGGATCCGCTGCATCGTCAGCGTGCTCATGCTCCGAGAGGGTTGGGACGTTCGAAACGTGTGCGTCATCGTGACCCTGCGACCGCTCTCGGCTGCGAATCGCATCTTGCCCGAGCAGGCGCTGGGCCGTGGGTTGCGGCGGATGACACCGCCAGGCTCGGGCTTCGACGAGCGAGTCGTCGTGATCGAGCACGAGGCGTTCCGAAATCTCTGGTCCGCCGAGTTAGACGGCGGGCTGGTGGTCGAAAAGGAGCAGGCGGACAAGATTGAGCCCGGCGCGGTAACGATCTTCCCCGATGAGTCGAGACGTCGGTTCGACATCGTGATCCCCCAGCTCACACGGGCGCTCGCGCGAGCGGACAGTCCTTTGAGCGAGCTGCGTCCCACGGCAATCGCTGACCCTAAGGCGAAGCTGACCATCCCGGATGTGGAGCCCGACGAATACGTGAAGTATCGGGGCCTCCACCTGATCGACAAGGGAGTTATCGAGGAGTACGAGTTCCACGTCCCGTATGCCGAGGATCCCTCAGGAGCGATCACCTACTACACACATCGCGTCGCCCGTGAGAGCGGCGTAGACCGCTTGTCAGGTGCCTTCGCGACCCTCGCCCCGATGGTGCGGGACTACCTCCGCGAACGCGTCTTTGAAGGACCTGTCCAGCTCGACGACAAGGTCATCCTTCGGCGTCTGGCCGAGAACGATGCCCAGGCGCTCGTCGTAGGTGCCTTCAGAGACGCCATTCGGGCGCTTTCCATCACTGAGCGTGAGCCGACGATCGAGGAGAGCGTCCTGCGGGTCTCCGAGACCCCTCCATTCCCCTGGTCCCGGCAAACCGTCGCGGGTGAGCACACCGTCTTCAACCTAACGCCCGTGGACAGCTCGCTCGAAGCCAGGTTCGCGCGCTTCCTGGATCGCGCGCAGGACGTCACGGCCTGGGCGAAGCTCACGATGAATAGCCGCTTCGCCCTCGAGTACATCTCGAGATCTGGCGCGCTTCGCTACTACTACCCGGACTTCGTCATGCGGCTCAGCGATGACACGTGCTTGATCGTCGAGACGAAGGGCCAGGAGGATCTGGATGTCGCGCTCAAAGACCGGAGGGCCAGGCGATGGTGTCAGGACGCGACCCGTCTCGTTGGCCGCGAATGGGCCTACGAGAAGGTCCCGCAGAAGCTCTTCGACGTATTCGACGGGGACACAATGGACGGACTGCGGCGGTTCCTCAACGCCAGCGGAATCGCAACAGAAGCGTAAAAATCTGCGGCGGCCAGGCCGTCTGGCGCTACTGTCAAGATGAGTCAGATGTCCCGCGCGATGCACTCAGAGCAAGGCCAGCAAATCGATCTTGCCGCCTGGGCTGAGGAGCTCGAGGAGGAGCGCACTCAGCTGGAGAAGGCCAATCAGAGGCGCGCGGCCCGCCGCGGCTATCTGGTGTTTGCCACTGATCCTGACCGGGCTCCCGACGACCCCGGATATCGCGAGGTGTTCGCCACCGAGGCCCGGACCCCCGGTGAGGCGACGGCGAAAGTGCGGCCGCTGGCCGACGGCCGACGGTTGCGGACCTTCCTGGCCACCGGCACCTATAGGGACGAGCTCGCGGACGCTCGCTGGGTGGCCTAGACCGGCGTCGATAAAAGCGCCCGCGTGATCGTGTCGCGATGCACCCCGGTCAACCTATGGATCGCACGCTTCGAGCGCTTCTCGACGAAGTACAACCGCCTGATCTCAGCCCACCGCTCCACGCCGATCACACACTCCTCCTCGCCCGATCGCTTGATCAGGCGAGGCTCCGGGACCAGTCGGACGGCTCCGACTCAGCGCCACGTGGTCCAGTTTTCAACCGGCGCAGGCGGACCAGTATTCACTCGGCACCCACAGCCAAACGTTCCACCTAGGGTTCTCCAAAAGGCCGTCGTGCTTGAGGTTCCTAAGGGCCCAGGACAGCCGATAATCCACAAATGTGGGGCATTTCGGCGCGCGTTCTCCGGGGCCAGCGCGCTCAGCTCCCGCCGGCTAAAGCCCCCGTCACGTCGTGCGCGATCGATTAGGACTCGCCGATTCGCTTCACCGCCGAGTGTCTTGAGAACGAGGAGTATTGCCTCCCTGGCCTTACGGTTGACCTCGCGCCGCTCCTGCTCATCGAGCTCCGAATGCACTCGTGGTCAATCGGCCCAGCTTGTGAGCAACTTGAAACATGAAGCGGAGTTCTGCCCTCGTGCTGAGGAGCAAAGTCGCAGATCACCCCCGGGGCAGACTCTCCTTCGCAGGAACGTCTTCGGCGTACATTCTGATCTCAGCGGTGTCCCTATCCCCTCGGCCGCCCCGTGGCAACATGGAACTCACGCGACGCCGGCGGCGCCCCCATCGGCTTCCCGCCGTAGATCACGCCCCCCTTTGCGTTCTGATACGTCAACCACGGAATCGTCGGCTGTTGGTCGACACCCGGCTTTGAGTAGTCGCAGACGCCTGAGGGGAACGTCTGCTGGAGCTGGGTCCACTCAGTGGGAGTGAACGTGATGCCGGGATAGTCGGCGGGGCTCAGCGGTTTGAGCTGGCACTTGTTGTCGTCGGTGGTGATCGAGTCGCCCGCCACCGTTCGCGGCGTGCCCTCGACGTTCACCACGCCGGCTGGGCAGAGGCTGTTCGAGATCTTGGTTCCGCTGCCGTCCCAGCACTCGTCGGAGAGACCTGAGGGCTTATCGCGAATGATCTTCTGCGGCAGCGACCTGCGGCTGTGATCTCGCTCGACGGCGGTCAGCCATTGGTCCATCGCGATGAAACTGTTGAGCTCGCAGTCCTTGTCGGCAATCAGCGCGACCGGCCCTTCCCAGATCAGCTGGTTGGCATGGGTGCCATGCTCGCGGTCGAGGCGGGCGCGGACAGCGAACGCGCGATACGCGTCGTGGAACAGCCCCGGGTTGGGGCCGCGGCAGTCGATGATCGCGGTCTGGTTGAGGTTGTTGGTCTCGTTGATCATTCCGCTGCGGTAGGCCCTCGCGAGCGACGAGGAGGAGGCGCTGTCGCGGGCCGCGATCGGGTTGGCGTCGATGTCCAGTCCGCCGATCTTCACATTCAGATCGACGAAATCGGCGGGGGTGATCGCGCCTGACTCCAGCGCCGCCAACCCGTACTGAACCCCGACGTTGTCGATTGGTGGACGGACGAAGCCGTGGCCGACCTTCACTTCGTTGGGGGACCACAGCGCCTTTGGCTCCGGCCCGAAGACATTGACGGCCGCGTCTTGGATCGTGCAGCGGATGCCGCCCGGGTTCGTCTGCGGGTTGTAGCGGTCGGCGTCGGTGGTGCCGTTGCATGGATCGGTCGGGACGGCAACGTGGAACTGCGCCTCGTCAGAGACCTCGGCGTTCTGCAGGCCGTCAGGGCCCCCAAGGACGTCTCCCATCTGAGCCGGCGTCCACGCGACGCCGAGCCCCCACTTCGAAGTGTTCAGGAAGTAGGCCAGCAGGAGGTGATAGTCCAGGAACTGCGTCGCGGTGCTCCAGGCATCCGGGAACGAGCAGGTCGGCAGGATTCCCTGGTAGACGCCCGGATAGGCGTTCGCGATCCACTGCTGGGCCAGCGAGCCGCCCGAGCACCCGGTGCCGATCGTGTAGCGAAGCGTGCCGTAGGACTTGATGGCGTGCTCCTTGGCCATGATCAGCGACTCGGCCTGCAGCGGGAGGTTGCAGTTGTGGCCGCTGTTGTCGAGTGCGGCCGACATCGTCATGAAGCCTTTGCCAAGCGCGTAATCGCCCGCGGCGTCGCCCGTTGTCGCCGGAGCGGTGCCCGTCTGATGGTCGACCCCGCAGGAAGCCCCGTGCAGGATCAGCAGCTTGTGATCGAACTGACGCTGGGGCGCAACCGCGCTCCACGGCTTGCCGGGCTGGTCGAGAACCGAGATCTGGTACTGGTCGCGATCCATATAGCCGGTTTCAGTCCGCACGATGAACGGGACCGTGACCCCCTGGTCCGTCGTCGTCTGCGCGACGTCAGACGGCGGGCTGGAGGGGTCGTAAGGCTGGAATCCGTGCTTGGAGGGGTTGGTGGACATGTACTCGTACGTGAACGTCGGCGCTTGGTCGCACTTCGCGTCGGTCGCTCCTGCTTCGCAGATCCACGGCTCGAGCTGAGGGCCGGAGAAGAGGGGCCCGCCGGCCGAGTGGTTGACGAGCGTGATCCGCGTGGCCCAGCCGTTGCGGAGCGTCGCCTGCAGCACGTTGCGTCCCAGGTGCAGACCCGTGACCAGACCCTCAAAATGCCCGTCCTGGCGGATCGCGAAGTCCCGCGTCACGTTCTTGCGGCCGAGCGTGACCTTGACCCGCCGTCTGTCGGAGCGGGGCAGGTTGATCGCCACCAGCGCCGAGCCCCCGCTGACCAGATCGGCGCGGCCCGAAAGAACCGAGATCGACAGCGCCGGTCTCTTAGACCTCCTCGCGGCATCAGCGGGGACCGCGGCCAGACACAGCAGCAAGACACCAACTAGGCCGACCCAGAACCTAGCCCTCCACGCGCTGGCAAGGCTCTTCCGCATGTCTCCCCCTCGATCCTCGTTGACAGACCACCCTCGAGCGCAATCTTCGCAAACCGCGTGGGAGCAGGCAACGACCGCAGCCCTGCTACGACAGCGCTTGCTCCAGATCTGCCACCAGGTCACGCGGGTCCTCGACCCCACAGCTGAGCCGGACCAGATCCGGCGGGACCGCGGCGGCGGAGCCCTCGACCGATTGATGGGTCATGGCTTGCGGCACCTCGATCAGCGACTCGACTCCTCCGAGTGACTCGGCCAGGGTGAACAGGCGCGTGCGGCCGGCGATCTGCGCCGCGCGCGGGTGGCGGAAGCTGACCATGCCGCTGTAGCCGGGCCAGCGCACGTCCTGCACGTCGGGGGTGGCGCGGAGCAGCTCGACCACGGCGGCGGCGCTGCGGGCATGGGCCTCCATCCGGAGGTGCAGGGTTCGCAGCCCGCGGTGGACCAGGAAGCAGTCCATCGGCCCCGGAACCGCGCCGACCGCGTTCTGGACGAAGCGCAGGCGCTCGTACCAATCCTCGTCGCGGGTAACCACCACGCCGCCGACGACATCCGAGTGACCGCCCAGGTACTTGGTCGTCGAGTGCACGACGAAGTCGGCGCCGAGCTCCAGCGGGCGCTGATTGAACGGGGTGGCGAAGGTGTTGTCGACCGCGACCAGCGCGCCCGCCTTCCTCGCCACGACGCCCTCGATATCGATAACGCCCAGCAGCGGGTTCGTCGGGCTCTCGACCCAGATTAACCGGGTCTCATCGCGGATCGCCTGCTCGAGCGCATCGAGGTCCGACTGGTCGACGAGGTCGTGCGCGAGCCCCCACCGACCCAGCACCTTGTCCACGAGCCGGTAGGTGCCGCCGTAGAGGTCGCCCGGGAGCACGATGTGCGAGCCGGCCTCGCAGACGACGGTGATCAGCGCATGCTCGGCGGCAAGGCCTGAGGCGAAGGCCACCGCGAGCCCGTCCTCCAGCTCGCCGATCGCGTGCTCGAGCGCCGCCCGGGTGGGGTTTGCGGAGCGGGCGTAGTCGTAATCCTCGACGAACTCGCCCGGGCCGTCTTGGGCGTACGTGCTGGTCTGGTGGATGGCCGGGATGACCGAGCGAAACGCCGGGTCCGGCGTCAGACCGGCGTGGACGGCTTGAGTCGCGAACCCGTCGCGGCCTCGCTCTCGCTCGGTCACGAAGCCAATGCTTCCAGCAAATCCGCTCGCGTGACGATTCCCGCCGGGTGGCCGTGGTCGGTCACGAGCAGCGCCTGCTGGTCGCCGACCAACAGCTCGACCGCCTCGCGCACGGGATCTTCGGTCGACACGGCGGGAAACGGCGGCTCCATCACCTCGACGATCTCTGCGTCGAGCCGCGACGGGTCATCGGCGGCCCGCTTGAGCAGCCCGCGCTCGCTGATCGCACCGACCACCGTGGTGGGGTCGTGGGGGCTTACGACGGGCAGCTGCGAGACGCGATGCTCGTGCAGCAGCGAGACGGCATCCCGAACGCGGTGATGGGTTTCGACGGTCACCAGTGGGGGGATCTCGCCGGCCTCGCGCTTGCGCCCCAGGACATCGCCGACGACCAGCCTGGACTCCCGCTCGAGGAAGCCGTACTGGCGCATCCAGCTATCGGAGTAGATCTTCGACAGGTAGGAGCGCCCGCCGTCGGGCAGGATCACGACGATCACCGCCTCGGGGTCGGAGACCTCGCTCGCGACCTGCAGCGCCGCGTGGACCGCGAGCCCTCCGGAACCGCCCGCGAGGATGCCCTCGGTCAGCGCGAGCCTCCGGGCGGTGAGGAATGCGTCGCGGTCAGAGACGGTGATCCAGCGGTCGATAACCGACGGGTCGAACGTCTGCGGCCAGAAGTCCTCGCCAACGCCTTCGACCAGGTAGGGGCGGACGTTCGCGGGCCCACCGGAGTAGATCGATCCCTCAGGGTCGGCGCCGATCACCTCGAGGCTGCTCGTTCGCTCGCGCAGGTAACGGACGGTGCCGGTCACGGTTCCGCCGGTGCCAACGCCGCACACCAGGTGGGTTATCCGACCGCCGGTCTGCTCCCACAGCTCGGGTCCCGTCGACTCGTAGTGGGCCTGCGGGTTGGCCTGGTTGAAGTACTGGTTGGGCTGAAACGCGCCGGGGATCTCCTCCGTCAGACGATCGGCGACGCGGTAGTAGGACTGGGGCGAGTCCGGGGGGACGTCGGTGGGGGCAACGACCACCTCGGCGCCGTAGGCGCGCAGCAAGTCGATCTTCTCCTTGGACATCTTGTCCGGCATCACCGCGATCACCCGGTAGCCCTTGAGCCGCGCCGCGATCGCCAGACCGGTGCCGGTGTTGCCCGACGTCGGCTCGACGATCGTGCCGCCCGGGGCAAGCCGGCCGGCGCGCTCGGCCGCCTCGATCAGCGCAACCGCGACCCGGTCCTTGATCGAGCCGCCCGGGTTAAAGGTTTCGAGCTTGGCCAGGAGCTGCGGGCGTACGCCGGGGGCCATGCGAGCGAGCCTGACCAGCGGTGTGTTGCCGATCGTCTCGAGGATGGAGTCGTTGATGAGGGGGGCGACGGCGGTGTCAGTCATGACGTCAAGTCTGATGATTCTGCGGTGATATGACAAGTTATCGGCGAATCAGCGGAATATCCCTAGCTTTGCCGAATATAGTTCAGCAAGGAGCGGACGACCGAGCCTGATGCCGAATCATCCACAGCCTGCCGCCGACGCCATCGATCGGGCGATCCTCGAGCTCGTCGCGGCGGATGCGCGGATCACCAACCAGCGACTTGCCGAACGGGTGGGGGTTGCGCCGTCGACGGCGATGGCGCGATTGCGCTCGCTGCGCGAGCGCGGCGTGATCCGGGGCTTCCACGCCGAGGTCGATCTCGCCGCGCTGGGGCGCCCGCTGCAGGCGCTGATCGCGGTTCGGCTCGCCGTTCATGCGCGAGAGCAAATCGACGCGTTTACCACCGCTGTGCGCGAGCTGCCCGGGGTGCTGATGGTCTTCCACCTCACGGGCGTGACCGATTACCTCGTGTGGGTGGCCGCCGCTGACGCCCAGGACCTAAGGGAGTTCGTGGTCGACCACCTCGCTGTCCATCCTGCGGTGGCCCACGCGGAGACATCCCTGATCTACGAGCACCGTCGGGGACCTGGGGTCTGGGGCGCGGCGGACCCCGCCTAGCCCGAGTTCCGCCGTAGTCTCTCGCGGGATGCCGCCGCGAGCCTCACGTCTGGAGGGTCTCGGGACGACGATCTTCACCGAGATGACCGCGCTCGCGCAGCGGACTGGCGCGATCAACCTCGGACAGGGGTTTCCCGACACCGACGGCCCCGCCCCCGTGATCGACGCGGCGATCGCCGCGCTGCGCGGGGGCGAGAACCAGTACGCGCCGCTGGGCGGTGTGCCGAGCTTGCGCGAGGCAGTGGTGGAGCATCAACGCAGCTACTACGGACTCGATCCCGAAGACGTGCAGGTGACCTTTGGCGCGACCGAGGCGATCGCGGCGGCGCTGTTGGGACTGCTGAACTCGGGCGACGAGGTCGTGGTCCTCGAGCCGTACTACGACTCGTACGCGGCGTGCATCGCGTTCGCCGGGGCGTGGCGGCGGCCCGTGACGCTTCGGCCGCCCGAGTTCGCGCTCGATATTGACGAGCTGTACGCGGCCGCTGGCCCGCGCGCGCGTGTGATGCTGCTCAACACTCCCCACAATCCCACCGGTCGCGTTCTCAGCCGCGAGGAGCTTGAAGCGATCGCCCGGGTGTGTATCGAGCGCGACCTTGTGTGTCTCAGCGACGAGGTGTACGAGCACCTCGTCTACGACGGTGAGCACATCCCGATCGCGACCCTTCCCGGGATGGCGGACCGCACGCTGACGATCTCAAGCGTCGGCAAGTCGTTCTCCTTCACGGGCTGGAAGATCGGGTGGTGTTCCGGCGCGGCGGAGCTAGTCGCCGCCGTGCGCGCCGTCAAGCAATACCTCACGTTCGCGGGAGGGACTCCTCTGCAACATGCAGCGGCGGCCGCGCTGCGGCTCCCGTCGGTGTACCTGGAGGAGCTGCGTGACGGCTTGCGCTCGAAGCGGGACCTCCTGTGCTCCGGGCTGGCAGATGCCGGGCTGCAGCCGCTGATCCCGGCCGGGACTTACTTCGTCAACGCAGACGTGGGCACCGACTCGGTCGCCTTCTGTGCGGCACTACCCGCCCGCTGTGGAGTCGCCGCGATTCCGACCTCGGTGTTCTATGACGACGCTGCCGCCGCCCGGACGCTGGTTCGGTTCGCCTTCTGCAAGCGGGAGGAAGTGATCGCTGAGGCGGCGCGACGGTTGGGGACACTCGAGGAAAAACGAGCCGCAAGAGAGGGTTGAGTCGAACCGGCCGGGCAGGTTGGTCGCGCCCCAGCTACGGGAACGGCTGTGCGCGGCGGTGAACGTCAATCTCGCCAGGCCCCGCTATCAGTTCATCCGATTCAACCTCTGCCGGCTCGTCCCACACGTACAGGCCAATCGCCTCGCCGAGCGCGTCGCGCAGTTCGCTCAGCGTTCGGCCTGACGCGAAGCATCCAGGTAGCTCGGCGATCTCCGACCAGTATTCCGTCCCGTCCTGGTGGATGAAGATCTTGAGGCGCATCTCTCTTCCTTCACTGAGTTGAGGCCGGCTTGTCTGACGATCGCCGCCGACAGCCCTTTGCTGTACGGCTGTCGGTGATTGTCGGGGAGAGTGATCGGACGTCGGCCGGATCTGACCATCTTCACCACGTGCTTGCCACCGCGCGTCTGCACCCACCCCTCCCGCTGAAGAAGCCGGATCGCGCCCCGCTGGTCAAGCAGCTTCGCCATTCCTCGCGACGGTACGGCCGTCCGCGCGACCGCCCGACGTTTGCCGCTGAGTTGATGGAGAGGTTTCGCAGAACTGTCACGTTCCCAGGTGTTCTCCGCGCTCTCGAGTCACTGGGCGTCGGCATCGTAGACTTTGATGCACTGATGCGGTAGCATCATCCCGCATGCGCACCACACTGGATATCGACGACGACGTTGTCGCGGCCGCTCGCGAGCTTGCAACTGGTGAGCGACGGTCGCTTGGCTCGGTGATCTCGGAGCTTGCCCGCCGTGGGTTGACGCCGGCCAAGATCGACGCTGACGGCGAGGTGCCCGTTATCCGGGTCCCTGCCGGCACGGCGCCGATCACGCCGGAGATGGTCGCTCGCGCATTGGACGAGGACTGAGCCACGCGTGGGTCTCCTCGATGTCAACGCGCTCGTCGCGCTGGCCTGGGATTCCCACGTGCATCACGCTCGAATACGCGAATGGTTCGCGACGACCGGCGGTTCTGACTGGGCGACATCACCCACGACCGAGAGCGGCTTTGTCCGTGTCTCGTCGAATCCCAAAGTGCTGCCTCATCCGGTGACGATCCGGGACGCGCTCGGCGTCTTGGTCGCGTTTCGCGGCCTCCCCGGACACAGATTTCTTGCCGACGACGTATCCATCACAGACACCGATGTCCCGGTCATGAATGGCCATCGGCAGGTGTCCGACGCGCATCTGCTCACGCTTGCCCGGCGCCATCAGGTGCCGCTCGTGACGTTTGATGCCGGGCTCGTCGCGCTCTCTGGCGGAGAGGGCGTAGAACTGCTCACGGCGTTGTGAGCCATACCCCTAAGTCCTCGCCAAAATGATGACGATCGTGAGGTGAAATTTCAGTTCTGACGGCCGACGCCGATCTCGTCTGGGTGGAGGCTTCGAGGTCAGGGAAGCGGTTGCCTTTGAGGCGGCCCGACCGCTGCGCTCTGTGCGGGAAGGATCTGGCGGTTGGTCATGAGGCGATCTGGCACAGCGAGAGCAGAACGGTGACGTGCATCGAATGTCCGGACGCACCGGAGCTTGTCGCGGAGGGGGAGGCGGGTCGTAGCGCGTTGCGTGAGTACGAGCGACGGCATCGGGAGCGGGAGGAGTACGCCAGAGGGCAGCTTGGCCAATTCGGTGCGCTTCTCGCCAAGCTCATCAACGAGCCACAGTCGACGCGAGCGTGGAAGCAGGGCGGCGATGGCGAAGTGAAAACGGGGTTGCGGCTCAAGAAGCACTTGGAGGGAACGACCGTGCGGCTTCTCCATGACCGCCGAGTTCCAGCGCACGGGAGGGCAAACATCGATCACATCGCCGTTGGACCAGGCGGCGTGACCGTGATCGACACAAAGACGAATCGTGGCCCCGTCCGCGTCGAGCGGGTGGGTGGGCTATTCGCGCCGCGTCGCTCGGCACTAATGATCGGCCGTCACGACCGAAGCGGGCTCATAAAGGGCGTCGAGCGCCAAATTGGATACGTGAAGTCGGCACTGAAGCGTGCGGGCCACGTCGATGTCGATGTTCGAGGAGCCCTTTGCTTTCCCGACCCGGACGGACTTCCGCTCGTCCGTCAACTCAAGGTTGGCGAGATCATCGTCGAGGGTCCGAAACCGATCGCCAAGCTTACGCAGCGGCCTGGCGCATTCGACACGGAAACCATTGACCGGATGTGGAACGTGCTCGGTCAAGCGTTTCCGCCTGCATAGCCGGACCGACCGCCAGCTGTTTCAAGGCTGATGGGGGCTGAAGGAGGCCCCAGTCGGACCGCGCTCGGCCAGACAGCCTGACCGTGCCGCCTGCTAGTAGTGGTGGCAACCAATGAACCCGCCAGCCAACTCAAACTCTCGGGCGCCGCGTGTCGCCGTCGTGGGCCTGGGTAACGTCGGGCGCCTGATCGCGGACATGCTCCTCGAACGAGGATTCGAGGTGCGGGGGGTCGACGCGGATGCGAGCCGGGCGGCCGACGAGCACGCGTCGGTCATGGACGTCGGCGATCCGGCGGCGCTCGCCGATGTGTTCGCCGAAGTGGACGCCACGATCTCCTGCCTTCCCTACTTCCTTAACGCCACGGTCGCCACCGCGGCTCACGCTGCGGGGGTGCACTATTTCGATCTGACCGAGGACGTCGAGACGTCACGCGTCATCAGGCAGCTGGCCGAGACTTCGAACTCAATCTTCATGCCGCGCTGCGGCCTCGCCCCCGGATTCATCTGCCTCCTAGGCGCTGGGCTTGCTTCCACCCTGGAGACTGTTGACAAGATCGAATTGCGCGTTGGCGCCCTACCTCGCAGTCCTAACAACGCACTCGGCTACGCCTGCAACTGGTCTCCGGCGGGGATCGTCAATGAGTATCTGAACGACTGCGAGCAATTGCGGGGAGGGGAGCTGTTGAGCGTGCCGCCGCTCGAGGACCTCGAGACGCTCTTGATCGACGGCGCCCGCTATGAGGCGTTCACGACCTCGGGCGGCCTCGGAACGATGTGCGAGACATTCGCTGGACGCGTCGACCGCCTCGACTACAAGTCGATCCGGTATCCCGGCCACTGCAAGCTCATGCGCTTCATGCTCCAGGAACTCGGCCTGGGTCTAAAACGCGAGGAGGCCGTGCAGCTCCTCGCCGACGCCTACCCACCTGTCCGTGAGGATCTCGTGATCGTCTACGCGGCGGCTGACGGACACAACGGGGATCGCCGGGTCCGCGAGGAGTTCGTGCGCGTATACCGGCCGCGCATCGTTGCCGGAGACGCGAGAACGGCAATCGCGTGGACCACGGCTGCCGGAGCCGTCGCGATGGTCGAGCTGCTCGCCGAGGGCTCGCTGGCCGCCTCGGGCTTCGTGTGCCAGGAAGACGTACCGCTGGACGCCTTCCTCGCGACCTCGGCGGGTCAGATGCTCGCGCGCGAGTCCGCGAGCGACGTGCGCGACGAAGTCTCCCTGCTGCCGGTCGCCTGAGCGCCTCCCCTCACGAGCGCCCGCGCGGTCGCCTCGATTTCCGCTTCCTGAAGCAGGACCTGATTGGCGGCCTCGCCCAACGGGATGAACGAGTCCTGGCTCGTGACCCGCGTGATCGACCCATCAAACCCAGCGTCGATCAGCGCGGTGACGATGCCCTCGGAGACCCCGCCGCTCCGGCGGGTCTCATCGACGATCAGCACCCGTCCCGTGGCGTTGGCCTCGTGGAGGATGTCCTCCACCGGGATTGGCACAAGCCAGCGCATGTCGACGATCCGGGCATCGATGCCGTCCTCGGCCAGACGCCGGGCCACCCGCAGCGACATGTAGGTGCCGTTGGCGAAGGTGACGATCGTCAGGTCACCGCCGTCACCATGGACTCGGGCGGAGCCGATCGGGGCATCGCTTGAGGGCCACTCGCCGGGCGCCGCGTACGGCGTGAGCCACTTGTCGTCGCCCGGTTCGAACAGGTCCCGCGTGTGGTAGAGCGCGATCGGCTCCAGAAACACGCACGTCGTCCCGTCGACGGCCGCGGCGGCCAGGCACGTGCGGAGCGTCGCCGCCGCGTCATCGGGTCGCGACGGGGAGGCGACCACGATGCCGGGGATGTCGCGAAGGACGGCCACGGCGTCGTCGTTGTGGAAATGGCCGCCGAAGCCCTTCTGGTACGCGTAGCCGGCAATGCGCAGGACCATCGGGTTTCGGTACTGGCCGTTGGAGAAGAAGGGCAGGGTCGCGGCCTCACCACGCAACTGATCCTCGGCGTTGTGCAGGTAGGCCAGGTACTGGACCTCAGGCACTGGGAGTAGGCCGGAAACGCCGCACCCGAGGGCGACGCCGAGGATCGTCTGCTCGTCGAGGAGCGAGTCGAACACGCGCGTGACCCCGAACCGGCGCTGGAGCCCGCGGGTCACGCCGTAGACGCCGCCCTTCCGGCCCACGTCCTCGCCGAAGACCAGAACCTCGGGCCGGGCGGCCAGAGCATCGGCGAGGGTCGCGTTGATCGACTCGGCCAGCGTCAACGGGCCTGCGTCCTCGGGAAGCCGACCGTTGAAGGCGTTGGAGCGTGCGTCAGGAGGAGCTGATTGGCATGCCTCGAGAGCTACCACCTCCGGGCGCCGTTGACCGATCGGCTCCATCACCTCATCGGCGCTCGAGAGCCGCCGGCGCCCTGCCGCATCGCCGGCCAACGCCCGCACCTCGGACGCGACGGCGTCGTACTTGGCCAGGAGCTCACTCGGCGAGGCAAGCCCCGCCTCCACGAGGAAGCGGGCGGCGTGGACGAGCGGATCCCGCTTCAGCTCCTCGCTGACCTCGGCCTTGGTGCGATAGCCGATCTCGGCGTCGGTTCCCGCATGTCCGAGGTAGCGAATGCACTTCAGATGCAGGAACCCCGGGCGGCGCGACTCGCGCACGTACTCCGAAGCCGCGACCGCCGCGTCGTAGACGCCGGCGATGTCGGTTCCGTCGGCGTTGAAGTAGCGCAAGTGGGGGCGACGCGACCAGGCCGCGCTGACCCAGTCGTGAGGCGTGCGGACGCTGATGCCGAAGCCGTTGTCCTCACAGCAAAACAGCACCGGCATCGGCAGCCCCTGGTGGACGGTGTACTCGGCGGAGTTCAGCGCGCCCAGAGCCGTCGAGTGGTTGAGCGAGGCGTCACCGAACGAGCAGACGCCGATCGCGTCGTGCGGCCACGCCGTGGCGGCGCCGATCCGCGGGGCGCGGGCGATTGCGAAGCCGACACCCATCGCGCGAGGGAGATGGGAGGCGATGGTCGACGTCTGCGGGATGACCGCCAGATCGTGGTTGCCGAACACCTTGTGCCGGCCACCGGAGATCGGCTCGTCAGCGGCGGCGACGAGGCCGAGGAGGACGTCCCGCAGCGGGGTCGACCCCGGGACCTGCTGCGCCCTTGCGCAGTAGAACCCGCCCGATCGGTAGTGCAGGAGTGCCGGGTCGGTGGGCCGGAGCGCCGCGGCGATGGCCGCGTTTGACTCGTGTCCAGCCGAGCCGATCGTGTAGACGCCGGCGCCCTCCTTGCGCAGATACCGCGCCGCGAGGTCGAGGTGCCGGCTGGCCAGCATCGCGTCGAACACGGCGAGGGCCATCCGGCCCGTCATTCGGGATCCGTCGCGGACCGGCTGGTCCAGGTCTGCCTCAGCACCGTCCGGAGCGCTGAGCGCGGCGACGCCCTGGCGGAAGTTTCGCTCCAGCTCCTGCTCAGGTGTCTCGGCCGGCGCCGAACTCACCCAAACTCAACCCCCTGAGCCAGCGGCAGCTCGTCCGAGTAGTTGATCGTGTTGGTGGCTCGGCGCATGTACGCGCGCCAGGCATCCGAGCCCGACTCACGGCCGCCACCGGTTGACTTCTCGCCGCCGAAGGCGCCGCCGATCTCGGCGCCAGAGGTGCCGATGTTGACGTTGACGATCCCGCAGTCAGACCCGTCGGCGGCCAAGAAGCGCTCAGCCTCGCGCTGATCGCGGGTGAAGATGCTCGATGAGAGTCCCTGCGGAACACCGTTGTGGATGGCGACGGCGTCCCCGAAGTCGCGGTACGGCATCACGTAGAGGATCGGCGCGAACGTCTCACGGCGGACGAGCTCGGTCTGCGTGGGCATCCGCACGACCGTGGGCTCGACGTAGTAGGCGTTCGGATAGCCCTCAGCCTCCCGGCGGTTGCCGCCCACGACCACCTGGCCTCCGTCGGCCCGTGCCTCCTCGAGCGCCCGGACCATCCCTTGGTAGGACCGCTCGTTGATCAGGGGGCCGACGAGCGTTCCGGAGGCGGTCGGGTCGCCGATCGGGAGCCGGGCAAAGACCTCGCTCAGCCCGCGGACGAGTTCGTCCACGACATCGTCGTGGGCGATGACCCGGCGCATGGTCGTGCAGCGCTGACCCGCGGTTCCGGCGGCGGCGAAGACGATCCCGCGGCGCGCGAGCTCGAGGTCGGCCGAGGGCGCGACGACGGCGGCGTTGTTCCCGCCGAGCTCGAGCAGCACGCGGCCCATCCGGGCGGCGACACGGGGGGCAACCTCTCGCCCCATCCGCTCGGATCCGGTTGCGCTGACGAGCGCAACGTCGGGGCTGTCGACCAGGGCCTGGCCTTCCTCAGTCCCGGCCAGTACGAGCCGATGAACGCCTTCAGGCGCATCGCAGTCAGCGAGCGCACGGTCCAGCAGCGCCGAGCAGGCGAGCGAGGTCAGCGGGGTCATGGGGGAGGGCTTCCAGACGATCGTGTCGCCACAGACCAGGGCGATCGCGGTGTTCCAGGACCAGACGGCGGCCGGGAAGTTGAACGCGCTGATGACGGCGACGACGCCGAGCGGGTGCCAGGTCTCCATCAGGCGGTGATTCGGGCGCTCGGAAGGCATCGTGCGCCCGTCGAGCTGGCGGGAGAGGCCGACGGCGAAGTCGCAGATGTCGATGACCTCCTGGACCTCCCCCAGGGCCTCGGAGGTGATCTTCCCCGCCTCGATCGTGACCAGCGCGGCGACGTCCGCCTTGTGTTCGGTCATCAGCTCGCCGAGACGCTTGACCACCCTGCCGCGGACGGGGGCCGGGAGGACCCGCCACTCCAGAAACGCCGCCTTGGCGTCGGCGATCGCCTCCTCGACCTCCGCGTGTCCGGCCGCGGGAACGTCGAATAGGGCCTCCCCGGTGATCGGCGAGCGGGCGCTGATCGAGGGTCCCGTCCCAGACGGAGAGAGGTCGACGCCGCAGTTCTCAAGGCTTTGCCGCGCCCGCGCGCGAAGCTCGTCAGTGGATGAGACGGAAAGCTCGTGCTGGGACTCGGTCGTGGTCATTCGTGGCTCCGTGGATCAGGTCTTAGACAACGTTGTACTCGGGGCGAAGCGCGGACGCATCGAAGCGGTCGACGCTCAGGGGCGTGATATCGACGGAGGTCGGCCGGCGGAGGACCAGGTCACGGAGGATCTCGCCCACCGCGGGGCCCTGAAGGAACCCGTGACCCGAGAACCCGGTGGCGTAGAGGAAGCGCGAGACTTCGTGCGCCTCACCGATGATCGCGTTGTGGTCAGGCGTCATCTCGTAGAGGCCCGCCCAGCCGCCCCGGATGCCGGCATCGGCGATCCGCGGCGCGCGGCGCCGGACGATCGACATCAGGGCAGGGATCCAGTCGTCGGTCGTCTCGACGCTGAATCCAGGCTGTTCGTTCGGATCTGACATTCCCATCAATAGTCCCGGCCCCTCGCGGTGAAAGTAGAAGCTCGTCGCGAAGTCGATCGTCATCGGGAGGTGCGCGGGAAGCGCGTCGATCGGCTCGGTGAAGAGGATCTGCCGCCGCAGCGGTGTGACCGGTAGGTCGACATCGACCATAGCTCCGCAGCCTCGCGACCAGGCCCCGGCGGCGCAGATCACCGTGTTCGTCCGCACGGCGCCGTCGCTGGTCATCACCTCGGCGATCTCGCCGGCGCGGGTTTCGATGTCGAGGAGCTCGCACCCCACGCGGATGTGGGCGCCGTGGGCCCGAGCGCCGAACGCGTAGCCCTGAACGACCCCCTCGGGGGTTGCGTGACCGTCGCGGGGCGAGAAGGCGCCGGCGAGCACGTCGTCTCCCTGCACCAACGGACAGAGCTCGCGCACCTCGGCGGCCGTGAGCATCCGGGCGTCAAGCCCGAGTTCGTGCTGGAGCGCGACGCTGCGCTCGAACGCGGCGACATCCGACTCGCGGGTGAGGACGAACAGGTAGCCGACCTCCTTGAGGTCGATCTCCCACCCCGGCCGGCGGCCGAAGTCGCGGAAGGCGTCCATGCTCCGTTTCGCGATCTCGACGTTCAGAGCGTCGGAGAACTGGGTGCGCACGCCACCGGCGGCGCGAGAGGTTGACCCGCTGCCGAGCTGGCCGCGCTCGACGAGCAGTACGTGGGCCCCGGCCTCGGCCAGGTGAAAGGCGGCGCTCGTGCCGATGACCCCGCCGCCGATGATGACCACGTCGGCAGAGCGCGGAAGCGGCGAGGCCGAGCGGGGCACCTACAGACTCACCGTCCGAGCTCGCGGGAGCGGTCCGCAGCGGCCGCGATCGCATCGAGGAAGGCTGCCCTCACACCTTGGCGTTCGAGCTCCAGCACACCGGCCGCGGTGGTGCCGCCGGGCGAGGTCACCGCAGCGCGAAGGGCGGCAGGCGAGCTGTCGCCCTCGGCCAACAGGAGCGCGGAACCAAGGAGCGTCTGGAAGACGAGCGTCTCGGCGACATCATGGGGGAGCCCGGCCAGGACGCCTCCCTCGACCATGGCCTCGGCGACGAGAAAGATGTAGGCCGGGCCAGACCCGGACAGCCCGGTGACCGCATCGAGGGCTTTCTCGGGCACCCGAACGACGACGCCCACCGAGCCCAGGATTTCCTCGGCCCAGGCGAGGTCCGCCTCGTCGGCGGTCGAGCCGGGGCTGATCGCGGCGGCGCCGGACCCGACGAGGGCCGGGGTGTTCGGCATCGCGCGGACCACCGGAAGGGATTTCCCGACGGCTTCCTCGATTGCCGCCGTCGTGACGCCCGCCGCCACCGACAGGATCCGGCGTACGCCGACCTCGGCGACGGCCCGGGCGGCGGCGGGGACGTCGCCCGGCTTCACGGCCAGGACGGCGCCGGCGCCAGGGACGGCCTGCTCCGCGACTGTGACCTCCGGGTGCGCAGCGCTGATCTGTTCACGGCGCTCCGCGGCTACCTCGACGACAACTAGCTCGTCTGGGGGTCGCCCGGCCGAGAGCAGGCCAGCCAGCAACGCGAATCCCATCCGTCCGCCGCCGACGATTAGGAGCGGGCCATTCGAGGTCGAGGACATGGGCAAAGGCTACGCAGCCCGCGCCCAGCGTGGCGGGGGCGAGCGTGGCTAGGCCGTGTCGGGAGGCGGGACGCTCTTGCGGGCGTGCTTGACGTCGTGTTCCGGGTCGATCACCGGAGCCGCCGCGGCCGAAGGCCCGGCAGCCGCATACGCCTTGACCTCGGCGGACATCGGCACCTTCGACCGGGGCCTCGGTCGGGTTGAAGGCCGCGTCGCCGCCGCGATGGGCAATTGCGTCTGGGCCCGGTCGTGCTTGAGCGCAGCCAGAGCCTGGGCGCCGTCATTCGGAATAGGCCCACTGTTCCGCGGGATCAGGTTCACGACCAAGCTCGCGACGAGCCCGAGGAGGATGAACGCGACGAGGTTTCGGCCAAACAGACTCGCCTGGTCCCAGACCCTGGCGCCGATCGCGGCAGCAATACACAGCTCCACCAAGGTTGCCGCCGGTCCGGCCAAGGCAATCCGAGCTCGATTGCGCGAGCTGACTCCAGCAGGGTTGAATCGGCAGACGCCTCTGTAGGAAACCCCGCAACTTGGCAGGAAGCTGAAGTTCACCCGCACCTGGTCCAACGCAAATGTCGCGTAGGGAGCGCGGCCTACGACAACGCTTACGGGCTCTCTGGTCACGCGGCGTGCGACGGCGGCGTGCCCCAGCTCGTGGATCAGAGTCGAGACCGGATAGACGACGAACTCAAGCAAGAGCAGCAGGACAACCAGTTGCACCTGCGTGACAGGACCGGCTATCCGCGCCACGAACATGCCTGCGACCAGCGATGCGACCACAAGGAGTACCTGCGTCGCCCCTAACTTCCCCGCCCTGCTCATCGCAGGACCATCGGTCGGGGCTGCGAGGGGCTTGAGCCGCCGACAGGCTTGTCTAGAACCCCCCTAGCCCGCAGCCACCAGCCCCAGCACCGCCTCTCCGTGCCGGTCGATGAAGGCGGGACCCACGCCCTTGACCCGCGCAAGCTCTTCCATCGAGCTCGGTCGCAGGGCCGCGATCGACTCGAGCGTGCTGTTATGGGCGACCGTGTAAGCGGGCTTGCCGCCGCTGGCGCGGATCCGCCACTCGCGCAGCCTCTCCAAGAGACCAATGGCCGCGCGGTCGAGCTCGACACGCGGCTCGCTCCGGGAGCGCTTGGACCGTGGCGATGGCGTCAGCGTCGTCGGATCAGGGAGACCGATCGTGTCCGGATCGCAGATGTCGCAGCAGCGACCCGCCGGCGCACCCTGGCGGCCGTCGCCGAAGTGGTCAAGCAGGGTGCGGCGCCGGCACTCCCCCGAGGCAGAGCTGAATGACTCCACTGCGCGATACGCACGCCAGGCGCGATCACGAGCGGCTCGGCAGATCGAGTCGACCTCACGCGTGCCCGAGGCGGAGGTGAACGTGACGCTCAGCCGTCCCCCCGAGGCAGGTTCGAGCGCGCATAGCCCGGCTCGCTCGGCGACGCCGAGCATGACCCGGTCTCGATCGGCACGAGGTGTCTCGATCAGGACCGTCTCACCATCGGACGAGGCCCGTAGGCGCCGCACATAGGCGAGGACGGCGTCGGACTCGACGGCGTCGCCCTGAATGAAGTTGATCAGCCGGCCGAGGTCGGCCCGGCTGGCGAGCAGGATCGCCCGCGCCGGCTTGCCGTCGCGCCCGCCGCGGCCCACCTCCTGGTAGTAGGCCTCGACGCTCTTGGGGATCGCCCAATGCACGACCGCTCGGACGTCGGCCTTGTCCACGCCCATCCCGAAGGCGTTGGTGGCGACCACGATCTCGGCGTCGCCCTCCATGAATCGGTGCTGAGCCGAGGCGCGCTCGTCCGCCGGCATGCCGGCGTGATAGCCGACGGCCAGGAGCCCCTCGGCCCGGAGCCGCTCGGTGACCTCCTCCACGTCGCGACGGGTGCCGCAGTAGACGATCGCCGGCCGATTCCCTGGGTCTGACAGGGCGATCCCGAGCAGCATCTGCTTGCGCGCCTTGGACCCCGTCCCCTCGAGCGGGATCACGTCGAAGGACAGGTTCGGGCGGTCAAACCCGGCGCGCGTCACGTGTGGGTCGCGCAGGCCGAGGCGGTCGCTGATCTCCTCGGCCACCTGCTCGGTCGCGGTGGCCGTGCACGCCATCACGGTCGGCGTCCCGAGGCGCTCGATCACGGCCCGCAGCCGGAGATAGTCGGGCCGGAAGTCGTGGCCCCACTCCGAGACGCAGTGGGCCTCATCCACGGCGAACAGGTCCACTTTGCGCTCGGCCAGGACTTCGAGGAACCGGGATGAGGCGAACCGCTCCGGCGAGCAGAGGACGATCCGGGCCCGCCCAGATCGCACGTCGTCAAGGCTACGCGCGGCCACGTCCGCGTCCATGCCCGAGGCGATCATGGCGGCCGGGTGGCCGCCAAGCACGAGCCGCCGGTACTGGTCCGCCATCAGCGCGATCAGCGGCGAGACCACCACGGTTAGCCCGTCCGAGGCGATCCCGGGCAGCTGATAGCAGAGGCTCTTGCCGCCCCCCGTGGGCATCACGACCAGGCTGTCGCGCCCGGCGAGCGCCGCCGCCACGGTCTCGCGCTGTCCGGGTCGGAACTCGCTGAGGCCAAACCAGGCGAGCAGGGCGTCCGGATCTCGCGGCCCGTTATATCGGCGTTCGGGTGGAGCGTCGACGTCGATTCGGTCCAGGCCGCTGAGGGCCAGCTGCGCGGCCGCGGTGTCATCGACGACCCTGACAGGTGCGGCGGCACCCGCTTGGGCCCCGGCCAGTGCCCGCGCCGCGCCGGCCGCCTGGGCACGGTCCGCCTCCGGGAGGGACCGCCACAGGGCGCGCAGCGAGTCGAGCTCCTCCTCGATCCCCGGATCGCCCGGGTTCAGCTCAATCTGCTCGACCAGCAGGCGAGCTCGGGCAGAGAAATCGGTCATCGGGTCCCAGCGTAAGCGCCGGCATGGACGGGAGGACCGATCTGTTGCAGGGTTGTTACTAGGGGCGGCTACTGCACCGCCGATAGCGGGTCAGTGTGAACCGCCACGCGGCGCTCGGAGGTGGTGTTCTGGTCTACTTGCCCTCCGCGTTGAGGCGAGCGCAGTTCTCGCAGAGGCGGCGGCCTGCGCCCTCGCCGTCGACCTTGTGCCCGTCTCGGATGACGCGCTTCCCGTCGCCGCACTCAGAGTTGTTGTGGTAGACGGGGTGCGTCTCGTCCTCGGAGGTATGGAAGGGCTCTGTGTAGGGCATCGACGATCCCTCCTTCGGTTGGGCTTGGCCCCACCGCTCAGCCTAATCTGAGCGAGTAACCAGCGTCAACGCATCGGGTATCCCTAGTGACATGAATCACGAACTGTGGAATCTGATCGCGCTTGCTTTGATCGCAGGCGGCGGATTGATCGCCCTCATCGTGGCGTTCCTCCGCTACCGGGCGAACTAGTCGAGCGGCTACGACCTGTCAGACGTGATCCGCGACGCCTGCGGCGATCGCCGTGGGCGCGCGCGATAGGGGTTGCCAGAGCGCTGGCCGCTCGTGGCACCTCTACCGCTCGGTTACCCCACCTCCGCGGCCGACTTGGCCGAGCGCGCCTGCTTGCGCCGCGCGGTTAGGTCCAGCACGGCCTTCCGCAGGCGAACCGCATGGGGCGTCACCTCCACGGCCTCGTCGACCCGCAAGAACTCAAGCGCCTGGTCCAACGACAGCTCGCGCTTGGGAACGAGCCGCACGAGCTCGTCGGCGGTCGAGGAGCGCATGTTGGTCAGGTGCTTTTCCTTGGTCGGGTTGACGTCGAGGTCCTCGGCCCGGGAGCTCTCGCCGACGATCATCCCCTCGTAGACCTCGTCGCCCGGGGCGACGAACAGGGTTCCCCGCTCCTGGAGCTTGAACAGCGCAAAGGCCGCGACGCTGCCGCGCCGGTCGGCGATCAGCGACCCGGTGGGCCGGGTCCGCAGCTCGCCCTGCCAGGGCTCCCAGCCCTCGAACACGTGGTGAATCAGGCCGGTGCCCCGGGTCTCGGTCAGGAACTCGGTGCGGAAGCCGATCAGTCCCCGCGCCGGCACCAGGTACTCCATCCGGACCCAGCCGGTGCCGTGGTTGACCATCTGCTCCATCCGCCCCTTGCGCATGGCCAGCATCTGCGTGACCACGCCCACGTACTCCTCGGGCACGTCGACGCTCATCCGCTCGATCGGCTCGCACAGCCTTCCGTCGACCTGTCGGGTCACGACCTGGGGGTTGCCGACGGTCAGCTCGAACCCCTCGCGGCGCATCAACTCGACGAGCACCGAGAGCGCCAGCTCGCCGCGGCCCTGGACCTCCCAGACCTCCGGGCGGTCGGTCTCGAGAACCCGCAAAGAGACATTCCCGACCAGCTCCCGGTCCAGCCGCTCGCGCACCTGGCTCGCCGTGAGCTTGTCGCCGTCCTGCCCGGCCAGGGGAGAGGTGTTGATCCCGATCGTCACCGACAGCGAGGGCTCATCCACCCGGATCACCGGCAGGGGCCGCGGATCCGCGGAATCGGCCAGCGTCTCGCCGATCATGATCTCCGGGATCCCGGCGACCGCGATGATCTCACCGGGGCCGGCCTCCTCGGCGTCGATCAGGTCGAGCGACTCAGTTACGTAGAGCTGGCTCACCTTGACCGGCTCAATCTCCCCGTTGGTGCGACACCAGGCCACGGTTTCGCCCCGCCGGATCGCGCCCTGACGCACCCGGCAGATGGCCAGCCGCCCGACGTACGGCGAGGCGTCGAGGTTGGTGACGTGGGCCTGAAAGGGGTGCTCTGGGTCGTACTCGGGGGCCGGAATGGCCGACAGGAGCAGGTCCAGCAGCGGGCCTAGATCGTCCCCGGGCACAGAGGGGTCCAGCGAGGCCTGGCCCGCCTTGGCGTTGGTGTAGACGATCGGGAACTCGATCTGCGCCTCGTCGGCGTCGAGGTCGAGGAACAGCTCGTAGACCTCATCGACGACCTCGGCGATGCGGGCGTCGGGCCGGTCCACCTTGTTGACGACGAGGATCACCGGCAGGCGGGCCTCGAGCGCCTTGCGGAGGACAAAGCGGGTCTGGGGCAACGGCCCCTCGCTGGCGTCGACCAGCAAGAGCACGCCGTCGACCATGGTCAGACCGCGCTCCACCTCACCCCCAAAGTCGGCGTGTCCGGGCGTATCGACGATGTTCAGCTTGACCCCGCCGTAGTGGATAGCGGTGTTTTTGGCCAGGATCGTGATCCCCTTCTCACGCTCCAGATCCATCGAATCGAGCACTCGATCGGCCACGTCCTGACCGGCCCGGAAGGCCCCGGATTGCCAGAGCAGGGCGTCGACCAGCGTCGTTTTGCCGTGGTCGACATGGGCGACGATGCCGATGTTGCGGATGTCCTGGCGTGTGGCCATGGTCCTGTGACGATAGTCACGGCCGGCGGGCTTTCATGTGACCTTCGCGGGCGGATCGGGTACAACTCAGCATCGCCACGACGAGCCCCCCAGCCACCGGCAGGCGCCGGCGGCCGAGTCTTTCTGAGCTGAAGCCGACCCAGCACGAGGTCGTGCTCCACGGCCACAAGGTCAGCTACCGAACCGCCGGAGACGGCGATCAGGTGGTCCTGTTGATCCACGGGATCGTCGGCCACGCCCAGCAGTGGGACCAGGTGGTTCCCCTGCTGGCCGAGCGCTACACGGTGATCGCGCCCGACCTGCTGGGGCACGGCCAATCGGCCAAGCCGCGCGGCGACTACTCGCTCGGCGCCTATGCGGCCAGCGTGCGTGACCTGCTCGTCGTGCTCGGGCACCGCCGCGCCACCGTGGTCGGCCACTCGCTCGGCGGGGGCGTGGCCATGCAGTTCGCCTACGAGTACCCCCCGTTCGCGGAGCGCCTCGTGCTGGTGTCAAGCGGCGGCCTCGGGCGTGAGGTCCATCCCATGCTGCGGGCCGCGACGCTGCCCGGCTCCGAGGTCGTGCTTCCCCTGATCGCCCACGAGCGCCTGCACGGCGTGGGGGGCGCGCTGGTTGGCCTGCTCGGCCGCTTTGGCCTCCAGGCCAGCACCGACCTGGGCGAGATGGCGCGCGGCTACGGCTCGCTGGCCGACGCGGGCGCCCGGATGGCCTTCATCCACACCCTGCGCGCCGTGCTTGACATCGGCGGCCAGCGCGTGAGCGCCACCGACCGGCTGTACCTGGCCGCGCTGATGCCGTCGCTGATCATCTGGGGCAGCCACGATCCCCTGATTCCGGTCGAACACGCCGCGGTGGCGAATGAGGGCCTCCCCAACAGCCAGCTTGAGATCTTCGAGGAGGCCGGCCACTTCCCCCAGCTGCACGACCCGATGCGCTTTGCCCTCACGCTGATCGACTTCATCGAATCGAGCGAGCCGACCCAGATGGAGTTCACCGACGCCGACTTTGATCAGATGCGGGAGATGCTGCTGCGGGGTCGGCCCTAGCGGATGCCTGATCCGAACGCGCCCCGCAGCGTAAAGATCGGCTCCGATGAGCGGACCGGCTGGTCCTCCGAGCGCCCGCGCCGGGACGGTGCGCCGCCGCGGCCGCCTGACATATCGACCCGAGCGCGCACGCTTCGGCCCTCGGATCGCCTTCGCTACTCGCCCGGCGCTCTGGTCGTGATCGTTGGCGCAGCGGCCTCAGACCCGGACCGGTTCGCCGATCGGGTCGTCGAGGAACGAGGCGCCGTGCTCTCCCTGGCCAAGGTCCATGCCCTGTTGGCCGGCCGGGTGGGGGCAGAGGAAATCGACGCGCGCTCACGGGAGCTGCTTGAGGCAGCGATCCAGAAACGGCTCCAGGCCGGCCAGAGCGTGGTCGTAGCGGTCCGGGGTTTCGATGAGTCAGAGCGCGAGCGGCTGGTTCGCCTCGCCCACGGCGAGCGGCGCTCCCGGCACCTGATCCTGATCGAGACCACGCGGGCTGACGTGAGCGACGAGGAGCGTCCCGGCCTCGATGAGCTTCGGCGCGCGCTTGACGCCGGCGAACTCGGCCGCGAGGGCTTTCAGACGGTCCTGCGCCTCGGCGGCGACAGCCTGTCCGAGGTCAAGCGGATCGTCTTTCAGCGCCCGCCGCGCGACGACTGACGACGGCCGGGCTTCTTGCCGTCCTCAGGCGGCTTGGCGTAGCGCCCTTTCTCCTCGTCGGTCATCTGGCGGATCACAAGCGATCCCTCCTCGACCTGCTCTTTGACCAGGTCGAGTTTCGCCTGGCGCTTCTCCTCAGCCCGTTCTCGTGACGTCTTCGCCATGCACTAAGGGTTCTACCCGTTTTTGGCCAACAAGGTGCGAAACGTCGCCCAAACTGCGAACGAGCGATGAACGCGTCCGGCGTGGGGTACCCCGCAGGTATGCGATTGCTTCGCTTCCTGCGCGCTCACCCAGTCGCCGTGACCGTGGCGGCGATCGCAATCGCCACTGTGGCGGTGGTCGCGATTGCCTCCGCCTATGGCTGGGCCGCCTTTGGCCAAGCTTGGAGCGCGCTGCAGCCCGGATGGATCGTCCTCGTCGTGGCCGGTGAGTTGGCGGCAATGCCCGCCTACGCAGTCGCCTATCGCGTGCTGGCGGAGCGCGGCGGCGGCCCACGGCTGTCGTTCCCGCTCGTCCTGCGCGTGGTTGCGGCCGGGTTCGGCCTGTTCAGCGTTCGCGGCGGCTTCTCCCTGGATAAGCGGGCCTTCCACTCCCTGGAAGGTGACGAAGAGTCCGCCACCGTGCGCGTCCTCGCCCTGGGAGCGCTCGAGTGGGCGCTACTCGCCCCGGTGGCGTGGATTACGGCCGTGATCCTCCTCGTCCAAGGAGATCCTAAGCCGATGACTTCGCTCCTGTGGCCATGGGCGGTGCTCGTGCCAGTTGGCTTCGTCGTCGGCTTCTGGTTTGCAGCGCCGGCGCGGCGGGAGCGGCTCTGCGGCGGCCGTGGCCGCGTTCGCCGGGCCATCGGCGAAGTGCTCCGGGGGATCGACATGGTGCGCGAGCTGGCGCGCGATATCGGCAGCACCTGGCCCGCCTGGGTCGCAGCCGGCCTCTATTGGGCCTTCGACATCGCCTCGTTCTACGGGGCCGCGCGGTTTATCGGGCTCCACCTCACGGTGGGTGAGGCGGTCCTCGCGTACGCGACGGGCTACGCCCTGACGCGCCGCTCGATGCCGATGGGCGGCGCCGGGGCCACCGAGGTGCTCATGACCTTCTCGCTGCACTGGGTGGGGCAGCCCGTGCCCCTGGCCCTGGCGACCGTCGTCGTCTACCGGGTGTTCAATTTTCTCGTGCCGGCGGTGCTGGCGCTCCTGGTTCGCCCGCGTGTCGCCCCGCTGCTCGCTGCCTCGAGCGAGGGGCGCACCCCGACGGAGCGTGAGCGGCGTGACGCGGGGGCGCCGCTCGGCATCGGTCAGCGCTAGCCGCCCTCCCCCAAATGATGCATGCCCTCCGCCCCCGCTGGGTATGGGCACAGAGAGAGAGCGTGCCGCCCGTCGGCACGGGAGACAGAGGAGGGAGACCCGTGAGTAGAGGCCTGTCCAGCCGTGCCCTGCACTCCGTTTTCAGCCGGCTGAACCGAAAGCGCCAGTGGTACGAGATGCCTACCGTCGGCCTGAAGGCGCTGAACCTGCTGTCGCTGCGTCTCGATCTCCGGGATATGAATCTGTTTGACACCGAGACCCCGATCCGCAAGCACGGACTGGAGGAGCCGCCGCCCGAGGCTCTCACCGCCCGCCGTCCCGACGGGAAGTGGAACGACCTGGAGGACCCGGAGATGGGGTCCGGCGGAACCGCCTTCACCCGCAACACCAATCCAAAGCGGACCAAGCCGGAGAAGCCGCCGCGGCTGTTCGATCCCAGCCCCCGCACGGTCTCGCTCGAGCTCATGACTCGGGACGAGTTCAAGCCGGCGGTCCACCTGAACGTGCTGGCTCAGGCGTGGATCCAGTTCGAGAACCACAACTGGTTCTTCCATGGCCGAGGCGAGCCCGACGAGGTGCTGGAGGTCCCGGTCGGGGATTCAGATGACTGGCCCGAGCACCCGATGCGGGTGCGGCGCACCGTCAACGTCCCCGCCCACTCCTCTGGCTCGGGCTCAGACGAGACCAACGAGCGGGGGATCGACTTCGGCAACACCGAGACCCACTGGTGGGACGGCTCGCAGATCTACGGCTCGAGCGAGAAGCGCCAGCACGCCCTGCGCTCCTTCAAGGACGGCAAGCTGAAGCTCGAGCCGAACGGGCGCCTGCCCGAGGACGAGGACCAGCCCGGGGTCGACTTCACCGGCTTCAACGAGAACTGGTGGTTCGGGCTCTCGTGCCTGCACACGCTGTTCACCAAGGAGCACAACGCGATCTGTGACGCGCTCAAGCGTGAGCATCCCGAGTGGGACGACCAGCGCCTGTTCGACACGGCCTGGCTGGTCAACTCGGCGCTGATGGCCAAGATCCACACGGTCGAATGGACGCCGGGGATCGTCAACACGCCGGCCCTGTGGTTCGCCATGAACGTGAACTGGTCGGGCATCTTCGGCCAGAACCTCAAGGACCGCTTCGGCCGGCTCGGCGACTCGGAGATCTTCAGCGGGATCATGGGCTCGCCCCAGGAGCACCACGACGCGCGCTTCCAGATCACCGAGGAGTTCATCTCGGTGTACCGGATGCACCCGCTGCTCCGAGACGACTGGAATCTCTACGACGTCCAGAGCGGCGAGCTGCGCGAGCAGCGTGAATTCGTCGAGCTCCAGGGCAAGCACACCCGGAGCTTCATGGAACGCTTCGAGATCCCGGATCTCATCTACTCGATGGGCATCGAGCACCCCGGCCAGATCACCCTGCACAACTATCCCCGGGCGCTCCAGCGCTTCGAGCGGATCGACGGCGAGCTGATGGATCTGGCGACGCTCGATGTCCTGCGCGACCGGGAGCGGGGGGTGCCCCGCTACAACGACTTCCGCGAGGAACTGCGGATGCCGCGGATGCGGTCCTTCGACGAGCTCACGCCGAACAAGCGCTGGGCCGAGGAGATGCGGCGCGTCTACGGCAACGACATCGACAAGGTCGATCTCCAGGTGGGGATGTATGCCGAACCGTTGCCGCCGGGGTTCGGGTTCTCGGACACGGCGTTCCGGATCTTCATCCTGATGGCCTCCCGGCGCCTGAAGTCAGACCGCTTCTTCACCACCGACTTCCGGCCCGAGGTCTACACCCAGACCGGGATCGACTGGGTGACTCACACCAAGATGAAGGACGTGCTCCTGCGTCACTACCCGGAGCTCGAGCCGGCGCTGGACGGCCTGCCCAACGCCTTCCTGCCCTGGAACCGGGTCTCCGCCGACGGCAAGACAAACGGCGACGGGCATCACCTCCAGCACCGCGTCGAGGGGATCAAGAAGGCCCTGGAAGCGATCAACGCATGACCGCGATCCGAGAGCCAGATCAGCGGACTGCGTCCCCGCCCGAAGCGGGAGGGGGCGGACTCGGCAACGCCTCGGTCTCTGAGTCGCTCACGGTCGTCGGGACCGGCGTCCTACCGGCGCTCGTCCGGGGGCTGTTCTCGCCTCGGCCGAAGGCGATGAAGCTCCTCACCGATCGCAACGCCGACGAGCGCACGGTGACGGAGCTGGGCAAGCTCCGGCGCAAGTACGGCGGCGACGGGGTGAAGCTGCTCGGCGGCCGCCTCGTCGTTCTCTGGGGCGAGCCCGCCATCCGCCAGGTGCTCGACGAGTCAGCCGATGCCTACGCCGGCAACGCCGGCGCCAAGGCCAAGGGCATGGCGCACTTCCAGCCCGACGCGCTCACGATGTCCTACGGGGAGGAGTGGCGCGAGCGCCGGCGGTTCAACGAATCCGTCCTGGCGGCCCGGGAGCGGGTGCACCCGCTGGCCGAGAAGTTCGTGGCCATCGTCGCGGATGAGGTGGGACGCCTCGGCCTGGTCGATCGCTTGGCCTGGCCCGAGTGGGAGCGCCTGTTTGACCACATCACCCTGCGGGTGATCTTCGGCGATGAGGCCCGTGAGGATCAGGAGCTGACCGCGCGGCTGGAGCGGCTGATGGGGGAGGGCAATCGGCTCGTCGGCCTGTCGCCCAACGACGACTACTACGAGCTCTACGGCACGCTCGAGCGCTACCTCCAGGACCCGGCCCCGGACAGCCTGATCGGGCAAATCGCCGAAGCGCCGCACTCCGACACGACCCGGGTCCTCCAGCAGATCCCGCACTGGATGTTCGCCACCCGGGACACGCTCGCCGCCAACACGTTCCGGGCTATGGCCGTGATCGCGGCCGACGACGCCGTGACCCGCCGGGTGCAGGAGGAGCTCGATGGCGATGAGCTCACCTACCTGGAGGGCTGCTTCCAGGAGGCGATGCGCCTGTGGCCGACGACGCCGCTCCTGGCCCGCGAGACGAAGCGGGAGGTGACGCTGTCCGGCGAGACGATCGACGAGGGCACGCAGATCCTGATCCTGAATGTGTTCAACCACCGCGACGCCGACCATGTCGAGGACGCCAACCGCCTCGTTCCCGAGCGCTGGAAGGACGACGAGCCCGACTACCGGTTCAACCATCTGAGCAACGGGACCCAGGACTGCCCGGGCGGCCCGCTGGTCCTGCTCCTCGGCACGGCGGCGCTGGCCGAGGTCCTCAAGCGCTACCAGGTCACGCTCGAGAGCCCGCGGCTGCCGGCAGGTGGTGATCTGCCCTACATGCTCAACTTCTTCGAGACCCGCTTCTCGGTGAAGCCACGATGACGGTTCTCGAGGAGAGGAAGACGCGGGCGTCTGAGCCCACCGGTTCCACCCGGATCGACGCGCGGCGGCTGCGTGAGCTGGCCGGGCGCGTCACCACCTCAGGCGGGCAGAACGAGGACCTGGAGGTCGAGAACCCGGCCACCGGGCGCCTCCTGGCGGTGGTGCCGAAGTGCACCGGCGAGGACGTCGAGTTTGCCTTCGACCGGGCCCGGGAGGCCCAGGCTCAGTGGCGAGAGTCCTCGTTCGCCGAGCGCCAGCAGATCCTCCTGCGCTTTCACGACCTCGTGCTCGACCGTCAGGCCGAGATCCTCGACGTGATCCAGCTCGAGTCCGGCAAGGCCCGCCGGCACGCCTTCGAGGAGGTCCTCGACGTCGCCGTCGTGTCCCGCTACTACGCCCGGAGCACCGAGCGGCTGCTGCGCACCCAGCGCCGCCGCGGGGTCATCCCCGTCCTGACCGCGACCTGGGAGCACCACCATCCGGTGGGCGTGGTCGGCGTGATCTCGCCCTGGAACTATCCGCTCACGCTCAGCATCAGCGACGCCGTCCCGGCGATCGCCGCGGGCAACGCGGTGGTCATGAAGGTGGACTCAAAGACCCCGTTCAGCGGGCTGATCGCGCTCGAGCTGATCGAGGCGGCGGGACTCCCGCCGGGTGTCCTCCAGGTGGTCACGGGGTCAGGCGCCGAGCTCGGGCCGGAGCTGATCGAGCGCGCCGACTACATCATGTTCACCGGAAGCACCTCGGTGGGGCGCGACGTGGCCAGCCAGGCGGCCAAGCGGCTCGTCCCCAGCTCGATGGAGCTCGGGGGTAAGAATGCGATGATCGTCCTGCGCGACGCCAACCTGGCCCGCGCCGTCGAGGGCGCCGAGCGGGCGATGTTCTCCAACTCGGGCCAGCTCTGCATCTCGATCGAGCGCCTGCTCGTCCACGAGGACATCGCCGATGAGTTCGTAAAGCGCCTGGTCAAGCACGTGGGGCGGATGCGGCTGGGCAGCGGCCTGAACTACGACTTCGACATGGGCTCGCTGATCTCGGAGGAGCAGCTCGAGGCGGTGAGCGAGCACGTCGACGACGCCGTGGGCAAGGGCGCCAAGGTTCTGGTCGGAGGCAAGGCGCGCCCGGACATCGGCCCCTACTTCTACGAGCCGACGATCCTGGGCGAGGTCAAGGACGGCATGAGCCTGTTCGCCGACGAGACGTTCGGGCCCGTGGTCGCCGTCTCCACCTTCTCCGACGAGGAGGAGGCCCTGCGCCGAGCCAACGCCAGCTGCTTCGGGCTCAACTTCAGCCTGTGGACGCGCGACGTCAGCCACGGGCGCGCGCTTGCGACCCGCCTGGAGGCGGGCACGGTCAACATCAACGAGGGCTACATCGCCACCTGGGGGTCGGTCGACGCGCCGATGGGCGGGATGAAGGACTCGGGTCTCGGGCGCCGCCACGGGGCGACGGGCATCCTCAAGTACACCGAGCCCCAGACCGTCTCCGTTCAGCGCCTGCTCCCCCTGGCCCCGCCGCCGCTCGTGGGCCAGCGCCTCTACACCAAGGGGATGACGCTGGGGCTGAGGCTGCTGCGCCGCATCCCGGGCGTTCGGTAACCGCGCGGCTCCCTTCCAGTAACCGAATCGTCACGGGACCACGGTCCCGCGTGCCGAACATAACCGTGAATGGCCTGGGTGGAGCTTCATTTCCATCTGCTTCCAGGGATCGATGACGGGCCGCCGTCGATCGAGGACAGCCTCCGGCTGGCCGCCGCGGCGATCGAGGACGGCACCGGAGCGGTCGTGACGACCCCGCACGTCAACGGGCAATGTGTCAGCGACCCGAGCGAGATCCCGGACCGCACGCGTGAGCTTGGCGAGCGCTTCCGGCGCGAACGGATCGCGCTCCAGGTCCTGCCCGGCGGGGAGCTTGCGCACGGGATGGTGCAGAGGCTGTCCGACCGACAGCTGGCCGCCATCGCTCAGGGGCCGGAGGGCAACCGGTGGGTGCTGCTGGAGGCGCCGTTCAGCGGCCTTGACGAGTCATACACCGCCGCCGCCGACGAGCTTCGCGAGCGCGGCTTTGCCGTCGTGGTGGCGCATCCCGAGCGAGCCCGCGCGACCTCCGGGAGCGCCGCGGCGCTCCAGCACGAGCTGGCCGCCGGGAGCGCGCTGCAGCTCAATGCATGGTCGTTCGCCGGCCTCAACGGCGAGGAAGCCCGCAAGGCGGCGTTCCGCCTCGTCCACGGGCCGAGGGTGGTGCTGGCCTCGGACGCCCATTCGACCGATCGCGGGCCAGCCATCCGGCTCGGGATGGATGCCCTGCGGCGCTTCGGCTACCGCGAGCCCCACCGCCTGGCGGGGGCGAACCCGCGCGCGCTCCTCGAGGGCGGCCTGGCGGTGCGCGAGATGCGCCCGATCGGCGACCGGAGCTTCTAAGGCGCCTCGGGGGGTGCCTGGCTCGGCTTGGGCGTCGCGGCTGACTCCTGCGGCGGGTCGGCGAGCGCGGCCAGGGCAGCTGAGACCCGGCGGACGTCGGCCAGTAGCCGGTCGCGCTCGAGCCGGGTCGCCTGGCTCTGGGTCTCCAGCCGGCGAACCTGGGTCTGAGCGTCGCTGACCAGCGTGGTCGCGTGAGCGGCGGCCTCGGAGACGCTTCGGTTGGCCTCCTCACGCGCGGTGCGCAGGATCTCGTCGCGCTGCTCGTGGGCCGCGATCAGCACCGCTGAGGTCTGCTCGCCGATGCGCTTGAGCTCCTGGTTGACCTCGTCCGCCGGTCGACGGTAGATGCGCACCTCGGCGAGCTCGCGGTCGGCCTCGGCCAGCTCGCGCTCGAGCTCGGTTATGTACTCATCGACCGCCGGGCAGTCGTAGCCCTGGCGAACGATTGGGAAACGGGGCAGGACGTCGTCCGCGGGACCCGGCTCGGCCTCGCGGGCGAAGGCGAGCCAGCGTTCGGTCGCCTGATCGTCCGGCTCAGGCGCACGCACGGGCTTGAACAGGTCCTTGATCGGCGCAAAGTTGATCCGCGTGGACCCGGTGCGTCCGGTCTGCTTGAAGTGGGTGGCCATGACAGCTCCCTTCGTTGTACTGCAGCGAGTATGCCTCTGTTCGCGGCCTCCGAGTGCATCCCTGTCGATGAAAGTTGTTTCACGCGCGGGGTGGTTGGGGAGTGACCCTGTATGGCGCTCCTGGGATGGCTGTGGCTCATCTCCCCCTTCGCTCTGATCGGGCTGATCTCGCACGACTCAGAGCTCCAGCGGGGCGTCGCGACCCATCTCACGCAGGCCCGGGTCGCCGGGTGTCTCGGCGCGGTGATGATGTTCCTGGGGGCTTCGGTCATCCCCGGTGCCCTCGGGGCGACCATGTACGCGCTCGGCACCCCCCTGACCGGGCTGCTCGCCTTCATTCGCCGCGATGACCGCGACGACGGCGGTGAGGACGCCCCCGATGACCCGCCGGTCGACTGGGATGAGTTCGAGCGCTCGTTTCGGACCCACGCCCGTCGTCAGCCGTCCTCGCCGCGGCGGCCTCGCTCTCCCTCCGCCGTCTGAAGCGGGAGCGGTGCCTTTAGGACCCCGCCTTGCCGGGTATCCAACCCTCATGAGCCCAGACGAAGAGCGAGATCAGATCAATCCCAGCGAGCAGCGCGGCGGCGCCGTTCCCGGCGAGCAGGAAGCCGAGGAGAAGGGGCCCTGGGCGGCCCAGGCCCGTGAGGGTGTCGTCCCGGCCGAGCTCGGAGGCTCTGATGCCCCCGAGGAAAAGCTCGGCGATGATCCCCAGCTCGGGAGCTCTGCGCTCGGGCAGACCGCGCAGTCCGATGAGCCGGCGACGGAGACCGGGATCGACGAAAGCGCCGGGGACCACGCCGACGCCACCGAGCAGGGTGGCGCGGATACGCCCGAGGGCGCCGAGCCTGACCTCAAAGACGCCGCCGCCGGTCCGCGCCAGGCGGACCTCGACTCAGCCGGCTAAGGCACCCAGCTCGGCCCGGACTGCCTCGTAGTCCTCCCAGGTGTCGACGTCCCGCGGGACGGTCGTCTCGATGGGAACCTCGACCACGCGGTCGCCCAGGCGATCCATCAGCTTCCACACCGCCTTGTCGCCGTGTAGCTCGGCCAGCTGGGGGAACATCGCCCGTCCTAAGGCCAGCGGGTGGCCGCGGCCGTCGGTGTAGGCGCACACGGCGAGGGGAGCCCCGCCGCGGCCGGAGATGAGACGCTCGACCACCGAGACGCTGACCCCGGGCTGATCGCCCAGCATCAGCACGAGCACGCCGGCGCGCTCATCGACCGCGCCCAGCGCCGCGGCGATCGAGGACGAGCAGCCGGAGCCGAAGGCGTCGTTCTCCACCACCTGCACGCCGCCGAAGTCGACCTGCTGGCGAACCTCTGGGGCTCCGCCGCCGATCACGCACAGGCGCTGGTCAAACGGGCACTCGCGCGCCACGGACAGGACGTGGTCAAGCAGCGTGCCTCGGCCGAAGGGCAGCAGCTGCTTGGGCTGGCCGAGCCGGGATGATCCGCCCGCGGCCAGGACCAGCCCGGCGACGAACTCAGGCATGCTGGGCGGCGTAGGCGTCGCGGCAGCCGGCGCCACAGAAGTACACGCGCCCCTCCGCAGCGTCCACGAACGGCGTCGCCTCGGACACCGCGACCTCCATCCCGCACACCGGATCGACCGAAGTGGCCACGGCGTTGGGCGCCGGATGGGCGTGATGCTCGGCGATCACCTCGGCCAGGATCGAGATGGCGATCTCCTCCGGGGTCCGGGCGCCGATGTCGAGTCCGGCCGGGGTGTGGAGCTGGGCCTGAAGCTCTGGCGGAACGTCGAGCGTCTGGCGCACCGCCTCGCCGCGCTTGCGGCTGGCCACCAGGGCCACGTAGGGGACCCCGGCGCTCAGCGCCGCGGCGAGGATCTCCTCCTCATCGGTGCCGTGGGAGGCGACCACGACCGCCGCGTCGCCCGGGCCCGGGAGGCCGCCGGCTGCGACGTCGAGCCCGGCGGCGGTGGCAATCCGGGCCAGCGCCGTGGCCACCGGGGTCGCGCCCACCACCATCACCCGGCGGGGCGGGAGCTGCGGCTCGAGGAAGATCTCAAGCGCTCCGCCGGACAGGCACGGGTTGTGCTCCACGACGGCGTGCTCGAAAGGTCCGGGGGCGCCATGTGAGTCGGCGTCCTCGCCGGGCACGATCCGGAGCAGCACCGGCTCGCCCGTCTCCAGCGCCCGCAGGGAGTGCAGGCGGACCGACGACTCGGCGCAATGGCCTCCGACGAAGCCTTCGATCGTCCCGTCGGCCAGCACCACCGCGGAGAAGCCGGGGCGCACACTCGTAGGATGAGCCGCCCGGACGACGGTGGCGACGACGAACGGGGTGCGGCTTTCGCTCAGCTGCGCGGCTCGATCGGCCAGCTCGCCCTTGATCACTTCGGTCTCCTGGCGGCCGTGACGGGAACCTCGGCCGAGACGTTGACGGTACGACAGTTCCCGCAGCGAATCCGCACTTTCTTTGTCATGTAATCGGCATCCATTCGGGTCGCCAGCACGTTCCCGCACGAGCCGCACACCCAGTCATCGGCGCCGTTGCCGCGGAACACCGGCCGCTCCGGGTTCTCCTGGACGGCCGTGCCCCCGTCGAAGGGCATCTCGCCCTGCTCCAGTTCACGCATCGTCCGCCGGGCCATGGCCTCAGAGGGCGGCCAGCTTGGCCGCGAAGTCCTTGATCAGGGCGTCGAGGACGCTCTGCACGACGCCCTCGCCCATCGACGCCGCCTTGCCGGAGATCTGGGCCGCGGTGTGGATCGTCCCGCCGCCGTCCGAGAGGGCGAAGGTGACATTGGCGTTGGCGTAGCCGTTGCCGCCGACCTCCCGGGACTTGACCTCCATCACCGCGCGGTGGTTGGCCTCGTCCTGCTCGGTGACCTCGACCGTGCCCTTGAAGTCCATCGACATCGCGCCCATCTTGATCTTGATCTCGGCGTTGACGCTCTCCGGGCCGGTGCGCTCGATGACGTGACCGCCCTCGACGGCGGGCACGAGCTTCTCCAGATCGAGGATCGTCTGCCAGTTCTCGTCCAGCGAGTGCGACATCGTGAACGGGTGATCGAGCTCAACCATGTCCTCTCCTAGGTTAGGGTCTGCATCGGGATGGCCATCGCACCGGGCACGTACACGCTGGGGCCGGACACCGGCGAGCTGCTCGTGCACACGCGCCGGCAGGGCGCGGCGGCCAAGGCGGGCCACGACCTCGAGATGGTCGTCACCCAGTGGAGCGCCAGGCTTGAAATCGGCGAGGCCTCTTCGCTCAGCCTGAGCGCCGATAGCTCGTCCTTCCAGGTGCGCGAGGGGCGCGGCGGCATGAAGGCGCTCGGGGAGGACGACAAGGCGAACATCGGCCAGACGATCGATGACGAGGTGCTCAAGCGGACCGCGATCGAGTTCCGCTCCACCGCCGTCGAGGGCACAGCCGACGGAGACCACCTGCGCGTGTACGGGGAGCTCGAGCTGATGGGGCGGACGCACCCGGTTGAATTCGACCTCGAGCTGCGAGGCGATGAGCTCACCGGCCGCGCCGCGGTCAAGCAGACCGACTTCGGGATGAAGCCGTACTCGGCCCTGTTCGGCGCCCTCAAGGTGGCGGACGAGGTCGTGATCACCGTCGCCGCCCGCCTTCAGTCCCGGTAGACGGCCTGGGCGTCGAGCCCGCCCTCGACCCCCGGGGGGAGCGCCCCGGTGCCGTGGGCGTAGAGGGCGAGGTCGGCGATCGTCCGCATCTCGCCGGAGCTGGCCATGAAGGCGCCGTCGTCCCACTTGAGCGCGCTCGGCTCGGCGCCGAGCGACATGCCGGCCAGCTGCTGCGCCTTGGCTCTGATCTTTCCGGTCGCGCTCTGAATCGCGCCGGTGGCTCCGTCCGAGGGGGCGGTGTTGTAGCCGTGGCCCTCGCCGAAGCGGTCGAGATCTGCCGGCACCACCTTGACGTCGAGCGCCGGGACGCCGAGCTCGGTGGCCACGAGCCGGGCGTACTGCTCCTCCTTGCCGTCGGCCTCGGTGGTCAGGCTCAGGACCATCTTCCCGGTGGGATGAACGCGCAGGAACACCGCGCGATAGGCCTCATTGGCCACGCCTTACCTCCTCGTTGTCGTGCTTCTCGGCCTGGGCCGCCAGGCGCTGGCGCTCCTGGTGGGCGCTCAGCGCGTTGTGCTCCTCCAGATCACAGAAGCTGGAGGGCGGGCCCCCGAGCGGATGCGGCGGCACCACCGGCCGCTCGCAGCCCGGATAGATGCAGGTCTTCTCGGTCATGACTCCCACCCGGGCGTGGTGTGGCCCCGCTTGGGTCCGTAGCCGCTGGGCATGGCCACCGAGCTGCCGGCGACGGGGCTCGCGCTGGCCCACGGCTCCTCCTCTTCGGGCTCGAGGGTGACCGCGGGTGGCGCCTCGCCACCTCCGCCGATCGCCTTAATGACCTCGGCCAGGGCGGCCAGGTTGTGCCCGCTCACGAGCGCGTCGCAGTAGGGAAGGGCGGCGGCCATGCCGCCCGCGCGGGGGGCGAAGTCCGAGGCGGCGGCGCGGGGGTTGACCCAGACGATCCGGTGGGCGAGCCGGCGGAGTCGCTCCATCTCGCGCGCCACGACGGCGGGGTCGCCGCGCTCCCACCCGTCGGACAGGATCACGATCACCGCCCCGCGGGCCAGGCCGCGCCGGCCGTGCCGGTCGTTGAAGGCCTTGAGCGCGTCGCCGATCCGGGTCCCGCTTGACCAGTCGGGCGCCGCGGAGGCGGCGTTCTGCATCGCCCGCTCGGGGTTGCGGGTTCCGAGCGCCCGCGTCACCCGCGTGAGCCGGGTCGCGAACACGAACGCCTCCGCGCCCCGCGCGCAGGTGAGGAACTGTAGATACGCGCGCGCGTAGGGCTCCATCGAGCCCGAGATGTCGCACAGCATGACGATCCGCCGCGGGACGACTCGCCGCCGGCGGCGGCGCAGCCGCGCCGGGTCACCGCCGGTTCTGAGCGCTCCGCGGAGCGTCCGGCGCAGGTCGATCCGCTCGCCGTGGCGGTGGCGCTCGGCCCGTCGTGTCCGCCGGAGCGGAGCCGCCACCTGCATCCGGCTCATGAGTTCGTAGAGCTGGGCCAGTTCGCGCGGCGAGAGCGCGTCGAAGCGCTTCTCCCGCAGGACCTCCTCCTGGCTGGGGCCGAGCGCGACGGGGAGCTCGTGAGCCTCCTCGTCGTCGTGCTGGCCCGGGTCGTCTGCTGCGGCGAGGGAAGGGGTGGCGGGGCCGCTCGCCGAAGCGGGTGCGCTGGGGGCATCGAATCCGGTGGCGGTTTGCTCGCTGGTTTGAGCGACGTCGGGACTGACTTCGCCGGGCGCCGCCCCACCGCCGAAGACCTCCCTGAACACCGCGTCGAACGGCTTGACGTGAGCGCGGTCAGACACGAACACCGCCCGCGCTGTCCAGTAGAGGCGGCGTCGCGAGACCGGCCGCACCAGCGTCAGCGCCGCCGCGAAGCGAGCCGATACGTCGGCGCTGACCGGCAGCCCGGCCAGGCGCAGGCGATCCCCGAGGGCTCCGGCGAAGGGCGGCAGGTCGAGCTCGATCGTCTCGAGGTGAAAGTCAGCGCCGGGCAACCAGGTCCTCCAGACCCTCGGCGCGCACGACCTCCTGGTCCTCGCGGTATTTGAGGACCGAGCCCAGCGTCCGATCGGCCGCCGTCGCATCGAGTTCGCTGACCCCCAGCGCATCCAGCGCGGCCAGCCAGTCGATCGCCTCGGCGATTCCGGGGGGCTTCTGCACGTCGGAGTCGCGCATCCGGGCCACGGCGTCGGCGACCTGGACGGCGAGCACCTCGGAGGCGCCGCGGACCCGGCGGCGGATGATCTCGACCTCACGCGCAGGGGACGGATAGTCGATCCAGCGGTAGAGGCAGCGGCGCTTGACCGCGTCGTGCAGATCCCGGGTCCGGTTCGAGGTCAGGACGATGATCGGCGGGTGGGTGGCACGGATCGTTCCCAGCTCCGGGATCGTCACCGCGGCGTCGGCGAGCAGCTCCAGCAGGAAGGCCTCGAAGTCGTCGTCGGCCCGGTCGATCTCGTCGATCAGGAGCACCGCCGGCCGTGGCCCGGGATGCTCGAGCGCGCGCAGCAGCGGCCGGCGGACCAGGTAGTCGGGACCGAAGAGGTCGGTCTCGCTCAAGGCCGACCCCGATGCCTCGGCAAGCCGGATCGACAACAGCTGGCGCGGGTAGTTCCACTCATACAGGGCCTCGGCGGCGTCGATCCCCTCGTAGCACTGCAGGCGGATCAGGGGCGTGTCGAGCGCCGCGGCCATCGCCTTGGCGGCCTCGGTCTTGCCCACCCCGGCCTCGCCCTCCAAGAGCAGCGGCTGGGGCAAGCGCAGAGACAGGAACATCGATGTGGCCAGGCCCTCGTCGACCAGGTAGTCGACCGCGGCCAGCCGCCGGGCCAGCGTCTCGACGTCTCCAGCGAGGTGCCTGACCTCGTCGGCAGCGCTCATTGCGGTGGCTCGGCCCGCCCCTGCATCGCCGCCCACACGCGCGCCGGCGTGCACGGCATGTCGATGTGACTCACGCCGTGGGTCTGGTGCAGCGCATCGATCACCGCGTCCACGATCGCCGGGGGCGAGCCGACGTTGGGCGACTCTCCGACCCCCTTGGCGCCCAGCGGGTGGTGCGGGCACGGGGTGACGGTCTCGCCGAGCTCAAAGTCGGGGCACTCGAGCGCGGTCGGGATCAGGTAGTCCATGAACGAGGAGTTCAGGCAGTTGCCCTCGGCGTCGAAGGTGATGACCTCCATCAGGGCGATGCCGATCCCCTCGGCCAGGCCGCCGTGGATCTGCCCGTCGACGATCATCGGGTTGATCCGCACCCCGCAGTCATCGACGGCGATGAAGCGCCGGACCTTGACCTGCGCTGTCTCAGGATCGATGTCGACCACGGCGATATAGGCGCCGTAGGGATAGGTGAGGTTCGGCGGGTCGTAGATGACCTGGGCGTCGAGCCCGCCCTCGAGGCCCTCGGGCATGGGATCGCCGGAGTAGGCATAGCGGGCGATGTCGCCGATCGAGGCGCCCTGCGAGGGGTCGCCCTTGACGTACCAGCGGCCCTTCTCCCAGGCCAGGTCCTCAGGCCGGGTCTCGAGCATCGTCGAGGCGATCAGCCGAGCCTTGTCGCGCACCTTGCGTGAGACGACCGCGGCGGCGCCGCCGGACACCGGCGTCGATCGGCTCCCGTAGGTGCCTAGCCCGTACGGGGTCTTGTCGGTGTCGCCGTGGCGGACCTGGACGTCCTCCGGCGGGATCCCGAGCTCCTCGGCGACGATCTGGGCGAACGTCGTCTCGTGCCCCTGGCCCTGGGTCTGGGCGGAGATCGAGATCATCGCCTTGCCGGAAGGGTGAACGCGGAGGTCGGCCCCGTCGTTCATGGCCAGCCCGAGGATGTCCATGTGCTTGCGCGGCCCGGCGCCGACACCCTCGGTGAAGAACGACACGCCGATGCCCATGAGCTCGCCGCGTTCGCGCTTCTCCGCCTGCTCGCGGCGGAGCTCCTCGTAGCCCGCGATCTCCATCGCCACCTTCATCGTCTTGCCGTAGTCCCCCGAGTCATACGTCCACCCGGTGGTCGTCTCATACGGGAACTGCTCAGGCTTGATGAAGCTCCGCATCCGCAGCTCGATCGGGTCGACGCCCATCTCGAGGGCCAGTGCGCCCACCATCCGCTCCACCAGGTACACGGCCTCGGTGATCCGGAACGAGCACCGGTAGGCCACGCCGCCGGGGGCTTTGTTCGAGTAGATGGCCTTGACCTTCACGTGCGCGGCCTCAAGGTCGTAGGAGCCGCAGCAGATGTGGAAGAAGCCGGCGGGGAACTTGGTCGGCTGGGCGGTGGAGTCAAAGGCGCCGTGGTCGGCGATCACATCGACGCGCAGGCCGGTGATCTTGCCGTCCTTGGCGCACATCTCGGCGTGCATGACGTAGTCACGGGCGAACCCGGTCGACATCAGGTTCTCCGAGCGGTCCTCGATCCACTTGACCGGGACGCCGGCCACGATCGAGCCGGCGATCGCGCACACGTAGCCCGGGTAGACCGGCACCTTGTTGCCGAAGCCGCCGCCGATGTCGTTGCACTTGATCCGGATCATGTGCTCGGCCAGCCCGGCCACGTGGGCGTACACGGTGCGGTGGGCGTTCGGCGCCTGGTTGCCGTTGTAGATGTCGAGCTGCCCGGTCTGCGGGTTGAAGTCGGCGATCATCCCGCACGTCTCGAGCGGCGCCGGGTGGCAGCGGGGGTAGATGATGTCGCGCTCGACGATCGTGTCGGCCTCGGCGAAGGCGCGGTCGGTCGCCTCCGCATCGCCGGCCTCCCAGAGCGGGCTGGCCAGGTTGTCGGTCTGGCCCTCCTTGTCGTCCCGGATCAGCGGCGCGTCTTCGTCAAGCGCCTTGCGCGCGTTGACCACGGCGGGCAGCGGCTCGTACTCCACGTCGATCAGCGACAGCGCGTCCCGGGCTGTGTACTCGTCGACCGCGATCACGAACGCCACCTCCTGGCCCTGGAAGCGGACCTTGTCCCCGGCCAGCACCGCCTGGGTGTCGTAGGAGATCGTTGGCATCCAGGCCAGCCCGAGGGTCTCGAGGTCCTTGGCCGTGACCACGGCGGCGACGCCGGGGTGGGCGAGCGCCCGCGAGGTGTCGATCGAGACGATCTTGGCGTGGGCATACGGGCTGCGGAGCAGCGCCCCGTGGACCATGCCCGGGAGCCGGATGTCGTCCAGGTAGGTCCCCTGGCCGCGGATGAAGCGCGCGTCCTCCTTGCGCTTGAGGCGCCCGAAGCCGATCGGCCGCTCCTGGGTCGCGCTGGGGAGGTTCTCGACGACGGCCATGCTCAGGCCTCCTGGGGGGTCGCGGTGGGGGCAGCGTTCTCGGCCGCCCAGCGGACGGCGGCGACGATGTTCTTGTAACCCGTGCAGCGGCAGATCCCGCCGGAGATGGCCATCCGGATCTCCTCTTCGCTCGGGTTGGGGTTCTCGTCGAGCAGCGCCCGCGCGGTCATCAGCATCCCCGGCGTGCAGAACCCGCAGTGGAGCGCGTGCATCTCGTGAAAGCCCTGCTGGATGGGATCGAGCTGCCCGTTTTGCTCCAGCGACTCGACGGTCCGGATCTCGTGGCCCTCGGCCATCGCGGCGAGGATCGTGCACGACTTGACAGGCTTGCCGTCCATCAGCACCACGCAGGCGCCGCAGTTGGACGTGTCACAGCCCCAGTGGGTCCCGGTCAGCCCCGGCGTGTCCCGGATGTAGTGGACGAGGAGCTGGCGCGGCTCGACGTCGCGGGACACCGGCTCGCCGTTGATGTTGATCGACAGCTCCATGCTCAGGCCTCCTGTCCGAGCGCCCGGGCCACCGCCCGGCGGAGCGCTCGCTTGGTCAACACACCGGCCAGGTGCCGCTTGTAGTCCACGGGCCCACGGCCGTCGGCGAAGGGGGTGCAGTCCTCGCTGGCGATCTCACCCGCCTGCACGAAGAGCTCGTCGGAGGGGGCCGAGCCCTTCAGGAGCTCCTCGGCGCGCGAGAGGTGGATCGTCGTCGGGCCGACGGCGCTCAGCGCGATGCCGGCGTCGGCGATTTGCCCGCCCTCGACCCACACCGCCGCCGACGCGGCGGCGATCGCCCAGTCGCCGGCGCGGCGCTCGACTTTTTCGTGCGCGCTCCCGGCGCCGTCTCTGACCGGAAGGCGGACCTCGGTGAGGAGCTCGCCGTCCTTGACCGCGGTCATGTAGGGGCCGACGTGGAACTCGTCCATCGAGACCGTTCGTTCGCCGTCCTGGCCCCGGATGACCACATCTGCCTTGAGCGCCGAGCACACGGCGCTCAGGTCCTCGGCGGCGTCGGCCTGGCAGAGCGAGCCCCCGATCGTCCCGCGGTTGCGCACGACCGGGTCGGCGATCACCAGCTCGGCGTCGCGGAAGACCGGGCAGTGGCGCGCCAGCAGCTCGGAGTCGAGCAGCTCGGCGTGGCGGGTCAGGGCGCCGATGGCGATGTGCCCGTCCGCCTCGCGGATGTAGGCGAGCTCGTCGAGGTCGTTGATGTCGATGAGGTGGGCGGGGCTGGCCAGTCGGAGCTTCATCATCGGGAGCAGGCTGTGGCCGCCGGCGATGACCCGGGCGTCGGAGCGCTGGAGCGCGGCCAGGGCGCCCTCGAGGCTCGTCGCACGCTCGTACTCAAACGGCGGGGGCGTCTGCACCGTTGCTCCTTTCCGGGTACTGGACCGGGGAGTCGGTCCCGATCACGGGTGAGCGCGGCATCGGCTCGGGCCGCTCGGGGCGGCCTCCCGGGTACAGCGCGCGGGCGGCCGAGCTCCCGTAGGCCGGGTTGCGGAGCGCGGGGCCGTGCGGGCTCGCGGCCGCGATCGGGGCCTCCCGGCCGAGCCGGGCGAGCGTGAGTGTGCCCTTCGTGTAGACCTCGGAGATCCGGGGGGCTCGCACGTCTCGGCTCTCCGGGATGTTGCGGAACCCGGCCGCGGCGGCGCCGGGGTAGAGGCCGTCGACGAGGCCGACCGCGTCCTCGAGTCCCGCCTTCTTGACGAGCAGGCCCTCGAGCAGGTCGACCCCGGCGTCGAGGTTCTGGTTGATCGTCCCCACCACGTCGCCCACGGGCGCCGTCTTCTCGATGATCCCGCCCACGCCCGTGATGGCGTCGTCGAGGTTGGCGCTGATTCTCCGCAGGGCGACGATCGTGGACACGAGGTAGACGACGATCGCCGCCACGATCAGGACGACGGCGATGATCATGACCACACCGGCTGCTGGCATGAGCGTCCTCTCCTTACGCGTCGTCGAGGATCACGTCGAGTGAGCCGCCGTAGTCGGCCGCCGCCTCGATCGTCTGGATGACCTGCTGCTGGGTCGTCAAAAGCAGCGGCACCGCGTCGAGGTCCTGCGAGGCCGCGGTGGCCGCGTCGGCGATCTGCCGCGTGCTCGGCACGATGCTGTTGGCGGCGCGGAGCACGCCTTGCAGGAGGTAGATGACGACGGGGAGGACGACGAGCAGCAGCAGCGCGTCGCCGATCCACTCGAGAGTCATGTCGGCCTCCGATCCGCGACAACCTTGGCTTTGGCGGCGATCCCCGGCAGCGCGCTCACAATCACGTCGAACTGGGCGTTGATCGCCTTGACCGCAGGCTCGAGCGGGCGCAGGTGCTCGGCCTCGACGCCCTGGAGGGCGGCGCCGAGCGAGGCGAGGTCCTTCGCGGTCGCCTCGAGGTGTGTGCGGACCGTGATCAGGGCGGCCGCGAGCACGGCGATGATGACCACGGCGAGGATGACGCTCAGGATGATCAGCGTGGTCTGGCTCATGCGTCACCGTATCCGTCGGTCAGGGCGTTCATATATCCATCCTGGACGACCGCCTCGTCGACGATCTTCCCCAGAACCGGCGCCGTGGCCTGAAGCTGGGGGATGTTGGCCGTGTTTCCGGCCACGTTTCCGGCCACGTCGAGGAGACGGGCCACGGTCCGGCGGATGTCACCGGTCGTCCTGATGAGCAGGCCGAGCAGCGCCGCCACGGCCACCGCGGCCACCACGCCGATGATCAGCGCGATCCCCCACGCGCCGTGGTTGCTGAGAGCGAAGGCGATCATTTGCCCACCGCCACTTTCCTCAGCGCCCGCGCCGAGTGCAGGATCCGCACGCCGGAGTCGTTGATCCGGGGGACGCCGTCGAGCGCGGCCGTCTGCTCACGCACCTTCTCGACGCCGGCCACGGCGGTGTGCGCCTGGGCGGCGATGCGGGTGGCCAGCGCCACGATCGTGATGACGATCGCGGCGGCGACGAGGACCACCACCACCCCGAGTACGAGCCCAACGATCCAACCGGTGGATACACCGATCAGAGGCACCCTCTACCTCCTCGTTCTCGATCTCTCTCCCATGTCTCCTCGGGGAGCCCTCCCCGAGGGGAGCGGCCCCCGTCCGAGCGGAGCATACTCCCGCCGCCCAGCCGGCTCAGGAGCGCTCGGTCTGGGCTCACTCACCGCCCGGTGATGATCGCCGACATGATCGGCGTTCCGATCCCGGTGGCCATGTCATAGCCGGGGGTCGTCGGGTAGTACCCGTTGTTGTTCGGGTACTGGTGGATGCCGGTGATGTCGTGGAAGTACTTGTTGTAGTTGGTGTTGAAGAGCGCGTAGAGGAGCGCCGCGGCGTTACCACTCCGCTGCCCGATGTAGCCGTCGCGGTCGGCGATGATCCCGCCCCAGAATTGCGAGGAGGCGCTGGTCCCGCCCACTGGGAACCAGCCGGCCGGCGTGCTGGCGATGGTCGCGCAGATACTGTTCGTGGAAGCGTCGCCGGTGCAGTACTCGCTGTAGGGGGTGAACTCGTCCGCGTTGACCGAGATGTCGGGCACCTCTCGGCACGGTGTTCCGCGAGCGGCCAGCGCGCACTGCGTCTTGCCGTTGCCTTGGGTCGAGAACGAGCTGTTGACGCCCGGACCGGACTGGTAGGGCTGGCGGCCCCAGAACGCGCTCGTCCCGCCACCGCCGGCGCCCACGCCGGCGAATGAGCACCACCAGAACCCCGTCTGGCCGCCCTCGTTGGCGCTCTGGTTGCACAGGCCGTCCGGGTTCCAGACCGTCTCCGTGCCCGGCGGCGGGTAGGACGGGTTTGGGTTCTGAGCCGGGTTGAAGCTCTCCAGCGAGGTCCCGCCGGCAGCGGTCACCCATGGCTGTGAGGCGGGGTCGTCGACGGCGAGCGCATTCGCGTGGCTCGTCCCGTCACCGATGCAGTCAAACGCCCCCGTGTCGCCGGCTGAGGCGAACATGCTCTGGCCCTGGGCCGCCATCTGCTCGAAGATCACGTTCTCAGCCTTGAGGAGCGCCGCTCCGGCGTCCTGCTCGCACTCGCCCCAGCTGGCGCTCACGACATCGGCCGTGTCCTGGTTGGCAATGGTGCCGTAGAGGTCCAACGCCGTCTGGCCCGTCTCGTCGTTGGGCGCGCTGTAGACCGTGACGCGATGGACGGCCGGGGCAATCGCGAGCTGCATCTCGATGTCCAGATCCACCTCGATGTCGCCGGAATAGTCCGGGCTGGGCGGACAGGTGTCGTGTTTCGGACAGCGGCCGGCCAGCGGTCCGCCGTCCACGTTGTAGGTCACGACCGGTGGCATCGGCCGTGACCCGTAGAACTGATGCCACCACACCGGGATGTCCGACGGGGTGTAGCCCGAGAACTCGATCACGGCGTCATTGACGCCGGCGCCCTGCCCCGCCGGCCCGGCGTTCGGGGCGCCGTAGATCGAGTTGTCCTGCGAGGGGGTCAGCCCGCTACAGCCCGGGCCCCCGCCGTAGCCGAGCGGGGGCAGCACGCCGATGGTCAGCGTGTCGAACAACAGCTGCCGGCTCGGGTAGGGGGTCTGGCAACTCGACGGATGCGGGGAGTGGGCGCCGAGGCGGACGGTCGGGGACGCGATGGCGCTGGGGGTCAGGCGGACCGTGTCGGTGAGACCGAGCACGCCCAGCACGCTCCCGGCCAGGCTGGCGGGCAGGTGCACGGGCGTGGCGTTGGCGAAGTACGGCTTGCCCTGGCGGTCGACATAGGCGCGCAGGCTGGTTCGGAACGCCGCCGAAACCTGGCTGCTCGAGCCGGATGCCCGGACCAGGAATGGCGAGGAGGCAGCCTGGAGGGTCAGACCCTGGCTCCTCAGGTAGGCGGCGACCGCCGCGCGCTCGGCGGCGCTCGGCGCGAACCGGGCGGCGAACTGGCCCCGGCTGAGCCAGTGCCGGTAGCGCGCGCTCCGGGGGTTGTACAGAGCGCTAAGGGTGCTGTTGAGGGCGGCTCGGTGGCTCGGCGCCAGAGCGACCTCGATCGACATCGAAGCGCGGTGAAGCACACCCACGCTTCGGTTGAGGGTCGGCGTAACGCTCTGCGGGAGCGCGACCACGGGGCGGGTAGACGCAGCCGCGGCACCAGCCGGCAGAGCCAGCGCAGCCAGGATCGGAAAGACAACCACGTGGCGGCCCCAGAGCTTCTTCACGACGTTCTCCTCATCCGTTTGATGCCTGCTCGCTGCACGCGACCCGTGCCTCCCCGCACGCTGCGTGGTGCGCATCCTGCCCACGGGAAATCACGGTGTCAAGCCAGCGCGGGCGAGCGAAATCAAGCGCTAACCCCGACGCTAGGCCTATTCAGCCGCGCTCTGCGCCTGGCGGCCCGCAAACACCGCCGGACCGGGATGCCGCCGTCTGGATGTGAAAAAAGGTGCGTCTGGCGCGGTGGTTGGGCGACCGACGCACGTTTTGTGCCCTCACGGGACAAAAGGTGCGCCCGACGGAACCGACACGAGCGGGACGCACCTTTTTGCAGGTGCGCGCCCCCGGGAACAGCCCTACTTCACCTCTTGCCCGGACGCGTTCAGCGCCGGCCAGCGACCACCTTGCACGAAGATGTTGATGTTGCTGGTCTGGGCCGGATGGGTGTCGGCGATGTAGGTGTAGAGCGGGTGGCCGGCGTAGGTGAGCTGCTTGGCCCCGTTCTTCGTCTTGATCGTTCCGATCAGCGAAGCCTTGACTCCGGGACCCGCGATCGCCGAGCCGGAGGTCGTCACGGGCGGCCAGACCCTGATGCACGTGCTGCTCTTCTGGCAGTTGTCGCGGTTGCGGCTGTCCTTGCTGTAGGCGTAGACGGTGTAGCCGCGGCTGTTGACGAGGATCGTTCCGACACTGGTTTTGCGGAGCTGGAGCTTGGTGGCGCTGGTGCGCGCGCCGGCGGGTGCGACCGCGGCCCAGGCGCCGAGCCCGCATGTGGTTACGAGGGTGAGAACTACCGGGAGGAATCGCTTCATGCCGCGGAAGTCTAGAATCCGGTGCCAACGAACCGAGCCGCGACGGTCATCGCGGTGGGCTCCGAGGGTGCGGAGGGCGCGTTGAGGAAAGTGGGGATCTGGATTCTGCTGGCCGCAGCGACGACGCTGGCGCTGCTGGCCGGCACCGCCGCGGCGAGCCCGACCACTGACGCGAGCGGCGTCGAGCATCTCAACTACGCCGCCGGGCCTTACAAGGTCACGCCGGGGGCCAACCTCATCCTCACGCAGCTGAACAGCGTCCCCAAGCCGACGGTCGACGGCTTCATGCTGCGGATGGCTCCCAACCTCCACTACGCGCTGCCCAACGGCAAGTGCTGCGGGCCGATTCCGCCCGCCTACATCGTCCACCTGCACCACGGGGTGTGGCTGAGCAACGGCGCCGCCGGCAAGGGCGAGGGCAACGGATACGGCTCGATCTACCCGTTCATGGCCACGGGCGAGGAGAAGACGATCTACTCGTTCCCGGCCGGCTACGGGTATCCGATCGGCGCCAAAGACGTGTGGATCCTCAACTACATGCTCCACAACCTGACCCAGAAGACCCGGACCGTCTACATCACCTACGAGATCGACTTCGTGCCCGCCACCGCGCCGCTGGCCTCGACGATAACTCCGGTGCACCCGATCTGGATGGACGTCGAGGATCACCACATCTACCCGGTCTTCAACGTCTTGCGGGGGAGCGGGCACGACGGCAAGTACACCTTCCCGCAGATGGCCAAGGACCCCTACGGCACCGGCCCACCCCTCAACCAGTTCACCGTCGATCACGCGGGCACGCTGGTGGGGACGGCCGGGCACCTGCACCCGGGCGGCCTCTATGACGAGCTTGACCTCAACCGCCCCGGCGCCCAGCCGGGACCCGGGACCGTGCGGGGAACCGTCCCGGGATCGGTGCGCCTGTTTCGTTCCTACGCGCACTACTACGGAAACCACGAGCCCAACTCGTGGGACTTTTCGATGACCGCCACGGCCAGTGACTGGCGGCCTGAGGTGCAGCCCGGCGATGTGCTCAGCATCAACGCCACCTACAACTCGAAGCTCGCGTCCTGGTACGAGGTCATGGGGATCATGGTCGTGTGGGAGGCGTGGAACGATCAGCGTGGGGTCAATCCGTTCAGCCACGCGGTGGACCAGACCGGGCACGTCACCCACGGCCAGCTGCCTGAGAACACCCATAACGGCGGCACCTCCTACGTGGGCACCAACCCCCTGGCCGCGCCCGACTGCTCCACCCACAAGGTCCTGATCGCGGGGTTCCAATATGTCCCGGTCGTCGCCGGGGGCGACACTAACTGCATCCCCACGATCAAGCGCGGCCAGTCGATCACCTTCACCAACCAGGACGCCAACCCGTTCGGCACCTTCAATCTGATCGCCCCGAACCCGTTCTACATAGCCTCGGTCTTCCACACCGTGACCTCGTGCCAGGGCACGTGCCGGCTCAACTATGGGCTCGCCTATCCGCTGGCCGGGGGGGCCGGTGACTTCGACTCCGGCGAGCTCGGCGTCGGCGTACCCGGCGTGGGCCATCTCAGCTGGTCGACGCCATCCAACCTGCCGGTCGGGACCTACTTCTTCTTCTGCCGCATCCACCCCTGGATGCGCGGCGTCTTCCGCATCGTCGGCTAGGTCGTTGCCGGCTCGGTCGCACCTCGCCCGCACCCTGGCTCTCGCGGTGGCGGTGGTCGTCGCGGCGGCCGGCTGCGGCAGCTCGGGCCACTCGCCGACATCGACGGCGGCCACCGGCCAGACGGCGACCACGGGCTCGGCCGCCGCCAACGCCGGCAGCCTGACCGCCCGCCCGACCCAGGCGCCCGCGATCGCCGAGCTGGCCGCCGCCGAGCACCCGGAGCGAAGCCAGTTCCCCGCCGCCGGCGGACGCTCGCTGATCCAGCTCGCCCGGCTCATCGGGGCCACGGCCACCCTCGGCGCCGCCAACGGCACCTTCACCCCCGGGCGCCGACGCCTCGCCTTCGCGCTGACCGACAAAGCCGAGCGCTTCATCTACGCGCCGACCGCCGTCTATCTGGCGGCCACGCCCAGCTCACGCGCCGAGGGGCCGTTTCTCGCCCCCGCCGACCCGATGTCGGTGGCGCCGCAGTACCGCAGCGAGCAGAACGCCGGCCCCGGCGGCCTCGACGCGATCTACAACACCCAGCTGCCGATCCCTCGCTCCGGCGTCTTCGACCTCCTGTCGCTGACCCGGGCGGGGGGCAAGCTGATCGGGGCCACGGGTGAGGTCGCGGCCGCGCTGACAACGCCGATCCCGGATGTCGGGCAGCGCCCGCCTGACATCGCCACCGACACCCTGGCCTCGACCCACGGCAGCGTGAGCCTGCTCACGACCCGCACCCCGCCCGAGGACATGCACGCGGTGTCGCTCAACCAAGTGCTCGGCAAGCGCCCGGTGGCGCTCCTGTTCTCGACGCCGCAGCTCTGCACGTCGCGTGTCTGCGGTCCGGTGACCGACATCATGGTCGAGCTCCAGCATCAGTTCGGCTCAAAGATCGCCTTCATCCACCAGGAGGTCTACGTCGACAACAACCCAAGCAAGGGCCTCCGACCCCAGCTCCGCGCCTTCCACCTCGAGACCGAGCCCTGGCTGTTCACGATCAACCGCCAGGGGATCATCACCGCGCGGCTCGAGGGTGCCTTCGGCGTGAACGAGGCGCGCCAGGCGCTCGAGTCGGCGCTCGGCTGAGCTAGGCGCGAGCGTTACGCGGGTTCCCCCGTTCATCTTCTGCGTCGTCCGTCGCCTTTGGGTCGCCTCTTGTTGCGCGGGCGTGCTTGGGTGAAAAAACGTGCGTCTCGTGCGCGGCCCGCGATCGAGACGCACGTTCTGGTCGCATACGGCACAAAAGGTGCGTCGCGTCTCCAAGGTGCGCGCCGGACGCACCTTTTTTCAAGCATGCGTGTAACGCCGCGGCGCTCGGCTAGCCCAGTTCGAGCGTCGCCACGTAGGGCAGTGCGCGGTAGCGCTCGTCGAAGTCGAGCCCGTAGCCGATGACGAACTCGTTGGGGATCTCAAAGCCGACGTAGCGCACCGGGACGTCGACGACGCGGGCCTCACGCTTGGAGAGCAGCGCGCACACCTCGAGGGAGGCCGGGTTGCGGCCGGTGAGGTTGCCGAGCAGGTAGCGCAGGGTGAGCCCGGAGTCGACGATGTCTTCGACGATCAGGACGTGGCGCCCCTCGATCGGGCGGTCGAGGTCCTTGAGGATGCGGACAACGCCGGAGGACTTGGTCGCCGACCCGTAGGAGGAGATGGCCATGAAGTCGATCTCGGCCGGGATGTCCAGCTCACGCATCAGGTCGGTGAGGAAGAAGACCGCGCCCTTGAGGATCCCCAGGAGGAGGACGTTCTTGTCCGCGTAGTCACGGGAGACCTCGACCGCCAGCTCGGCGATCCGTCGCTTCAGATCCTCTGGGCCGACCACGATCCCCCCGATCGAGCTGTCTGTGCCCACTGCCGCCGGAGTCTAAAGGCGCGCGCTCAGCGCGGCCTTGAGGTCGTAGTCGCAGAACGCCGCGTCGATCGCCGTCTGGGTGATCACCCGGAGGTCCTCCTCGCTGAAGCCCATCCGCTCGGCGCAGACCCGGTACTCCCCTTCGATCGAGGCGCCGAAATACGGCGGATCGTCCGAGCCGAGCGTGAGCCTCACCCCGGCGTCTCGCAGCCGGGGCAGGGGGTGGGCTTCGTAGCTCGGGAAGACGCCGAGGACGACGTTGCTCGTCGGACAGCACTCGAGCACGATCCCGCGCTCGGCCAGCTCGCCGACGAGCCTTGGATCCTCGATCGACCGCACGCCGTGGGCGATGCGGGTGATCGGAAGCTCAAGCGCGGCGCGCACGCTCTCCGGTCCCGCCCATTCGCCGGCGTGCATCGTGCAGCCGAGGCCGGCGTCGGCGGCGATCGCGTAGGCCTCGGCGAACTGGCCGGCGGGGAAGTTCTCCTCGTCGCCGGCCATCGAGAAGCCGACGACGTAGGGGTGGGGGTGCTCGGCCGCGTGGCGGGCCACGCGGAGTGCCTGCTCGACCCCGAAGTTGCGCACGGCCGAGATCAGGATCCGCCCCTCGATCCCCGTGTCCCGCCGGGCGTCGTCGATCCCCTCGGCGATGGCGGCCAGGTGCTGCTCGTCGCTCAGCCCCACCAGCGCCGCGTGGTCAGGCGAGGCAGTGAGCTCAACGTAGATGGCACCACCGCGGGCGCACGAGCACAGGTACTCGTAGGTGATGTCGCGGTAGTCCTGGCCCGTGCGGATGACGCTCGCGGCCAGGTCATAGGTGGCCAGGAAGTCAAGGAAGTCGGTGTAGCGAAAGCGTCCGTCCTCGCCCAGCATCCGCTCGGGGAGCGGCAGCCCGTTCCGCGCCGCGATCCGGCTCACGAGCTCAGGCGGCGCCGTGCCCTCGAGATGGACGTGGAGCTCGGCTTGCGGGACGGGGGACAAGGGGCGGGGGTTTTACCACGGCGTCTGATATGTCTGAACCATGCGGATTCTCGTCACCGGCAGCGCGGGTCACCTGGGGGAGGCGCTCGTCCGCGTGCTCGGCGAGGAGGGTCACGAGGTCGTCGGTCTGGACATTCTTAGCTCGCCGCAGACGAGCATCGTCGGCTCGGTCGCCGACCGCGCGTGTGTGAACCGCGCCATGGCTGGCGTCGAGGCGGTGATTCACAGCGCCACGCTCCACAAGCCTCACGTGGGCACGCACGACTGGGCCGAGTTCGTGGAGACGAACATTTCGGGCACGCTGAGTCTGCTCGAGGCGGCAGTGGCCGCGGGGGTGACCCGCTTCGTCTTCACTAGCACGACGAGTACCTTCGGGCGCGCGCTGGAGCCCGCCGCGGGCGAGCCTGCGGCCTGGGTCACCGAGGACGTCGTCCCGGTTCCACGCAACGTCTACGGCGTGACCAAGTTCGCGGCCGAGAATCTGTGCGAGCTCGTGTGGCGCGACCACGGACTCCCGTGCCTGATCCTCCGCACCTCCCGCTTCTTCCCTGAGGGCGACGACTCCGACGATGTCCGCGCCGCCTTCCCGGACCTGAACAGCAAGGTCAACGAGCTCCTGCACCGCCGCGCCGACATCGAGGACGTGGTGAGCGCGCACCGTCTGGCCCTGGAGCAGGCGCCGGAGATCGGCTTTGGCCGCTACCTGATCACGGCCACGACGCCATTTACCCGAGACGATCTGACGGCGGTGCGCCACGACCTTCCCGCCGTCGTGCGCCGCCTCTTCCCCGACTACGAGGAGATCTACGCCGAGCGGGGCTGGAGGATGTACCCCACGATCGGGCGCGTGTACGTGAATGAGCGCGCCCGGCGCGAGCTCGGCTGGGCGCCGCGCTATGACTTCCGGGCGGCCCTGGACGCCCTGGCCCAGGGCGCCGATCCCCGCAGCCCGCTCGCCCTGTCGATCGGCGCCAAGGGCTACCACGCCGAGACGACCGGCATTTACACCGTGCGCTGAACCTCGATCACCGGATCCGGGATCTCAGGCGCGGCCTCGCCGAGCACGAAGGCGGCCCGCACCGCGTCGCCGGCCCTCCGGGCGCTCTCGAGATCGCGGGCGTGAATCACGGCCAGGTGGCGCTCGGAGGGATCGACGCGCTCGCCGAGCCCCGCCACTTCGGTCAGCCCGACGCTGTGGTCGATGGCGTCGGTCTCGCGGGCCCGGCCTCCGCGCAGGTTGATGATGGCGATGCCGAGGGCGCGGACGTTGATGGCGCCGACGACCCCGGCCGCCTCGGGAAGGACGGCGGCGGTGACCGGCGCGCGGGGGAGGTAGCGGTCGGGATCCTCGATCAGCCCCTCCGGTCCGCCCAGGGCGGCGACCATGGCGCCGAAGCGCTCGGCCGCAGCCCCGCTCTGGAGCGCCTGGCTGGCGGCCGCCCTGGCGGCCTCGTGATTGCCATGCACCCCGCCGAGAACGAGGAGCTCGGCGCACAGCGCAAGCGTCACCTCGAGCAGCCGCTCATCGCGCGCCGCCCCGGTCAGGTGCTGGATCGACTCCCGGACCTCGACCGCGTTGCCGGCGCTGCGGCCGAGGACCTGGCTCATGTCGGTCAGGAGCGCGGTCGTCGGCAGATCGTTGCCGGCGGCGACCTCAACGATCGCCTGGGCCAGCTCCCGCGCCCGGTCGAGCTCCGGGAACTGGGCGCCTGAGCCGGTCTTCACGTCCATGACCAGCGCATCGAGGCCGGCGGCGAGCTTCTTGGACAGGATCGAGCCGACGATCAGGGGGATGGACTCGACGGTCGCGGTGGCGTCGCGAATCGCGTAGAGGCGGCGATCGGCCGGGGCCAGGCGGGCCGTCTGGCCGACGATCGCGCAGCCCACCTGTGAGACGACGTGGCGGAAGTGATGGGTCTCCTGGGTCACCGCGTAGCCCGGGATCGATTCGAGCTTGTCGAGCGTGCCCCCGGTGTGACCGAGCCCCCGGCCGGAGATCATCGGGACATAGGCGCCGCAGGCGGCGAGGATCGGCGCCAAGAGCAGGCTCACCTTGTCGCCCACGCCCCCGGTCGAATGCTTGTCCAGGACCGGACCGTCGAGCCCGGCGGTGCTCCAGTCGAGCACGTCACCCGAGCGGGTCATGGCACCGGTGAGCGCCACCCGCTCGTCCGCCGTCATGTTCCGCCAGACGATGGCCATGGCGAGTGCGCCCACCTGGGCGTCGGTCACGCTCCCGTCGGCGATGCCGCCGACGAGCTGGGCGATCTCCTCTCCGGTGAGCTCGCCTCCGTCGCGCTTCTTGCGGATCAGCTCAGCCGTCAGCATCGGCGAGGCGGGGGATGAAGGTGAGCAGAAGCCGGGTCAACTCGCCGGCCGCGCGCTCGGCCGCCGCGAGCGTCTGGTCGTGGCTGAGCGGCTCCTCGCCCATCCCCTCGGCCAGGTTGGTGATCACCGATACCGCCGCCACGCGCAGCCCGCAGTGGCGGGCCAGGATCGTCTCCTGGATCGTCGACATGCCGACCGCGTCGGCACCCATCGTCCGGTAGGCGCGGATCTCGGCCGGCGTCTCAAAACTCGGCCCGGTGACCCCGAGGTAGACGCCCTCGGCCAGGGCGATCCCGAGCTCGTCCGCCGCCGCCCTGAGCTCTTCGAGCAGCCCCGGGTCGTAAGCCCGGCTGAGCGAGGGAAAGCGCGGTCCGACGGCCTCGTCGTTCTCGCCCACGAGGACGTTCACCCCGGTCAGGTTGATGTGGTCGGTGATGGCCATGAGGCTCCCGGGTCCGACCTCGGCCCGGAGCGAGCCGGCGGCGTTGGTGAGGATCAGGATCTCGGCTCCCGCGCCCCGGAGCGCCCGCACCGGCGTGCGCAGCGCGCTCAGGTCGCCCCCTTCGTAGAGGTGGGCGCGCCCCTGGAGCATGGCCACGGGCAGGCCTCCCAGGTGGCCGAGGATCACCCGTCCCGCGTGGCCGGCCACGGTGGGGCGGGGGAAGCCCGGCAGCTCCTCGTAGTCGACGCTGACCCCGTCCTCGACGGCGTCGGCCACGGCTCCCAAGCCGGATCCCAGGACGATTCCCACCCGGGGCGGCGCGGGAGCCCGCGCGGCCAGGACCCCGGCGGCGTCGCTCACGCTTCCAGGGCCTCGCGCCCAAACGATCCCGGCAGGAGGTCGCCGAGCGTCACCGTGAGCGGGGTCTCGCCCGGCCTGCCCATGTGCACGGGCGTGTCCGGCGACCCGAACTCGGACAGGCGCTGGCGGCACCCGCCGCAGGGCGAGCAGTGCTCGGCCTTCTCGCCCACCACGGCCACCGCGGTGAGGGCCGTCTCGCCGGCGGCGACCATCACCCCGATCGCCGAGGCCTCGGCGCACTGGCTCTGGGGGTAGGCGGCGTTCTCGACATTGGCCGCGGCGTAGATGGCGCCGCTGGCGCCCCGGACGGCGGCGCCGACCTTGAACTCCGAATAGGGGGCGTACGCGTTACGCATCGCCGCGTCGGCGGCGCGCAGCAGCGCCTGCGGGCTGTCGAGCAGGAGGTTGGCGTAGCCGCCGGCGACAAGGGCTCCGTCCTCGACCCCGAGCTCCTGCCGGAGCCGCGCCACCTTGTCGTGGGCGGCGGCGAGCGCGTCGGGGTCGGCCCCGGACTCGAGCACGGCTTCGAATTCGAGAAACGTGCCCAGCTGATCCACCTCGTCGAGGTGGATCCGCACGCCCTGCCACAGAAACAGATGCCGTCGCTTGGCCACCACCACGACCGGCGGCCCGAGCGCGTACTTAAGGGCCTCGGCCATCGGCGCCACCTCCGCCACCGGCGCCAGCACGTAGGTGCTCTCGGTCGGCTCGAGCACATCCGGGCGCCCCCAGGCGATCAGCTGGGCGCCGTCGGGGCCCTGGTCGCGCAGCTTGAGCCGCGCGCGCCGGGCGAGGAAGTAGGTGTCGCGCTGCTCGAGGACGCCCTCGTCCGAGGCTCCGAGCGCTCGGCAACGGGCGGCGGTCGCTTCGGGATCGCTGTCGCGGGCCTTCAGCTCGACGTTCACGCGGGCCATCTCTAATCCGACCCTATCGGCATCCCAGCGCGGCGGATAGCATCGCCCGGTGGCGCAAACCGTGAGGGTGATCGAGCACTCCGTGCTGGCCGACCGCCTCTCGGTCCTGCGCGATCGAAAGACGCCGCATGGGGAGTTTCGCCAGGCGCTGTTCGAGGCCGCGGCGATCATGGCCGTTGAGGTGGCGCGGGAGCTGCCCACGCGTGAGGTCGACATCGAGACCCCACTGGAGTCGACGCGCGGGCTGCGCCTGGGCGAGGAGGTGGCCGTCGTCCCGGTGCTGCGCGCCGGGCTGGGGATGGTCGACGGCTTCCTGCGCCTCGTCCCCGACGCCCGCGTCGGCCACGTCGGGATCTATCGCGACGAGGAGGAGCACGTCCCGGTCCACTACTACGAGCGCCTCCCGCCCGGACTGCCCGACGCCCGGGTCTACGTCCTTGACCCGATGCTGGCCACCGGCGGCAGCGCTGTGGGGGCGCTGAACCACCTCAAGCGCGCGGGTGCCCGCCACCTGGAGCTCGTCTGTCTGGTCGCCGCGCCCCAGGGCCTGGCCGCCGTCGAGGCCGAGCATCCCGAGGTTCCGATCTGGACCGCGGCGATCGACCGCGAGCTCGACGAGAACGCCTATATCCGGCCCGGGTTGGGCGACGCCGGCGACCGCGTCTTCGGCACCGCCTGATCGTCGTTGCGGCGATCCAGCCACTTGTCGCGGAGCTTGGGCTGGTGCTTGGCCAGGCGGTCGAGCAGGACAGCGCCCTGCCGCTCGATGATCAGGGATTCCAGGTGGTGCTCAGGGATGAAGCGCTCGGCCACCGCGTGGTGCAGGAAGCGCAGCAGCGGCTCCCAGTAGTCGGCGACGTCGAGCAGGCCGATCGGCTTGTCGTGCAGCCCGAGCTGGCTCCAGGTGAAGAGCTCGAACAGCTCATCCAGGGTGCCGCTGCCGCCGGGGAGCGCGGCCACGGCGTCAGATAGCTTGGCCATCAGGGCCTTGCGCTCGTGCATCGTCTCGACCACCTCGAGCTTGGTCACGCCGGCGTGGGCGATCTCGTGCTCCAAGAGCCCCCGTGGGATGACGCCGATCACGGTCCCGCCGGCCTCGAGTGCCCCGTCGGCCAGCGCGCCCATCATGCCCACGCTGGCGCCGCCGTAGATCACCTCAAGCCCGCGCTCGGCCGCCAGGCGACCGAACGCACGGGCGTGCTCGGTGTACTCGGGCAGCCGTCCCGGACTGGCGCCACAGAAGACGAGAACGCTTTTCACCTCTGGGAGCGTAGTAGTAGCCTCAGATCGTGATCAGGCGCCTTGGACATGTCGACCGCGTGGGCGTGGAGGAGCGTGCCGCCCAGCTCGGCAAGCGCTCGATCAAGACGACGGCCAAGCAGCAGGGGATCCGGCTGGCCGTCTCGATGCTTGACCTGACCACCCTCGAGGGCGCCGACACCGCGGGCAAGGTCCGCCATCTGTGCGCCAAGGCGGTGTGCCCGGCGCCGACGATCCCGGAGATTCCCTCGGTGGCCGCTGTCTGCGTCTATCCGTCGCTGGTTGGGGTGGCGCGTGAGGCGCTTGACGGGACCGGCGTCCGCGTCGCCTCGGTGGCCACCGGCTTTCCCGCCGGGCAGGTGTCGCTTGAGGCCAAGCTCCGGGACACCGAGGACGCGGTGGCGGCCGGCGCTGAGGAGATCGACATGGTCATCTCCCGGGAGGCCTTCCTGGCCGGCGAGGACACCCGCGTGCAACACGAGATCGTGGCCGTCAAGGAGCGCTGCGGCGACGCCCACCTGAAGGTGATCCTGGAGACGGCGGAGCTCGGCTCCTACGACCACGTTCGCCATGCGTCGATGCTGGCCATGGAGGCCGGCGGCGACTTCATCAAGACCTCGACCGGCAAGGCGGGGGCCGGGGCCACGCCGGGTGTCTGCCTGGTCATGCTCGAGGCGATCCGTGACTACGCGGATCGGACCGGCCGGGTCGTCGGCTTCAAGGCCGCCGGGGGCGTCTCGACGAGCAAAGCCGCGCTCCACCGCCTGGTTCTGGTCAAGGAGACGCTGGGCGACGCCTGGCTCACGCCCGACCGGCTGCGGATCGGTGCGTCGTCCGTGCTCAATGATCTTCTTATGCAGTACGCGAAGACCGAGACCGGGCGCTACGGGCGCGCGGAGGACTTCTCCAAGGAATGAGCATCGAGACGCGAACCAGCATCGTCTGGGATTACGCTCCGGCGCCGGAGTCGGCCGACCATGTTCGCCTGCGCGACCGCTACGGCGTGTTCATCGACGGCGAGTTCATGGACCCCGCGGAGGGGCGGTACGTGCCCACGATCAACCCCGCCACCGAGGAGCCGATCGCCGAGGTGGGGTGGGCCTCGGCATCCGACGTGGGCCGGGCCGTCGAAGCGGCGCGGGTGGCGCAGGCGAGGTGGGCTGGTCTACCTGGTTTGGAGCGCGGCAAGTACCTGTTCCGCATCGCCCGGCTGATCCAGGAGCGCGCGCGGGAGCTGGCCGTGGCCGAGACGCTCGACGGGGGCAAGCCCCTCCGGGAGTCCCGGGACGTCGACATCCCCCTCGCGGCGGCGCACTTCTTCCACTACGCCGGGTGGGCGGACAAGCTCGAGTACGGCGTCAACGCACGGGAGGTGGCGCCGCTCGGCGTCGTGGGGCAGATCGTGCCCTGGAACTTCCCGCTTCTGATGGCGGCGTGGAAGCTGGCGCCGGCGCTGGCCTGCGGCAACACCGCGATCCTCAAGCCGGCCGAGACGACGCCGCTGACCGCGCTGATGCTGGGGGAGATCATCCAGGAGGCAGAGCTCCCGCCCGGCGTGGTCTCGATCCTCCCCGGCGACGGGAGCGCCGGCGCGACCCTGGTCCGGGCGCCGGGGATCGACAAGATCGCCTTCACCGGGTCAACCGCCGTGGGGCGAGACATCCAGGCGGCGCTGGCCGGGCGCCAGGTCGGCTTGACGCTCGAGCTCGGCGGCAAGTCGGCCAACATCATCTTCGAAGACGCGGCGCTCGATCAGGCCATCGAGGGGATCGTCAACGGGATCTTCTTCAACCAGGGCCACGTGTGCTGTGCCGGGTCGCGGCTGCTCATCCAGGAGAGCGTCCAGGAAGAGGTGATCGGCAAGCTGTGGGCCCGGATGGGCCGGCTGCGGGTCGGCGATCCGCTGGACAAGAACACCGACGTGGGGGCGATCAACTCGGCCGAGCAGCTCGAGCGGATCGAGACGCTGGTCGCCGCCGGCGAGGACGAGGGAGCGTCGCGCCGCTCGATCGCCTGCGAGCTGCCCGAGCGCGGCTACTGGTTTGCGCCGACGCTGTTCACCGAGGTCTCCCCCGCCCACCGGATTGCCGTCGAGGAGATCTTCGGGCCCGTGGTCTCGGTGCTCACCTTCCGGACCCAGGCCGAGGCGATCGAGAAGACCAACAACTCTCGCTATGGGCTGGCGGCCGGGATCTGGACCGACAAGGGATCCAAGGCATTCGAGGTGGCGCGGGCCCTCCAGGCCGGCGTCGTCTGGCAGAACACCTACAACCACTTCGACCCCACGGCCGCCTTCGGCGGCTACAAGGAGTCGGGCTTCGGCCGCGAGGGCGGCCCGGCCGGGCTCCGGCCGTATCTGCGGGTGGTGCGATGAGCGACCGGCTGGCCGTCCGCAAGACGTACAAGCTGTGGATCGGCGGTGCCTTCGTCCGCTCGGAGTCCGGGCGCTATGACCATGCGACGGGGGCCGGTGGGCGCACGGTGAACATCCCCCGGGCCTCGCGCAAGGACGTCCGGGATGCCGTCGCGGCGGCGCGCAAGGCGGCCGGGCCCTGGGCGGGACGCACCGCCTACAACCGCGGCCAGATCCTCTACCGGGCAGCCGAGGCGCTTGAGTCGAACCGTGAGCGCTTCGAGGCCGCCGAGGTCGAGGCGTCGGTCGATGTGCTTCTTCACTACGCCGGCTGGACGGACAAGCTGGCTCCGGTGCTCGGCGGCATCAACCCGGTGGCCGCGCCGTTTCTGAGTTTCTCGCTCCCGGAGCCGACCGGGGTGGTGGGGATCGTCGCGCCCGACGCACCGCCGCTCCTTGGCCTCGTGGCCGAGGTGGCCCCGGCGCTGGCGGCGGGCGACGTCGTCGTGGCGGTCCTGTCTGAGGCTGAGCCACTGGCGGGGCTTGACCTGGCCGAGGTGCTCGGCGTGGCCGACGTTCCCGGCGGCGTCGTGAACCTCCTGTCCGGACGCCGGGACGAGCTGGCTTCGGCGCTCGGCGCCCACCGGGACCTGAACGCGATCGTCGATGCCGCCGGCGACACCGAGCTGGCGGCCAAGCTCGACGGTCTGGCCTCCGAGACGATCAAGCGCACGCGCCACGCGGCGGCGGCGACGAGCTACGCCGACGCGGTCGACGACGCGCTGGAGCGGCTCGCCGCCGTGACCGAGCTGAAGACGGCCTGGCACCCGGTCGGGGCCTAGGTTCCGGCTCACCGGCCTCAGCGTCACCTGGTCTGGGTGATGCTGAGCGCTTAGCGGGCGTGAGGATGGTGCGGTCCGCCAAAGCAGAGGAGTGTTCTCGTGAGTCAACCTGCTGTTGTTCTTGTCCATGGTTTCTGGGGCGGTGCCGCCCACTGGGCCAAGGTGATCGTCGAACTACGTCGCCGCGGCTATGGCTCGCTGCACGCGGTGGAGAACCCGCTCACCTCGCTGAGCGACGACGCGCACCGGACCCAGCAGATGGTCAAGCAGGTCGATGGGCCGGTGCTGCTCGTCGGCCATTCCTACGGTGGGGCCGTCATCACCGAGGCCGGCGACCTGCCCAACGTCGTCGGTCTGGTCTACATCGCTGCGTTTGCCCCGGACGCCGGCGAGGGGCTGGGAGCGATCACCGAGCAGATGCCGCCCGCGGCGGCGGCCAACATCGCGCCTGACTCCGACGGGTACGTGTGGATCGCGCAGGACAAGTTCCACGAGAGCTTCTGCCAGGACCTCCCGGACGACGAGGCGCTGGTCATGGCGGTCACGCAGAAGGCTCCGGTCGGTTCCACGTTCGCCGACACCGTGACCGAACCGGCATGGAAGAAGAAGCCGACCTGGTACCAGGTCTCCACCGAGGACCGGATGATTCACCCGGACAACGAGCGCCGGATGGCGAAGCGCATGAACCCGCGTGAGACGATCGAGCTGGATGCCAGCCATGCCTCGCTCGCCTCCCAGCCGACGGCCGTGTGCGACCTCATCGACGCGGCGGTCGCCAGCCTCGGGTAGTCCTCACGCGCGAAGGCGCGCCGTCAGCTCGATCTCGACCGCGATGTCGAACGGGAGCTCGGCCATTCCGACTGCGCTGCGCGTGTGCCGCCCGGCGTCTCCGAAGATGTCAACCAGCACGTCCGAGCACCCGTTGATCACGGCCGGGGTCTGGTTGAAACCCGGCGCGCAGTTGACCATGCCGAACACCTTCACGATCCGCTCGACTCGGTCCAGACCGCCGAGTTCGTCATCAAGGGTCGAGAGGATCGACAGCGCTGTCATGCGCGCCGCCGCGTATCCCTCCTCAAGCGTCAGGTCCGCCCCGACCTTTCCGCGAATCATGGTCTCGCCCGCGATCGGCCCGTGACCGCCGACATGCACGAGCTCGCCGTCGACGACGCAACCGAGATAGTTCCCAGCGGGCGGGAAGACCGGCGGGAGCTCTATCCCCAGATCCCGCAACCGTTCGGAGATCACGGGCGCAGTCTAAGCGTGTCGATGTGAGACGCTACGCCGGATGAAGATTCGCGCGGCCGTGCTCGAGCGGTTCGGGGAGCCGCTCGTCGTGCAGGAGGTCGAGCTGGGCGAACCGAGGCCAGGTGAGGTGCTCGTCCGCCTGCGCGCGTGTGGCATCTGCCACACCGACATGTACTCGGCCTCGGGAGCCGATCCGTCGGGATACGCCCCTTGCGTACTGGGTCACGAAGGGGCGGGCGTGGTCGAGGCGGTTGGCCAGGGGGTGGGCTCCGTCCAGCCCGGCGACCACGTGGTCACGCTGTTCAGCCCCCAGTGCGGGGAGTGCGTGAACTGCCGGAGCGGCAAGACCAACATCTGCGTGGCGATCCGCGAGCAGCAGAACGCCGGCTACCTGCCCGATGGCACCACGCGGCTGTCGCGCGGAGAGGAGCCACTGCGCCACTTCATGGGCTGCTCGACCTTCGCCGAGGCGACAGTGATGCCTGAGATCGCGCTGGCCAAGGTGTCGGGGGAGGCTCCCGCTGAGGTGGCGTGCCTGTTCGCTTGTGGCCTCTCGACGGGACTCGGGGCAGCGATGTATCGGGCGCCGGTCGAGCCCGGGGCCACCGTGGTGGTGTTTGGGGCCGGCATGGTCGGCCTGGGTGCCGTGGTCGGCGCGCGGCTCCAGGGCGCGGAGCGAATCATCGCCGTCGACCTGTCCGAGGAGCGCCTCGAGCTGGCTCGTCACCATGGCGCGACGGATGCCTGGACCGGCGGACCGGACGTGGCCGAGCGGGTGCTCGAGGAGACCGGGGGCTTTGGCGCCGACTTCACCTTCGAAGCCACGGGCAACGTTGCGGTCATGCGCCAGGCCGTAGAGGCGGCGCGCATGGGCTGGGGCAAGGCCTGCATGATCGGCGTGGCCGGCAAGGGGGAGACGCTCGACATCGTCCCGCGCTACCTGATCACCGGCCGCGAGGTGGTGGGGGCATCGTTCGGTGGTGTGAGAAGCCGCCAGCAGGTCCCCGAGCTCGTTGAGCGCTACCTGGCGGGAGACATCGACGTGGATTCGTTCATCTCCCACCGGCTCGCCCTCGAGCAGGTCAACGACGGGTTCGAGCTCATGCACCACCAGGACGGCATCCGCAGCGTGATTGAACTCCCGGCCTGACGGCGTCAGTCCTGTGGCGGTTCCAGCTCGCGCTTGAGGATCTTGCCGGTCGGCCCCTTGGGCAGCTCGTCCAGGAACCAGATCTTGGTCGGGACCTTGTACTTGGAGAGCTTCTCGAGGGCGTAGTCACGGATCTCCTCCGGTGACAGGCTGTCGTCGTCCTTCAGGACGATCGCGGCGGCGACCTCCTCGCCGAGTCGTTCGTGCTCGACTCCGATCACCGCGACCTCCGAGATCCCGTCGTGGCGGTAGAGCACTTCCTCGATCTCACGCGGGTACACGTTCTCGCCGCCCCGGATGATCATGTCCTTCTTGCGGTCGTCGATGAAGACGTAGCCGTCCTCGTCGATATGGCCGAGGTCGCCGGTGTGGAACCAACCCTCACGAAGGTCCTCCTCGGTCTCCTCGGCCTTCTTCCAGTACTCGCGCATCACGTTGGCGCCCTTGATCGCGATCTCGCCGATCTCGCCCTGCGCGACCTCGTCGCGCTGTTCGTCGACGATCTTCACCTCGATCCCCTCCACGGGCTTTCCGACCGAGCCCGGCTTGCGCGCGTCCGGATAGTTGAACGTGCCGACGGCGCAGGTCTCTGACAGGCCGTAGCCCTCGAGCACGTCGATTTCGAACGCTTGCTCGAACTTCTCCATCACCTCGACTGGCATGGCCTGTCCGCCGACGATGGCGACGCGAAGCGATGAGGTGTCGTACTGGTCACGCTCCTCGAAGCCCATCACGGCGCTGTACATGGTTGGCACACCTTCAAACACCGTGACGCCGTCCCGCTGGATTGCCTCGAGGGTGGCCTTGGCGTCGAACTTCGGGATCAGCGAAACGCAGGCGCCGAGCTTGGTCGCGCTGTTCAGACCGCACGCCTGACCGAACACGTGGAAGAACGGCAACGCACCCAGGATCACGTCGTCCTCGCTCATCTCGACCAGCGTGGTGGCCACGGCGGTGCTCTTGGCGACGTTTCCGTGGGTCAGTACGGCGCCCTTCGGCGCGCCCGTGGTTCCCGAGGTGTAGAGGATCACCGCGGGATCGTCATGGCTGCGCTCTGCCACCTCGGAGTCTGCCTCGGCTTCGCCCAGCAGCTCCTCGAACTTCCCGGGCTCCACCGGCACCATCTCGATGTCATGCTCGCCGGCTCCGTGCTCGGCGGCATCGGCGAACTGGTGCCACGCGAAGAGAACCTTGGCTTCGGAGTCGCCGACGTGATAGGCGACTTCGCTCTTCCCGTAACGCGGATTGAGCGGCACCACCACGGCGCCAGCCCGGAGGATCCCGAAGTAGAGGATCGCGAAGTAGGGCACGTTCGGGAGCATCACCGCCACCCGGTCGCCGGCCTGGACTCCCTTTGCCCGGATCAGCCCGGCGGCGCGGGCGCTCGCCTCTTCCAACTGCTCATACGAGAGCTCGGTCTCGTCCAGCTTCATCGCGATGCGGTCTCCATGCTCGGATGCCGTCGCGGTGAGGATGCAAGCCAGGTTCTCGCCTTCGGCCTCCGCCTGCCCTGACTCACTGCGCTCCGAATCACTCACGCTTGCCATCTCAGCGATTCCTCCCTGGCCGTTCGTGGGCATAGGACCGCCGCCGCGACGATCTCCGTACAGCATCCGCCGCCTCTCGCGTGGAGTCGTCCTCGACCTCGCGGGTCACTGCCATATCGCCCTCCCTCGTGATTGCGATACCTGTCGGCTACCCCCGGCGGCAGATAACGACTCCTTGGAACTCTTCGAGCGCTCGTCGGCTACTCAGCGCTTGGTGTGAAGCCCGGCGACGTTTTGCGCAGTCGAGGAGACTTGCGTCAGCTGCACCCCGACCCGGGTTGGCCGAGTTCTCATTGAGACGGCGGAGCCGAGGCCGAGCTGGCCTTCTGCGTTGCTGCCCCAGTCCCACAGCTGGCCGTGCGAGCCGATCGCGTAGGTGGCGAAGCCGCCGGAGTTGACCTGGGTAAACGTCACGTCGCTCGGCACCCGGAGTCGGATCGGCACATCTGAGCTTGTCGTCGTGCCATCGCCGAGCTGACCGTCGCTATTGGCGCCCCAGTCGTAGATCGCTCCGCCCTTGAGGATCGCGATCGTCTGGCCGTTCTTCCGGCCGCTGCCGCCCTGAAAGACCTGGATCACCGGCCCCGGGAGCCGGACCCTCACGGGCCGGGCGCGGTCGGTGGTGCTGTCATCGCCGAGCTGGCCGTCGGCGTTGTAACCCCAGTCGTAATAGCTGCCGTTGGCCAGCAGGGCGCCGGAGCCTTCCCAGGATGAGGTGAGAGCAGTGATCTTCTGCTTGGCGGGAAGCCCCCGGACGCGGATGGGTGTGGTGTGCGAATCGGTCGAGCCGTCCCCGAGTTCGCCGGCGTCGCCGGAACCACAGGCGTACAGCGCGCCGTGGGAGACGAACAGGGAGTGCGTCCTAGCGCCGGTGGCGAGCGTCACATCGGTGAGCGGGATCCGTTCGGGACGACTCTCGATTGCTCCGTCGTTACAAAGGTCGCCGTCGGCGTTGAGCCCCCAGCCGAACGCCCGTCCCTTCGAGTCGATCGCAAGTCCGCCGTCGAACGGCATCGGATTGGGGAGTGAGGTGATCTTCACTCCGGCCGGGAACTGCACGCGCACGGCTTTGGTGCTGTAGGGGGTGAGGCGACCGTCCCCGAGCTCCCCGTAGCTGTTTACGCCCCAGCCGTAGACCTCGCCCCTGGAGGTGAGCGCGTAGCCGTCGGAATTGGATGTGGCGATCATGGTCACCGTCCCGGCGCGGCGGGGGATACCGGCCACCGCCGTGGGCGTATCGAGCTGAAGGCTTGTGATCGCGCCGCGGTTACCGACGACGCCCCACCGGTAGACCATCGAGGACGATGCCGAGTCCGGGCGGGCGCCGGCGGCGCCGAAGCCTGCGAAGAGGAGGGCAGCGGCGGCGAGGATCACGGACACGGCACACCTAGCAACCAGCCGGCGGCGTGGAGCGCGAATAATGTCAACCACGGTTGTCAATAACACGAGGCCTGTGAAAAAAGATCGCTCCAATGCGCAATCGGCCGGCGAGCTGCCCGCCGAGCTCGCCGACGCCGCTGGTCGACCGCTCGCCCTCGGCGCCGCTCTGCGCCGCGCCTGGGTCGGTTACCAGGGGCTTCTGGACGCCGAGATGGCGAGGGCAGGGTTCGGTGACCGCCGGTTTCCCGACGGGCGTGTCCTTCGCATGTGTGCGGGCGAGGAGCTGGTGACAGCCTCCCAGCTGGGGCGTGAGCTGGGGATCACGCGTCAGGGCGCGGCCAAGATCGTCGACAGCCTGCGCCAGCGCGGGTACATCCGCGTTGGGCCGCCGTCCCACGACGCGCGTGAAAAGGCGCTCGTCATCACCAGCCGTGGACGCGACTACCTCACCGCCCAGCACCGGGCCGCCCAGCGAATCGAGCGGCGCGTCCGAGCCCAGATCGGCGACGACGGGATCGCGAGCCTCAGCGCGCTCCTTGAAGCACTCGGTGGCGATCAGGAGCAGCCGCGGCTGCGCGACTACCTCAATCGCAGCCTGCGCGGCTAGCCGTACTATGAGGCGGGCGCCGGGGCGCTGAGAACGAGGTCGCCGAGCTCGGCCAGCGCCTCGTGCAGATGCTCGGCCCACGGCCGTTCGGCGGGGTCGGTGACCCAGCGCTCGAACGTAATCCGGAAGACGGCCATTCCGGTCTCGGCGGCGAGGCCGGCGATCGGATCGGGGATACCGCCGCTGCGGAGCGCGTCGGCGAGCGCCCGAGTGAGCGAGGCGAGCTTGATGAGCTCGCGCTCCTGGAGCTCGGGGTTGGCCAGGATGATGGCGCGCCGGCGCTGGGCGAAGTCCCTGACGAACACCCCGCCCGCCGCCTCGAGCGCCGCGATCACTGCCTCGAGCGCCGACGCCGCTTCCGGCGCCTCGTCGATGGCGGTGACGAGGGTGTCGCGAAGCTCGTTGGAGCCGCGGAAGAGGACCTCGCGCTTGTCGGCGAAGTGCCGAAAGAACGTCCGCTGGGTGAGACCGGCCCGGGCGGCGATCTCGGCCACCGTGGTCTGTTCGTAGCCCCGCTGCTCGAAGAGCTCAAACGCGGCCTCGCGGAGGCGGCCGGCGGCGTTCGGTTCCCAGCGTGCCATGTCGTCATCGTACCGTGATGACAGTGACTGACATCGCGTGCTAGAGTGATGACAGCAACTGACATCGTCGTCCTGAAGGAGAAACCATGCGCGTTTTTGTCACTGGAGCATCGGGGTGGATCGGCTCCGCGGTCGTCGCCGAGCTGCTGGCCAACGGCCACGAGGCGCTCGGGCTTGCTCGCTCCGACGCTGCGGCCGAGGCGATCGCCGCGGCCGGCGCCGAGGTGGTTCGGGGCGAGATCACCGACCTAGACGTCCTCCGCGATGCCGCCGCGGAGAGCGACGCTGTCGTTCACCTGGCGTTCCGCCACGACGTCGCATTCTCCGGAGATTTCGATACCGCGGTCGAGTCCAATCAGGCTGCGATCGAGGCCATCGGCGAGACGCTCGTCGGCAGCGACAGGCCGTTTGCCATCGCCTCGGGCCTCGCCGGCCTGCGGGCCGGCGTGATCGCCACCGAAGACGACCGCCCCGAGCCAACACCCGGTGCCGGTGGCCGAGTCCGCAACGAGCTGACCGCCCTCGCGTTCGCCGATCGCGGCGTGCGCTCGATGAGTGTGCGTTTCGCTCCCACCGTTCACGGCACGGGCGATCACGGGTTCATTGCCCTGATCTTCGCCGCCGACCGCGAACACGGCGTCGCCGCCTATGTCGGCGATGGCCAGAACCGCTGGCCGGCCGTCCACGTGAGCGATGCGGCGCGCCTGGTCCGCCTCGGCGTCGAGCGCGCACCCGCGGGCACGGTCCTGCACGCGGCCGGCGAGGAGGGCGTCCCCTTCGTTGAGATCGCTGAGGCGATCGGGCGTCGGCTCCAGTTGCCCGCGACCTCGATACCGGCCGATCAGGCGGATCAGCAGTTCGGGTTCCTGGGACGGTTCGTTGCCATGGGCATGCCGGCCTCGAGCGCGCGCACGCGCCAGCTCCTCGACTGGGAGCCAACTGGTCCCGGACTCATCGCCGACATCGACGCCGGCGCCTACGACCCGGTGCCCGTCGCCTGAACGCTCCCGTCGCTGGGCATTAGGATCCGGCCTCGTGGGTGCGCAGGAGGCATCGGCCGTATGGCCTCGCGAACTGCTTGAGGTGTTCGAGCGAGCGATCACCTGCGAGTACGCGAGCCTCACGCGTGCCGGTTCTCCGGTCACGGTCCCGACCACGCCGTACGTCGGCTCGGGTCAGACGCTCGATGTCTCCACCGGCCTGACCTATCCGGCGAAGGCTGAGCGTGCGCGGCGCAACCCCAAGGTTGCCCTGCTGTTCGCGGACCCGATCGGGGTGGGAGCGGGTGACGGTCCGGTGGTCCTCGTCCAGGGCCACGCTGCGGTCCGCGACTCTGACCTTCAGGCGAATACGGATCGTTACGCGCGGGAGTCGATAGCCAAGCTTCCCGCCTCGGTTGAAGGCCAGCCCAAGGCGCTACTGCGACGGATGGTTTTCTACTACGCGCGGATCTGGATCGAGATCACGCCCGTGCGCATCCGCTGGTGGTCGGATCGCAGCTTGTCCGAGGAACCGCGCGTGTGGAGCGCAGACTCGGATCGGGCATTACCCGAATCCGACCCTGCGCCTTCCGGGCGCCAACCGCCAGCGTGGCTGGAGCCGCCGCAGGATTGGCGCGAGGTGGCGGCGCGGGCCTTGCGAGGACTGCCGTTCACTGATCTCACCGTCGTGGACCGCGACGGCTTCCCGGTCTGCGTACCGGTCACGGCCGGCGCGATGGACGCGGATTCGGTGCCGCTACAGATCGGCGCCCGCGCGCCCGAGCTGCCCGATGGGCCGGCGTGTCTGACCGTGCACGGGCACGATGATCGGTTCACGACGCAGGAGAACCACACGCTGATCGGCACGCTTGCCTCCACGGAGAACGGCGCCCGGCTTCACGTCGAGCGCGCGCTGGCCGATTGGAGCCTGACCGGAAACCGGCTGCAGAGAAGCCTCGGATTCCTGCGCAAGGGCCGGCGCCTGACCCCGCGCCTGAAGGCCGAGGCGGCGAGACGCGGTCAGCCGGTGCCCACGGTTCGACTCCCCTGAGCGTGACTGCGGAGCCCGCGCAGAGTGAGCAGGCGGCGCGGGCGGAACGGACATACGCCGCGGCGGCCGATCACTACCGGCGCCCGGCGCTTGGCTTCTGGGACCGCTGGGGAACCGCCACGGTGGCGCGACTCCCGCTCTCCGCGGGCGACGCCGTGCTCGACGTGTGTTGTGGGGCGGGGGCCTCTGCGCTCCCGGCCGCGGAGGCGGTCGCTCCGAATGGGCGCGTGGTGGGTCTCGACCTCGCCGAGCCGCTGCTGGCGCTGGCGAGGCAGCGCGCCGCCGACCTGGGTCTCAGCAACGCGTCGTTCCGAGCCGGCGACGCGACGGCGTCGGGCTACCAGAGCAGTTCGTTTGACGCGGTCGTGTGCGTGTTCGGCGTCTTCTTCGCCGCCGATATGGCCGCCTTCGTAAGCGAGATGTGGCGCCTGGTCCGCCCGGGTGGGACGCTCGCCATCACCACCTGGGGGCCCGATTGGTGCGAGCCGGCATCGAGCATCTTCTGGGAGTCGGTGCGTGAGATCGAGCCGAAGCTGTGCCGGGCCTTCAACCCGTGGGACGAAATCACGACGGCGCCCGCGCTGGCCGATCTACTTGCCCGGGGAGGCATCAGCGACGCGACGATTGAGGCCACCAGCGGTGAGCATCATGAGCTCGAGCGGGCGGAGGACTTTTGGGACATCGTGCTCGGGTCAGGCTTCCGCGGCACTGTCGACGCGCTGAGCGGGGAGCAGCGCGAGGCACTTCGTGAGCACGTGGTGGGCGAGCTGCGGTCACGTGGGGTTACCGAGCTACGGAATGATGTCGTTTTCGCGAGCGTCGTAAAGGAGTAAGTCTTTTCGGGGACAAATCGGCTCCGTTCTCCTGATGTGGGGGCCGGTGTCGTAGCTCATCCTGGACGGACTGAAGCCCACCTGCGACAGGAGAGCCGCGATGGTAAGCGAACCGCGAATCGCCCCCCGGGCGGGGGTTCTAGACCACTTGAGCGCCCGCCTTTACAGCCACCACCTCGACCAGGCCCTGGCTCGGGGCATCCCGCCGGAGAGCGCCGCGCCACTGGCGCTGCGGGCGCGCCGGCTGACCGCGCTGCCCCGCCGCCGGGTCATCGCGGCTGGGTTGCGGCGCGCCATTCGTGAGACCTGCCTGAGGGTTCCGAGTTCCCGGTCCCGGATCTCGCCGCGACGAGCAGAAGTGGCGGCCGCCAGCGATGAGCTCACCCGGCTCGCCGACGGCCTCGCCGACGTCGGCCCGGTCGCCGCTCGCGGCGCGGCCGAGGCGTGGATCCTGCTCACCGATGGCACCGGGCCGCTGTACAACCCGGACAGTCCCGCGAGCCTCCGCGCACGCGCGCTCAGCGCAGCCAACGACCTTCGCCTCGCCAATTGATCCTCAGCCAGGAGGACGTAGCGCGGCCTTCAACCCGGAGAGGTCTTCGGCACCGAACACGACGCGGTTCCGGGTCGCCACGTAGACGAGGTCGATGTTCACCCCTGCGCGGGCGATCTTTCGCGCCAGGTCGGCGAGCACGCCCGGCCGGTCCTCGACGTCGATCACGACCACCTCACGCTCGCGCGTCACGGCGACGTGCGAGATCGCCAGCAGGTGGCGGGCCGCTTCCGCGTGCGGGACGAGGATGTGAAGCTCGGCTTGGGCTCCGGGCCCCACGCAGGTCGCCGCGGCAATGTTCACGCCGGCATCGCTGATCGCCGCTGCCACATCGGCGAGCGCGCCCGGCGTGTTCTCGATGTCAATGGTGAGATCGAACGCCATGGCTCCTGCGGGCCCAGCCTACTTCGCCAGCCCGCAGGGATAAAGCGCCGACCGATCAGCCGACGGCGACTGCCTCTTCGGTCTCGCGCTCAGGCCCCGCCGGCGGCGCGATGGCGGGAATCTCGTCTTGGGCCGCGTGGACAACCTGGGCGATGGCGGTCGCGACGGCGAGTGCGTTCTCAAGCAGGCGGTCGCGCTCCTCGCGAGCGCTCTCGCGCTGTAACTCGAGCTGGCGCACCCGGGCCTCGCACTCGGACGTGATCGCGGCGGCCTTCGACGCCGCGTCGGCGACGCGCCGCTGGGCCTCGTCTCTGGCGGCCCGCTCGATCGTCTCGCGCCGGTTCTCGGCCTCGACCAGGACGCCGGCGGTCTCCTCGCCGATCCGCCGCATCTCATTCGCGACCTCTTCACGCAACGTCGCGGCCGCACGAAGCTCGATGAGCTCGTGGTCCATTTGCCCCAGCTCGCGCTCGAGCTCGGCGATGTGCTGATCCACCGCGCTGCGGCGATATCCGCGCAGGGACCACGGAAACCTCCGCTCCCGCTGCGCTTGATCGAGGCTTGTGGCGCCGAGGCGCTCCTGACTGATTGCGACCATGACCCGCTCCGTTCCTCTCGTCGTGAAGAAGCCGCACCTGTGTTTCGTGATCTGCGGGCGGATCCCTGTCGCCGCGCGGGATGTCAGCCCGACGACTCAGCCGGTGGCACGACGGTCGCTGACTGCTCCTTTGAGTGCTGCCAGAGCGCCAGGTCGAGCGTGCGCAGACTCACGCCGTTCTGCCGGGCCAGCTCCCGGCATGCCTCGAGGTACTGCAGCCAGAAGCTCACCGGGTATGTCGAGCGGGACTTGACCCCCAGGGATTCCAAGGCCCGGAAGTCGAGGATCGGGTAATCGCTGGGGTAGGCGAAGTAGAGAAGGGTGGAGGCGGTCGGGATGCCGACGCCACCCAGCTTAAGCAGGGCCTCCACACGGGTCCGCTCATCGTCGGCCGTGAGCGCCCGGCGCGTTGCCTGGACCACCGCGGCTTCGGTGTTGGCGGCGACCTTCGGGCGACTCCGGGGGGTCTTCCACTCGCACACGGCGATGAATTCCTCCTTGGTATAGAAGCCGCGCCCGCGGGCCGCCGCTCCGAGGGCGAGGCGACGAGGGTCGTCGACGTAACCGCTACGGACGGCCAGCGGCTCGATCTCGTCGGCCGGGAACTGGAGCTGAAACGTCGCCACGAAATTTGGGGAGCGGGCGGGCTAGCTGAGGGAGAGTCCGGGGTAGACCCTCAGCGCCGGCTCCCAGAAGCGCCCGGTCGCGCGGTCACGCAGGGCAGGCACCTGCGCCTGACCGGCGGCCATGAAGCCGCACCCTGCACGGTAGCCAGCGAGCCGGACGTCTTAAAAAGAAACGCGGTCCGGGGGCGATGACCTTGCCTGCTCTCACGCGTAGCCTGCGCGCAAAATAAGCCTTGTCGATCACCTTCGAGAGCCGCTCTGCTTGGCTTTCGCGAGCTGTGCTCTCTCCCGAACCGCAAACGGCACCCTAGCCAAACCCGTCTGGATGCGCACGGCCTGTTCCCGCATTTTGAAAGAAAAACTGCCCTGCATGGAGGCATGCCCGCCCCCCTAGCCACCAAGTCCGGATCGGCGTAGGTTTGGCCCGGCTGCGTTTCACGATCACGGGGCCCGGAGTTCTTGCGTCTCATCCTGAATCTGATCTGGCTCGTTCTGGCCGGGTTTTGGCTGGCCCTGGTGTACGTGTTCTTCGGGATCCTGGCTTCATCCTCATCATCACGATCCCCTTCGGGTTCGCCTGCTTCAGGATCGCCGGCTTTGCCCTCTGGCCCTTTGGCCGCAGGATCGTGCGTCAGCCGGGGGCAGGAGCGCCCTCGCTCATCGGCAACGTCCTCTGGGTCATCCTCTTCGGGTGGGAGCTGGCGCTGGCGCATCTGATCACGGGCATCGCGCTGTGCGTGACGATCATCGGGATCCCGCTCGGGCTGGCGAACTTCAAGCTGATTCCCGTCTCGCTTTTGCCGCTGGGAACCGAGATCGTCCACACCGACGATCCCCGGCAAATCGTCTAGGGCTCACAATCTGGGGGTGAGCTCGCGCACACGCGGGCCCCGAACCCACCGATAGGAGGAACTGATGCCCGGACTGGGCGGCCGAATCGAGACGATGACCAAGGCGAAGATCTCGCACCTGCTCGATCGAGCGGAAGATCCCGCCGAGACCCTCGACTATGCCTATGAGCAGCAGATCGAGGACCTCCAGAAGGTCAAGTCGGGCATCGCGGACGTCGTCACCTCCAAGAAGCGCCTTCAACTCCAGGAGGAGCAGCTGAAGCAGCAGGCCGACAAGCTGGACGGCCAGGCTCGCGAGGCGATGTCCGCGGGCCGCGAGGATCTGGCCCGGGCCGCGATCGAGCGCAAGCAGCTGATCGTCCAGGAGACGACCTCGCTCGACCAGCAGGTGGCCGAGTTGGAGTCCCAGCAGGAGAAGCTGACCGACGCCGAGCGCAACCTCCAGACCAAGATCGAGCAGTTCCGGACCAAGAAGGAAGTGATCAAGGCGCAGTACTCGGCCTCCGAGGCGCAGGTGCAGATCTCAGACGCCGCGACCGGCATCGGGGACCACATGGCGGACCTCGGCGAGGCGATGCAGCGGGCGATCGACAAGACCGACCAGATGCAGGCCCGTGCCTCGGCGGTGGAGGAGCTCCAGGCCGCCGGAACGTTCGACGACCTCACCTCGCTCGGCCCACCCCAGGACGACATCGACAAGCAGCTTGACCAGATCGGCGCCAAGAGCGCCGTGGATGACGAACTCGCTCGGCTGAAGGCCCAGGTGGGCTCTGGATCCACTCCCCCGCCGCCGCAGATCGGGGCGGGCGAAGGGTCTGGCTGACGCCCATGCCGATGCCGAAACGGTCAAGTGTCGAGGACTACTTCGACCGGCTCCCGCCGGATCAGAGGCCCCACCTCGATGAACTCCGCAAGCTGAGCCGTAAGGCCGATCCGCAGGCGCGAGAAGAGCTGAAGTGGAACCTTCCCGTCTACGTCCGGGGTGAGAACACCCACCTGTGGATGCTTCAGAACTTCAAGCACCACTGCTCGCTGCGCTTCCCGCCCCGCTTCTTTCTCCCTCACCGGGCCGAAGTCAAGGCGGCGGGGTACGAGGCGGGTGGGGGCTTCATCAAGCTCCCCTATGACCGTGAGATCCCCGGCGAGCTGTGTCGGCAGCTGATGCAGGCCCGGCGCGATGAGTACGAGGCGACCGGCGCCGGCTGGTCAGAGGACTGATCTGAGCGGGATTCGTCAGGCCGACGTGATCGTTCAGCTTCGCGCAGGCGCAGTGGTAGCGTCCTCGCGATGGCCCGCACACCGCTTACGGCCGCCAGCGATCTCACCGTCGCCGAGGTAATCCACAAGCGCTTCAGCGCCCTGCCGGCCGACGCGACCGTTGGCCAGGTGCGCGACTGGTTCGCGGAGAGCTCCCACCGCAAGCTCGCGGTTCTGGCCGACGACGAGCGCTTTGTCGGATCGCTCACGCGTGATGACCTCACCGGCGATGTGGATCCGCTTCGCCCCGCTGCGGACCTCGCCAGCGACGGCCCCGCGGTCGCTCCCGACGCACCCGCCCAGACGGCCCACCAGCTCGCGATCGCCAGCCCCGCCCTCCGCGTGCCAGTGGTCGACCGGGACGGGACGCTGATCGGGGTCGTCGGCATCACCGACGACCTGGCCGGGTTCTGCGGGACCAGTTAGTCGCGCCGGATGTCAGCTGTTGCCGAGCGCGACGGCCGTCAAATGCAGGTTTTCAAAGTTCGTAGACGACACATCCGAGCTGAGGCTCGTCTCGAGCTGGACCGTGTGCGTGCCGGCGGGAACGTTGACCGCGATTCCGGAGACAGCAAGGTTCTCGGTGTCGCCCGCGCTCTTGGCGGCGTTGAGGTTCTCCCAAGCGCCAGGCACGGGCGCCCCGTCCACGAAGCCCGCAACCGTCGCGCTGCAGGAACCGGAGGCGCTGCATTCGATTACGAAGGTACCGCTGATTTCGACGAGCACCTTTCCGGCCGTGGGCAGCGTCACGGAGCCGTTCTCGCCAAACGGGTTAAACCCGGTCCCCGAAGGCGACTCGACAATGCCAGCCGAGGTGCCGGAGGTGGGCCCGAGGGGTCCCGTGGCGCCCGTCACGCCTTGCTTACCGGCCGCGCCCGGCGTGCCGGCCGGACCGAGGGCGCCTTCTGGTCCCGCGGGACCGCGAGCGCCTTCGAGAGCCCGAAGCGTCTTCTTGGCGATCTTTGGTTCGGTGACAGCACCCTTCCGGAGCTGTGCCGTGCCCACACTGTTCTTCGCGATGCCCATCGCGGCATATCCGGTACCACCCATCGCGAAGATCAAGGCGATGCAGCTGATGACCAGCGCCGCCGACGGCTTATGACACCTGATTCGTGTCATGTCTCCTCCTCATGCCCGGTCCACTCGCGTCGGTTGCCTTAGATGAACCGTCCTGGCAGGCAACATAAGGCGCCCTATTCGACGAACGAGCTGAGTTGGCGGCTTCTTACGTCGGCGCGAGCACCCCTTCGAGCCGCAGGATGCGCCGGAAGATGGCCAGCGACGAGGCGTAGGTGGAGTCGAGGCCGTAGTAGCTGAGGCCCTGGGCGCCCAGCGTGCGCGCCTGCGTGTAGGGCGTATCTGAGGCGTAGTGGATGATCCCGAAATCGATCGGGAGCTTTGAGAAGTTGACCGCCTCGCCGACGGGATGGCGATCGGCGTCGGCGATCTCATACACGGCATCGCAGTAGGGACCGGCCTCCATCTCGACCACGGTGAAGGCCTCGCGGTAGTAGAAGTCGAGGTAGGCGCGGTTCTGAAGGAACGTGCTCTTGACCGTGACGGCGCGCTGGTTATCCAGGCCGGTGCCGAAGCGCAGGTCGCCGGCCAGATCGTCCACACTGAACGCGTTGTCGAGCCAGTAGGTGGAGCCCGAGTGCTCATCGTGGACGACGCTTGAGATCATCACGTCGCCGACGTCGGCGTTGAGGGTCGCCGCCTTGCCGAGGATGTAAACGCCGCGCAGGGAGGTGCGGTCGACCGCCACCTCCCGGAGGATGTTGTAGGCGGCGACGCCGAGGGGGTAGTCGATGTTGACGATCACCGCGTCGCTCACACCGAGCGCCTCGGTGTCGACCTCGCCGATCCGAGGATCGAGCGCGGTGGCGTCAAGCGCGCCCAGGGGAATGACCTGCGCCGGCACCCGCAGGGCGGTCTTGCTCCGCAGGTGGGTGACGCCCCGCCGCATCTCCGCCGCGCGGCGCTCGGCTCGGCCCTCCGCGCCCCGGGTGCGGAAGTAGTCGCGGGCGACGAAGTAGAGGAAGTTGTCCCACGAGCCCTCGGTCCGGCCCTCGCGGAAGCGGTCGAGCTCCTGGCGGAGGATGTCCTCCTCGTCCATCTGCTCGACGAAGGCGACCAGCTCAGGCTCCAGCTCACGGGCGATGCCGGTGACCATGTTGACCAGGCTGTGCGTGTTTGAGCTCACGAAGTAGAGCGGGCGCTCGGTCAGCCCCTCGATGGCCAGCTCAGCGCTGACCGGGGCCCACCAGCGCCGCGTGAGCCGGGCGTAACCCGTGTGGGTTCCCCCCAGCATCCGCACCCGCAGCGACAGCCGCCGCTCGGCGATCAGCTGCATCCGTTCGCCGAACTGCTCGCCCCACGCGTTGCGCAGCCGCCGCCAGTCATCGGCGCTCCCGCCGAGCTCCGAAGCGCACTCCTCTGCCGGGACGTCGGGTGAGCCGTCCTTCGGCCAACCGGCGGCACGCATGCGGACCCGGATCTTGTTCCACTCGATCTGGTAGGCGACGAGCGTGGGAACGAGGTCATCGACATCGGAGGCGCTCGCCATGAGCACGGCCAGCGTGCCGTGGCCGCTGTCGTACCAGCGCCGGCGCCGGGCCGGCGCCTCCGCCTCCTGCCAGGACTCGACCGGGATTCCGCTGGCGCTGAGCGCCTCCACGTCCTGGCCCATGACCACCAGGTGCGCCCCGGCGATCCCGTGCGGCAGGCGGCTGACGGCGTACAGGAAGGCCCCCAGGTCGAGTTCCTCGCTGGCCGCGAGCGGGTGGAGGCTCGAGTTCATCGCGCGGTGCGAGGGCTCGAGCACGCGTAGCTGGGTCTCCCCGCTCGAGCGCAGGAGCGTGTTGTAGGTCCGCTGGTAGACCTCGACTTCGTCGCTCAGGCGGACCTCGCCCTCGGCGAAGCTGGTCAGGGCGAGTCGGGCAACGGCCACAGGTCCTCCCTACTCTCGCACGTAGGGGATGCCGTCGGCGGCCGGCGGGCGCGAGCGGCCGACCAGGCCCGCGACGGCGACCAGGGTCAGCACGTAGGGAAGCGCCTCGAACAGCGTCCCGAGCGTCGGATTGACATTGGAGACCCGGTCCGACATGGCGTTTCCGAATCCGAACAGCAGACATGCCCACATGGCGCCCCAGGGCTTCCACTTGCCGAAGATCATCGCCGCCAGCGCGATGAAGCCGCGACCGTTGGTCATGTCGTTACTGAACGACCCCACGAAGCCGACCGACAGGTAGGCGCCGCCGAGCGCCGCGAGCACGCCGGACGCGATCACGGCGAGGTAGCGGATTCGCACCACCGACACTCCCACGGTGTCGGCGGCGCGCGGCATCTCGCCCACCGAGCGCAGTCGCAGTCCGCCGCGCGTCCGGAAGAGAAAGAACGTGAGCGCGGGCACCAGCGCCAGCCCGATCCAGGTCATCAGGTTTGCCCCCCCGAACGCCACTCCGAAGAACCCAATGTGCTGGATCAGCGGGATCTTGACATTGGGGACCATCGAGATGTTCAGGGGCGTGCCGTTGGGTCCGTAGTGGTACTCGAGGAAGTAGCCGGTGATCCCGAGGGCCAGGAAGTTGATCCCGAATCCGCTGACGATCTGGTTGGCGCGCAGGTGGACCGAGAAGAACGCGTGAACGAGCGCCAGCAGCCCCCCGGCGATCGCCGCGACGAGCAGGCCCCAGACCCAGGAGTGCAGAAGGTCGGCGCCGTAGACGCCCCAGAAGCACCCCATCAGCATCATGCCTTCGAGGCCGACGTTGATGACGCCACTGCGCTCGGAGACCACGCCACCGAGCGCCGCCCACAGCAGGGGCGTCATGTAACGCAGCGTCGCCGCCGCGAGCGCCGACCAGGTGAACACAGACCGGAGCGTCGAGCTGGCGGAGTCCGCCGAGGCGACGGCGCCGGCGATCGCGAACAGGGCGACCACGATCGCTTGCGATCCGAGCTTGCGCTCGCCGCCGGCGATTGACCACGCGCCGGCCGCGATCGAGAGTGCGGCAAGCACGATCGAGGGCACCATGCCGCGGGCCTCGATCGGGGGGATCGTGATCACCCACGCGAGCGCGCCAAGGACTATCCCGGCGATGCCCACGTGCTTCGGCGACACGCCGCGCGCGGGCGTCACGGCAATTGTGCCCACGCTCATGACGCCTCACCCTTCGGAGCGTCGGCCTTCGACGTGTCGGCCTTCTGGGGGCGTCGCCGCCTGAGCTCCACACCGATTCGCCGACCGCCTTTGAGCAGTCGCAGCGTGATCACGTCGGTCGAGACGAGCAGGATGATGATGCCCTCGATCATGAACGTCAGGTACTGGACCAGCGTGGGGTCGATGCTCAGGTTGATGTTGCGATTCGAGGTCCCGGTCAGCAGCGCTCCGAACAGCACCGCGGCGGCGACCGTGCCGCTGGCGGTGTTCCGCCCGAGTAGCGCCACCGCGATCCCGTAGAAGCCGATCTGCGAAACCTGGATCGTGTTCGTGGCCAGGTTGAACTCCCAGCCGAGGATGTCGAGCGAGGCCGCCACGCCCGCGAACGCACCGCAGATCAGCATCACCCGGATCCACGTACGGCCGACGTTCGCCCCGGCGTAGCGCGCCGCCTCGGGGTTGAAACCGACCGCGCGCGCCTCGTAGCCGAGCCGCGTGCGCTTGATCACGATGGCGTACACGACCGCGAGCGCGAGCGCGATGAAGATCCCGACATCGAGCCCCTGGAGCGTGGCGCTGCCCCAGAAGACGGGCAGCTTCGCCCCCGCGACGACGTTGCTGGACACGGGCGTCGACTTCATCGCCGGGTTCTGGAGCGGACCTCCGAGTTGGAAGCAGTAGACGCCAAGCCAGATCGCGATCCAGTTGAGCATGATCGTCGAGATCACCTCGTTGGCGCCCGTGGCCGCCTTCAGGACCCCGGCGATCCCGGCCCAGGCTCCGCCGGCGAGGGCGGCCGCGACGATCGCGAACGTGACGTGGAGCACCGGCTCCATCCCGGCGAACGAGGAGCCGACCCATACGGCGACGATCCCCCCGACAGTGTACTGGCCCTGGCCGCCGATATTGAACAGGCCGGCGCGGAACGCGAACGCGACCGCCAGTCCGACGAGGATCAGCGGGGTGGCCGTGATCAGCGTGGACTGGAGATTGACCGCCGCGAGCGACCGCTCAGACCCGCTCACCCATGGGAACAGCCAGTTGAGGCCGGTCCCGTTGAAGATCGAGGAGTAGGTCGAGAGCGGGTTGTGACCGGTCGCCAGGACGATCAGTCCGCCGGCGATGAATGCGATCACGGTCGTGATAATCGGCACCATCACGCCGCTGATGCCCCGCCGGAATGCGGTCAGCGCCGCCGGGGACGTGGCCGCGGCGCCCGTGCTCTCTTCGGCTTCGGCTTGAAGTTCCTCTTCGAGCAGGGTCACGGGGCGACCTCGGCCGGCTGCTTCTTCCCGCCCGTCATCGCGATGCCAAGCTCCTCTTCGCTCGCATCAGCTGCGAACTCGCCGACGATCTCACCCTCGTAGATGACGAGGATCCGGTCGGCGAGCGCCTTCACCTCCTCGTACTCGAGCGACACGAGCAGCACCGCACGACCCTGGTCGCGCTGCTCGAGCAGCCGGCGGTGGACGAACTCGATGGCGCCGACGTCGAGGCCGCGGGTCGGCTGGTGGGCGACCAGCACCTTGGGGTTTGACGCGATCTCGCGCGCGACGGCGACCTTCTGCTGGTTGCCGCCTGACAGTGCGGCGGCGTAGGTATCGGGGCCACCGCCGCGAACGTCGAACTCGGTCAGCAACTGCTCGGCGCGTTCCTTCATGTGACCGAGGCGCAACCAACCGCGGGCACTAAGTTCCGGCGATCGATACTCCCGGAGCGCGAGGTTCTCGGTCAGCGTGAACGGCAGCACAAGTCCACGGAGTTGGCGGTCCTCGGCGATGTGGGCGACGCCGGCGTCGGTGGCCGCCTGCACGCCCCTGCCGGCGATGTCCTGATCGGCGACCTCGACCCGGCCCGACTGCGGCGCTCGCATGCCGGTGACAGCGTCGACCAGTTCCTGCTGGCCATTTCCATCAACGCCCGCCAGCGCGACGATCTCCCCGGCCCGCACCGAGAGCGAGAGGCCGCGGACCTTCTCGAGCCCGCGGTCGTCCTGCACGAACAGGTCGCCCACCTTAAGCAGCGGCTGCTCAGGCTTGGCTGCGGTCTTCTGGGCCGAGAGCAAAACATCGCGGCCGACGACCAGGCGGGCGAGGCTTTGCTCGGTCGCGCCTTGACGCGGGACGGTGTCGACCTTCTTGCCCCGCCTGAGCACCGTGATCCGGTCGGCGACCTCGAGGACCTCGGCGAGCTTGTGAGAGATGAACACGATCGCGGTCCCGTCCTGCTTCAGGCGGTTGAGCACGCCGGTGAGCTCTCGGACCTCCTGCGCGGTCAGGACGGCGGTCGGCTCATCGAGCACGAGGATCCGGGCGTTGCGATACAGCGCCTTGAGGATCTCCGCCCGCTGTTCCGCCCCGACGGTGATGTCCTCGATGACCGCATCGGGATCGACGGCCAGGCCGTAGCGGTCCGAGAGCTCACGCACTCGTGCCCGGGCCGCCTTCAGATCCAGGACGCCCCTGCGGCTCGGCTCCTGCCCGAGCACGATGTTCTCCGCGACGGTCATCACCCGCACGAGCATGAAGTGCTGGTGGACCATGCCGATCCCGAGCTCGATCGCGGCCGACGGTGAGGCGATCTCGACGGACTGGCCGTTGATCAGGATCTCGCCCGCATCGGGCCTGTACAGGCCGTACAGGACCGACATCAACGTCGACTTGCCGGCGCCGTTTTCGCCCAGGAGCGCGTGGACCTCTCCCGGCATCACGTCGAAGTCGACTCGGTCGTTGGCGACGACCGAGCCGAACTTCTTCGTGATTCCCCTCAGCTCGAGGGCCGGAGGGCTTGACCCGGGCACGACGGGCCTCAGTCTTACTACTTGACGATCAGGGTGGTCGGCGGGGTGATCTTTCCGTCCTTGATCTGAATGATGACGTTGTTCACCTGCGACGCGTAGGCCGCACCAGCCGGGCCGATCTTGCCGATCCCGACGCCACCGTTCTTCATGTTCTCCTGCAGGTTGCTACTGAACTGACCGTGCTGCAGGTCCTTGATCGCCGTGAACACGCCGGTGTTGACCATCTTCTCGGCCGAGGTCAGGACGAGCGTCGGGGACAGGTAGCTCTGATCGGCGTCGACGCCGATCACCTGGGTGTGCGTCTGCACGCCCGCAGAGATCACGCCCAGCCCGCAACCGCCGGCGACCTGGAACACCACCTTCGAGCCGGCGTTGATCTGGTTCAGCGCAAGCTCCTTGCACGAGGACTCATCCGTGAAGTTATTGGAGTACGCGTTGAGCAGCTTGGCCGACGGGTCGGCTGCCCTGACCCCGGCCTGGTAGCCGGCGATGTACAGGGTCACCGGCGGGATCGCCTGACCGCCGACGGAAGAGGCGGTCGTGTAGTGGTGCGCCTTCAGGTAGAGCCCGGTCAGGTACCCGGCCGGGTAGCCGGCCTCCTGCTCCGCGAAGTCGATCCCCTCGATGTTCGTGGCCGTGTCCGGTGCCGTGGCACCGGGGCTGTCGATGATCGCGAAATGCACCTTCGGGTACTGCTTGGCCACACTCTCAAGGGCTGGGCCCATCAGGTACCCGACCGCGATCACGAGCTTGTTTCCGGACGCCGCAAGCCGCGTGAGGTTGGGGAGGTAGTCGGCGTTGCTGTTCGACTGCAGCACCGTGCCCTTGACCCCGAGCTGAGACTCGGCCTGGAGCAAGCCCTCGTAGGACAGATGGTTGAAGCCGTGGTCGTTGAGCCCGCCGATGTCGGTGACCAAGCCGACCTTGTAGCCGCCACCGCTCGACGAGCTGGAACTGCTGCTGGAGGTCGAACCTCCGCTGGTACTTGTGGTGTTGCTGTTGCTACTGCTGCCGCAGGCGGCCAGCACGAATGCCAGCGCCACGACCGCGAGCGCGCCTAGGCCGTACGGCCTGATCCTCCTACCCCTCACAGCTGCTCCTTTCCGAAAGGACTGGGAGGCGAACGTTAGTCCGATGGAGGGATGGAGGGCAAGACCTCCTAACGTGGACTTCATCAACGAGGAGGATCTGATCCGGCGGGCCGTCGTGGTGGTCTTGGATGCCTGCGGTGTGGGCGCGCTTCCCGATGCCGCCAGCTATGGGGACGCGGGATCGAACACGCTCGTCCACCTGGCCGAGCAGGCCGGCGGGCTTGAGCTGCCGACGCTGGGGAAGCTCGGGCTGGGATCGATCGTCCCGATTCTCGGCCTGCCTCCGGCTGAGGAGCCCGTGATTCACGGTCGCCTTCACCCGCTCGGCCCCGGCAAGGAGTCGACGACGGGTCACTGGGAGCTGATGGGGGTCGTCCCACAGCGGCCGCTCCCGACCTATCCGAACGGTTTTCCCCCCGAGGTCATGGCGCCGCTGGAGGTGGCCACCGGTCTGCGTTTCTGCTGCAACCGCCCGTTCAGCGGCACCGAGGTGCTCGAGGCCTATGGGGCCCACCACCTCCAGACTGGCGAGGTGATCCTCTACACGTCGGCCGATTCGGTCATGCAGCTGGCCGCCCACGTGGACGTTGTCTCCGAGGAGGAGCTCTATGCGGCCTGCGAGGCGGCCCGCCGGGTGATGACGGGAGAGAACGCGGTGGGGAGGGTGATCGCGCGGCCGTTCGAGGGCTCGCCGGGGTCGTTCCGGCGCACCGAGGGCCGTCACGACTACGCCGTCGTGCCGCCGGGCCGGTCGTACCTGGAGGAACTTCAGGGAGCCGGGGTTCAGGTGCACGGGGTGGGGAAGATCCACGACCTGTTCGCCGGGGTGGGGGTCGACTTCAAGTACCCGGGCGCGACCAACGCCGTCGGGATTGCCCAGACGACTCAGCTCCTGGGCTCGGTGGAGGCTGGCCTGATCTTCGTCAACCTGGTTGAGACCGATCAGGTCTACGGTCACCGCCACGACGTCGAGGGCTTCCATCAGGCGCTGCAGGAGATCGACGCCGCCGTGGCGGAGTGGCTGACCCTTCTCAGGCCCGAGGATCTCCTGATCCTCACCGCCGACCACGGCGTGGACCCGACCGCGCCCCACACCGACCACACGCGGGAGTACGCGCCGCTGCTGGCCACCTTCGGAGGGGTCGAGGGACGCCGTCACGACGGGCCGCTGGCCGACGTCGGGGCGAGCGTGCTGAAGTGGGTGGCCGGGCGGGAGGCTCCCGCGCTGCCGGGAGCTCCCTTCGTCTGAGTGAGTCATCACTCGCCGAGCGCGCGCGCGAACCCGAAGGCGTTTGCTTTCGCCTCCGCCTCGACCGGCCCCGCCCCGACCTGACCGAACAGCTCCGCCAGCGGCGTCGGCTGCTCGACTCGCCGCTCCTGACCGCGCGCCGCGAGCCAGGCGTTCGCCTCCTCGACGGCCAGGGGCGTGAACTCGATATCAGCCAGGCAGCGCCCGGGTCGCCGGGCGGCGGCGTGAAGGCGCTTGACCGGCTCGTTGGTGGTGATCAGGAGCAGCGTCCGGGTGCCCTGGCCAAGGATGCCGTCGGTCACGTTCAGCAGCCGGGACAGCGCCTGCCCGGCGAGCGCGCGGGCGTCGGCGGCGATGAGCTCGCCCGCGTCCTCGAGGATCAGGAGGCGCCAGCGGGCATCGTCCTCGTCCTCCCAGGTGAGGACGTCGAGGATGTAGTGCCCGCCGTGACCGAGCAGCTCGTCGGGATCCAGGATGAAGTGAGCCGAGCACCACGACGCCCACGCGCGGGCCAGGGCCCGCAGCGCATGCGACTTCCCGGTCCCCGGGTCTCCGCGCCACAGGATCAGCCGGCCCCGCTCGGGCGCGCGCATCGCTGCCAGCCGCTCGAGCCCCGCGAGGACGGGAGCGGAGTAGTTCTCCGCGATCTCGTTGAGCGCGGGAGCATCGATGTCCCGGTGGCGGACCTCGCCACCGGCGTGGCCCCGCATCCAGAAGGCGACCGAGATCCGGTCGGGCTCGGTCGGCTCCGCCTCCAGGGCGCCTCGCAACATCGACGCACCGGCCCGTGCCGTCTCACCGGTCTCGGCGGCGACCTCGATCTCGACCTGGCTGTAGCCGGTGTCGATGAGCGCGAGCGCGCCCCCGGGGAGGCGAACCAGCGCCTCGACCTCGGCTGCCGCGGCGTCGGTCCGGATCAGAAGAGGCTCGGAGATCTCCTCGAGCTGGGCCACCGTCGAAGCCCCCCGGAAGCGGTCACGCGCAACGTGCTTCAGCCCGCGCTGCATCACCTCGCCGACGAACAGCGACTGGGGCAGCACCTGCGGTCTGAGACCATGCGGCCGCCGCCGGCCAGCCGCTGGCAGGTTCAGGTCCGTCCTCGTGTTGTTCATGGTCGGTTCCATGAGATCCCTCCGGAGGGTTCGAACCTCCGTCTCGCGCCCTCTCGGCCACGGCTCTACCGCTGAGCTAGAAGGGAGTTGAATCTGGTTGTCGCCGGGCCCGCCTGTGGCCCGGCTGGCTCAGAAGCTGGGCAGCACGAAGCGGACGCCGATCGACGTCCACGATGTCCGGTGGTGCGTGTCTCTGAGCTGCATGACGGCCCGAAAAGGTAGCGCGGGATAGTGTTCCCCGCAAGCGTTTTTCGCCATGCCAGTCGCCATTCAGATCCCCAACGTGCGAGCCACCGCGGCGCCTGACCGGGCTGAGCTGGCGAGCATGCTCAAGCGGGCCGAGGAGGCGGGCTTCCACAGCGCGTGGGCGATGGAGCACCAGCTGGGCGCGGCGTCGGCGCTCGAGCCGCTGACCACGCTGGCCTTCGCCGCCGGGCAGACGAGCTCGATCGGCCTGGGCCTCGCCGTGACCATCCTGGCCGTGCACCAGCCGGTCCGGCTGGCCCGCGAAGCGGCCACGATCGACCACCTGTCCGACGGGCGCCTCGCCCTGGGGGTGGGGATCGGCGCCGGCGGGCTTCCGTATGAGGCGTTCGGGGTCACGGCCCGGGAGCGAGCGCCCCGCTTTGAGGAGAACCTCGCGGTCATGCGCGGCCTCTGGCAGGAGCCCAAGCTCGACTTCGAGGGCCGGTTCGTCAAGTTGAATCAGGCCAGGATGGAGCCCAAGCCGGTTCAGGCCCCGCTGCCGGTCTGGTTCGGCGCCGGGGCGCCGCCGGCGTTGCGCCGCGCGGCCCGGCTGGCCGACGGCTGGATGGGAGCGGGCTCGAGCCCCTCGAGCGCCTTCCCGGAGATGGCCGCCCAGCTGCGCGAGTACCTGGAGGCCGAGGGCCGCGACCCCAGCTCATTCCCGATGGGTAAGCGCGTCTACGTGGCCATCGACCGTCCCGAGGATGAGGTCAGCGCCTGGTTCCGCGCCGTCTACGGCCCGTTCGTAAGTCCTGAAGTGACGATCCAGGGCTCCGCCCCGCAAGTCGTCGAAGAGCTGCTCCAGCTCCGCGAAGGGGGAGCTGAGCTCCTCCTGGTCAGCCCGGTTGGGGATGACCGCGCCCAGCTCGAGCTGGTCATCGAGCACGTGCTTCCGGCGCTTCACTAGCCTCGCTACCCTGCATGGCGCAGGCGCGGTATCCCCGGGGCAGGGGGATCGGCTCGATCGATGGATGGCCCCGGTTTCACGCGCCGCAGGTAGCAACGCATCCACGATGTTCGAGCCACTCACCGAAAAGCGGTGCTTTTCCTTTCTCGCGGCTGCCCTGGCGCTCGCCGCCGTCGTCCTCTGCCTGGGTGGCGCGCCCGTGGCCGGGGCACGGTCGAAGCGGGCGGTAGGCCGGGCCTCAGCCGCTGAGAGCAACCCTCTCGAGCTGCCGACCGCGCCCACGAACGGCGATCCGCTGAGCGGTGCGCGCTTCTTCGTCGACCCCGAGGACGCGGCGGCCGAAGCGGCGCGGGTCTACCCGCAGCTGAGCGTGATCGCGGACCAGCCCGGGACGGCCCGGTTTGGCTCCTTCAGCGGTCCCGACGTTGGCGCGGTCGTCCATGCCTACCTCGTTCGAGCCGCTCACGAGGAGCCGGGCACCGTGCCGATGCTGGCCACCTACCGGGTCGCGGATGGCCATTGCGGCGGCTGGGCCGACCCACCGGCCGACCAGGCCAGCTACCAGCAGTTCACCGAGAGCTTGGCCCATGGCATCGGCAACCACCGGGCCGTCCTGTTCCTGGAGATGGACTCCCTGATCACCGCGCCGTGCCTGAGCTCCTACGGCGTCACGGTCCGGATGAAGGAGCTCCACGGCGCGATCGACACGCTCACCGCCCAGTGCCCGCACGTCGTCATCTACCTCGACGCGGGCGCCGCCGACGCCCTCTCCGCCGCCCACGCCGCGAGGCTCCTCCGGCGCGCTGGGGTGGCGCAGATCCAGGGGTTCTTCCTCAACTCGACCCACTTCGACTGGACCACGAAAGAGATCCGCTACGGCGAGAAGATCTCCCGGCTCACGGGGGGCAAGCACTTTGTGGTCAACACGGGCGAGAACGGGCGCGGGCCGCTGGTGCCGGCGGATCGTGTCCACCAGGGCAACGAGGTCCTCTGCAACCCTCCCGGCCGCGGCCTCGGCCCCAGGCCGACCACCGACACCGGGTACCCCAGGGTCGACGCCTTCGCCTGGACGAGCGACCCAGGTGAGTCAGGTGGCGCGTGCGTGCCCGGGGCGCCGCCGACCGGCGCCTACTGGCCGGCCTACGCGCTCATGCTCGTGCGGAACGCCGACTTTTCGGTGCATTAGCCGAATCGCTTGCTAGCCTGCCGCCCACGGCCGGCCGGCATGAAGTGAAGAGGAGAGGGCGTTGCGTAAGTTTGCTGGCGGCATTGCCGCGACACTGGTTGCAGTTCTGCTGAGCGCAGGACCCGCGGTCGCGCGGGTCGATTTCTCTGGCCCCGCGTACGACATCCTGGCCCCGGGGGAGTTCGGCGGCCTGCCGGCCAATCAGTACTCGACCGATCAGGGCCAGCTCTACGACGCGCTGACGCCGCTCCAGGGTCACGTGACCACGGCCGACCTGGCGCGCTACTACCTGTCCGAGAAGTTCGGGGTGCAGGGTCCGGTGATCCGCAGCGAGCAGACCGGGCGTCCGGGCCTGACGATCCTGCGCGACAGCCACGACGTCCCCCACATCTATGGAAAAACGCGAGCTGACGTGATGTTCGGCTCCGGCTGGGTGGCGGCCGAGGATCGCGGGCTGCTGCTGTTCGAGGGGCTGGGACCGGCCTACCTGGCCACCCTCGATGCCCCGGGCATCACGCCCTTCAGCCTCGTCACCTCGGCACGGTCGTTCACCCCGAGCCCTCAGGCGATTCGCTTCGTCGCCGCCCAGGAGAACGTGCTGCGGCGAGCCGGTCCCCAGGGCCGTCAGGTCCTGCAGGACCTGCAGGACTGGGCCGACGGCATCAACGCCTACGAGGCCTCCCCGGAGCAGAGCGGTCCCAAGCTGCCCAAGGTGACGCTTCCCGATGCGATCGCCGGCTTCGCGTTCATCGGCTCGATCTTCGGCAACGGCGGCGGGAACGAGGTCGCCAACTCGGACTTCCTGGCGCGGCTCGAGCGGAGGCTGGGCAAGAAGGCAGGGCTCGGGGTCTTCCGGGACCTCCGGGAGGTAAACGACCCCGAGGCGCCGACGACGATCCGCAAGCCGTTCCCGTATGACGGCGTCCCCAAGGGCCCGACGCCGGGAGCGATGGTCATCGATCCAGGGTCGGAGCAGAGCACGGCGCCCGGGGCCATCACGGCAACCGCCGCCTCCCACCACCTGGCCTCCAACTTCATCATCGCCGGCCACGACCACTCGGCCGACGGCCATCCGCTGGCCGTGATGGGCCCGCAGCTCGGCTACTACTACCCGGAGATCGTCATGCAGGGCGACCTGCACGGCGGGGGCATCGACGCCGAGGGCATCATCGCCCCGATCTCTCCCTACGTGTTCATCGGCCGCGGGCGCGACTTCGCCTGGAGTCTGACCAGCGCCGACTCCGAGAACGAGCAGCAGTTCCTGGAGCAACTGTGCAATCCGCACGGCGGCCGCGTCACTCGCTCATCGACGCATTACATGTACAAGGGCCGCTGTCGGGCCATGGTCCGCTTCGATGCCGGGCGGCTGGGGGCCGGTGATGGCCAGCCGGCGCGCGAGGTGGTCTTCTACGAGTCCGTCCACGGCCCAATCAGCGGCACGGTCACCGTTCACGGGCGCCCCTACGCAGTCGCGCTCGACCGCTCGACGCGCGGCGATGAGCCCACCGGCGAGCTGGCGCTGAGCGATCTCGACTCCAACCGCGTGCACAACCCCGAGGAGTTCTTCCAGGCGGTCAACCATTTCGGGACGACGTTCAACTGGCCCTACATCGACAGCAGGCACATCGCGTACTTCTCCTCGGGCCGGCTGCCGATCATGGCCCCGGGGACCGATCCCAGCCTCCCGACGCTCGGCACGGGCAAGTACGACTGGCGGGGCTGGCTGTCGCTGAACGCGCATCCGCATCAGATCGACCCGCGCTCGGACACCCTGACCAACTGGAACAACAAGCCGGCGCCGGGCTGGGGCGCCGCCTCGGACAACTACGGCTACGGCGCGGTTCACCGCGTCCAGCTCTACCAGGGGTTCAGCAAGGGAATGGACGAGGCCGACGACGTGTCGATCATGAACCGGGCGGCCAACCAGGACCTCAGGACCGTGGAGGTATGGCCGATCATCCGGCGTGTCCTGAACGGCGGCCCGGCGCCGAGCCCGCTGGCGGCGGAGGCGGCGCACCTGATCGACGTGTGGCGGGCGCAGGGCTCGAGCCGGCTCGACGCCACGGGCAACGGGCACATCACCGCCCCCGGGGCCGCGGTCATGGACACGGCCTGGAACGGGATCGCGATGGCCGTCATGCGGCCGGTGCTGGGGCCGCTGACCAAGAACCTGGCCCAGATGATCTCCCCGAGTGCCACACCGTCCTTCGATCCGACGTGGGCGGGCTATGTGTCCAAGGACCTGCGCACCGAACTGGGCATGAAGGTCCGAGGCCGCTTCAGCCGCCGCTACTGCGGCAACGGCAGCCTCAAGGCCTGCCGCAAGGCCCTGTGGGCGGCGATCCAAGCCGCCGCGGTGACGCTGTCCGCCAGCGAGGGGCCCAATCCGGATGGCTGGTACTCGAGCGCCACGGCGGAGCGCATCCATTTCATCCCGGGGCTGATCCCGTTCACGATGAGCTGGACGAACCGCTCCACCTTCCAGCAGGTGATCGAGTTCACCGGCCACGCGAAGAGCTGAGCCGGCGCCCATAACCGCTCAGGCCGAGCGGCAACATTGCCGATGCCGCGGTCTCTACCGCGGCCGGCGGTGGCGCTTCTTGCGCTTGTGATGCTTGCGCTTGCGGCGCTTGTGCTTCTTCTTGTGCGTCGTGGTCGCCTTGCCCGACGCGCGTGAGATCGGTCCTGCGGTCGAGGGCGTGGGGCATGAGCTCGCCCAGGCGCAGTCGGCGAACGCGGAGCCGGCGATCGGCGCCGAGGGCGAGCCAATCACGTTGCCGGCCGCGTCGGTGAGCTGGATCTGCTCGCCGGAGACCAGGTTGGCCGGCGCGCCATTGACGCCGGCATTCGTGAACTCGGTCTGGCTCAGGTTGGGCAGCGATGCCTCCCCGACTCCATCCGGGGCGATCGTGACCGGCGTCTCGTCGATCCACTCCGCGGTCGAGTGGGTCGATGAGTAAGGCACCGTGGTCGAGAAGTTCTCGCCCTTGGTCGTGTCGCTGAGGGTGATCGTCCAGACGTCCGAGTCCGGCACCACCTCGGCGATCGAGGCATGGATGTGGTCTCCCGGCGAGACATTGAAGTTGCTGATCGTGATCCCGGTTGCCGGCACGAGCTCCCACCAGGCCGAGTAGCTCGTGTGTCCCGAGGCATCCACGTCCTGCTCGGTCCCGGTCTGAATCAGGGTCGCGTCGGTGAGCGTGCATCCGGCGGTCAGGCAGCCTCCGCCGATCCCGATCCAGGTGGAGGAGTCCGCCGCCTGGCCGCCCGCGTGCTGCGAGACGGTGGGCACGGTCCAGTCCGCGCTGATCGAGTTGAAGAGCGTCCCGCGCTCGAGCGCGCCGGCGTCGTAGCCAAACCAGTTGCTGCTCTGGCTCGCGTTCAGCTTGGCGTGGGCGGGCCTGACGACCTTGATCACCCCGGTGGGATCAGACGGCGAGGCGACGGCGCTGACCGGGATGGCCAGGGCGGCGCTGAGGAGGCCCGCAGCCAGCAGGGCCTTTGGCAGCAGGCCTTTCATCGGTCGCTCTCCCACGCTTGATTTCTTACCGTGAGCGGGGAATTGGAAACCGCGAGGGGCGCTCGAAGGTGCCCCAGGGACGGGAAACCGACCCCTACTCGCCGAGCCTCGCGCCACCTGAACCCGCTCGGCGGGAAAGGGTCGCCGGCGCGAGTTTCGCTAGGTCGCCGCCGCAGGCACCCGCGCCCGCCCGGCCAGCGGATGGCGGCCCAGGCCGACCGCCCGGCGCTGGCCCTGAGGGATCACGTTCCGACGCAGGTCGTACTCGTAGAGATAGAAGTCGAGCTGCATCGTGTGCCGGGGCCGCGGGTTGTAGTGGCGCAGGTAGCGGCGCTCGTCAGCGGCGATCTCGGCCCGCATCTCGGCCGGAGACGGCGGGGCCCAGTCGCCCCCGAGCCAGCGGCCGACGAGCTTGGACTGGCACTCGGCGAAGGGAAAGATCGTGGGGATCGCCTGGGCGAAGCCGACGAAGGCGAGGTCGTCGATCTCGGGCTTGAACATCCGCTTGTAGAGAGGCAGGACGTTGCCCGGCGCGGAGATGAAGTCCGGGTCGAAAAAGGGGAAGGTGATCTTGTAGCCGGTCGCGTAGACGATCGCGTCCACCGCCTCGACGCTGCCATCGGCGAAGCGGACCCGGTCGCCGAGGAGCTCGGCCACGTCGGGCTTGGCCACCGCGTCGCCGGAGCCGAGCCGCAGCAGGAGCTCGCTTGAGACCGTGGGATGCGCCTCCAGGAAATGATGGTTGGGCGTGGGGAGCCCGAAGTCCTCCATGCGCCCCGCCACGATCCGCGGCAGCAGCCGGGCGAATCGGCGCTGGAGTCCCAGGGGCAGCCGAGGGTTGGTCTTGAACACCTGGTCCGCCGGACGCCCGAAGACGTACTTCGGCACCACCCAGGCGCCGCTGCGGGTCGAGATGAAGACCTTGTCGGCCACTCCCTTGCGGGACAGCTCGGAGGTGATGTCGACGGCGCTGTTCCCAATCCCCACCACCAGCACCCGCTTCCCCGCCAGGTCGAGTGGCTCGGTCGGATCGATGTAGTGATGTGAGTGGAGCGTCTCGCCATCGAAGTGGCCGGGGAACTCGGGATAGGAGGGATCCCAGTGGTGCCCGGTGCACACCACCAGGGCGTCGAACCGACGCTCCTCGCCTTCGCTCGTGGTGATCCGCCAGCCACCCTGCTCGAGCCGCTCGGCGTGCTCGACGCCGGTGTTGAAGGTGATGCTCTCACGGAGGCCGAACCGGTCGGCGTACTCGTGCAGGAACTGGTTGATCTCGGTGTGGTGGGGAAAGTCCGGGTAGCGCCGGTCCATGGGAAAATCGGCGAAGCTGATCGCGTTCTTCGAGGTGTCGATGTGCAGCGAGCGGTAGGCCGAGGAGCGGCCGTTGGGGTTGCGGAAGTACCAGTTGCCGCCGACGTCGTCGGAGGCCTCGAAGCACGTGTGGGGCACGTTCCAGTCGCGCAGGGCCTTGACCGTGGTCAGCCCGCTGACGCCGGAACCGATCACGCACGTGGTGGGTCGATCTTCCACAAGTTGGAGTCTATGGACCGTCAAGCTCCGCCTCCCGTTGCGGGTCCCTGCGCCCCGTTATAGGGTCGGGCCAAACCACACGAGAGGAGGAGTCGATGGCGGACAGCGTCTATCGGGTCACCGAGGTGATCGGGACGAGCAGCGAGTCGTGGGAAGCCGCGGCGCGGAATGCGGTTGAGGTCGCGGCCAAGTCCATCCGTGGGCTGCGGATCGCGGAGGTCATCCGGGAGGACATCACGATCGAGGACGGCAGGATCGTCAACTATCGGGTGCGCCTGGGGATCTCGTTCAAGTACGAGAGCAGCGAGTAGCTTCGAAGGCGGCGGGCGGCCCGGCGTCAGCTCGGGCCGCTGCCGTTCTCACTGATCGCCGCCCACACGCGCTCGGCGGTCATCGGCAGCCGGCGCATGCGCACACCGCCGGTCGCGGCCGCGATCGCGTTGGCGACGGCACCGGCCGCGCCAACCACCGGCGCCTCGCCGACACCCTTGGCTCCGAACGGGCCCTCGGGCGCGGGCACCTCGACGATCTCGGTGTCGATCGGAGGGGTGAAGCCGGCGGTGGGGAGCGCGTAGTCGACGAAGCTCCCGGTCGTCAGCTGGCCGTGCTCGTCGTGGGAGAGCTCCTCGAGCAGGGCCCATCCGAGCCCCTGGGCCGTCCCGCCGTGCATCTGACCCGTCACCAGGGCGGGGTTGAGGGCCCGGCCGACATCCTGGGCGACCACGTGGCCGAGCAGCGTCACGGCGCCGGTTTCCGGATCCACGCGAACGTGGGAGAGATGCGCCGCCGCCTGGGGCGCCTGCGGCTGCGAGACGCGCCCGCGGCCCTCGACGGGAGGGTGGGGGCTGCCGAAGCGAAGGATCTTCGCGGCCAGCTCATCGATGGCCAGGGCCTTTCCCGGCACCCCCTTGGGCCGCACCGAGCGGTCGACGATCTCCAGGTCCTCGGGGGCGATCTCGAGCTCCTCGGCCGCCACCGAGAGAAGCTGCTCACGGGCCTCGGCGGCCGCCCGCTCGACGGCCCGCCCCACGGTGTAGGTGACCTTGCTGCCCCCGCTGGTACCGGCGTACGGGGCAGTGGATGTATCCGCGTTGACGACGCGTACGTCCTCGAGGCTGACGCCAAACGCCTCGGCCGCGATCGAGGCGAAGCCTGACTCCACGCCGCTGATGTCCGCGGCGCCCGTGACCACGGTGATCTTCCCGTCGGCGTCGAGCCGGCACGCCGCGGCGGCGGGCTCGTAGCCACCGGGCCACCAGCCGATGGCCACGCCGATCCCCTCGCCCTCGGGCACCTCGCCCCGCCGCGCCCACAGGGGATGATCGGCCACCCGCTCCAGGCACTCGCGGGCTCCGAACACCGGGAAGGGGCGCCCCGCGGGTGATGGGTCTCCCTCGACGGCGACGTTGCGCAGGCGCAGCTCCAGCGGATCGATCCGAAGCCGCGCCGCCAGCTCGTCGATCAGCGACTCGAGCGCGAAGGCCGCCGGCGCCGCCGTCGGCGCCCGGTAGGCCCCGAACGTGAACCGGTTGGTGGCCACGCCGAGTGCGCTCAGCTCACGCGCGTGCCAGCGGTAGGGGCCAGCGCTGAGCATGGCGGCGATCGACTCCATTCCGAAGTCATCGGTTGAGCCGCGGTCGATGATCATCCGCGAGCGGATGCCGGTGAACGTCCCGCTTGAATCGGCGCCGATCTCCAGTTCCAGGAGCTCACCGGGCGCGGGGTTTGCCGCCAGCATGTCCTCGCTGCGGGTCATGGCCAGACGAACCGGGCGGCGGAGGACGAGCGTGGCCGAGGCGGCCAGCGGCTCGATGACGAGGATCTTGCCGCCGAAGGCGCCGCCGATCGGCGCCGACCGGACGCGAACGCGGTCCGGTGAAAGCCCGAACAGCTTGGCCAGCGAGTCCCGGGTCTCGAACGGCGACTGGGTGGCGCTGTTGATCCGCAGCTCCCCGTCGGGCTCGACCCAGGCCGTGGCCACCTGGGGCTCCAGGTAGCCCTGATACATCCACGGCGTGGCAAAGCGACCCTTGACGACGGCCTGGCTGTCGGCGAGCGCGGCGTCGACGTCTCCCTCGCTCAGCTTGGTCGAGTCGAGGACGTTGTCCGACAGATCCTCATCCTCAACGCTCCCGCCGCCGGAGACCGAGGCGTGGGCGTCGCCCAGATCGGAACCGTCGCCCTCCGTCTGGACTTTGATGCGGGCTCGCGGGGCGCCGGCATGGGTGGCGCGCTCGAGATCGAGGACGGGCTCAAGCGGCTCGAGCTCCACCTCGACCAGCTCCATCCCATCGGCGGCGAGCGCCTCGGTCTCGGCCACCACGAGCGCCACCGGCTGGCCGGCGTAGACGACCTCCTCGCGGGCCAGCGGCTCGTACATCCGCCCCTGCCCCGAGGCGACGATGGGCAGATCGGCCGCGGTCAGGACGGCAACCACGCCGGGCAAGGCCAGCGCGGCCTCGGTCTGGATGGCGGTGATGTTCGCGTGGGCCTCATGGGCCAGGACCAGGCGGGCGTGCAGGAGGCCGGGGAGCGGGATGTCGGCGGCATAGCGGGTTGTGCCCCGGACCTTGGGCTCGGAGTCGAGGCGAGGGGTGGCAACTCCGATCACGGACATAACCCGACCCTACCAACGGCTCGCGGTCTGCCTTCGGCGGCCGGCGGCGTTACGCCGCTACGAGACCGGACTCGACCCGGTCCAGCGAAGCGCCCAGCCGGCGCAGTGCGCTGTCCAGCGCCCCCGCGCTCAGCACCGCGGCCACCGCCCCGTGCAGCACCTGCGCCATCACGCCGCCCCGCCCGATGATCCGCACCGTCGCCTCGACGAGGACGCCCTCGCCGTGTTCAAGGAACCGGTAGGAGACCTCGAGGCCCACCGGTCCCTGAGCCGTCAGCTCGAGCCGCTCGAGGTTGGCACAGGCCACCTCCACGTCGAAGGCGACGCCGATTCCGGCCAGCGACCCGGTGACTCGCTCGCGGCTCCCCGCCTCGAGCCGGTCGCCGGCGAGCCCCTCGACCTCGAAGTTCACCGGTGCCCAGGCGGCGATCTCCTCCGGGTCGGTGAGCGCGGTCAACACGGCCTCGGCGTCGGCCCTGAGGTTCGCCGACGCCCGCCACTCGACCTGAGCCGGCTCAGACCAGGCGGTGCGAAGGAAGAACATGGGCCCGTAGCTTCGCCGACCCGCCGACTGGAAACCAGCAGGTGAACATGTGTCTTCGAGGGCGGTTATCCGTACCCCACCCCGCGCCGGGCTACGCGGCGGGGCTGGGAACCGAGGCCCCCGGAGCGGAGGCGGCGCCCTGTTTGCTCCGGTCGGGGGTAGCCAGGAGGACCGCCCCGACGACGACCGAGACGTAGGCGATCAGCCGCGCCGCCCCAAAGCCCCCTGAGGGCACCGGCTCCTTGAGCAGGATCGTTCCGGCGGCGATCGGGAGCGCGTTGGTGAGCAGCGTCGCCAAACCAGCCACGGTCAGGGCGCTCCCGCGCTGATAGCCGATCTGGAGCAGCGAGGTGCCGAGCGTGTAGCCGATGATCAGCGTCACGATGAAGGCGACGCGGGTCCCGCCCTGGGTGACCAGCTTGGTGGAGAGGTCGCCGACGGAGAAGAAGAGGCCGCCAGCCAGGCCCTCGGCCACGGCGGGGCGGCCGAGGTGGCGACCGGCGAATAGAACCACCAGGGCCAGCACGACGGTCGCCGCGAGCCAGACCAGGATCGCCTCGGTGGATCCGTGGCTCCCCTGGCCGCTGCTCTTGACGAGCGAGATGCCCAGCGCGAGCAGGCCGACGAACGAGAGCATCACTCCCGTGCGCTGGCGACGCGGGAGCCGGCGCCCGCTCACACGGGCGGTGGCGTAGGCGAGAACGCCGATCCCGCCGGCGCCGATGCTCTGGACGAGAGCGAGCGAAGCCAGGGCCAGCGCCCCGGCGTAGCAGAGGAAACCGGTCGTCTCCATCGAGAAGCCGAGCAGCCAGTCGCGGTTGGTGAGGAGCAGGTGCACCGAGTGGATCGGGCGGCGCATGGACAGCACGGGCAGATGAGCGGCGGCGTCGTGCTCACGGGAATAGGCGAGGTTCGTGAGGGTGGTGGAGGCGACCGCGAGAACCAGCCCGATGACGGTTCCGATGTGCACCTTGTGCAGCCTAGAGTCCGGAAAACGAGTTCGGCAACGGGTCGCAAGCGTGGATTGTCAAAATTTGTCACCAATCTCTTGCATTCGTCCGAGGCCTGAGTTACTCTGACCACTCCGTCCAGGAGAAGCTATGTCCGGCACCGATCTAAACATCACGACCTGCGAAGCGGCCGAGCCCGTCGCCAAGACGCTGCGCGGCACGGGGATGCTCGCAACCGCCGGAAATTCATCCGCCCTCGTATGGAGGTGCATGCGCTAGTACCTAGCGCATAAGCAGCCGCCAACGAGGGCGATCCGAATGGGTCGCCCTTCTTTTTTGCCCAGATTCAGACACGAAATGGTGATGCTCAGCTTGAAACAGACCGACTGATAACCGAGGCCCCGCCCAGAGAGAAAGGTCCTCACATGCTGTAACCCATTAACACCTTCATGAGAGGTGTAACGGTTACGTGCGCTCTTTATGCGCTGTAACTGCACATGGGTGAAGAGGTGAGCACCGGGCTCCAACCCTCCTCCACGTAGGACGATCCACGCAGATGATCGATCCAGGGTCAAAGAGCGAGCGAGTGGCTTGAACAACGCACAGCCGACTGGCTGAGCCAGGAGATTTCCGGCGGGCATGACCCGCCAACGGTGGGCTTGACGTCCGCCCAAACCGTGCGCGGTGGAGGAGTGGCTGTCCTCGCGAGCCTCATGAGCTCGAGATCGTGGGTTCGAATCCCGCCCGCGCTCCCTTACCCGGGCCATCCATCCCGGCGCTCGCTCAAAGCGGGCGCCCGGTGGCCCCGAGCTTCTCCCTCACATCCAACGACCCACAACCAAAGGAGGCCTCCATGCGAGGCGTGCCGCAGGTGTCAGTGTCGCGCCTGCCGAACCTCGACTCGGGTCTGCGGTGGTCGTTTCTGCCCACCCGTCTGACTCGAGGAAGGCGCCGTCGGCCGACCGAGCGTGTCGGCCACCAGCGCCAGCGTGTCGTGCGAACGAGCACGCAGACGCAGCTGAGCCGGCAATGGCTAAGGCGCTTCTGATCCGGGGCGGGCCCGCTCCCCTACGAGCCGCACCAGGGGCGGGCCCGCACCCCGACGCCGAGTTACCGCGTCGGATGTACCGCCAGGGCGCTGCCACCGCCCAGCCGCACCGGTTCGGCAATCGCCTCGGCCTTGCCGCCGCCAAGGATCTGGAGCGCGGTGGCGTCGCCCGGGTAGTAATCGAGGGGCAGGATCGGGCCGGTGGACTCGGTGAACTGCTCACCGAACTGGCTCTCCAGTTGCTGGGCCAGCGAACTGTTGTAGAAGTCAGGCTCGGCCAGCGATGTCTTGGAGTTGGTCTGACTGACCCGGGGAGCCGCTAGCGCCGCGGGCAGGGGCATCCCGAAGTCGACGTGGTTGATCAGGGTCTGGACGACGGTCTCGATGATCGTCGAGCCACCCGCCGCGCCGATCGAGAAGACGGGCTTGCCGTCGCGGAAGGCGATTATCGGGCCCATGCTCGAGCGCGGGATCTTGCCGCCGGCGGGCAGGTTCGGGTCATAGGCCCCGGGTGCCGAGGGGGCGAAGTCAAAGTCGGTCATCTCGTCGTTGAGGAGAAAGCCGTAGCCGGGAACCGTCTCGCCGCTGCCGCCGAAGAAGTTGATCGTGTTGGTGTAGGCGACGATGTCGCCCCACTTGTCGGTCGTGACGATGTTGTTGGTGTGGTGGAGCTCGGGCGAGGCGCTCGAGGCGGCGGCGGTGGGCGTCGCCCCGCTGCAGCCGGCGTAGGGGGGATTCGGGTCACCTGCGGCCTGCGGCGAGGGGAGCGCCTGGTTCTGAATCAGGCACCGCCGCTCCGCCGCGAAGGCCGGGCTGAGCAGTCCGCTGAGCGGCACGTTCACGTAACGCGGGTCACCGACGTAGGCGTTTCGGTCCGCGTAGGCCAAGCGTGAGGCTTCGAGGTATTGGAACAGGGCCTGCGCTCGCGGCTCCGCCCCGAGATTGAAGCCACTGAGGATGTTGAGGATCTCGGATTCGGTGGAGCCGCCGCTCGAAGGCGGCGCCATCCCGTAGATCTGCAGACCGCGATAGGAGACCTTGGTCGGCGCCGCCAGACGCACCCTGTAGGAGCTCAGGTCGCGCGGCTTCATGATCCCGGGCTGGGTGATCAGGGTGGTGCCGGGATAGAGGTTCGGGTGGTCGTCGGCCTTCACGACCGCCTGCCCGATCGGTCCCTTATAGAAGGACGCCGCCCCGTGGCGGGCGATCAGCTCGTAGGTCTTGGCCAGATCGGGGTTGCGCAGCAGCGTGCCCACGGGAAGCGGGTTGCCCTGTGGGGTCAGGAAGAGCTGACGGCTGGCGGTGTAGGCCCGCAGGACGTCGAGGCCCGACTGCTCAAGCTGCTGGAAGTCGAAGTTGGTTCGGAATCCCCGCTTGGCCACCGAGATCGCGGGCTGGAGGTCGGTGGCCAGGTTCAGCCGTCCATAGAGGCCAACCGCCTTCGCCCAGGTGGCGACCATCCCGGGGACGCCGGTCGACACGGGCTGGTCGGAGGCGTAGTCGTAGTCCTCGGGCTGGCCCGTCTTCGGGTCGATGAACATCGAACTGGTGCAGGCCGAGGGGCAGGTCTCACGGCCGTCGATCGTCACCACCCTGTGGCTACGGGCGAGGTAGATGACCATGAACCCGCCGCCGCCAGGTCCGGCCACGAACGGAATCGTGTCGCCAAGCGTGGTGGCCGTTGCGACGGCGGCGTCGACGGCGTTGCCGCCCTCCTTTAGGACGCGGATACCCGCGCGACTGGCGTCGAGGTCCATCGAGGCGACGGCGCCGCCGGTGCCCTCGGCCACGGCCTGCTGGTGAGAGGGCGGGCTCGCCGGGGTCGGTGGCTGGTGGCCCGTGGTCGCCCCGCGGTGGCCCGCGGCGCCACCAAACGCTGGAAAGGCCGCCAGCAATGCGATCGTCGCGGTGGCGACGAGCCCTAGGCCAACTCGGCGCATGCATACGGTCTATCCAGCACCTTTGCGGGCCAAACGCGCTCGGTTTTGTGCGCCAAACGGACACCGGGTGTCACCTACCTGGACCAGGCGTCCAGCCGTCTGGACCGGGTGTCCAGTCTCAAGGCGAGGAGTTAAGGCGCAAATGTGAACGCCGATACTCGGTTCATGGCGAGGCAGGATCAACAGCCGCCGTGGTGGGAGAGGCCCGCGAGGACTCCGGGGGAACCCCAGTACGAGTCCCAGCGCGAGCATCTCCGGGCCGAGCTGGCGCGCGCGTGGCGGGCGGATGTGAGCATGCGCGCGCTGCGGCCCGAGCGCCCCTGGCGGGGTTCCGGCGCGCCTCGGGCGGCCTAAGGGTCTCTTGAGCTCAGTTTGAAGTTCCGGCGAGGTTCGCCGGCACTGCCCCGTACGTGTTGACCCCGTCCGGGTTCCCGGCGAAGAAGGCTTTGGCCGCCTGGTAGCCCGAGTCGTAGAGGAACTGCTTCTGCTCGGTGGTCAACGCGAAGTCAAGCGTGGCGATGTCGCCGGTGGGCAGCGAGATCGTTCGCGGGTGGTACTCCTGCTCCTCGAACTTGTCGAGCGCGTTGGTCGAGGTGTCGACGATCGCCTTGAGCATGTCGATCGGCCACAGGAGGCCGCCGATGCTCGTGTAGCTGGGCTTCTCCGGTGCGGAGCCGGCAAACAGGCGGAACCCCCAGGTGGGATGGTCAGGCTTGGGGGTGTCGAACAGGAAGACCGGATATGGGCTCGCCACCCCGCCATCGACGAGCATGCCGGGCTTCTTCGTCTGGGCATCCCGCAGGTCGGTGCGGGGAGGAAAGAAGTAGGGAAAGCCGGCGCTGATTCGGACCGCCTCGGCGATCGGGAACTCGTCCGGGCGCAGCGGCCGGTCGTCCTTGTCGATGTAGAGCGCCACGTCCTCGGGGAAGACGACCATCCGGGTGTGGGCGAGGTCGACTCCCACCACCCGGAGCTTCTCCGGGGGCAGCTCTCCGAACGTCTTGGCCGGGTGCGGCGCCTGGGTCAGGAGCTCGTCGATCCAGGCGGACAGCACCTTGCCGTGGGTGGCTCCGTGGAGCAGCTCCAGGTTGAGCGGGATCTCAAGCGGACCCAGGACCCCGTAATCGGCGATCTTGCTGAAGTCGAAGTTGTCGAGCGCCGTCTTCAGCCCTTGGGCGTCGTAGCCGAGGGCCAGCGCCATGGCGGTGATCGCGCCGGCCGAGGTGCCGGCCAGCTGGTGCCATTCGTCGTACCCGGCCTCGGCAGCGGCCTGGAGCGCGCCGGCGAAGGCGAGGCCCTTGATACCGCCCCCGGAGAAGACACCGTCGGCCTGCACCGACTAACCGTGGCGCAGCGCAGGGAGGATGTCAATGGCGGTAGAGAATCACCGTGACGCCGGCGACCTTCGGCTCGTAGCCGACCATCATGTAACCGTCGGCGAGGCTTCGCTCGACCGTGATCCGCTGAGCGCGTGGCCGGTCGAAGTCCCTGAACACCAGCCAGAGGCGCCTCGGCCGTCCCCCGGAAGCCGGCCCAGGCAGCGCGCCCAGCACGGGCGGTCCGGGGGAGTGGGCGAGCGACTCGTAATAGGTGAACGGGATGGCGGCGTAGCTCGGGTCGTAGAAGACCGCATCCCCGGCTCGGGCGTGGCTGAGCAAGAACCGCGTCGCCGCGCGGTAGTCCTCCGCGCTCCCCTTCCCGTACCACTCACTCAGCCCGACCAGCGAGAGGGCGAGGATCAGCGCGAGCGCTGCGGCTTTCAGCGGGCGCCCGGGCAGCCTCACCAGGCCCGCCGCGGCCAGGAGCAGCAGGGCCGGCAAGACGAAGATCAGGTAGTAGGAGAGAAACAGCGGGCGCCCGAGCAGCGAGACCACGAGATCGATGAAGACGGGGATCACACACCATGCGGCGAGGAACCAGGCTTGCCACCGCCGCCCCTCGGCCGCCAATCGCGCGACGCCGTAGCCAGCCAGGACGATCAGGACGCCCGCCAGCACCGCGCCCCCGGCCAGGTCGGCCGGGAGGTGGACCACGTTCGTGAAGCTCGGCTTCGGGATCCAAGAGATCGGGACGAGGCCGCGCCGTTCGGCGAACACGACCTCGGGGGAGCACAGAACGACCACACTCAGGCCGGCGGTGAGCCACCAGCGCGTGAACGCGGCCCGTCGCTTGAGTGCGAGGAGGGTCAGTGCCTGCACGAGCAGAACGAGGGCCGCGAGGTAGTGGGCGTAGACCGCGAGCACGCTGGTCAGCACATAGCCAACCCAATTTCCCCGTGACGGTCGCTCGACCCCGCCGAGGAAGAAGTACGAGGAGAGGCAGGCGAGCGTGACGAGGAGGGCGTAGGAGCGCACCGTCTGCTCGTAGTGGACAAAGAAGGGCGCGAGCGCGAGCAGCAGGGCGGCGGCCAGGCCGGTCATCCGTGCCCCGATACGCGTCCCGAGCATCAAGATGGCCGGAATCGCCAAGGCCCCGAGCAGGACGCTCAAGAGCCGAACCGATGTCTGCCCGTAACCGAACAGATCGACCCAGACGTGGAGTGCCACGTAATACAGCCCCATGTTCGGATCGCTTCCGCTCACCACCCCCCAGAGGCCGCTCAGCCCGAGCCGAGCGTGGGTGACGCTGACGGCCTCGTCCAGCCAGAGGCTCTTGCTGTCCAGGCGAACGAGCCCGGCGACGATGGCGAGGACGGTCAGGCCGACCAGGGCTGGATCCACCCGTCGCCAGAGCGAAGTCCGCCCGCTCAGGTCTGGCAGACCGGACACCAGTAGGTCGTGCGGCCGCCGATCCGGCCGCGCTCCAGGGGGTGGCCGCAACGTGGGCACACTCCGCCCCGCTCGCGAGCGGCGATGAAGCGGCCGGTATGGGCGCCGCCCTTGCGGATGGCAGAGCGGACGCTCGAGCGGACCTCGCGCCGCAGGCGATCGAGCTCGGCCGCGTCGAGCTCGCCGGTCCGGCGCCGGGGATCGATCCGCGCCTGCCAAAGCGCTTCATCGGCCAGGAGGTTGCCCACGCCGGAGATCGCGCTCTGGTCAAGCAGGCGCGCCTTGATCGGTGCCCGCCCACGCCCGATCAGGCGATGGAAGTCCTTACGGCTGACCTCGGCGGCATCGGGTCCGACGTGGCTGTAGTCAGGGTTGAGGAGGGCGCGTCCGAGGCGGCGCTTATCGCGCAGGGCGAAGCCACCGCCGTCGGCAAAGCGCACGGCGAAGCGGTCCCAGCCCGACTCATCCTCAGGGTCGATGACGATCCGCCCCGCCATTCCCAGGTGGAGCCCCAGCGTGGGCCCCTCGTCGGTCTCAAGCCAGATGAACTTGCCCCGGCGCTGGGCGGAGGAAAACGACTCGCCAACCAGCGCCGCCGCGATCTCACCCGGCTGGTGGGGGCGGCTCACGTAGGTGTCACCGTCCTCGACGGCGACGATCCGTCTCCCCAGCGCCGCCTCGAGGGCGAGGCGGGCGCGCTCGGCTTCGGGGAGCTCAGGCACGGCTTGAAGATAGGAGTCCCGCCTCGGGGTCCGCCCACACGACCTGGGCCTCGATCACCGTGGCCGCGATCAGCGGCACCCCCGGCCGGTAGACGAGGTGCGAGTACGAGGGGGCGGCGAGGACGACCGCGTCACTGCGCGCCCCCGGCGAGAGCTGGCCGACATCGTCACGCCGGAGCGCCCGCGCCCCGCCCCGCGTGGCCGCGAGCAGGGCCTCCTCGGCGGTCATGCGCAGGTCGCGCACGGCGAGCGCGATGCAGAAGCTCATCGACGTCGTGTAGCTCGAGCCGGGATTGCAGTTGGTGGCGAGGGCGACGGCGCCACCCGCGTCGAGCACGCGGCGGGCATCGGGGTAGGGCTGCCGGGTCGAGAAGTCGGTCGCGGGGAGGAACGTGGCCACGGTGCCCGAGGCGGCCAGGGCCTCGACGTCGGCGTCGCTCAGATAGGTGCAGTGGTCGACCGAGGCGGCGCCCAGCTCCACGGCCAGGCGGACCCCGGGTCCGAAGCCGAGCTGGTTGCCGTGCACGCGGAGGCCGAGCCCGGCCTCGCGCCCCGCCTCGAGCACGCGCCGCGACTGCTCCTCGTCGAACGCGCCCTCCTCGCAGAAGACATCGATCCAGCGCGCGTGCGGACGGCAGGCCTCAAGCATCGGCCCGCACACCAGCTCGACGTAGTCATCGGGCCGGCCCGCGTACTCGGCGGGGACCACGTGCGCGCCCAGGAACGTCACGTCCTCGGTGAGCCGTGAGGCCAGCTCGCACAACCGCTGCTCACCTTCGACATCGAGGGCATACCCCGACTTGATCTCCAGGTGGGTGACCCCGGCCCGGACCGCCTCCCGGCGCCTGACCCAGGACAGGGTCTGGAGCTCCTGGATGCTCGCCTCCCGCGTCCTCATCACCGTCTCCCGGATGCCTCCCGCCGCGTACGGGGCCCCGGCCATCCGGGCCGCGAACTCGTCCCCCCGTTCCCCGGCGAAGATGAGGTGGGTGTGGCTGTCGACGAACCCGGGAATGACACAGCGCCCGCCGGCGTCGAGCTGCTCGTCCGCGGTCACGCCGGCGGACTCGATCGCGACCACCTCGCCGTCTTCAAGGACGAGCGCCGCGTCTCGCACGATGCCCAGCGTGCCTTCACCGAGCCCCGGGGCACACGTCACGAGCTCGCCGATGTTGTCGATGGCCAGGGCGGTCATCGCGTGAGCGCAGCCACGGCCGCCGCCAGCTCGCGACCGACTTCGAGGGAGCGGTGGGTGCCGTCCCGGACGACGAGCTCCCCGCCCACGACCACATCGCTCACGTCGCCCGCCCCGCCGGCGAAGACGACCCCGTCGATCAGCTCCTCGGGCCCGAGGCCGGCGAGCCGGACGCCGTCCGTGCGCAGGCAGATGAAGTCGGCCAGCGCGCCCTCCTGGAGACCGCCGCCCTCGGGCCAGCCCAGGCTCGCGTACCCGCACGCCGTGGCGGCCTCGAGCAGCCCGCCGCCGCTGTGTCCCCCGCGCACCCCGGTGGCCAGCCGCTCGTCGAGCTCGATCGCGCGCGCTTCCTCGAGGGGCTCGATCATGGCGTTCGAGTCGGTGCCCGTGGTGAGCCGGCAGCCGGCGTCACGCAGCCGGCGGGCGGGGCCGATGCCGTCCGCCAGGTCACGCTCGGTGGTCGGACACAGGCAGACAAAGGCGCCGGCCTCTCCCAGGAGACGCACGTCGGCATCCGAGACGTGGGTCGCGTGGACGGCGGTGAAGAGCTCCGGCAGGGCTCCCTCAAAATGGAAGAGCTCGACCGGCGTTGCTCCGTAGACCTCGCGGCAGGCCTGGTTCTCGGCCTGCTGCTCAGACACGTGGGCGTGCAGCGGCATCTCCCGCGCTCCCGCCCAGCGGGCCACCTCCGCCGCCGCCTCGGGGGTCACCGCGCGCATGCTGTGGACGGCGGCGCCGATCCGAGCCATCGGGGTGGGGCGGAGCGCCCCGACCCGCGCCGCCCACGCCTCGACGTCGGGATCGAAGAAGCGCTCCTGCACCGGGTCGGGCTCGAGCCCGCCGTGGAGATAGCAGGCGTCGAGCAGGGTCAGCCTCACCCCGGCCTCGGCCGCGGCCTGGAGCACGGCCGCGCCCATCGCGTTGGGGTCCTCGTAGGGCCGGCCGCCGGGCGCGTGGTGGACGTAGTGAAACTCGCCCACCAGGGTCACGCCGGCCAGCGCCATCTCGGCAAAGGCGGCGCGGGTCAGGGCGAGCATCGACTCGGGATCGAGGCGGCCGGCCAGCGCATACATCTGCTTGCGCCACGTCCAGAACGACCCGGTGGCCGCGTGGGTGCGCCCGCGCAGCGCGCGCTGGAAGGCGTGGGAGTGGGCGTTGGCCAGGCCGGGAATCACGAGCCCGTCGAGGCGGTGGGCCTCGCGTGGCGCCGGCGTCGAAGGTCGGACCGCGGTGATGCAGCCCGCCTCGGTCTCGATCAGGACGTCGGGGCTGGGGACGCTGCCCCCGAGCCAGGCATGGGGGGACCAGAAGTTCACGACGAGTAGGGCGCGATGCGCTTGAGGAAATCGGCCTGGTGGTGGCGCTCGAACTCCCCCCAGGTGCTGAGCGAGCGCGGATCGGCGCGGTCGAGGAAAAGGATCCCGTCGAGGTGGTCGACCTCGTGCTGGAAGGTGCCGGCGGTGAGGCCCTCGGCCACCACCTCGCGGGCCTCACCATCTCGATCGAGATAGTGAACGCGGATGCGGGTGCGGCGCTCGACATCACCCCGGAGACCGGGAACCGAGAGGCAGCCCTCGTTGATGAGTAGCGCCTCCTCGCTCAGCGGCTCGATCACCGGGTTGACGAGCACGGTCAGCGGGACGGGCGGCTTGTAGGGATAGCGGCGGCGGGCGGCGTCGTCCACCTCCACCACGGCAACGCGCTTTAGAGCCGACACCTGGGTGGCGGCCAGCCCGGCTCCCCCCGCGGCGTGCCGCGTCTCGATCAGGTCGTCGATCAGCTGCTGGAGCCAAGGCGTGTCGAGCTCGTCGGGAAGGACCTCGGGCGCGCGGGTCCGGAGCACGGGGTCTCCGACCTGGGCGATCGGAAGGACGCTCACCTGAGCATGGGGATCCGGACCCCGCGCTCGCGCGCCACCTCGGCGGCGCTCGCGTAGCCGGCGTCGACGTGGCGCATGACTCCGGTGCCGGGGTCGGTCGTCAGAACGCGGTCGAGCTTGGCCGCCGCCAGCTCTGACCCGTCGGCCAGGCAGACCATCCCGGCGTGGATCGAGCGCCCGATGCCGACGCCGCCACCGTGGTGAATCGAAACCCAGGTGGCGCCCGCGGACGTGTTCACGAGGGCGTTCAGCAGCGGCCAGTCGGCGATGGCATCCGACTCATCGGCCATCCCCTCGGTCTCCCGGTAGGGAGAGGCCACCGAGCCCGAGTCGAGATGGTCGCGCCCGATCACGATCGGCGCGCGGAGCTCGCCCGCGCGGACCATCTCGTTGAAGCGCAGGCCGAGACGTCGACGCTCGCCGTAGCCGAGCCAGCAGATCCGGGCCGGCAGCCCCTGGAAGGCGATCCGCTCGGAGGCCTGGTGGATCCAGCGGTGCAGCGCCTCGTCGTCTGGGAACTCCTCCAGCACGGCGCGGTCGGTGGCGGCGATGTCGGCCGGGTCGCCGGACAGGGCGACCCAGCGGAAGGGGCCGCGACCGGTGCAGAACTGGGGCCGGATGTAGGCAGGCACGAACCCGGGATAGGCGAAGGCGCGCTCAAAGCCGCCCAACCGGGCCTCGGCCCGGAGCGAGTTGCCGTAGTCGAAGACCTCGCTGCCGCGGTCGAGATAGCCGACCATGGCCGCGCAGTGGGCGGCCATGGCGGCGCGGGAGCGGCGGACGTACTCCTCGGGATCGGCGAGGCGGAGCTCGGCGGCCTCCCGGGGCGACATCAGATTGGGGATGTAGCCGTTCAGCGGGTCATGAGCGCTCGTCTGATCTGTGACGATGTCGGCCTCGAAGCCGCAGCGCAGGAGCTCGGGCACGAGGTCGGCGGCGTTGCCGGCCAGCCCGACGCTCAGCGGCCGCTTCTCGTCTCGGGCGCGCCGGCAGCGCTCGACCGCGTCGTGGAGCGAGCTTGCCGCTTCGTCGAGGTAGCGGGTCTCCAGGCGGCGCTCGATCCGCGCCGGATCGATCTCGAGGCACAGGACGACGCCGTCGTTCATGGTCACGGCCAGCGGCTGGGCGCCGCCCATCCCGCCCAGGCCGGCCGTGAGCGTGATCGTCCCGGCCAGCGAGCCGCCGTAGCGGCGACGGGCGATCTCGGCGAAGCACTCGTAGGTCCCCTGGACGATGCCCTGGCTCCCGATGTAGATCCACGAGCCCGCGGTCATCTGGCCGTACATGGTCAGCCCCAGCGCCTCGAGGCGGCGGAACTCCTCCCAGGTGGCCCATTCGGGGACGAGGTTCGAGTTGGCCAGGAGAACGCGCGGCGCCCACTCGTGGGTGGTGAAGACGCCGACCGGCTTGCCCGACTGGACGAGCAGCGTCTCGTCGGGGCCCAGCGTGCGCAGCGTCCCCACGATGGCGTCGAAGGCCTCCCATGAGCGCGCGGCGCGGCCGGTGCCGCCGTAGACGACGAGCTCGGCCGGGTTCTCGGCCACTTCGGGGTCGAGGTTGTTCATGAGCATCCGCATGGCCGCTTCCTGGGGCCAGCCTTGGCAGGAGAGCTCGGTGCCGCGGGGAGCCCGGACCTCGGCGTGGGCGCTCATCGCAGGGATCCGATCGCCGACTCGACGGCGTCGATCAGGGCGCCCGTGCGGACGAGCTCCTCGGCGGCGGCGAGCTCCGGCGAGGTTTCGCGGTCAGGGCCCGGCCCGGGCACGTGCTGGCGCAGCGCGGCGAGCCCGGCGGCGGTTCCGGGTCCGGGGCGCAGCGGCTCCCGGAGGTCGAGTCCGCGGGCGGCGCAGATGAGCTCCACGGCGAGGATCCGGCTCAGGTTGGCCAGGGCTGCCCGGAGCTTGCGGGCCGCGCCCCAGCCCATCGATACGTGGTCCTCCTGCATCGCGCTGGTGGGGAGCGAATCGACGCTGGCCGGCGCGGCCAGGCGCCGGTTCTCGGCCACCATCGCGGCCTGGGCGTAGTGGGCGAGCATCAGCCCCGAGTTGACCCCGGGATCCGGGGCCAGGAAGGGCGGCAGGCCCTGCGAGCGCGACGCGTCGAGCAGGCGGTCGGTCCGCCGTTCGGCGATCGCTCCCACCTCGGCGGCGGCGATGGCCAGGAAGTCGCAGGCGAAGCCGAGGGGGGCGCCGTGGAAGTTGCCGCACGACTCGATCCGGCCGTCCGCGAGCACCATCGGATTATCGATCGCCGATCGCAGCTCGGCCTCGGCGACGCGTTCGGCGAAGGCGAGCGTGTCGCGCGCCGCCCCCGCGACCTGGGGCGCGCAGCGCAGCGAATACGCGTCCTGGACGCGGGGGTCGTCGTACCGGTGGCTGGCCACGATCTCCGAGTCGGCAAGGAGGGCCCACAGGTTGGCGGCGCTGATCGCCTGGCCGGGCTGGGGCCGCAAGGCGACCAGGTCGGCGGCGAAGGCGCGGTTTGTCCCCAGCAGCGCCTCGACCGACATGGCGGCGGTGACGTCGGCCACGCGGAGCAGGCGCGTCAGGTCGAAGCAGGCGAGGACAAGCATGCCGAGCATCCCGTCGGTGCCGTTGATCAGGGCCAGGCCCTCCTTGGGGCCGAGGGTGACCGGCTCGATCCCGGCCGCGGCGAGGGCCCCGGCGGCCGGAACGGTGGCGTTTTCGGGCCCCATGACGGCTCCTTCACCCATGAGGACGAGGGCGCAATGGGCCAGCGGGGCCAGATCGCCGCTGGCCCCGAGGGAGCCGTGCTCCGGGACCACCGGGGTGAGGCCGGCATTGAGGAGGTCGATCAGCGTTTGGGCCACGAGCGGGCGGGTCCCCGAACAGCCCATCGCCAGCGCGCGAGCGCGGAGGAGCATCATCGCCCGGACGACCTCGCGCTCGATCGGCGGACCCATGCCGGACGCGTGGGAGCGGATCAGGGCGCGCTGGAGCTCTTCGCGGCGCTCGACCGGGATGCGCACGAGCGCCAGTGACCCGAACCCAGTCGAGACCCCGTAGGCGGGCTCCTCCGCGTCGGCGTGCTCGGCCACGACGGCGGCGCTTCGCGCCATCGCCGTGAGCGCGTCGTCGCTGAGCGCCGCCGGGGCGTCGTGACGGGCCACCTGGAGGACGCTGTCAGCGTCGAGGCCGTCGGAGCCGATCGCAACGGAGGCTTGCATGTGCGCCTGGCACGATATTCCCATGCCTCCGATCCGCCTTCGTTTCGTCGGCTGCGGCGATGCGTTTGCCGGCGGGGGCCGCTTCAACACGTGTTTTCTCCTCGAGGGCGATCGAGAGCCGGTGCTCATCGACTGCGGCGCCACCTCGTTGGTGGCACTCAAGCGGGCGGGGATCGATCCCGCGTCGATCGGGTGGGTGGCGCTCTCGCATCTCCACGGCGACCACTTCGCCGGTCTGGCCTGGCTGATCCTCGACGGCGCCTACGCGGGGCGCTCGCGGCCGCTCGTCATCGCCGGCCCGGTGAGCACCCAGGAGCGCTTCAAGACGATGTTCGAGGCCATCTATCCGGGCGCGACGAGCTCGGAGCGGCCGTTTGAGATCAGCTTCCTGGAGTACGCGGAGGCCCAGCCGACACAGCTGGGGCCGGCGACGGTGACCCCGTTCGAGGTGATCCACCCGAGCGGAGCGCCGCCGTACGCGCTACGGATCGACTACGGCGCCAAGACGATCGGCTACTCCGGTGACACCGAGTGGACCGACAGCCTGCTCGAGGCGGCCCGGGACACCGACCTGTTCGTGTGCGAGTGCAACTTCTTTGAGCGGAGCCGGCCCGGGCATCTGAACTACCCCACGGTGTGGGAGAACCGGGAGCGCTTCGGTACCCGGCGGCTCGTCCTCACCCACCTGAGCCAGGACGTGCTCGATCACCTGGACGAGGTGGAGATCGAGGTGGCGGAAGACGGGCTCGAGCTAGAGGTGTAGGTCGTCATCCCTCCAGGCTGACGGCGGCCTCGTCCGGGGTCTCCTCGCCCTGGGTGTCGACCCAGTCGTCGATCCGCCGCCACCAGTCGTAGAGCCATTGAATCTGCTCCTCCTTGTCCCGTGGGCGCTCGGCGGCCGGGGCGAGCCACATGCGTTCCTTGAGCGTCTGGCCGATCGGCGTGTGCTTCCAGAGCTCGCGGGGGAAGGCGGCCAGGCCGAGCCCGGTGTGGGCGCCGAAGATGACGTCCGCGTCCGGGCTGGCCGACATGGCCGCCAGCGCTCCCGTCGGCTGCGGGGGCATCACGTGCGTCATCTGCCCGGCCGCCTCGGCCTCACGCCGGCGGCCCTTGCGGCGCAGCTTGCGCAAGGCACGGTGGCGGCGCTCGGCCGTCACGTTGCCGCCTTCCGGAAAGAGCACGAGGATCCCCCGCGGGTCCAGGTGCGAGGTGACCTCCCCGATGCGGGCCTCGCACTCCTCGCGGTCTGAGGTGTCAAGCACGGCGTGGGGGAGCCGGTGTCCAACCAGGTCGACGCACGGGTCGATGGCCAGCGTGTCCTTGAACACGACGCTGGGCAGGCGGTCGAAGTCGGTCTGCATCATGTCGACCACGAGCAGCGTGTCACCGGGCCCGGCGTGCCGGCTGAAGAAGAGGAGCGGGCGGTCACGGTGGAGCGCGCCGGCCACGTCCTCCGGGATCTGGGCATCGACGTCGATATCGAGCAGCGAGAGGACCCGCTCGGCCAGGCCATGGACATACCAGTGGAGCAGCCGGTAGTGCAGTCGGCGTGAGCGAGCGCTGCGGATCCGCGCGCCGAAGCCGCTGAGGAGCCACAGCGCGCCGCAGGCCAGGATCCCCCCGGACTCGCGGGCCAGGTAGGCGATCAAGAAGCGGGTGAAGAGCAGTGGCTGAGGCCGGCGCAGCACCGCGGCCATCAGCGCGGCGCCGGCGAGCAGGAGTGGGCTCAGGAGGAGGCCGACGAGCGAGAGCACGAGCCAGGTCGTGATCGTCAGCGGGCGGCGGATCAGCGCGGGCGGCATCACGGTTCCTTCAGGTAGCTGAGCGTGGCCGCGTAGGCCGCGTCGATCTGCTGCTGCACGGTCCGCATGGCGCGGCGGATCCGGAGCTGACCGGGGATGTCGTTGTAGGCCGGTGCCGCCGAGCCGCCGGTGGGCAGGACGTGAAGCGCGACTCCGTCGGGGAGCGACTGGAGGTCGTAGGCGAAGCGATGGCGCCGCGCCACCTCGAAGGCGACGAGCCCGACCTCCCAGGGCCAGCGGGGGGGCTGAAGCGGTTTTTCAAGCCGGCCCACCTGGAGGACGTAGATCGTCGTGGCGCCGAGGCCGACGGCACGAGCGACGGGGATCGAGTTGACGATGCCGCCGTCGATGTAGTGCTCCTCGCCGATTCTCACCGGGGGGAGGATCCCGGGCACCGCGCACGAGGCGAGCACGGCGTCGGCCAGGTCCCCGTGCGTGAACCAGTGCTCGGCCGCACGCTCGATCGAGGCCGCCACACACTGGTAGGGGATGGCGAGATCCTCGATCCGCTTGACCGGGAGCGCCTCCTCGAGCCGCGCCCGCGCGAGCTGGAAGGACTCAAGATGGGTGCCGCTGCGGGCCAGCGTGCTCACCCGCCGCAGGACCCCGCCGGGCGTGACCTCGGATAGTCGGGTGTCGGCCCAGAGCCGGCTCAGGCGCTCGACCCCGCCGGTGCTGGGGTCGCCGGCGAACACGGCGCCGTTGATCGCCCCGACCGAGGTGCCGAGGATCAGGTCGGGGTGGATTTCCCGCTCGGCCAGGGCGCGCAGCATTCCCACCTCGTGGGCGCCGAGGACGCCGCCGCCACCGAGCACGAACGCGACCTGGGGCCGGGTGCCATTCGCTTCCATGGTGAGGATTGATACCCGGTGCGCGACAATCTGCGCTGTGTCCAGCTGGGATGACGACGACTGGGTGGGCGAACCGCCCGAGGGCCGCTACACGCGTGACCGGGCCAAGCCCGAGTTCTGGAACCGGCCCTGGCCGTGGGCGTGGGCCGGCATGGCGATCCTGATCGTCATCGTCGTCGTGGTCGTGCTGGTGGCGAAGTAGGACCCTCAGCCACCAGCCGCCGCCGGTTCTCGGCCGCCGCCTTCGTGGGGGCGGCGTACGCGTTCGCGGCGACCATGGTGGGGACGACACTGCCCACGCCGCTCTACGCCCTCTACAAGGACAAATTCGGGCTCAGCGAGCTGATCATCACCGTGATCTTCGCCACCTACGCGGTGGGCGTGATCGCGGCGCTGCTGGCCTTCGGCAGCCTGTCGGATCAGATCGGGCGGCGTCCCGTGCTGCTCATGGGCCTCGGCTTCTCGGCCCTGAGCGCTGTCGCCTTCCTGCTCGCCGAATCGCTTGGGTTTCTGCTCGTCGGCCGGCTCCTGTCGGGTTTTTCGGCCGGGATCTTCACCGGGACGGCCACGGCCACCCTGGTCGATCTGGCGCCCGAGGGAAAACAGGGGAGAGCCACGCTGGTGGCGACGATGGTCAACATGGTCGGCCTCGGCTGCGGGCCGCTGTTCGCCGGCATCGCCTCCCAATGGGGGCCGCTGCCGCTCCGGCTCACGTTCTGGATCGATCTCGGCCTGCTCGTTCCCGCCTTCGCCGCCATCCTGCTCATGCCCGAGCCGGTCGAGCACCGCTCTGCCGCCAAGCTGCGCATCCAGGCCCTCCGGGTCCCGGCCGAGATCCGCCCGATCTTCATCAGCGGCGCCCTGGCCGCGTTCGCCGGCTTTGCCGTGCTAGGGCTCTGCACCGCCGTCGTGCCGGCCTTCCTCGGGCTGCTGGGGGTGACGAATCACGCGCTGGTCGGGCTCGTCGTCTTCGCCGTCTTCGCCGCCTCGGCCGCCGGGCAGCTCCTGCTCGAGGTGGTGCCATCCGAAGCGGCGCTGCCCGCCGGATGCGGCGGCCTGATCGCGGGCATGGCCGTGCTGGCCGTCGGGCTCGCTGCCTCCTCGCTCGGCCTGTTCATCGCCGGCGCGCTGATCGCGGGCGTGGGTCAGGGCCTCAGCTTCCGCTCCGGCCTGGCTGGCGTCAACCAGGCTTCACCGCCCGACCTGCGGGGCGAGGTGGCTTCGAGCTTCTTCGTGGTCGCCTATGTGGCGATCTCGATCCCGGTGATCGGAGAGGGCGTGCTCGCCCAGGTGTCCTCGCTGAAGCCGGCCGGGCTCGTCTTCGCGGGCGCCGTCGCCGCGCTGGCAGCAGTCGTCCTCGTGCTGCTGGCGCGGCGGCGCGCCGTTGAAAGTCAGGCCTAGCGGCGCGAGAAGAAGCCGGCCAGGCCGCCGCGGCGCCGGGTGCCGGTCTGGTTGGTCGCCGGCTCCTGGGTGGCGGTACCGGCTCCCTGGCCGGGCCCGGCGACCTCCTGGCGTTCGGTGGCCGGCGCGGCCGCGCCGGTGCCCGTACCAGCCGCCGCGGGCGTCTGCGCCCCGGCCGCCGTACCGGCACCAGCTGCCGTTCCGGCACCAGCACCCGCAGCCGTGCCAGTCCCGGCGCCTGCAGCGGTACCGGTACCTGCGCCGGCGGCCTCCTCACGCTTGGCGACGCGTCGCTCGTGGTGGTGCTCTGCCGCCGCTCCGGCCGCGGCGCCACCGCCGGCCAGGGCAACGTCACGTTCGCCACGTCCTCGGTCGACCGGCCCTCGCTCGGCCGCGTAGACCGTCACGCCCGGGAGCGAGTAGGCGGCGAAGGCTGTGATCAGAGCACCGAGGCCCGAATGGAAGGCGAGGAGCTCGAGGAAGCGCTTGAACGTATGCGTGCCGTGGGGCGCTCCGGCCGCCGAGACGCCGTGGTTCCAGAGCAGGCTGACATCAGGTCCGACGACGAACCAGATGCCGGCGGCAAGGGCGATCAGGGCGCCGAATCGGCCCGACAGCCGGGGTCCTCCGCCCATGAGAATCAGGCCACCCAGCGCAGCCACCACGCCGGGGAGGACGTTCAGCCAGAGCCGACCGGTCGTCCACTTCCAGTGCTGATCAGGTCCGAGCACGAAGTGGGCGTAGGGGCCGATGAATGGGATCAGCGCGCCCCAAAGGCCGGCGATAAAAATGACCAAGCCGGCAAAGCGAGTCGTGACGTGTCTCATAAGATGCCTCCTCTTCTCCGGCAGGCTTGCCAAGGCGTTGCTGGGAGCCTTTCCCGCCCGAGCATCACCTAATCAACAGAAAGGTGGGTTGCAGTGGCCACCGTGCAAACCGTCCAGGGGGCGATTGACGCCCAAGAGCTCGGGTTGACGCTGATCCACGAGCACTTCTTCTCCAGCGACGAGGCGGTCAGCGTTCAGTGGCCGCACGTGCGTGACCGCGAGCTAGAGGACAGCCTCGCCCGCGAGACCGCCGAGGCGGTCAAGAACCATGGTGTGAAGACCGTCGTTGAGCCCACGGCGATGCTCCTGGGCCGTGACATCGGGGCCTCCCGTCGACTGGCCGACGACAGCGGCCTGCAGATCGTCGCCTGCACGGGGATCTACACCTACGACCACCTGCCGCAGTTCCTGGTCAACCGCTCCGAGGACTTCATCGCCGAGTTGTTCGTGCACGACCTGGAGCAGGGGATTCAGGGCACCGACATCAAGGCCGCGTTCATCAAGTGCGCCGCCGATGAGCCCGGGGTCACCGAGAGGGTCGAGAAGGTCCACCGGGCCGCGGCCCGGGCGTCGGTCAAGACCGGGGCACCGATCATGGCCCACTCCCGCCCGGCCTCGAACACCGGGCCGCGCCAGGTCGAGATCTTCCTTGAGGAGGGCGTGCCCCCGGAGAAGATCCAGATCGCCCACACCGGCGACACCGATGACCTCGACTACATCGAGCGGCTGCTGCAGGCCGGGGTGTGGATCGGGATGGACCGCTACGGGATCGACCTGTTCCTGCCCACCGCCCGCCGCAACGCGACCGTGCTGGCCCTGCTCGAGCGCGGCTACGCCGAGCGGATGTTCCTATCCCAGGACTTCGACATCCCGATCGCCGCCGGGCTCGACTGGTACCCGCCTGAGATGGTCGAGCAGCTCCAGGCGACGGGCGCGGCGAACGACTGGAGCATGACCTTCCTGTTCGAGTCGGTCATCCCCGCGCTCAAGGAGGGTGGGATGACCGACGAGCAACTGGAAACGATGATGGTCACGAATCCGGCCCGCTGGTTGGGCAGGTAAAGCCGGGCTTAGATCGTGAAGACGATCTTGCCCACCACGCTGCCGTCGAGCATCGACTGGAAGCCGTCGCGGGCCTGATCAAGCGGCAGGGTGCGGTCGATCACCGGCCGCACATCGTTCTCGACGCAGAGGCGGATCAGTCGCTCGAGCTCGTCGCGGGTTCCCATCGTCGAGCCGACGACCGAGAGCTGGAGGAAGAAGACCCGGCTGAGCTCGGCCGGCGGGCTATCACCGGTGGTGGCCCCGGAGACGACGAGGGTGCCGCCCGGCTTGAGCGAGCGGACCGAGTGCTTCCAGGTCGCCTCGCCGACCGTCTCCAGGACGACATCGACCCGCTCGGGCAGCCGGGCTCCGGACTCGAAGGCTTCCTGGGCCCCGAGCCGAACCGCCTCCTGGCGCTTTTCCTCCGAACGGGCGGTCGCCCACACCCGGGCGCCGGCGGCGCTGGCCAGGACGATCGCCGCGGTGGCCACCCCACCGCCGCTGCCCTGGACGAGGACAGTCGAGCCCGGGGTGACGCCGCCGCGGGTGAAGAGCATCCGGTAGGCGGTCAGCCAGGCCGTGGGCAGGCAGGCGGCCTGCTCGAAGGTGAGCTCGGGCGGCTTGGGGAGAAGGTTGCGGCGCGGGACCGCCACCGTCTCGGCCATCGCGCCCGGGTAGCGCTCGGAGAGGAGCGAGCGCTTGGGGTCAAGTGTCTCGTCGCCGCGCCAGTCCGAGCTCGAGATGACCGCGTGGACCACGACCTCGTTGCCCTCCTCGTCCAGCCCGGCCGCGTCGCAGCCGAGGATCATCGGCAGCCGGTCCTCCGGGAGCCCGACCCCGCGCAGTGACCACAGGTCGTGGTGATTCAGCGAGCAGGCCTTGACGCTGACCGTGGTCCAGCCGTCGGGGACCTCGGGCTCGGGGCGATCGCCGATCTGGAGGCCGGTGAGCGGATCGTCGCGATTTACCTGAGACGCGTAGACCGCGCGCACGCTCAGCCGCCCTCGATCGCGCGCTTGAGCTCGCCGGCGCGGGCGCCGGCCAGCATGTCGCGTAGGAGATCGACGAGCGGACCGCGGATGACCATCCCGAGCATGCGCCCCAGGTCGGTCTCAATCCAGTAGGTGGCCCGCGTGCGCCCGTCGCCCAGGTCCTCAAGGTCCCAGCGCCCATCGACCGACTTGAGCTCGCCCTTGACCTGGGTCCAGCGCAGCGCGGTGGGCCGCTCGTAGTCGAAGCGAACGATCGAGCGGACGGTCCGCACCTTGGCGTCGGATTCGGTCTCGCACAGCTCGGCCCGGCCCTCGTCGTCGCGCTCCAGCACGTCCATGCCCTTCATCCCGCCCTGCCACTCGGGCGCCTTCTCGACATCCTCGACGAGCGCCCACACCTCCTCGATGGGAGCGTCGATTTCAGAGGTGGAGCTGCCGGAGAGCTTGGACATGAGGGGCACTATATGTCGCGGGAATGTCTCGCCTCGCCGTCGTCGGACATGTGGAATGGGTCGACTTCGTACCCATCGAGCGCCTACCCCACCAGGGGGAGGTCGTCCACGCCCAGGGGTCCTTCGCCCGTGCCGCGGGGGGCGGTGGTGTCGCTTCGGTGGTCCTGGCCGAGCTCGGGGCGCAGGTCGATTTCTTCTGTGCCCTGGGTGACGACGCGTTTGGCCACGAGGCGGCCGAGGAACTCGCCGGGCGCGGGGTGAACCTGCAGGTGGCCTGGCGCAAGGACGAGCCCACTCGGCGGGCGCTGACGCTGCTCGAGGGCGACGGCGAGCGCACGATCGTCACCGTGGGGGACCGCCTCGAGCCGCGGGGCGAGGACGAGCTCCCCTGGGATCGCCTGCGCGAGACCGACGGCGTGTACTTCACCGCCGGCGATCCGGGTGCCCTTAAGGCGGCCCGCCAGGCCCGAGTCCTCGTCGCCACGCCACGGGGGCGGGAGACCCTCCGGAGCGGTCCGGCTCTCGACGCCCTCGTGTTCAGCCGGGGAGACCCGGACGAGAGCCATTGGGCCGAGGAGCTGAAGGGGAAGGCGCGGATCATGGTCGAGACGCGGGGTGCCGAGGGCGGCGTCTGGTGGGGCGAGTCGAAGGGAGCCTGGCAAGCGGTTGCGCCCGATGGCCCGATCAGAGACGCCTACGGCTGCGGCGACTCGTTCGCGGCCGGCTTTACCTTCGGGCTGGCCGAGGGACGGAGCGTCGCGGAGGCGGCACGGGTGGGGGCGGAGGCGGGCGCGCGGATGCTCACGCGCCGCGGGGCGCCCTAGACCTTCCCGGCCCTGACCCTGCGGGCGTAGCGGCGCTGCCGGCGCCGCGCATTGGCGAGCACTCGGGGCGCGAAGCGCAGCGACAGCTTGGGCATCAGGTTGAACGTCCGCAGCATCGCTCCGCGCCACCTCGGGAGGGCGAGCACGGGCACCGGGTTCTCAAGCAGGCCCAGGACCTCGAGGGCCACCTCTGAAGGTTGGAACATCACGCCTGAAAAGGAGACGGCGGCGTCAGGGTCCTCGAGCTTGTCGAACAGCATCGGCGTCCACACCCCGTCCGGGCACACGCAGGAGATCTCGATCCCGTCGATGCCGGACAGCCTGAGGTCGGCCGCGGTGGCCAGGCTGAAGCCCATCGCCGCCTGCTTGGAGGCGGTGTAGAGCGCGTAGCCGGGGGCCGGTACCAGCCCGGTCATCGAGATGATGTTGATGATGTGGCCGCGGCCGGCAGCCCGCATCGGCTCAAGCGCGGCGACGGTGCCGTTGATCGTGCCGTTCGTGTTGACGTCGATCATCAGCGTCCGCGTGCGCTCGTCCTGCTTCCAGGCGGCGCCGGGGACGAGCACCCCCGCGTTGTTGATCCACACCTCGAGCGAACCGGTACGCCGGACGGTGCGCGAGGCGGCGGCGCGGCACGCGGGGAAGCTGCGCACGTCGAGCGCGGAGCCGAAGGCACGCGGGCCGAGCGCCTCGGCGGCGCGGGCGGCCTGGGCCCCGTCGAGGTCGGTGACGTGGACAAGATGGCCACGCTCGACCAGCTGCCGCGCGATCTCAAGCCCCAATCCGCGCGCTCCCCCGGTCACCAGGGCGCCTCCGCGCCCGGGCGAATCAGCGCCGTTGTCCTGCGTGGCTGTCATTCTCGATGCGTCTCATCCGTTATCTAGGCAAGCAAGGGTGCCGATACGCTAACCAGGTGATGCGCCATGTATTCGTACGGTTGCCAACGGATTGGACACGGCGGGGCGAGCGCACTCGCTCCGGCTAACACACTGGCGTCCTTCGATGCCGCCCTCGAGGTGGGCGTCGACATGGTCGAGTTCGACGTCCGAGCGCATCACGGCGAGCTGATCCTCGCCCACACGATCTTTCACTCCCGCCTGCCCCGGAACGTGCGTCTGGAGGAGGCGCTGGCCCACCTGGCCAGCCCCCGCTTCCAGGGAATCGACCTCAACGTCGACCTCAAGCGCCCCGGCTGTGAGGTGTCGCTGCTCGACGCACTGAGGCGCTGGGAGATGGTCCCCCGCACGCTCATCTCCTCTCAGGTGCCCTCGGTCCTGGATCGCGTCCGGGAGCTCGAGCCCTCGGCCCGGGTTGGCATCTCGGTGGGTGGGCGAATCGCCCGTATGAGCCAGCGCTGGCGGGACTGGCGCGCTCAGGTGCTGAGCGGACTGGCCTCTCGCCGCTGGGACGCCGTCATGGCCCAGCATCGGCTGGTCGATGACCGGCTGCTCGACGATGTAAATCTCACCGGCGCCCGGCTCTACGCCTGGACGGTCAACGAGCGGCCGGTCATCGAGCAGCTGGTCGGGCTCGGGGTGCACGGAATCGCCACCGGCGATCCTCGCCTCTTCGCCTGACCTCCTACGCTGGGCCTGGTGCAGGCTGGATCGCTCACCGAGCTCGTGCCGCGCCCGCAGCAGGGCCGCATCTTCGAGCAGGTCTTCGCGCCCGGTTTCGCCGACTGTTCGCCCACTGGCCGGATCCGGCTCGATGGGCTCGCCCGCTGGCTCCAGGACGTCGCCTACGCCGACGTGGCCGATGCGGAACTGGCCGATCGGGCCGTCTGGGTGATCCGGCGGACCCGGATCCTTGTGCACCGCTTCCCTCGGTTTGGCGAGTCATATCGGCTGTCCACCTTCTGCTCCGGGATGGCGCGCATGTGGGCCGAGCGCCGAACCTCGGTCGGCCGAGTGGGGGAAGCCGAGAACGACGTCGAGGCCGTCTCCCTGTGGGTTCACCTCGATCCCGTGAGCTGGCGGCCGGTCCCGCTCGGGGAGGAGGAGCGCAACCTGTACGGCGTCTCGGCCGGAGGGCGCCGCGTCACGGCGCGGCTGCGTCACCCGCAGCCGGGAGACGCGGACGGGCGAACGACGTGGCGGTTCCGCGCCACCGAGCTCGACATCGCCGGCCACATCAACAACTCGGCGTACTGGCAGCCCCTGGAGGAGGAGCTCCTGGCCGGCGAGGAGCCCGAGCGGGTCGACGCCGAGATCGAATACCGGACCCCGGCCCAGCCGGGGGAGAAGCTCCTCCTGCGCGCCGGCCCGTATCGCTGGATCGTCGACGCCGACGGGGAGAATCACGCCTCGATCCTCCTGGCCGGGGACTGACGTCGCGGGTGACATCGCGTCGCCAGGGCGAGATTGCCTTTACCGCAAGGATGTTTCACCTCACCGGATCCGGCAATACTCGCCCTAGGAAACGGAGCCCAAGGGGGGTTCTCAGGCGAGACCGAATGAGATGTCCGGGATCACCTTTTCACACCAAAATCCAGTTCAGGCCGACAACTCGGCGATGCATCAGGCGCTCTTCTATCGAGGGGACCGCGAGTACCTGGACGGGGTGATGCGGTTCATCACTCCGGCGCTGCAGGCCGGCGAGCCAGTGATGGCGGCGATCCCGCCGGATCGTGGCGAGCTCCTGAGGCGTGAGCTGGGCGGGTATGGCGCCGAGGTCGAGATCCTCGACATGTTCGAGCTCGGTCGGAATCCGGCGCGGATCATGCCTGCCGTCGAGCGGATGCTGGCCAAGCACGAGGGAAGGACTCTCCACTGTGTGGGTGAGCCGATCTGGCCTGGGCGCACGGCCGAGGAGATTCAGGAAGCGGCCAAGCACGAGGCGCTCATCAATCTCGCTTGGCCCGGCGCAGCGATCCGCCTCCTGTGCCTGTATGACACCGAGCGGCTGGGACCCGAGGTCCTCGCGGATGCCGAGCGCACCCATCCGGTGGTCATCGAGGGCGGGACGCCTCGCCAGACCCCCTCCTACTCGGGATCCGCCGTGCCGGTGCGCTCCGACCAGCCTCTGCCCCCGGTGCCCGATGAGGCGTGCGAGCTGGCGTTCACGATCGATGAGCTGCACGACGCCCGGGAGGTCGTGGACAAGGAGGCGAGTGCGGCCGGCCTGGACCGGGCCCGCGTTGAGGATCTCAAGCTCGCCGTCAGCGAGCTGGCCACGAACGCCATCCGGCACGGCCCCGGCCGCGGCATGCTCCACGTCTGGCGGCGGCCGGACCGGCTCGTCTGCCAGGTCGATGATGGCGGGACGATCAAGGACCCGCTGGCCGGACGCCGGCTTCCCATCCCCCGCGCCGCCGGGGGGCTCGGGCTGTGGGCGGTCAACCAGCTCTGCGACCTGGTCGAGATTCGCTCGAGCCAGTGTGGGACGACGATTCGCATCCACTCGCTGGTCAGCTAGTCACCCTTAAGTCACTCGTTTTCGCATTGCTCCCCTGGGGGTAGGCCAATGCCAGACCACCGAGGGAGGTGTCATGTCCGTTCATCAAGGGCAGTCGCAGCGGGGCGATTTGGGTACGGGACGACGGCGCGGCATAGGCCCGCTGGCGCGGCTCGATCGCATCCCGACCTGGCCGTATAACCGTGCGCTGTTGTGGATCATCGGGGCCGGTTACTTCTTCGCGTTCTTCGACATCGTCACGATCTCGTTCGCGGCGCCGGTGATCGCCAAACAGTTCGGCGTGTCCAAGGGCACCGTGACCCTGTCGGTGACGAGCAGCCTGATCGGCTACATCATCGGCGCCTTCGCCGACTCGATGATCGCCGACAAGTGGGGCCGCAAGCTCAGCCTCGGCATCTCGGTGGCCGTCTTCTCGGTGGGCACGATCCTGGCCGCCTTCAGCGCCAACGTGACCGAGCTGATCATCTTCCGCTTCATCGCCGGACTGGGGATCGGGGCCGAGATCGCCTGTGTCACGACCTATCTCGGCGAGCTGTCCCCGGCCCGCCTGCGGGGGCGCTACACGAGCTGGGCGACGACCGCCGCCTACGCCGGCTTTGCCGTGGTTCCGTTCATCGCCCGGGCGCTTGTACCCACGCTGCACAACGGCTGGCGGATCCTCTTCCTGATCGGCGCCGTGGGCGGGATCACGATCCTCTTTATGCGCCGCAGCCTGCCGCCCTCGCCCCGCTGGCTCGTCGCCCAGGGGCGGAACTCCGAGGCCACCGAGCTCGTCGAGGAGGCAGAAGAGACGGCGCGGGAGAAGCTCGACGAGGAGCTACCCGAGCCTGAGCGGGTACCGGAGGAGGCACCGCCGGAGCGGGTGCCCCTGAAGACGCTGCTCCGGCCCCCGCATGTGGGACGCGTGGGCCTGTTCGTCGCGATCTGGTTCATCTACTACATCGGCAACTATGGGTGGCTTACGCTCGCCCCGACTCTGTTCACCGACAAGGGCTACAGCCTGGCCGACTCCACGACCTATCTGATCGTCTCCGGCCTCGGGTTCCTGGTCGGCGCCTACGCGACGACCCACTTCTCCGACCGGATCGAGCGCAAGTACTCGATCGCCGCGTTCGCTGCGGCGTGGGGCGTCTCGCTGCTCATCATCGGGCTCTTCGTCTCGCCGACGATCATCATCGTCTTCGGGTTCATCGCCTCGACGACGATCGGCCTCACCGTGCCGATGCTCTACACCTACACGGCCGAGCACTTCCCCACCAGCGCTCGGGCCACCGGGGTAGCGCTGAGTGACGGCCTCGGTCATATCGGCGGTGCCCTGGCCCCGCTGATCGTGCTTGGCGCCTACACGGCCTGGGGCTTCGGCGCGTCGTTCGTGGTCATGGCGGTGAGCGGGTTCGCCGCGGGCGCGCTGATCCTGTTCGGGATGACGGTCACCGGCCGCTCGCTGGAAACGGCGGTGCCGGGCGACGGTGCCCCGCAGCCGGTGGCTGGGTCGTAAAGCCGGGAAGTGGGTAGGTAGCAGCGCGTGGTGCGCTGCTACCGCCTGCATCCGGCCGGTCAGGATCCCCGGCTGCTCCTCGAGGAGGAGCACCAGCACACCGAGCCCTGGGGCGGCGCGGAGGACGGCGAGCGCTGCGACAAGTGCCGCGGCGGCGGGCGGACCCGCTTCGAGTGTTGGTCCTGTCTGCTCACCGGGACCAGCCATTCGTGTCCCTCCTGCCGCGGGCGGGTTCGCTACGAGTCGAAGTGTCCGGTGTGCCGGGGCACGGGCGAGGTCGACGGTCAGCCCCGCCACGGCCTCACCGCCTTTCCCACCGCCGAGGCGCTGTACCGCTATCGGCTGGCCAGCGAGTCAAGCCTGGTCGGCACGCTGGTAGAACTGGAGGCCGAGCCGGCCGACGACGTCGATTTCGACGCCGACCAGGGAGCGATTCTCGTGATCCCCACCGCGATCCAGAGCACCCGCACGATCGAGCCCGATGCGCTCGACACGATCCGGTCGCTGTCCGAGACGGCCTCGGAGCGATGAAGGAGCTTCAGGGGACCGCCAGCACGGCGGTCAGCGCGACACCGGAGGAGTGCATCGGCCTGCTGGCCGCGGTCGACCGCTACCCGACCTGGTATCCGGACGTGATCCGAGAAGTCGAGGTGCTCGAGCGCGACCCGGCCGGAGTGCCGCGCCGGGCGCTGACGACCGTGCACCTGGCGGTGGGACCGCTGGCCAACGACTACCACTTCGAGGTCGCGATCACGGTCAAGCCGGCGGCGGTGATCCTGGCCCGCGTCCCCGAGGAGGACTCCGATCCTCAACGACTTGAGGTGCGCTGGAAGGTGGGAAAGCGCCGGCTCGGGGTCGAAGTCCTGGCCCGGCTCGAGGTGCCGCGATTTCTCCCCGTGGGCGGCGCGGGGCCGGCGGTGGCTCAGGGATTCGTCGAGGCGGCCAGGCGCGTGCTCGACGGCTCGATCGCGAACGCGTCGGCCAGCAACTCGTAGGAGCGCCGGCGGACGGCGTGATCGTGGGTGATCGTGACCACGATCACCTCCTCGGCACCGTAGTCCGAGGCCAGCTGCTCGAGTTCAGCCCTGACCTTGGCCGGCGAGCCGATCACCCCGCGCCGGCCAGGGGGCTGCCCGTTTGAGCGCTCGCCATCCGGCGGGGCGAGCTTGCCCTCGCGGCGCAGGAACTCGGCCGCCGTCTCCGGCGGCGGCACCGGGATGAGCTGGCCACGGCGCAGCAGGGTGAAGGTCATGCGGCTGCTCGTGGCCAGGAAGTCGGCCTCCTCGTCGGTGGGCGCGCAGAGAACCCACGCGGCAACCGCGGTCCGCGGGGCGGCGAGTTGGCGCTCCGGAGTGAAGCGCTCCTGGTAGAGGCGAGCGATCGTGGCTCCGCCCGGGTTGATGAAGTCGGCGAAGGCATAGGGGAGGCCGAGCTGGCCGGCCCAAATCGCGCTCTGCGGTGAGGAGCCGAGCAGCCACACGTCGGGCAAGGCAGGGCGTCCCGGCAGGGTGGCGGCGAGCCGCGCGAAGGGATGATCGTCGGGGAGGTTGTCCTCGAGGTAGGCCAGCAGCTCGGCCAGCTGCTGCTCGAAGTCATCCGGCGCCGCCTGGCGGCGGTCGCGCTGGAGGGCGAAGGTGGTGAGGGGATCGGTACCGGCGGCCCGGCCGATCCCCAGGTCGATCCGGTCCGGATAGAGCCCGGCCAGGATGGTGAACGTCTCGGCCACCTTGAGCGGGCTGTAGTGGGGCAGCATCACCCCGCCGCTCCCCACCCGGATCGACTGGGTGGCCGACGCAATGGGCCCGATCAGGGCCTCGGGGCTGGCGCTGGCCAGCATCGGGCCGCCGTGGTGCTCGGCGACCCAGTAGCGGTGATAGCCGAGGCCGTCGGTCAGGACGGCGAGATCGATCGTGTTGTGGAGCGCGTCCGCGCCCGTCGAGCCCTCGGAGATCGGGGACTGATCGAGGACGGACAGGCGCATGCGCCTGATGGTAGGACGGCGGCGGCGCCCCGCCTGAGGGACACCGCCGCCGGGTCAAACGCTTGGCGCTACTTCTTCTTCAGGCCTGCGGCCTTGGCCAGCGTCCAATAGGCCGGACGCGGCTTGCCCTCCGGGCCGAGGAGGCCGGAGTCCCAGCCGGACTTCGGGTCGGCCTGCCACTGGTAGTGGTAGATCCGGGTGATCGAGTGAAACCGCTTGGGCAGCGAGAACAGGAACTGCTCGTCGCGGTTGGCGGCGTTGGGCGACTGGTCACGGAACTGCCAGTGGCCGCGCCGCTCGACGCCGCTGATCTCGGTCAGCCAGATCTGGCGCGGGTGCACGGCGTTGTACATCGCCTGGAGCTGCTTGGTGTTGTGCTCCCGGACGTCGTAGTAGTTGTGCAGCGCCCACACCTTGGGCCGGGCGTTGAGGTGACGAGCGTAGGCGCGGAGCCAGTTATAGAGCTGTGGCGCCGGCAGGTACACGTCGCCGGCCGCGATCGTGCAGCCCTTGCAGTAGCGGATCAGCGCGTTGTAGTACGAGGCGGCGAGCGACGGGTTGTTGGCCAGGTGCGGGCGGTAGACCCAGTCCGGCTCATTCCACGGCGTGTAGGTCTTGACCTGCGGGATGGCCTTCATGAACGCCCGGACCGCGGACGTGTACTGCGCGGTGGTGGGCACGGCGCTCGAGGTGGTCCCGGTATCGCCCGTGAAGGAGATCATCGGCTGCACGTGGTTTGCGATGGCCGTATCCACCCACGCCTCCGCCTGATGGAGCTCGGTCTTGTTCTTCATCACGGCCGTGTTCCAGTCGAACATCGCGCGGGCCACCGGCAGGTTCAGCCGGTTGTAGAGCGAGCTGTAGAACATCGCGTAGCTGTTGTCGCTGATGCCGACAGTGACCTTGGCGCTCGCGGCTGCGGGAGCTGCCACCAAGGCGAGAACGCAGGTCAGCGGCAGCAGGAATCTCGTGAGTCGGTGGACCATGGGTCCTCATCGCCTCCTGGGTAGCTATCGAACGAGGACCCTGAGCCGAACGCTCCCCCTGCCGGCCGACGGGGCCCTCCGGGCAATCTAGCGGTATAGACCCACCTAACAGGTCTGAGTAGCGGTCCCGGGGCGATTCTTTATGGCCGGTCGGACGGGTCGCTACGGTGGGCCCATGGAGTACCGCACACTTGGCCGCACAGGCGTCAGGGTCAGCCCGCTGTGTCTGGGCGCGATGATGTTCGGCGCCTGGGGCAATCCCGATCACGAGGAGAGCATCCGGATCATCCACCGCGCGCTCGATGCGGGGATCAACTTCATCGACACCGCCGACGTCTACTCACGGGGGGAGTCCGAGGAGATCGTCGGCAAGGCCCTGAGCGGGGGCCGACGGGACAACGTCGTCCTGGCCACAAAGGTCCACGGGACGATGGGCGACGATCCGAACCAGTTCGGCAACAGCCCGCGCTGGATCATCCGCGAGGTCGAAAACAGCCTCCGCCGGCTCGGGACCGACTGGATCGACCTCTACCAGATCCACCGTCCGGAGGCCGACACCGACATTGACGAGACGCTCGGTGCGCTGAGCGACCTGGTTCACCAGGGCAAGGTCCGCTACATCGGCTCCTCGACCTTTCCCGCCAGCCAGATCGTCGAGGCCCAGTGGGTGGCGCAGCGACGGGGGCACCAGCGCTTCGTGTGCGAGCAGCCGCCCTACTCGATCCTCGTCCGTGAGGTCGAGAAGGATGTCCTTCCGACGTGTGGGCGCTACGGGATGGGCGTCATCCCCTGGGGTCCCTTGGCCAGCGGATGGCTGAGCGGTCGCTACCGCCTCGGCCAGGACCCGCCTGAGTCTCACCGCTCCGACCGGCTCCCGGCCCGGTTCGATCTGTCCCTGCCCGCCAACCAGCGCAAGCTGGAGGCCGCCGATGCGCTGGCGCGACTGGCCGAGGAGAACGGGATGACGCTGATCGAGATGTCGCTCGCCTTCGTGATCCGGCATCCCGCGGTCACGGCGGCGATCATCGGACCGCGCACGATGGAGCACCTGGAATCGCAGCTGACCTCGGCCGACGTGGAGCTCTCCGACGCCGTGCTCGACCGGATCGACGAGATCGTCCCACCCGGTCTCAACATCAACCCGGCCGACGGCGGCTGGCCCAATCCGGGGCTGGAGCCGGAGGCCCGGCGGCGCTAGTTAGGACCGGCGCCGCCGTCGGATCTGTCCGATCGCGGCGTCATTGTCCTGCCTGAGGACCACGGGCCGTGATCGACGCCGACACGTTAGGGGCCACCCCAGCTGACCGCCTCAGCGGTCTTCTCTATGAGTTGCTCGACGCGCATCTCGACACGATCGAGCTGGCGGACTCGCTCGACGTGCACGAGCCATGGGCGGCGCACCTGGACTATCTGCGGGACCTCCAGCGGGTAGGGCGGGAGACGCTGGCCCGGGCCGCGGCCTAGCCTGGGAGCTGTGCCGCGGCGTAACCGGGTCACGCCCCTCGGCGATCTGATTGCCGACCCAGCCAGGGGGTTGGTCTACGGCAACCGGGGCTGTCTTCACGACGAGCAGGGCGAGATTCGCCGGCGGTATGCCACGAGGCGGTGGATCGCCTGCCGCCTGGAGTTTCGGGGCCGGCGTCGGCAACCGCTGATGGCTCCTGGCCGCTTTACCGAGCTCTTCTTCCTCGATGAGGCGACGGCTCTGGCGGCTGGTCACCGGCCGTGTGCGGAGTGCCGGCGCGAGGACTACAACCACCTCACCCGGCTCTGGGGCGAGATTCACCCGTCCCAGACTGGCGCGGACGCAATCGACGCCCAGCTTCACGGCGAGCGAATTGATCCCAGGACCGGAGAGCGCCGCCTGTATGAAGCCCGCTTCGAGGACCTACCCGACGGCGTCTTCGTCCTGCACGAGGGCAGTCCGTACCTGGTGCTGGGGCCGGAGCTGCTGGCCTGGTCGGCGAGGGGCTACCTCGGACGACTCCGGCGACCCGCCGCCGGACGCGCCACGATGATCACCCCGCCGTCGTTGATGGCGGTCCTGGAGACCGAGCGGATGCCCGTCGTCCCCGTCCTTCACCCGACGGCGCAGACCTAGAGCCTCGCGCTACGGCACCGCCGGGACCACGACCAGCGGCTGCTCGCCGTCGAGCGAGGCCGTGTCGAAGGCCGGCTCGTCCACCTTGGCCACGTGAGGCATCCGCTCGAGGAACGGGTCGACCGGATCGAGGAAGCCGATCTTTGGCGTGCGGTAGTGCATCGGCACGACCCACCGCGGGCTCAGCCGCTCGATGATCAGCTCCGCCTGCTCAGGCCCGATCGTCGGGCCGGCACCGACGGGTAGGAACAGGAGGTCGACGGAGCCGATGGCCTCGGCCTGCTCGTCGCGGAGCGCCCGCTGGCCGAAGTCGCCGAAGTGGGCGGTGCGGATCCCGTCGAGCTCGAACACGAAGATCGTGTTGGGACCCCGCTCGGTGCCCGCGGCCGCGTCGTGCTCGGAGGCGACGGCGAGGACCTCGCCGATCGGCGACTCAAGCCGCCCCGCCGTGGAGCGCAGCACCTTGGGGTCCCCCCCGATCGCCTCGACGGCGTTGTGATCACCGTGCTCGTGGGTCACGAGCAGGAGGTCGGCATCCACCCCCTGGATCGCTGGATAGTCCCAATGGATCTCGCGTGAGGCCATCGCCGACATGTCCCCGAAGGGGTCTATGAACACCGTCGCCTCGGGTCCCTCGAGGCGGAAGGCTGCTTGTCCGTACCACTGAATTCGCATGGGCCAAGCCTAGTGGGGTAGGTTTCCCAACCCATGGCCGACCGCGCCGCCATCGTCACTGGAGCCTCTCGAGGCATCGGGCTCGCCCTGGCCGAGGTCCTGGGCGAGGAGGGCTACGGGCTGACGATCACGGCCCGCAAGCCCGAGACGATCGAGCAGACCGCGCGCGGGCTGCGCGAGCGCGGCTACGAGGTCGAGTATCTGGCGGCGAACATGACCGACGAGGAGGCGATTCGAGAGGTCGTGCGCCTCCACCGTGACCGCTTCGGCCGCCTCGATGTCCTGGTCAACAACGCCGGGGTCGGGATCGGTGCAGGTGCCGGCGATCACCAGACCAAGTTCGTCGATATGCAGCTCGGGGTCAACCTGCGGGCGATCGTCCTCTTCTACCGCGAGTGCCTGGACCTGCTCCAGGCGGCCGGGCAGGAGCACAAGAACGCGCTCGTGATCAACCTGGCCTCGATCGCCGGGAAGTCGCCCCAGCCGTGGCTTTCGGTCTACTCGGCCACCAAGGCGGCTGTGCTCGCCTACACGCAGGCGATGAACAAGGAGCTGAACGGCGACGGGATCAAGTCGACGGCGTTTGCCCCCGGGTTCGTCGACACCGACATGACCGACTTCGCCAAGGAGAACGTCCCCGCCGACGAGATGCTCAAGACCACCGACATCGCCGAGGCGCTGCGTTTCCTGCTCCGGCTCTCTCCGGCAGCTGTGATCCCCGAGGTCATCTTCCAGCGCCCCGGGGAGACGATCTAGCTGTAGTTCCTAGGGACGTTCGTCAGTAAAGACATCCGGGCCTCCTTGGAGGCTGAGTGGTGCTCAAGCCCCTCAGTCCAAAGGAGGACACCGGATGAAGCT
>Ga0335074_10000085_pt1 | contig 171944 bp, 151 predicted proteins | sample Lox_Sample_23_FD_206715 | JGI IMG/M metagenome (GOLD analysis project Ga0335074, IMG submission 206715) | Soil microbial communities from Loxahatchee National Wildlife Refuge, Florida, United States - Lox_Sample_2.3 | ecosystem: Environmental > Terrestrial > Soil > Wetlands | place: USA...
AGATGAACCCCGACGGGATCGGGCAAACCCGCGACGTGTTCGCCGGCTACCGCTCCCCGCACAGTGGACCGCGCACGCGCGCCGTCCAGCGGCTGAACGGCTGGCTCAACACGGTCGTGCTCAAAGAGGACATCGACTTGGTCGAGAACGTCCAGCTCGGGCTGCGCACGCGCGGATACCGGTGCGGTCCGCTGTCGCGGCGCGAGAGCGCGGTGGCGTGGTTCGCCGACCGGGTTAGTTCCGACTTGGATCCCGACCGCCCGGAGGTCGCTACCGCGTGAGCGCGGCCAAGCGCAGCGCGCGCGAGCGGATCCTCGCCGCCGCCGTACGCCAGATCGCCCGCGAGGGAATCGACGGCGTGCGGATCGCGCGGATCGCGATGGAGGCGCGGGTGTCTAGCGCGCTCGTCCACTACCACTTCGAAACGCGCGAGGACCTGCTCGCGGAGGCGCTCGAGTACTCCTACGGGCAGGCCGGGGACGCACGCATCTCGAGCGGCGAGCTTCCCGCGGCATCGCACGCCGAGCGCCTCGCGTCGATGATCGAGCAGTGCCTGCCCACGACGCCCGCGCTGGCCGAGGACTGGGTGCTGTGGATCGAGCTGTGGTTGCGCGCCGCCCGCCACCCCGAGATGAGGCCGGTGGCCGAGGAGCTGTACGCGCGGCTACACGCGTGGTTCGCGGACGAGATCGCCGCCGGCGTGAAGGACGGTGAGTTCGCCCGGTGCGATCCCGATGAGGTCGCCGATCGAACGCTCGCGCTGCTCGACGGGTACGGGACGCGGACGCTGATCGGCGACAGCGCGATCCCGCTCGATCGCGCGCGCCGATCGGTGTTGAGTGCGCTGGCCCGTGATTTGGATCCCCGCCCAACCCTGGGAGACTCGCTTCAGGCGGGCGAGCCGGCGCCGAGCGCGGCGCGAGCGGCTTCGCGGCCGGTGCGCACCGCGCCCTCCATGTAGCCGGCCACCCAGTGGTCCGAGCCGGCCACGTAGAAAGGCGGCTCGTGCGTTGCCTGGAGCGGTCCGACCCGGGTCAGGTCACCCGGCGCCCAGCTCGCGATGTACCCCAGCGTGAACGGGTCGGTGCCCCAGGCGCGCTCGAGCATGGCCAGCGGGAACCGGGCGTGCTCACCGTACAGCGCCACCAGTGCCTCGATCACCGCACTGGAGCGAACCGCGTCCGGCGTGGCGAGAAATGCCGATAGGCGCTCGGGCGGGACGAGCATCGACAGCACGCCGCCGCCCTGCGGCCACGTCGAGCCAAACAGCCACTCGCACTCGGCCAGCCCGTTCTGGCCCGCCTGGAGCCAGAACGACTCGTCATAGGCGGCGACGACCTTGGCCGCGAGCGCCTGGCGGTGCGAGCGGAGCGAGCGCAGGCGTGCCTCGCTGATGCCGGCGATCTCGACCGCGCGCAGCGGCCCGGCGGGGATCGTGCACACGACCGCCTCGGCGTCGATCGCCTCGCCGTCGCAGAGCGTCACGCGCCCCCGGCCGGCGCTGATCTCGATCTTGCGCACGGCGGCTCCGAAGCGGACGGTCGCGGGGGCCAGCTCGGCGGCGAGCGCCGCCGGGACCGCAGCCGAACCGTCCGCGACGCGGAGGCTCTCCCACCGCTCGAGGTCGTAGAACCCGTCCCCGCCGAGCGTCGACTGCTTGCGCAACTCGGCGAGCAGCGAAGTCCGCTCCGGGCTGTCGCACGCGAGCGACAGCGACGCCAGCTCGTGCCGGCGACGGACCGCTGGGAGCGCGTCTTCACGGCGCAGCCATTCCGCGAGGCTCATGTGATCGAGCGCCGCGGCGTCCGTGTGGCTCCACGGATCGTCCGGGTCGACCGTCGCGGCCAGCTCGGCGAACGCCCGCCCGACACGCTCCTCGTCGCGGCGCTCGGCCTCGGTCATCCACGGCGCCTCGTCGCCGACGAACACGCCGTCGACGAGCCCCCAGCTGATCTCGCCCGGGTCGGCGACGTAACTCGGCTCGACCGCCAGGCCGAGCTCCTCGACGAGCTCACCGTAGGCCGTGTGGCCCGGGCCGAACACCTCGCCGCCGGCCTGGACGACGCGTCCGTCGGGCAGCGTCACCGCCTCGACCCGGCCGCCGATACGGTCGCGCGCCTCGAGCACGATCACGTCGGCTCCCGAACTTTCGAGGTCGCGCGCGGCGCTCAATCCCGCCAGTCCTGCCCCCAAAACCGCAACGTCGACCATTCCGGCAACTCCTCCCCTTGACAGCGACAACCCGACCGCTGTAGTTTTCTGAATCGCCGTTCAGTATATAGATTTGTCGGCGGCGCCTGACGGCGGCGCCTGAGCGAGTTCGTACAAGGGTTGAGAAGAGGGTGAGTCCGCGACCGAAGGTCGAGCATCTGCGCAAACCGCAGATCATTTCGGCGGCTGCCGACGTGCTGTATGAGCGCGGCCTGTTCGATACCCGGATCGGCGACATCGCCGAACGCGCCGGGACGAGCGCCCCGACGATCCTCTACTACTTCGAGTCTAAGGACCGACTCCTGGAGGAGGCGGTCGACCAGACCGACCGCGACTTCTACGCGCGCTTGACCGAAGGCCAAGCGCGCCAGGAGGGAGCCGCCGACAAGCTCGTGCACCTGATCGAGGAGACGAGCCTCGGTCCCGCCGGGCTGAGCGACTGGACGCTGTGGATGGAGATGTGGGTCCGCGCTCGGCGCGATCCCGCCGTGCGCGACGCGTACTTCCGGCTCGACCGCCGCCAGCGCAAGCTGATCGCCGACATCGTGCGCGAGGGCCAGCGGGAGGGGCGGTTCGATCCCGACGTCGATGCCGACGACTTCGCGATCGCGCTGAGCGGCCTGATGGACGGACTCGGGGTCCAGGTCACCCTGGGCCAGCCCGACGTGACTCCGGAGCGGATGGTGGCGCGCTGCCTGGCGCTCGCCGAGAGCGAGCTGGACTGCGAACTTCGCGAGCCGGGGGGTGTGCGTGCATCCACGTGAGGGATGGATAGAACCGTGGGTCCGGCGCAGGGCGACTTGGGACGAGAGCGCGATCTCTCGCCGCCAGTTTCTCGCCGCGGGCGGTGCACTCGCGCTCGGCGGGTTGCTCGCCGGGTGCAGCAGCACGAACCCCGCCGGCGCGGCGAGCGCTGACCCGCCGCTGCCGCGTCAGAACAGCACGTTCAAGTGGCCGGTGTACGCCGACAACAAGCCGATCGCCTCGGGCCTCGAGCCTGAGCGGGGCGCGACGTTGCAGCTCTACAACTGGGTCGCGTACATCAACGAGGCCGTGGTCAAGAGCTTCTGCAAGAAGTACGACTGCAAGTACGCGATCACGACCTTCAACACGATCGAAGAGGCGACCGCCAAGCTCTCCAGCGGCGAGCTCAAGTTCGATGTGTTCTTCCCCACCGTCCCCGTGCTGGGCCAGTTGATCGCGCAGAAGCTGATCCGGCCGCTCAATCACAGCTACATCCCCAACATCGCCAACGTCTGGCCCGACTACCGGGATCCGTTCTACGACCGCGGCTGGCAGTACACGACGCCGTACTCGATCTACACGACGGGGATCGCCTGGCGCAAGGACAAGGTGAACCTGGCGCCCTCGTGGGACATGCCCTGGCAGGGGGCGGCGTACAAGGGCAAGGTGGCGGTCCTGGACGACTACCGGGAGACGATTTGCCTCGCGCTCCTGAAAGCCGGCAATCTCGATCTCAACACGACCAACACGGCCCAGATCCAAGCTGCCGGCAAGGCCCTCCAGGAACTGTCTGCGCTGACGAACGTCCGCATCGACAACAACGATTACACGGATGTCCCGGATGGAAAGACCTGGATTCACCATGCGTGGTCGGGTGACATGGCCACGGCCGCCGATTACCTCTCCAAGGGCACTTCGATCGACACGATCGGCTATTGGTTCCCGGCGAACCGCAAGGGGCCGGTCAACAATGACCTGATGGTGAATCTGTCTGGCGGCTCAAATCCCGTGCTCGCTCATCTCTTCATCGACTACATGCTCAATGTGAACAATGCACTCGAGAACTACAGCTACGTCGGTTACATGCAGCCCTTGACCGAGGTGACCCCGGCCAAACTCACCAAGGAGCAGCTGCTGCCTCCACAGCTGGCGTCGACGGTGGTGCTGCCGGATTACTTCCGCCACGGCATCTTCGAGCTCGAGCTCCCTCCGACCGTCGACGCGGTCTGGGAGTCCACCTGGAACTCGTTCTCCAAGGGACTGTAGGCACGGCGATGAGCGCGATCGAAACTACCCGTCACCGGCGCAACCGGGGTCTGTGGATAGGGCTCGCCCTGCCGGGGGCGATCTGGCTGCTCGTCCTGTTCGTCGCTCCGTTCTACGTGATGCTGTCGGTGGCGGGCGGCGGCGTCAACGAGTTTTTCCAGACCGTGGTGCCGGTGTGGAACCCGCTCCACTGGTCGAGCTGGAACTTGAGCGCCGTCTGGCACGACATCTTCGGGCCCGGCGCGTTCATCGGCGCGCCCGCGCTCCGGACGCTCGTCTACACGGCGATCGCCACCGCGATCTCGCTGGGCATCGCCTACCCCGTGGCGTATTTCGTCTCCCGCTACGCCGGCCCGCGCAAGACGCTGTTCCTGGTCCTTTTGATCGCGCCGTTCTGGGTCAGCTACATGATGCGCATGCTGGCCTGGATCGATCTCCTCCAGCAGGGCGGTTTCGTCAACAGCACGCTGTCCTTCTTCGGCCTCCCCGGCAACACGGATTGGCTAGGCGGCAAATCGGTGACGGTGATCCTGGGGCTCGTGTACGGATACATCCCGTATGTGATCCTCGTGCTTTACGCCTTCCTCGACCGCATTGACCAGAGCATGCTCGAGGCGGCCCGGGATCTCGGGCTCAGCAAGTGGCGGACCTTCTGGCACGTGACGATCCCTCTGAGCAAGCCGGCGCTGATCGCCGGGACGTTCATCACGGCGTTACCGATGCTCGGGGACTATTACACCAACCAGCTGCTGTCGGGAGCCCCCGGGACGACGATGATCGGAAATGCGATCGAGGGTCAGCTCGACTCGCCCGGCGAGGTCGGGCAGGGTGCCGTGCTGTCGCTCATGTTGCTCGTCGTGTTGCTGATCCCGATGATCTACTACGTGGTCAGCACGGCCCGTGCCTCGATGGAGAACGCCTGATGGCCAGCGTCGCCGGCGAGTCGGTCACCACATCTCCTCCTGAGCCCGCGCAGGTCACGATGCGCGGCCGTGTGCGGGGCAACCCGTGGCGGCGGCCGTGGGGGATGGAGGGGTTCACCTGGCTGTACATCATCTGGTCGATCGTGCCGATCGCGATCGCCGTGCTGTTCTCGTTCAACAAGGGCGCATCCCAGGCCACGTGGCAAGGCTTCTCGACCAAGTGGTACGTGGGTAAGGGAGTCACCTCCGTGCTCCACAACCCGAGCCTTCACCACGCGGTGATCCAGACGATCGTGCTCGCGGGGTTGACCACGTTGATCTGCGTCCCGATCGGAGTCGGGTTCGCGATCGGGATCGATCGCTGGCGGAGCAGGACCTCGAACGGGCTGAACTTCCTGATGATCTTCTCGTTCGTGATACCGGAACTGCTGCTCGCGGTCGCGCTGTTCCTGCTCGTCACGCAGGGGCTGACATTCATCCGGCTGGGAACCCCGGCCGAGGTGGCTGGGCTCGTGGTTTGGAACCTGAGCTGGCCCGCGATCATCGTGCGGGCCCGCTTGGTGTCGATCGGGCACCACTACGAAGAGGCGGCGGCCGATCTTGGCGCATCACGGCTCGGGGCGATCCGCCGCGTGCTGATCCCGATGCTGCTGCCGGCGATCTTCGCGAGCGCGGTGCTCGTGTTCGCCAGCACGGTGGACGATTTCGTGATCGTGGAGCAGGTGTCCTCGACCTCGAACACGCAGCCGATGTCGGTGCTGATCTACTCCAACGTCCACGGGGGGCTGAGCGGGCCGGCGCTCAATGCCCTGGCCACGATCATGCTGGTCGTCTCGCTCATCGCCGCCCTGATCGGATTTGTCGGTTACAGGTGGCTGAGCCGGGGCGAACGGACCAAGGGCGACGTCGAGGCGCTGACCGCCGTCGCGGGAATCTGAGAGGACTGTGAGAGATGCCTGAAATGAGTGGAGGACATGTCAAGCTCGAGTCACTGACCAAGCGGTTCGACGATGTCGCCGCGGTCGACGACATCTCGGTCGAGATCAAGAGCGGCGAGTTCTTCTCTCTGCTCGGCGCCAGCGGGTGTGGCAAGACGACGACGCTGCGCATGGTCGCGGGCTTCGAGCCGCCGACGAGCGGGAAGATCCTGCTCGACGGCACGGACGTCGGAAACTGGGCACCTCACCGGCGCAACGTCAACACGGTGTTCCAGAGCTACGCGCTGTTTCCCTTCCTCACCGTCGCCGAGAACGTCGCCTTCGGCCTGAAGTACAAGTCGGTGCCCAAGTCCCAGCGTGACAGCCGAGTGGCGGAGGCGCTCGAGATGGTTCAGCTGTCCGGGTATGAGACGCGACGCCCGAATCAGCTCTCGGGTGGCCAGCAACAGCGCGTGGCACTGGCCCGCGCGCTCGTCCTGCGGCCCTCGGTCCTACTGCTCGACGAGCCGCTCGGCGCGCTGGACGCCAAGCTCCGCCGCACGCTCCAGGTCGAACTCGGCGCCCTGCAGAAGCAGGTGGGAATCACCTTCCTGTACGTCACCCACGACCAGGAGGAGGCGCTCACGATGTCCGATCGCCTCGCCGTTATGAACCGCGGGCGGATCGTCCAGCTCGGCACCCCGGAAGAGGTCTACAACGAACCCGCCGATGCCTTCGTGGCCGACTTCCTGGGCGTGTCGAACCTGATGGACGCTCAGGTCGAGCCCGGCGGGAACGTCAAGGAGTGCTGCCACCTGCGCCTGGGCGATTTCACGCTCGAGGCGCGGGCGGGTCAGCTCGACGCCACCGGCGCGGTCAAGGTGGCGATCCGACCCGAGCGCATCCACCTGCACCCCTACCAGAGCGCGGGCGTCAACCGGCTGCCGGGGATGGTCGAGCGCCTGGTGTTCCTCGGCTCGACGACACACATCTACGTTCGCCTCGCCACCGGCGCGGCGCTCCAGGCGCTGATGCGCAACGAGGGAGCGGGGTCGCCGTACAGCCAGGGGACGCCGGTCAGCGTCGACCTTCCCGCGGATGCGATCCGCGTGCTGCCCGACCCGGGCGTCAGCGTGGCGGAGATTCGCGACGAGACGCTGGGCGATCAGCTGCTTGACGTGACCAGTTCCGTACCGGCCTCGAGCTGACCGCGAGCGTCGCGAGCATCAGCGCCGCCAGCGCCGTCAGCGGCACGGCGTCGCTCGTGGCCCGGGAAATGGTCGCGGCCGCAGGCGCGCCGATCGTCTCTCCGAACGCCCACGCCAGGTTGAACAGCATCGAGCCGAACGCGAGCGAGGCGCCGACGCGCTCGATCGACTCCGCCATCATCGCGATGGCCATTGTCGCAACCCCGGTCAGTGGTCCGCCCAGCGCCAGCACGGTCAGCGCCCCGAGCAGCCACGGCGATCGCGGCAGAGGCAGCAGCGCGAGCAGGACCGCCGTCCCGCCGAGGCCGACCGTCAGCGGCAGCACGATTCCGCGCCGGTCCACCGTGCGCCCGACCCTCGGATTCAGCAGCAGCGCCAGCAGCGAGGCGAGCAGGAACGTGATCCCGATCGCCACGCCCGAAGCGCCGAAACGCGAAAGGCGCAGTGGCAGCAGCGTGCCGGTCGCGCCGACGACGCAAGCTTCGAGCAGGATGACCCAGCAGCCGAGAAACATCCTGGGGTCGCGGGCCAGCAGGCGCAGCGGGGCGCCCACCCCGAGCGCCGCCGGTGGAGGCTCCGGGTGCTGGAGCGTCCAAGCCGTCAGCGCGAGCGAGACGCCGCCGACGCACGTGAATACGGCTGCCGTTCCGACCGCGACGGCCACGGTGCCGAGCAGCGGGCCGATCAGGGTGCCGAAGATCGCCGAGGCGAGCACCGAGCCGAGCATCTCGCCTCGACGTTCTGCGGGCGAGATCGCGATCACCCAGGCCAGGCCGCCGCCCCAGATGCAGCCGCACGCCATGCCCTGGACGAAGCGCAGCCCGTCGAGCACCGTCAGGTCAGAGCCAAACCCGAACGGGATGATCGCGGCCGTGAAGAGCAGCAAGCCGACCACGGTGGTCCGGCGCACCCCCGCGCGGCTTGCGATCCACCCACCGAGCAGCGAACCCGGGATCATCCCGGCCGGGTAGGCGGCCGCGAGCACGCCGATCGCGGGCTTGGAAACCCCGAAGACGTGCTCGTAATGCGGCAGCAACGGGGTAACGACCGAGTACAGGACCGACTCGAAGCCGAGCAGGAAGCGGATCAGGAAGACCGTGCGCGCGTCGGGGTCGCGCACGGTTGGCTCGGGGCGCGGCAGGCGGGATCGGAGCGCGGTCACGGTTTCACCAGCGCTTTCGCCAGTCGGGTCAACTGATCGGCCAGGTCCGAGGCGTCGTTCAATGCCAGCTGTCCGACGTGCAGCCCGTCGGCGGCCGCGAGCAGGAGCTCGGCATCGGACCGCGGGTTGAGCGAGCCCGCCAGGGCAAGCAGGGGCGGAAGGGCCTCCATGTAGGCGTCTGTCCAGCGCGTGGCCACATCGCGCAGCGCGGGCCGGCGCGCGGCCTCGAGCCACAGCGCGTAGGTCGCGAGCAGCCAGCCGCGGGTCGTCTGGTCCGGTTCCGCGGTCGGATCGAGGATCGCGCCGACCACGAGCTCGAGCGGGTCGGCGGTGCGCTCCGGCGCCTCGCGGAGGAACGCGTGCAGGCGCTCGATGTCGTGCTCGGCCGCGCGCTCCAGCGCCGCCGTCAGCAGGTGCTCCTTAGAGTCGAACCAGTACGTGGTCGAGGCCAGCGGCAGCCGGGCCACCTCGGCGACGCGACGGTGGGTGACGGCGTCCACTCCCTCCTCGGCGACGACCTGGAGCACCGCGTCGAGCAGCGCGTCGCGGCGGGCCGCGCCCCGAGGTCGAGCGTTGCTTTGCGTGCCGACGGCCATAGTGGTACAAATGTACCAATTGGCGCGCGCGTGCGAGAGATCGCGCGGGGCAGTAAGTTCTCGCCGCTGATGCTGTCCGAGGCCTTCATCACCTGCGCGATCACGGGGGCGGGTGACACCACGTCGCGGAGCCCGCACGTTCCGGTGACCCCGGAGGAGATCGCGACCGCGGCGATCGACGCGGCCCGCGCCGGCGCAGCCGTCGTTCACATTCACGTCCGCGATCCGGACACCGGACGCGGATCACGCGACCCCGCGCTGTACCGAGCCGTGGTCGAGCGGATCAGGGCGGCGCCCGACGTCGACCCCGTGATCAACCTTACGGCCGGGATGGGCGGCGATCTCGTACTGGGTTCGGCCGATGCGCCGCTCCCGCCTCAGACGGACGGGACGGACATGGTCGGGGCCGTCGAGCGGCTCGCCCACGTCGAGCAGCTCGCGCCCGAGATCTGCACGCTCGACTGCGGGACGATGAACTTCGCGGCCGGCGGCGACTACATCATGGTCAACACCCCGGCCGTGCTCAAGGCGATGGCGGCCCGGGTCAAGGAGCTCGGAGTCAGGCCCGAGCTCGAGGTGTTCGACACCGGTCAGCTGGTGCTCGTGCACGAGCTGATCGCCGAGGGCCTGATCGATGCGCCCCCGCTGATCCAGTTGTGCATGGGCATCCCGTACGGAGCCCCTGACGATCTCCAGACGCTGCTCGCGCTCGTCGCCCGGCTTCCCGCCGGTGCCCACTTCTCCGCGTTCGCGATCGGTCGCATGCAGCTGCCGTTCGTCGCGCTGGCGCCGCTGATCGGCGCGAACGTGCGCGTCGGCCTCGAGGACAACCTGTACCTCGCCCGCGGGCGGCTGGCCAGCAATGCCGAGCTAGTCGAGCGGGCCGTGGCGATCCTCGAATCGATCAACGTCGGCGTGCTCGGACCCGACGCGGTCCGCGAGCGGCTCGCCCTGCGCCGGCATGGCTGACGGGGCCGTCGGCCTCCTCGGCGGAGGGGTGATCGGTGGCGGCTGGGCGGCGCGCTACCTGCTGAACGGGATCGACGTCCGGATCTACGATCCGGCGCCGGATGCCGCCCGGCGCCTGGACGACGTGCTCGCCGGGGCGCGGCGCGCATTTGGGCGGCTCACGCTCGCGCCGCTGCCGCCGGAGGGGACGCTGTCCTTCGTCGACACGGTCCCGGCAGCCGTCGCGGGCGCGCTCATCGTCCACGAGTCGGCGCCCGAGCGCGTCGAGCTCAAACAGGAGCTGCTGGCGCGGGCGAGCGCCGCGAGCGGACCGGAGACGCTGCTGTTCTCCTCGACGTCGGGGCTGCTTCCCTCGCAGCTCCAGGCCGGGATCGATCATCCGGAGCGGTTCGCGGTCGCGCACCCATTCAACCCGGTGTACCTGCTGCCGCTGGTCGAGCTGTCCGGGGGTGAGCTCACCGGGGGCCAGACGCTCGAACGGGCCAGCGAATGGTTCGCGGGCATCGGCATGCATCCGCTCCGGGTCCGCGTCGAGATCGACGGCTTCCTGGCCGACCGCCTGCTCGAGGCGCTGTGGCGCGAGGCCCTGTGGCTCGTGCACGACGGGGTGGCCACCGTGGCGGAAGTGGACGACGCGCTGCGCTACGGGGCCGGCGTGCGGATGGCCCTGATGGGCCCGTATCTCACGTATCGCATTGCCGGCGGCGAGCAGGGCATGCGTCACTTCATGGCACAGTTCGGTCCGGCGCTGAAGTGGCCATGGACGAAGCTGACCGATGTGCCCGAGCTGACCGACGAGTTCATCGACCGGCTCGCGGCCGAGTCCGACGAGCAGGTGCAGGGGCGCTCGACCGTCGAGCTCGAGCGCATGCGCGACGACTGCCTGGTCGCGCTCCTGCAGGCGTTGCGGACCCAGGACCAGGGCGCGGGCGCGACGCTGGCCCGCTGGGAGCGAGGGCTGATGGGCCTGGCCGGCGCGCAGTCGCTCGCCGCGACCGAGCGGATCGTCCCGGCGGAATGGATCGACTACAACGGCCACGTCACCGAGAGCCGGTACCTCCAGCTCGCCGCCGATGCCACCGATGCGCTGCTGGCCCGACTCGGGCTCGGTCCCGAGTACATCGAATCGACCGGCTCCTACTACACGGTTGAGACGCACATCTGCCACATCGGGGCGCTGCACGCCGGCGACCACGTGACGGTGGCGACGCAGGTGCTGGGCGGCGACGAGAAGCGTCTGCACGTCTTCCACGAGGTCAAGGCGCGAGGCGCGGACGGCCCCGCCGCCACCGCCGAGCACCTCTTGCTCCACGTCGACGCGGCGAGCGGGCGGGTTGGACCGGCGCAGGGTGAGGTGCGCGAACGCGCGCTGGAGCTGATCGCGGAGCACGCCGACCTCGCACGGCCGGCCCGCGCCGGGCGGCGGATCGAGCCCGTGTCCGGGTCAGTGGATCGAGCCCGCGACGCTGGCTAGCGGCTGGAGTCGCACCGGGCTGGGGGACGCGCCCCCAGCCCGGTGCTCCGCGATGGCGACTGGAGCAGCTGCTCCCGTCTAGCTCGTGGTGATGCCTACGGTGCTGCCGCTGCCCGATGCCTGGGTGGGAGAGCTCGGCAGTTGGGTGACCGTCCCGCCGTCAACCGAGAAGGCCGCGACGCTGTTGATCTTTGACATGTTCAGATACAGCGTGCGTCCGTCGGGACTGAGCGCGACGTCGGTGCCGGTGACGCCCGGGGTGGAGCTGACCGGCGTGTTGCTCAGCAGGGTCAGGGTTCCGTCCCACGCGATGGCGTAGGCCGAGATCTCAGCCGACCCCGTGTCGAGCGCGTACAGGTAACGGCCGTCGGGGCTGATCACCTGCCAGCACGGTGCGGTCTGGAAATCGGCGAATGGCGAGCCGCCGATAGGTGACAGCATGCCGTTGGGCAGGTCGTCAAACGCCGAGACGGTGCCGAGCCCCGTGCCGTTGTGCGCGTTGTCCACGAACAGCTGATCGGGATTGGTCGGTCGGAACTGGCTGCCGAAGGGCCCGAGGCCTTGCGCCGGGTACGGTGAGCCTGGGGCGGCGTGCGGGCGCCCGCTGCGGTCGAGGGTGAAGCTGTCTATCAGCGATGTGGTGACCCGCATACCGGCCAGCCTGGTGTTGTTCGCGTTCAGGACGATCTCTCCAGGACCTGATCCCGCGGGCAGGGTAACCGTCGAGCCCGGAATCGGACGCAGCTGCCCGTCCCAGCCGAGCGTGAAGCCGGAGTAGTTGGTCCCGCCCGTACCGGTGTTGGAGACATACACCAAGCCGTTATTGACTGCGATACTGTCGGGCTCGACCCCTCCCGAGGCAAAGGGGCTGCCGGGGACCGGCGTGAGCGATCCGTTGTAACCGATGCGCAGCACTGAGATCTGATTGCTGCCGGCGTCGACCGCGAGCAGGTAGTGGCCGTGATCGGCGGTTTGGATGGCGCCTTGCGAGGCGAGGCCGGCGCCGAGCCCTGCCCCACCGGCCGCGAACGGCGACCCTGGGAGCACGGTGAGAGCGCCGTTTGCGCTGCGACTGAAGCCGGAGATCGTGTTCGCCCCAGCGGTGTTGTTGTCGAGGTAGACATAGCCAGCCCCGTGGCCGGACCATCCCGGGGGCGTCCAGCCGTGGGCCGAGGCGATTGCCGGGACGGACAGGACTCCTACTAGCAGGCCGAACGCGAGTGACATGCGTGAGCGCCAGCGCATCCACTTCTCCTTCTGTTATGGGTTGATGATCGGCTCGGTCGTGCTGGCGCGCGCCCCCTGCGTTGCGACGTGTCGCCGAGACCGTCCGGGTGTACGGAGAGTTATGTGCCGCCCGAGCAGGTGAGTCTTACTGCGGGCGTTGCGCTTCGAGCCGGTAAGAAGGGGCGGCATCGTTCGCGCTCACTCGACGAAGGTGAAAACACGGAGCCGTTGCTCAGATTCAATCCGATGACCGATCCGCGGAAACTGGATGAGATTCTGCGGGCCACGGACGGAGATGCCGGCTGTGCCGCCGGCGCCGAGATCCTCGACGCCTACGTCGAGTTGGAGCTCGCCGGGGAGGAACCAGCGAGCGTTTACCCCGGTATGGCGATTCACCTCGAGAGCTGCCCAGGCTGCCGGGTCGAGCACGACGGGCTGCTCGAAGCGGCGTGTCGATTCGCCGACGTCGGGCTCGAGTAACCGGGCCCTCACCGCCACGTGAGGGGACGCACTGACGTGCCTGCGCGGGCGCGTACCAGGTAGGGGGTATGCGCAAATGGGCCCTGGGGGTGAAGACGAAACGGTTCGGTCAAGCGACTATTGCACCCATGCGTGCGATCTTTACCGCCCGGTGACCGCGAGACCGACCTCGAGTGCGCCCCGGTCCGCTCCCGGGACATCGACCCTGCTGGACATCGACTCGCGACGGTGGTTGGAACAGCTTCGAGCGGGGCACCCGCGGCACCACCAGACGGTCGCTCGCCTTCATGACGTGCTGCGTCGGATCGCGTTGTTCGAGCTCTCGCGCCGGCGTCACCAGCTGCGGTCGGTCACTGGCCCCGAGTTTGAGGACCTGGCACACCAGGCCGCAGATGACGCACTCGTCAACGTCCTGGACAGGCTCGACGACTTCCGGGGCCTCAGTCGCTTCACCACCTGGGCGTACAAGTTCGCTGTGTTCGAAGTGTCCGCCAAGGTCGCGCGGCACGCGTGGCGCCGACAGCCGCCTGACGTCGAGGCGATCACCTGGGAGCACCTGCCGGATCCCGTGGCGGTCTCGCCCGAGGACTGGGTCGAGCAGCGCGGGCAGCTGGACGCGCTATGGCGGGCGATCGCCGAGCTGACCCAGCGCCAGCGCGAGGTGTTCGTGGCGGTGGCGCTCAACGAGGTCTCAATCGACCTCGTGGCGCTCAGACTTGGGAGTAACCGCAACGCGGTATACAAGAACCTGTTCGACGCCAGGCGTCGCCTGCGGGAAAAAATGGCGGCGGCCGGGCACCCGGTGAGCAACGGCAGCCCCTGCGACGGCGCACCGCAGAGCGATCGCCGGCGCGGTCGCTCTGGAGCAGCGTGATCGCGTTGACGCTGCGGTGCGTGATCGTGGACGACAACCCCGCCGTACTCCGCGCGGCAAGCGAGCTGCTCGAGCATCAGGGCATGTCCGTGGTGGGTGTCGCCGCGGTCGGGGACCACGCGGTGGCTCTGATGGAAGAGCTCGAGCCGGACGTAATGCTCGTCGACATCGTCCTCGGTCGCGAGAGTGGCTTTGAACTTGTGCGCCGCCTCGTACAACGGTGCGAAAGTGCGGCGTCCCGCACGATCCTGATTTCGACCTACGAAGAGGCGGACTTCGCGCAGCCGATCGCGGCCAGTCCCGCCGTCGGTTTCCTGCCTAAATCAGAGCTGTCGGCGACGGCGATTCAGCGGCTTCTGGCCGGTGCTCGCGACGAGGGACCGCAGCGGTGAGCGCCGAGGACCCCGGCCTCACGACGAGGAAGAGGATTGGGCCTGGAGGAAAGTGATAACGGCGAGCACTCGGCGGTGATCGTCCTGCGTCTCCGACAGCGGAAGCTTGCTCAGGATGCTGCGGACGTGCTTGTGAACAGTGCCTTCGCTCACCCACAGCTCGCGGGCGATCCCCGCGTTCGATCGACCTTGGGCCATCAGCTCGAGAACCTGCCGCTCGCGTGGAGTGAGGTCGCTCAGGGGATCGTGGATTCGGCGCGCGGCGACTAGTTCTCTCACCAGTGCGGGATCGATGACAGACCCACCCCCGGCGATCCGCTCGAGCGTCTCGAGAAAGTCGGCCACCTCGGTCACCCGGCTCTTCAGCAAATAGCCGACCTTTCGTCCTTCCGAGAGCAGGTCGACCGCGCGGTGCGCCTCGACGTGGGCGGACAGCACGAGGATGCCGATCCCGGGGAACTCCGCCCGGATCGCCTGCGCGGCGTCGAGGCCCTCCGTGCTGTGAGATGGTGGCATACGGATGTCGAGCAGGACCAGCTCGGGGATGTGCTGGCGCACCAGCCGCATGAGCTCGGGCACGTCGCCCGCGAGGCCCACGACGTCGAAGCGAGAGCGGTCGAGCAAGCTGGCCATGCCCTCACGCAAGAGGACATCATCGTCTGCAATCACGACGCGAACGACTTCCATGACGCAGCGGTCATTCTGCCAGTGCGTTCGATCTTCCCGGAGCGGCTGGCACGCTAGCCTGCGAGCGACAGGAACGCGATGGCGGCAACCACTGACGAGGTCCGAGGTGCCGTGCGGCGACTCGCCGCGGCGCTGCTCGATGACGTGGAACGGATCGCCGAGCGCAGCGTGGCGCGCATGCGGGAACTGCTGCCCTCGTATGGCAAGGTGCCCGCGGATCGGCTGCTCCCGGTGACGCTCACCAACACGCGCAACCTCCTCGAGGCGGTGTGTGATCCCGACGCGGATCCCAGCCCGGGCAACCAGCATTTCCGATTCTCCGGAGAAACGCGGCTCCGTCAGGGGATATCCGCGGACGAGATGCTTCAGGCGTGGCGCATCGGCCTGGAAGTGGTGCGCGAGGAGGCGCACCCGGTGGCCAAGAGGCTCGGGGTGACCGATGCCGCCCTGCTCGAGTTTGTCGAGGCCTGCTTGCGGTGGGGCGACATCGGGATGCGCCGGTCGGCAGCCGCGCACCGTGAGGGCGAGATCCGCAGGCTCGAGTGGCTTGCCGCGGAGCAGGCGGCGCTACTAAGGGTGGCCGAGCTGGTCGCCCGGCACGCATCGCCCCAAGCGATATTCGCCCTGGTCACCGAGGAGCTCGGCCGGCTGCTTGAGGCCACGATCGTGCGCACCGTCCGATTTGAGGTCGACGGCACGGGGACCGTGCTGGCCGCACACGGGGTCAGCGACGGGCGGCTGACCCGGGGTAGCAACTTTCCGATGCCGGACGAAAGTCCGATCGCCCAGGTGCTTCGCACCGGCCGCCCGGCACGCCTGGACGACTTCGCTGGCGTCGAGGGAGCGATCGGGGACATCATGCGCGCGCAGGGGGCGGGCGCTGGGGTCGCTGGTCCGATCGTCGTCGATGGGCGTCTCTGGGGCGCAATGGCGATCGGAGCGGTGAGCTCCGACGCACTGCCGCCCGGAACTGAAGACCGGGTCGCGCAGTTTGCCGAGCTCGTATCCACGGCGATCTCGAACATCGAGTCGCGTGAGCGGGTGGAGCGCCTGGCCGCCGAGCAATCCGCACTGCGCCGTGTGGCCGAAGTGGTCGCTCGGCAGGCACCGCCGAACCAGGTGTTCGCGGTGGTCACGGAAGAACTGAGCCGGCTTCTGGGGGTCAGCATGGTTCGGACCCTCCGGTTCGAACCCGACGGCAGCGTCACCGTACTTGCTGCCCACGGCATCGCCGAGGACCGTTTGCCTCCCGGGACGAACGTGCCGATCCCGGAGGGAAGCTTGATCCAGGAGGTGCTCCGCACGGGCCGCCCGGCACGCCTCACCGACTATGGTCGGGTCGAAGGTTCAATCGGCGCCCTCCTCCGTGACCAGGGCGCACGCTGCGGGGTGGGCGGTCCGATCGTCGTCGACGGGCGCCTTTGGGGCGCGATGGTCGTCGCTTCCCAGACGGCCGAGACGCTGCCCCCCGGGAGCGAGGATCGTGTCACGAAGTTCGCGGAGCTCGTCTCCACGGCAATCTCGAATCTCGAGTCGCGGGCCAAGGTGGAGCAACTGGCCGCGGAGCAGGCGGCATTGCGTCGGGTGGCCGAGCTCGTTGCGGCGCAGCCGCCGCCCGAGCGGGTGTTCGCGCTCGTCACCGGGGAGCTGAGCGGCCTATTCGGGCTCGGCTTGATGGTACGCACGGTCAAGTTTGAGTCAGACGGGACCGCGACAATCCTGGCTGCGCGGGGCGCGCCTGAGGAGTTGATACCCCCGGGCACCAACACGCCTCGCCCCCCGGGAGGCATCCTCGACCAGGTGCTTCGCACCGGCCGCCCAGGCCGCGTAGACGACTATGGGCAGGTAACCGGCCCGCTCGCCGTCGCTTTGCGCGAGGCAGGGATCCGGTCTGCTGCCGCCGGTCCCATCGTCGTCGATGGTCGAACCTGGGGCGCCATGGCGGTGGCCTCCCACGACCGCTTACCGCGCGAGACCGAACACCGTGTGGCTCAGTTTGCCGAGCTTGTGTCCACGGCGATCTCGAACCTCGAATCGCGGGCGCGCGTGGAGCAATTGGCGGCCGAGCAGGCCGCGCTGCGCCGCGTGGCCGAGGTTGTGGCTCGCCAAGCACCGGCGGAGCAGGTGTTCGGGCTGGTTACTGAGGAGCTCAATCGTTTGCTGGACGTGGCCACCGTCGGTACGGGCCGGTTCGAGCCCGACGGGACCGTGACGATCATGGCGGTGCGGGGCAATGCCCAGGACGCGTTTCCTCCCGGCACGAGCGTCGCCCTGGAAGGAGGAAGCGCGATCGAGCAGGTGCTTCGTACCGGTCGCCCCGCCCACATCGAGAACTACGACCGCGTCGGCGGTCGGCTTGGCAGCACGATGCGCAAGTTGGGTGCGGGGTGGGCCGCGGCGGGTCCCATCGTGGTCGACGGCCGGCTGTGGGGCGCCATGACCGTCAACTCCGGCTCGGCTGGGGCATATCCCGATGGGACGGAACAGCGAGTCGCGCAGTTCGCTGAGCTCGTGTCCACGGCGATCTCCAACATCGAGTCGCGAGGGAGCATCGAGCGGCTCGCCGCCGAACAGTCCGCGCTGCGGCGCGTCGCGACGTTGGTCGCACGCGAGCACTCTCCTGACGATCTCTTCGCGACTCTCGCCGAGGAGCTCGGAGTGCTCTTGCAAGTCGACGCCACGGCGATCCTCCGCTACGAGGACGATGCCGGGGCAACCGTGATCGCCGGCTGGACCGACGGCACGATCACGCTCCCGATCGGAGAGCGGTTCCCCCTCGAAGGGGAGAACTTGTCGGGCGAGGTGCGACGCACCAGAGTGCCCCAGCGTAAGGAGGACTACGGCGGCGCGCCCGGGGCGATCGCCGCGACCGTTCGCCGGCTGGGCGTCAGGTCCGCCGTCGCGAGTCCGATCGTCGTCGGGGGTGACAGCTGGGGGGTGATCCTCGTACTCTCGCGCCGGCCGGAGCCGCTCCCGCCGGACACCGAGGAGCGAATCGCGGAGTTCACCCGTCAGGCCGGCCTTGCCGTAGCCAACGCCAAGAGCCGAGCTGATCTGGCAGAGTCGCGGGCGCGGATCGTCCGGGCCGGGGATGAGGCACGTCGGCGCTTCGAACGCGACCTGCACGATGGTGCCCAGCAGCGCCTCGTGTCCTTGGGCATTGAGCTACGGATGGCCGAGGCGACCGTACCGCCCGAGCTGCGCGATCTGGCCGGTCGCCTCTCCCGTCTGGGCACCGGGCTGAACGACGTGCTCGACGACCTCCGCGAGCTGTCGCGCGGCCTCCATCCCGCGGTGCTATCGGAGGACGGCCTCACCCCTGCGCTCGGCTCGCTGGCCCTACGCTCCGCGATTCCGGTCGAGCTCCACGTCGACCTTGGTGCCGAACGATTCGAGGAGGCTGTCGAGGCCGCCGCCTACTATGTCGCGTCGGAGGCGCTGGCCAACACCGCCAAGCACGCCCAGGCGTCCCGGGCGAAGGTCACGGCCGGGAAACGCGACGGCTGGCTCGAGCTGAGCCTCAGCGACAACGGAAAGGGCGGAGCTGACGCGTCCCGGGGCTCCGGACTCACCGGACTCGCCGACCGCGTCGAGGCCATCGGCGGCACGATCCAAGTGGATAGCCCTCCCGACCTTGGGACGGTCATTCACGTCAAGTTACCGGTGAGGGCGACGCATCCAATAATTCTTTCGTGAACCCCTACCTTTCGCCCGCCTCCTCACACCCCCGCTTGCAGGAGGAGCGAGAGCCAGATCTCGCTCCGCGTGGGGAACGGGGGGACGGCGTGCCGCAGCCGTTCCAGCGGCACCTCGCCAACAACGGCGATCGTCGCGGCATGGATGAAATCGGCCACCTCTGACCCGGTGATCGTGCAGCCGATGAGAACGCGCCGGTCACGGTCGACGACGAATCGCGCGGTTCCCGGAGCGTTCGGACCGTAGAACAATCCGCCCGCGTTACCGGAAGTCTGAGTGTCGTAAGCGTCGAAATCGATGCCCGCGGCCGTCGCGGTCTCGGTGGTATGGCCGACACTCGCAACCTGGGGATCGGTGAAGATGACGCTCGGCGCCTGGCTGCCATCGGCGCCGTGCGTGATGCCCGTCCGGTTGCCGAGAATGCAGTCGACGGCGATTCTCGCCTGATACTTGCCCATGTGGGTAAACATGGCGCGGCCGTTGACGTCGCCGATCGCGTACAACCAGGGGACGTCTTGCACGCGCATGTGCCGGTCGACGATGAGGTAGCCGCCAGGGTTCAGGCCAACGACCTCGAGCCCGATGTCATCGGTCGGAGCTTTGCGTCCGAGGGCGACCAGCACCACGTCACCTTGAACCTGCTCGCCGCCGGACGTCGTGACGCTATAGGCCTCGCCGTTGCGGTCGAAGTGGATGGCGCGCTGTCCGGTGCGGACTTCCACGCCATACGCGCGCAGAGCCTCAGTCACCTGGACGCAGGCGAACTCCTCGTGCGTGGGAAGCACGCGTGCCTCGCCCTCGATCAGGGTAACTTGGCTGCCGAGCTTCTGGAACGCCTGTGCCATCTCGACGCCGACCGGTCCAGCACCCACGATGACGAGCCGGCCGGGGATCTCCTCGGTGGTCGTCGCTTCCGTGTTCGTCCACACGCCACCGAGCCGCGCGAGCCCTTCGATCGGCGGGATCAGCGGCTCGGAGCCCGCGGCCAGGATCACCGCCCGGCGGGCTTCCAGCTCCTCACTGTGGGTCGCGACGCGACGCTCGCCGACCAGCCGGGCCCGACCTCTCACCAGTGTGACGCCGTGTTTGTCAAGCCAGGGCGTCAGCTGAGCGTCGCCGGGCTTGCCCGTGCGCTGGTCCATGCCGATCACCTCGTCGCGGCGAGCGAGCACGGCCGCGACGTTGGGACCGCCGTTCAGGCTTTCTCTGGCGCCGGGGATCCGCCTGGTTTCGGCGAGAGCCTCCGGGGGGCGTAGGAGGGCTTTGGACGGGATGCACGCCCAGTGAGCGCACTCGCCGCCGATGAGTCGACCCTCGACCACGGCAACGTGCAAGCCGGCGTCAGCCAGCCGCCCCGCGGCCTCCTCGCCGCTAGGGCCGCCGCCCACGACGACGACGTCAAACGTACGCATAAGGCCCCTTCCGATCGAATAGCGGCGTCACCGCGTTGGTCACGTGACGAGATCAGTGAGACGGTCCGCCAGCGTTCTTACCCGCGGCGCAGTTCGGGTAAGAAGCCCGCCGCCAGGCGCACTTATTACCGCAGGTCAAGCGTGCCCTATCGATCGGAGGACTGCATGAGTGACACGATGGACGCCCCGCGGATGGATGCCCCACAGATGGGCGCGACGACGGACGCGCCAGCCATGGGGGATTCGGTGAGCGGCACGATGAGGGCGATCAGCCAGGACGAACTCGGGGGACCCGAGGTGCTCAAGCTCGTCAGCCTGCCGACTCCTGAGCCCGGTGTCAGCCAGATCCTGATCCGCGTGCACGCGGCGGGCGTGAATCCGATCGACGGAGCAAATCGACAGACGGGAGCGTTCGTCGGTCAGCCGCCGTTCGTCCTCGGCTGGGACGTCTCCGGAACAGTGGCGGCGGTCGGCCCGGGAGTTACTCTCTACGAGCCGGGAGACGCGGTGTTCGGCCTGCTTCCCTTCCCGGCGGGCCACGGCGCTTACGCCGACTACGTTGTCGGTCCAACCCGCGTCTTCGCTCCCAAGCCCGAGCGTCTCGACCACGTGCACGCCGCGGCCATGCCGATGGTGGGCCTGACGGCCTGGCAGGCGCTGGTGGACACTGCCGACGTCGGCGACGGCACCCGGGTTCTGATCATCGGCGCCGCCGGCGGAATCGGCCACCTTGCAGTTCAGGTCGCCAAGGCTCGGGGCGCTCACGTGATCGCGCTGGCGTCCGCGGCGGACCTCGACTTCGTCCGTTCGTTGGGCGCCGAGGAGGCAATCGATTACAACGCGACGGACTTCACAGAGGTCGTCGAGGATCAGGACGTCGTTCTCGACGTCGTCGGCGGCGACTATCCCTCCCGGTCCCTCGATGTCCTCAAGCCCGGCGGCATCCTCGTCTCGACCCAGCCACCGGCGCTCGCGCCGCTCGGACCGGTCGCGGCCGAGCGCGGCATTCGCGTGTCCGGCATCATCGTCGAGGCAGACCAGGTGGGCATGTCGGCCCTGGCGCAACTCGCGGCCGCCGGCAAGGTGGCCGCGACAATTGCCGCGACCTTCCCCCTGGAGGAGGCTGCCACCGCTTCGGCCATGGCCGACCTGGCCTCCAGCGACGGGCACTTCCCCCTGGAGGCAGGTGCCGCCGCGGAGTCCGGCCAGCACGGACCGGGCAAGGTCGTGCTGACGATGGCCTGACGAGCTCGCTCGTCGGTTGTTCGCGAAACCACCGGCGGCGGCAGTCCCGCTCTGCCGCCGCCGACCGCCTTCGGTCATCTTGAAGGCGGTTCGTGCTCGCGGCGATCCGGTGCTCGCTCGACGATCAGAGCGGCCAACTGCAGACTCGCGACGAGCAGGTACACGATGGTCGCGGCGAGCGGTCCGAGGATCCACGGCGCCGAGCCGTGGATCCGGCTGATCGCGAAGACCACCGCGAGAACCGCTCCGAGGGCAACCCAGTCGAGCACGCCGGCCAGCACACGATCCTGGCGGCGCTCGACTGATCTCGTATGGCGGATGTCGCCAACCGCAATCGCCCCCAGCAGATTGAACCCGGCGATCGCGCCGGCCACGAACATCAGCGTGTCGGCCGTGCTCGGCGTGCCGTGCGATCGGAGCAGCAGCGCGCCAGTGCTCCATATCGACAGCGTGTAGCCGTACGGCGCGGCACTGGCCGGAACGATGGTCGCGAGCGAGGAGCGCAACGCGTACCTCGGGCTCTGGTCGCGATCGAGCTCGGTTGAGGTGGCCGGCATGGTCATCCTCGACACCGGCTCATCACCGCTGCGTACGCCCGTGCAGCTGCATCTTCGCGATCGAGGGCCGCCGCGTAGGCGGCGTGAGCCACGTTGCCGTCGGCTTCGGGCGCGCTAGCCCAGTGCCGGTATGCCGCCCACACCGAGGCGCACGACATTCGCCATTCCGCATAAGCGACGACCGGGTCGGTAGGTGAAAAGCTAAAAGTGACCACTCGTCCGCGGAGTGAGAGTCGCCACCGCAACGGTTCTTACCACGGCGACGGGCAGCGATTTTTTCCTTAGCGCGAGTAAGAGCCGACGCCGGATCGCCACTGATCGGACTGACCATCCGGCCAGACGGAAAGGAAAGGCAAGCGGCGTGGGCAACCTCAAAGGAAACGGTTCGTCACGAGCCGCGGGCGTGCTGGTCGGCGTCGTTGCGTCGTGGGTGAAGGCACTCAGCGAACGGCGGCTACAGACGGTCGCAGAGTCGGTTCTGCCACCGACTCCCGAGCAGAAGCTAGAGGTCGGAGCGGATCCGACCGGCCACCCGCAGAACATGCCGCCCGCGGTCATCGTTGGCCGAGCTGCCTCAGCCGTCGGTCACATCGATCTGACGGACGCGCAGCGGATCCGTGCGCAGCGGATCATTCATTACGCGTTCGGCGCCGGTCTCGGCGTCGCGTACGGCGGCCTGGCGTCGCGCTGGCCCGTCGCCACCCGGGGCGCAGGCACCGTGGCCGGACTTGCGATCTACGCGGGAACCCACGGTTCGGTCCTACCCGCGCTGGGAATCCAGCGTCCCCCGTGGCGCCTCGCCCCCGCCGCGGTCGTCTGGGAGGCGACGTCGCACGCGGTCTTCGGCGCGGCGCTCGAGGGCGGAAGACACCTGGTCGGAGCCTCCCGGTGAGCGGTCCGGTGGCGGCCCCTCGGGTAGGTCCTCGCGGCCTGGCCGGACTGCGGGGAAAGAACCTGCTCGTCACCGGCGGCTCTTCCGGCATCGGACAGGCGATCGCCGTCCGGTTCGCCGGGCACGGCGCCAACGTCGCGATCAATTACCTGTCCTCGCCCGACGAAGCGGCCGAGACCGAGGCGCATGTGCACGCCTGCATGGCCAAGGTCCGCCAGCACGGCGTCCGCGACGTCCTCGTCCAGGGCGATGTGTCCTCTGAGGAGGAGATCGTGCGCATGTTTGACGACGCCGCGGAGCGTCTGGGCGGTCTCGACATTCTGGTCAACAACGCGGGCATCCAGATCTCACGCCCGTCCGAGCGTCTCTCCAGCGCGGACTTCGACCGGGTGCTGGCCGTCAACCTGCGTGGCGCCTTCCTGTGCGCCCGCGAGGCGATCAAGCGGTTCCTGGCCGATGCGCGGCCGGGGGTGGTGATCAACGTCTCGAGCGTTCACCAGGCCATCCCCAAGCCGAACTATCTGGGCTACAGCGTCAGCAAGGGCGGGATGCAAAACCTGACCAGCACGCTCGCGCTCGAGTACGCCGATCGCGGTGTACGCGTCAACGCGATCGCCCCGGGCGCCACGATCACGCCGATCAACCGGGCGTGGATCGATGATCCGATGAAGGCGGCGATGGTCGCCGAGCACATCCCGCTCGGTCGGGCCGGCACTGCCGACGAGATGGCCGGGGTATGTGCGTTCCTCGCGTCCGACGATGCCGCCTACATCACGGGCCAGACCCTCTTTGTCGACGGGGGCCTGACCCTGTACGCCGACTTCCGAGAGCCATGGTCGTCCGAGTGACAGATCCGGCGACGAGCTGGTGGCCGTCGCCGTTCGGGGACGAGGACGAGCTCGGCATGCTCAACCACATCACGGACGCGACGCGCGCGGCGGCGCTCGAACTGGTCCGGTCAGGCCGGATGTACGACCTGGGAAGAGTCCTTGACGAGCATGTACCCGTACTCCCCGGGCGCTACTTCCGCCAGACGCTGGTCACCACGGCCCACCACGCCAACCATGGCGGACTGGGGGCGAGCCGGGTCAACTGGATCATCGAGCACGTCGCGGGTACCCAACAGCTCGGCACCCACCTCGACGCCCTGAGTCACCTGCAGATCGGCAGTCGCGGCTACAACGGCTGGACCGTTTCGGAGCTCGCGGGCACGGCCGGTGTCAAGCGGCTTGGCGTCGAGACGGTGCCTCAGATCGTGACCCGGGGCTGGCTCGTCGACGTGGCGCCGCTCGGTCCAGGTGAGGTGATCGGCATCCCCGACCTGGCTCCCTCGCCCGGCGACGCGGTGCTCTTCCACACCGGCTGGGGCGCTCACTGGGATGATCCCGATACATATCTCTCCGGCGAACCCGGACCCGGCAAGGAGCTCGCGAGCTGGCTGGTGGACCGCGGCGTCGCCCTCACCGGCGCTGACACGTGGAGCTACGGCCCGATCCCGGCCGAGGACCCTGACCGGCCGTTCGAGGTCCCGCAGCTGCTCAACGCCCATCACGGTGTGTTCGTCGTGGAGAACCTGGACACGTCACAGCTTGCCCGGGACGGCGTGCGGGAGTTCGCGCTGATTCTCACGCACGCGAAGCTGCGCGGCGCGACCGGGGCGTGGACGTCCCCGATTGCCCTCGTTTAGTCGGGCCGATGGACCACTACGACGTGATCATCATCGGCACCGGCGCCGGCGGCGGCACGCTCGCGCACCGACTCGCGCCCTCGGGGAAGAAGATCCTCCTCTTGGAGCGCGGAGGCTACCTTCCCCGCGAGCGCGAGAACTGGGACTCGGAGGAGGTCTTCGGGCGCGAGCGTTACGTCACCCGCGAGAGCTGGTATGACAAGAACGGAGTCGCGTTCCGCCCGCACGCCCAGTACTTCGTGGGCGGCAACACCAAGGTCTACGGCGGGGTCCTGTTCCGCCTGCGCGAGCGCGACTTCCAAGAGGTGAAGCACCACGGTGGCGTGTCGCCCGCTTGGCCGATCTCCTACGCCGACCTCGAGCCTTACTACGCGCAGGCCGAGCGTCTTTACCTGGTGCACGGGCGGGCCGGCGAGGACCCGACGGAGCCGCCGCGGTCGGCGCCGTTTCCTTACCGCGAGGTCTCCCACGAGCCACGCATACAACGATTGCACGACGACCTGGCCAGGGCAGGGCACCGACCGTTTCACCTCCCGGTCGGCCTGCATCTCGACGAAAGCGACCGAGAAACCAGCCGCTGCGTTCGTTGCGACCGCTTCGACGGCTTCCCCTGCCTAACCGACGGCAAAGCCGACGCACACGTCGTCGGCGTGCGTCCCGCCCTTGGGCACCCGAACGTCGCGCTGCGAACGCACGCGAGGGTCACGCGGCTGGAAGTGAACTCTTCGGGGCGCTCGGTAGAGCAGGTCGTGGTGGACCGCGCGGGCAAGCGAGAGGTGTTCAGTGCCGACGTCGTGGTTGTCGCTTGTGGCGCGGTCAACTCCGCCGCGCTGCTCCTGCGCTCCGCCAGCGATGCCCATCCACGCGGTCTCGCGAACTCCTCGGATGTCGTCGGTCGTCACTACATGGCGCACCTGAACTCCGCTGTGATCGCCGTGTCGAGGAGTCCGAACGACACCAAGTTCCAGAAGACGCTTGGGCTCAACGACTTCTATTGGGGCGCCGCCGACGCAGACTTTCCCCTCGGACACATCCAGATGCTGGGCAAGTCAGACCGGAACATCGTGCGCAGCGGCGCACCCCGGTTTGTGCCCGGGCTCGCGCTCGATTACATCGCGACGCACGCGCTCGACTTCTGGTTGACCACCGAGGACATCCCCCACCCGGACAACCGCGTCTCGATCGACGGCCGAGGGAACATCCAACTCGCGAAGACCTACCACAACACCGAACCGCACCGGCGTCTCCTGGCCAAGCTCAAGTCGCTGCTGGGTCCGCTGGGATGCCATTCGATGATAATTCAGCGTTGGTCGGTGCTCAGTCAGCAGATCCCGCTGGCTGGGATCGCACACAACTGCGGCACGGTTCGCTTCGGCACCGACCCCCGGCGCTCTGCCCTTGACATCGACTGCAAAGCACACGATCTCGACAACCTCTACGTCGTCGACACCAGCTTCTTCCCGTCTTCGAGCGCGGTGAACCCTTCGCTCACGGCGATCGCCAACGCGCTGCGCGTGGGTGATCACCTGCTCGAACGGCTTGGTGCTGCATCGGTAACCAGTACTGCGGTGTGAGCGGTGAAGAACGGACGCTATCCACCGATCGCCGATCACGGCGTGATCGGCAACCTGCACACGATCGCCCTGATCTGCGCCGACGCGACCGTGAACTGGTACTGCGTTCCCCGGTTCGACTCCCCGAGCATCTTCGCGTCACTGCTCGACGCCGACCGCGGCGGTCATTTCACGCTTCGCCCGGCCGGCGGTGACTGGCATACCAAGCAGCTGTACTTCCCCGATACCAACGTCCTGATCACGCGCTTCCTCACTCCGGGCGGCGTCGGTGAGGTGCAGGACTTCATGCCGGTGGGCGAGATCCGGGACGGCTCCTCGCGCGACCGCCTGATTCGCCGCGTACTCTGCGTCCGGGGTCGAATGCGCTTCGAGCTCGAATGCGCACCGCGGTTCGACTTCGGGCGTGAACGTCACCGTACCGAGCGCCACGCCGGCGGGGCACTGTTCGAGAGCCCGAGTGGGGGATGCGCGCTCCAGACCGAGATCCCGATCGAGGTTCGGGACGGCGACGTGCATGCCTCGTTTTCGCTCAGTGCGGGCGAGACTGCGACCTTTGGCCTCGAGCACGTGCCGGGCGAATACGAGATTCACCGTCACGGCGGGCAGGACACATCGGAGCTGTTCGAGACGACGGTGGGTTACTGGCGCGGATGGCTGGCCCAGTCCCGCTATCGCGGTCGCTGGCGCGAGACGGTGAACCGGTCGGCGCTGATGCTGAAGCTCCTCACTTACGCCCCGACTGGCGCCATCGTCGCCGCTCCGACGACGAGTCTGCCGGAGGTGATCGCGGGCGAGCGCAACTGGGACTATCGGTACACGTGGATTCGCGACGCCGCCTTTTCCCTGTACGCGCTGCTGCGCATCGGGTTCACCGAGGAGGCGACCGCGTTCATGGACTGGCTGACCGAGCGACTGACGGAAATGCGTATGGAGGCGAGTGGCCCGTTGCAGATCATGTATGGGATCGACGGCAGGCGCGAGATCCCCGAGCGGCGGCTGGAGCACCTGGAGGGATATCGGGGATCGGCGCCGGTGCGGGTCGGAAACAATGCCGCCACCCAGCTGCAACTAGACATTTACGGCGAGCTGGTCGATTCAATCTACCTCTACGACAAGTACGTCGCACCGATCTCGCACGGCGCCTGGACTCGCCTGCAGCATATGGTCGACTGGGTGTGCCAGAACTGGGATCAGGCGGACGACGGGATCTGGGAGACCCGGGGCGGTCGTCAGCGATTCACGTACTCGAGGCTGCAGTCGTGGGTGGCGGTCGAGCGCATGTTGCGGATGGCCGCGGCGCGCGGACTGCCGACCAACCGCGCCTCTTTCGAAGCGTCCCGCGATCAGATCTACGGTCAAATTCACCAACGCGGCTGGAACGAGGCGCGCAAAGCGTTCGTGCAGCACTACGAGACGTCGGTGCTCGATGCGTCCGTGCTGTCGATGCCGCTGATGAAGTTTGTCGCACCCACCGATCCAAGGTGGCTCTCGACGCTGGACGCCATCGGCAGCGAGCTCGTCTCCGATTCGCTCGTCTACCGGTACAACCCTGAGGCTTCCCCCGATGGGCTACGTGGGGCCGAGGGAACCTTCTCGATGTGCACGTTCTGGTATGTCGAGGCACTGGCTCGCGCGGGCCGGCTGGACGAGGCCAGGCTGATCTTCGAGAAGATGCTCACCTACGCGAACCATCTCGGCCTATACGCTGAAGAGATCGGACCGAGCGGGGAGCAGCTGGGCAACTTCCCCCAGGCGTTCACCCACCTCGCGCTGATCAGCGCCGCGGTGAACCTCGATCGCCAGCTCGGGTGAACCTCGGCCCTACAGCGAGTCGAGCAGGACCAGCGCCTGGCCGTTGAGCCGCGAAAGCTCCACGGCGGCCCCGAGCGACTGGCCGGTCGCGAAGTCGAAGCTCACGACGTGATCCCGTCCGACGCAGTAGAGCCGACCATCTGTACCGAAGCGCAATCCGCGCGGTCTGCGGAATCCGAGTGAAGGCTCCGGTTCCAGGACGCGTACGAGTCGCCCGGCTGAGGGCTCGTATTCGCGAATGCTGCTGACGGCGTCGGGAGCGCCGAACGGGAACTCGCTGGCCACGACGATGTGCCCGTTGGGGGCGAGGGTCAGATCGAGCGGGCTCAGGTCGGGATCGCTGACCAGGCGTTGGGCGGGCAACGTTCGGTCGCGATCGAACGCGAGGACCGCGTTATCGCCTTCACCGGAGGGGCCGATGCCGGACGCGAGGAAGAGCCGGCTGTCGGAGGCGAAGGCGAACCCGCGCGGAAAAGGCACGACGGAATCCGGGAGAGCAGGTTCGTCGCTGCCGTCGAGGGCGGCGGGCATGCTCAGGATCGTTCGGCGTGAGCGCTGGGTGAGGTAGTAGCGGCCGTCGGGTCCGAACACGGCGCCGCCGGGGTTCAGTCCGGGCTTCCGCCCGGAGTCGCGTACGACCACTCCGCCCCGATCGAGCGCCAACACTCGGTCGTCGCCACTGTTGAGGTAGATCAGAGCGCACGACGGGTGCAGAGACATGCCCCGGGGGTCGACGATCCGGGGATCGGTGCTGAAGGCACCCATCGCCTGGCCGGCGGAGTCGAACGCGAGAAGTGCGTCACGCCCGCCGCCATTGGCGGCGCCGGCGCTCGTGACGAGCATGCGTACCCGACCACCGTTGTCTCGTGGCACCGTTCAGATCGCCCTTCAGTGGCTGATGGAGTGCGTCTTCGCTCGCCCGAGCAGGGTTGCCAGCGCCGAAACCATCCCCTACGCCTCGCCCCGGGCCGGGTAATCGTGTTCGCGCCAGTACTTCAAGCCGCCGAGGAGATCGTCGATGCGGGGCCGACCGACGGGCATCGAGAGGATCGACTCGTAGTACACGCTGCCATCCGGCGCGATCAGAAACAGGCCGGGCTCGCTGAACAATGCCGGCTCATCGTCCTTGATCCCGTGCGAGACGAACAGCCCCCACCTCCGCATGTCCTGCTCGGTCAACCCGTAGCCCAGCGGCAGGCGGTCGAGCTTCCACTCCGACGCGAGCCGCTCGGTTCGCTCTCGGGTTTCCCCGCTCACCGCGACCACCTCGATCCCCTGCTCACGCAACTCGTCCAGACGACGGTTCAGCTCACTGAGCTGGGCGCGGCAGACCGGACAGTGGAGCCCGCGAAAGAACACGACCATCGTGTAGCCGTCCGGGTGCTGATCGGCCAGCCGGTAGGTCCCGCCCGACAAGAGCGGGACGCTCAGGTCGGGGGCGGGCTGACGTGGACGGACGCGATCAGTGACCGGAGGTGAGGCGGTGGACATCTATGGACCTCCTGTAAGCGATTTCAAACCGTCGGACCGAAAGCAACAAACTGCCGGGCGGGTTCGCGCCGGCCCGAGCGGGCTCGCGGTCTGGCCGCGTCCGCTCCGGCTTCTTAGCGCTCACCCACGCCGTGACATTGGTGTGTCACGCGCGGCCATTCTTACCGACGACCGGTAAGACGAGCCGGAAGCGCCTCGAGAAGGCCGTCGGCGGGAACGATCTGCTCGCCGGCGCCGGCGAGCTTCCTCAGGCTTTTCATGAGCTCGTTGCGCTCGTCCTCGGTAAGCGCGGCGAGCGTGACGGCGTTGGCGCCGTCCGCCGCGGGGATCACCCGCCGCAGCGTACGCCGGCCGAGCGCGGTCAGCTCGATGAATGTCAGCCGTCTATCGCGAGCGCTGGGCCTGACCCTGACCAGTCCCCTGGCACGTAGCCGCCGGACGATGGAGTGGATGTTGGCGGGTGGCATACCGACGCTACGGCCGAGCTCGTTCTGGGTCATCCGTCCGCGATGCTCCAGACGCCGGAGCGTCTGGAACTGCATCGGCGTCAGGCCAGACGGACCGACCGCCTCGGTCACATTCGCGCTGGCTCTCTGGTAGGCCAGCCGCAACAGAAACCCGACGTGTTCCTCGGCGTCAGCCGGGCAGTCAACCATGCCGCGTGCCCGGCGCTCAGTCGACGTTCTCTTGCGAGCGATACATCACCCGATGGCGTCTGTTCCTGATCCAATCCTCAAGCTGATCGTCGCTCATGTGCCGCGAACGGTCAAACCGCTCCCAGCTCATGATCTCCGACAGGTCCTTCTTCCAGCGCTTGTACACCTGCTTTGCGGGTGGCCCGAAGCACATGATGTCGATGATCGAGATCTCCTCGGGCACCCCGAGCAGCGGCTTGATCGCGGCTTGCGCGTCGCGCTGGCCAATCGCGGTCACCCACCAGACGTTGTAGCCCAGGGCGGCGGCGAGATGCGCCGACATCGTCGCCGCGGCGACGCTCTGCAGCAGTATCCGCTCGGCGTTTTCGTAATAGGGGCGGTTGACCTCGGATTCGGGGTCATCCTCGCGCAGCACCGGAAAGGCTCGTATCCATCGGAAATCCGTCGCGACCACGATCATCCCGGGCGCCGTCGCCATCCCGTGGTAGTTGGGGGTCGGGAACTTCATTCCCAGACGGGCACGGCGGGCCTGTTCAGCCACGAAGTACTCCGAGATCTGAAGCTTGGCCTCCGGGTCGGTGACCACGATGAAGTGCCACGGCTGGGCGTTGGCGCCCGAGGGGGCGTGCCGGGCGGCGTCGACGATCAGCTCAAAGTGCTCGCGCGGGACGGTGTAGTCCGCCCGAAACGCCCTCGTGGTGATCCGATTCCGCGCGATCTCCATCAGGGCGTCGTAGGGCCCGCGATCGGCACCCAGGCCGCTCGCATTCGGTTCATCCGGCGGCGTCATCATCCCTCTCCAATCGTGTCGCGCATCGTTATAACAATAACGTTTCTTGGATCGGCGCGCGAGGCGTCGTCGTGGCACCCGGGGCACAACGCCCGGTGAGTTCACACCGTTATGAGAGTGCGCGATCGGTGACGTGCCAGATCTGCCCTGAGGCTTTGGCCGGGAGCCGCCGGAGCAGGGCGGCGGCGGACTCGTGAGGACTGAGCAGGTTCCCATCACGGTGTGAGGCGACGAACCGCTCGTGCAATGACGCTCCGATCTCCTCGGGTGACTGCTCGCGAATCCAGGTCTGCATGGCGGTGTCGACTCCGCCCGGACGGAAAACGTTGACCGCGATTCCGGTGCCTTTGACTTCCTCGGCGAGGTTGAGGGTATGGGCCTCCAGCCCGGCTTTGCCGGCGGCGTAGACGGTTCCTCCGACCATCCCCGCCGGGTGCGCGGCAATCCCGCTGGAGACATTGACGATCTGTCCCCAACCCGCCTCGAGCATGTCTGGCAGGACCGCGCCCGTGAGCTCGATTACCGCGGCGATGTTGACCGCAAGCGCCTGCCGGATCTCGGCCGCGTGCAGTCGCGACGTCGGGCCGAGCGGCCAGACGACCGCCGCGTTGTTGATGAGCAGGTCGACCGGGCCGAGCTCGGAGCGGACGGTCGCCACCAACCTCTCGAGCTGCGTCGAGTCGGCGACGTCCGCGCACACGGCAAGGGCATTTCCGCCCCGGTTCTGCAACTCGGCGGCCACTCTCTGGAGTTCGGCGTGCGTGCGTGAGGCGAGTGCGACGGTCGCTCCACGGCCCGCGAGACCGAGCGCGATCTCGCGTCCGATCCCGCGTCCCGCTCCGGTTACGAGTGCGACCCGATCCTCGAGCGCGTCCTGGGTCAGGAGGCGATCGCGTGTCCGTGGCACCGCGTTGCCCCTCGCCGGTTCGCCCGTCGCGGCGTCGTGTTCATGCTCGCTAGGCCTGGTTCTGGTAACCGAGGTCGGCCGCGGTCAGCCCTTCGAGCGCCATGCCAAAGGGAACGTCCCCAGTGATACGGCGACGCAAGTTGAGGTTGAGCGTTTGCTTCTGGAGCGACCGGTAGAGCGCCGGCTTGCTCGCCAGCTTCCGGGCGATCTCGATGCCGCGGTCGAGCGCTCGTTCATGGGGCACGACTTCGCTGACGACCCCCCACTGCAGTGCGGTCTGGGCGTCGATGCTCTCACCCGTCCAGAGCAGCCACTTGGCGCGCGCGGTGCCCGCGACCTCCTCCCACACAACGTGCAGCCCGTCCCCGCCCGTGATCCCAAACGTGGGATGGGGCAAATCGCCGTAGGTGGCCCGCTCTGACGCGATGTGGACGTCGGCGAGGAGCAGGTACTCGGAATGGACCGTTGCCGGTCCGTTGGCCACGCCAACGACGGGGATCGGCAGGTCGAGCAGGCGCTGGAGTACCTTCGCGCCCTCGACGCGGATCTTCTCCCAGATGGCGGGTTTGAAGATCTCCCCGAGGCTTGGGCCGTCGATCTGGTCCATGAACGTGTCGCCCGTTCCGGTGATCACCAGCCCGCTGTTGTCGCGGTCGAGCGAAAGCTCCTCGAGTACCTGCGTGAAGTCCGAATGGGTCTGCCCCGTGAACACCACCGGGCCGCCATTGGTGTGGAAGCGAAGCACGAGCACGCCATCATCGCCGCGGCTGAATGCGAGGTTCTCGTATCTCTCGAAATAAGCCGGTGCGCTCATTTGGCTGGTTCTCCTTGTTGAGTGCGGGCGTCGGCGACGGACCGCGCTGTCCGGTTGAGTTGAGTGACCCAACCGTCCCAGCTTCTTACTCAGCCGAACACGGAAATCAGCTCTCGGCGACCCGCCCGAACGCTTCGCGCTCGGCGGGTGTGAGCGGGCGCGAGCGGCCCGTCTGTGCGTCGCGCGCCACCATCACGACCTCGGCCTCGGCGGCCAGCTCGCCGTCTACCGTGCGCACCTCTTCGTGCGTCACGATGCTCGAGCGGCCGAGGCGCAGCAGGCGGCACGAGGCATCGAGGTATTCGTCTTCCTCGCGGAGCTCGCGCCGGAAGTCGATCGCGACGCGGGCCAGCACGTAGTCCCAGGTCGACCTGCCTTCCGGCACCATCGCCTCGAGCCAGCTGTCGCGCGCCTCCTCGAGGTAGGTGAGGTAGACGGCGTTGTTGACGTGACGGAACGCATCGAGGTCGGCCCAGCGGATCTCGATCCGCTTCTCGATCACAATCGGAGCGCCGTTCATTGCAGTCTCACGCTTGGCTCGCCGAGCCGCCCGCTGCGCCGGCGCCGGAGCGTGCCACGAAACTCGCGGACGGCCGGGCGAACGCCGGCCGACGCGGCCAGGCGGGCGATGCGGAGCCCTCGCACACGCGGCACCGGAACGCCGGTCGCACGCAGGGCGAGGAGCCTTGCCCCAACCGCGCGCTTCTTGGCCACCTGATGGGGGTTGAAGCAGTCGAGCTCACGTGGCGCGAGCGGTCGGCAGATCGTGATCGCGCCGGCGGCGACCGCGGCCTCGAGCAGCTCGGCGCCGGCTGCGGTGCGCGTCAGGATCGAGTTGAAGCCGGCGTCCTCCCCCTGCGGCGTGGCATCCGGCCACGTGTCGCCGGCGACGATGTCAGCCGCCTCGCCGATCGCATCGGGGCAGATCTTGCATCGCGACTGCAGCCGCCACGTCGCCTCGTCTTCCCACATCTGCGCGTAGGTCAACTCGTGCGCGCGCCCGTCGCGCGTCTCGATGCGGGTCCGTCCGGGGTTACCGTGGCCGCGATAGCGAAACAGCACGACATCGCGCTCCGCCAGGCCGAAGCGCTCCAGCACCTCCTGTGACTTTGCGAGCTGCGACGCGCCGCCGCAGATCATCGTGAGCGCGTAGCGCATCAGCCGATCCACCCGGGAATCGACGCGGGCCAGGTTGCGCACCGCGCCCACGTCGCACGGTTTGGCGATCAACGCGAACGGGCGCCCGCGATCGAGCACGGACTCGAAGTCGCGCAACGGAGCGGCCGGGCCGTAGCGAGAGCCGCACGCCTCAAGCGCGTCGACGGCGTCAAAGCTCAGGTGACGGACGCTGCGCATCGGCGCTTGCGGCGACGCGGCGACGTGCACCACCATCTCGACGCGGCGGCTCGACAGCATGAACTGGGCCAGTGCGGTCAGCGCTCCCCCCGAGGCGGCACGGTGGCGCACGACCGGGTCGGTGGCGTATCCCTTGACCACGGCCCCGATCGGGCCCCAGACCGGATCGATCCGGGTCCCCGGCCCGAGACGGTCCGGGTCGGCCCCTTCGATGCGGGTTCCAGGGCAGACCGCGTTGATGACTCGAACCGTCTCGGTGTCGAGCGGGGCCATGGCCAGCGGGCGCTCGCGCCCGTCCGCGGTGGCCACCAGGGCCACGCGCTCGGGTCCGGCGATGCTCTGGCAAAGCCCACAGCCGATGCACAGGCCCGCTTGAACAATCTCGTCTATTTGCAGAGGCCGCGGCATCGGCGGAGCCTAGCGCTCGGTTAAGCCTCGATTGGCCCTTTGTACAAATTTGCTCTGAACGCTTGACAGCGGCCACTCGGGGGCGGTATTTAAACGGCGTTCCAAATCACTGTTTGGAACGAGGGTCGGAGAGGACCGATGAGGCGGAAGCAGGCCGTACAGAACCGGCGAGAGGAGCCGGCCGGGCGCGTGCGCGGGCCCGAGATCCTGGCCACCACGGTCGAGCTCGTACGCGAGCACGGCCTCTCGAACGTCCGCGTGGTCGACGTCGCCGAGCGCGCGGGCACCAGCCCCACAAGCGTGATCTACTACTTCGCCAGCAAGGACCAGCTGTTCGGCCGCGCGGTGGCGGACGCCGACGCCGCGTTCTACGCCGCGGTCCGGCCCGAGCTCGACCAACTCCAAAGCGGCATCGACCGCTTGGCCTGCCTGATCGTCCGCTCCAGCATGAGCGAGTGGCCGCTGTGGATCGACACGTGGCTGCTGGCCAGGCAGAGCGCCGAGATGAGGGTCGCCGAGTGGGGCTTCGAAACGACCTGGTGCGACGCGATCGCCGAGACGATCCGCCACGGACAGGCCCGCGGCGAGTTCGCGCTGGTCGACGCCGACGAGGTCGCCCTCCGGCTCGCCGCGCTGAGCGAAGGCCTTGCCGTGCACATGGTGCTCGAGCAACCGGGACGGAGCCGGGCGCACTACGTCGAGATGTCTTTGAAGGCGGCCGCGATCGAGCTCGGCTGCCGGGAGTCAGACCTGCAGGAGGCCGCGGCGCGGGTGCCGGTCGCGGCCGAGTCATCGAACCCCGAAGGAGCCCAATGACCCTCATCACTCGCCGCAGCCTGCTCGAGAACGCCGCCAAGGGCGGCTTCGCCGTCGGAGCCGGAGGACTGATCGCGGCCTGCGGGTCTTCGTCGAAGTCGTCGAGCTCAGCCGCGACGGCGTCCCAGGCGGCCAGTGGGACGCCCAAGCAGGGCGGCACCCTGCGCGCAGGATTGACCGGCGGCTCGAGCTCTGACACGTGCGATCCCAACACGATCGTCAACAACACCGACTACGCGCGGGCTGCGCTGCTGTACGAGAGCCTCGTGTGGCTCAACGCCGACGCTCAGCAGTACAACCGGCTGGCCGAGGAGATGACGCCGAACAAGGACGCGACCGTGTGGACGATCCGCCTGCGCCCGGGCGTCACCTTCCACAATGGCAAGGACGTCACGGCGGACGACCTGATCTTCTCGATCAACCGGGTGATCAACCCCAAGTCTCCCGGTGAGGCCGCCAACGCGCTCAGCGGGATCAACGCCGCGGGGATAAAAAAGGTCGACAACCTCACGATCACCGTCCCGTTCAGCCATCCCTATTCGACGTTCCCGGAGAGCCTCGCCAACAACATCACGGTGTACGTGCTTCCCGTCGGGTTCGATCCGAAAGCGCCGATTGGCACCGGTCCGTTCAAGCTCTCGAGCTTCACCCCCGGTCAGCAGACGGTGCTCGCGCGTAACGAGAACTACTGGAACTCGCCCCTGCCATACCTCGATGAGATCATCATGACCGACTACGCCGACGAGACGAGTCAGGTCAACTCGCTCCTCTCGGGTCAGGTCGACGTCGTCAACCTGCTCTCGCAGGACACGATCGGGACAGTGACCGGCTCGGGCAAGCACGTGGTCATCTCCGACGGCGGGGGCTGGAACCCGTTCACGATGCGCGTCGACCAGCCGCCGTTCACTGACGTCCGGGTCAGGCAGGCATTCCGCCTGGCCGTGGACCGGCCGGCGATGCTGAAGACCGTGTTCGGCGGGCACGGCACACTCGGGAACGACGTGTTCGGGATCTGGGCGCCTGAATATGACTCGAGTATTCCCCAGCGCCAGTACGACCCGGAGCAGGCCAAATCGTTGCTCAAGGCCGCCGGCCATGAGAACCTGGCGATCACCCTGGTCACCGGCGACATCGCGCAGGGCGTGATCAACATGGCCCAGGTCTACGCCGAGCAAGCTGCTCCCGCCGGAATCAACGCGAAGCTCAACCAGGTCACGGTCACCGACTTCTACGGTCCCAACTACCTGAAGTGGACATTCGCCCAGGACTACTGGTACTACTCGCCGTACTTCCCGCAGGTGAACCAGGCGACGCTGCCGGGCTCGCCGTTCAACGAGACTCACTTCGATAACCCGAAGTACATCAGCCTGTACAACCAGGCGCTGGCCACCCTCGACGTAAGCATGCGGACGGAGATCGCGCACGAGATGCAGATGATCGACTACAACGAGGGCGGTTACATCATCCCGTTCTTCCCGGCCGTGATCGACGGTTACGCGACGAACGTCAACGGGATCGTGCAGTCGAAGACCGGCTCCTCGTTCAACAACTGGGACTTCGAGCACGTGTGGCTGTCGTGAGCGAGGTGGATGAACCGTGAGTACCGCCACCGAACTTCAAGCCGGCGGGAACGCGCCCTGGTGGCTGAGCCGCGCGCGCTCGGGCAATCACCCGATTGCGCGCTTGATCGCGGTGCGTCTTGCGCTCGGCGTGGTGACGCTGTTCGCGGTCACGATCGTGATCTTCCTGGCTACCCAGGCCTTGCCGGGCAACGCGGCGTACGCGGTGCTCGGACACAGCGCGACCCCGCAGCGGTTGGCCGCGCTGGAGGCCCAGTTGCATCTGAATCGGTCGTTGGTGAGCCAGTACGGCTCGTGGATCGGCGGCGTGCTGCACGGCAATTTCGGCACATCGCTGGCCAACGGCGAGAAGGTGTCGACGCTGATCGGTCCGCGGATAGTGAATTCGGCGGCGCTCGTGATCGCGGCCGGCGTGATCGGCACGCTGGTCGCCGGGATCCTCGGGCTGATCGCGGCCGCCAGGCGTGACACCTGGTTTGACCACATCACCTCCGTGGTGTTGCTGACCATCACTGCGCTGCCCGAGTTCGTCGTGGCGATCGCGCTCATCATCCTGTTCTCCGTGGTGGTGCTCCACCTGCTCCCGGCGACGTCGACGATCCCGCCCGGGTCGCATCCGTGGAACAACATCGAGGCACTGATCCTGCCCGTGGCGACGCTTGCCATCGTGATCACCCCGTACATCTTCCGGATGGTGCGAGGGGCGATGATCGAGGCGCTCGAGAGCGATTACGTCGAGATGGCCAAGCTGAAGGGGCTCAAGCGCTGGCGGGTGATGCTCGTGCACGCGCTGCCGAACTCGCTCCCGCCGATCATCCAGGTGGTGGGGCTGAACCTCCTGTACCTCGCGGGAGGCATCGTCGTCGTGGAGTACGTGTTCAACTACCCCGGGATCGGAGCAGCGCTCGTCGATGCCGTCGACAACCGGGACATCCCGATGATCCAGTTCATCGTCCTCATCCTGGCTGCCTTCTATGTGTTGGTGAACATCGTCACCGACGTGATCGCATTGATGGCCACCCCGCGACGGAGGGTGGCGCGATGAGCTCCCGCCGAGAGTGGCTGGTGATCCTCAAGCGCGCGGTGCGCACGCCGCGGGGGGCGATCGGCCTCACCGTCGCTGGGTTGGTCGTGCTGCTCGCGATCGTCGGGCCATGGCTCGCCCCCCACAATCCGACTCTGACGGTGACCGAGACATTCGGAACTCCGGGCGGCGGCAACGGGCTTCTCGGCGGTGATGTGCTCGGCCGCGACGTGTTCAGTCGCGTGCTGGCCGGCGGCCGCACGCTGCTCGGCATGGCCGCCGCGGCAACCGTGTTGGGCGTCGGCCTCGGTGTCATGCTCGGCGTCACGGCCGCTTACCTGGGCAAGTGGAGGGACGGGCTGATCATGCGCGTGGTTGACGTGTTCCTCGCCTTCCCGCAGATCGTGTTCGCGCTGCTGCTCGTCAGCGTGGCCGGCTCTCACGCCTGGCTGGTGATTCTGGCCGTGGGCATCTCGCACGCTCCGCAGGTCGCTCGCGTCGTCCGTGCGGCTGCGCTCGACGTGTGCGAGCGGGACTTCGTCAAGGCCGTGGAGCTCTACGACACGCCGTCGTTTCGGGTGATGGCCGGAGAGGTGCTGCCGAACATTCTCTCGGTGGTCATGGTGGAATTGGGGCTGCGGTTCACCTACTCGATCCTGATCATCGCGGGCATGGCTTTCCTCGGCTTCGGCGTTACGCCTCCGGCGCCCAACTGGGGACTGATGATCAACGAGAACCGGATCGGGCTCGTGGTCAACCCGTGGGCGGTAATCGTCCCGGCGGGGCTGATCGCGGTTCTGACCGTCGGCTTGAACACGTTCACCGACGCCGTCGCCCGCGCCTCTCTCGGCGTGGATCGGCCGGCCGAGGAGGCAGCGTTGATAACTCCTGTGCAGCTGGGGCTCGAGTAAATGACCGACGTGCATGCGCCCGCCGCCTCCGTTGCGCCGTTGCTCACGGTCGACTCACTGCGCATCGTCGTGACCGGGACCCGCAACGACGTCGTCGACGAGGTCTCGTTCACGGTCCGGGCCGGCGAGGTCATGGGGTTGGTGGGCGAATCCGGATCGGGAAAGACCACGGTGGCGCTCGCGCTGATGGGGCACACCCGCCGCGGGCTGACCATCGACGCCGGGAAGGTGCTGCTCGCCGGGGACGACATCCTGGTCGCAAAAACCGATCTGCGCGAGTTGCGGGGGGCATCGGTGTCCTACGTCGCCCAGGACCCGGTCAGTGCGCTGAACCCCGCGCTGAAGGTCGGCACGCAGCTGCGCGAGATCTTCGACGCCCACCCGGACGTGCGGCCGCCGGAGGGCGGGGTCGACGGACGGATAGCGGAGGTCCTCACGGACGTGCGCCTGGACTCCGTCGACGCCGTGCTCCAGAGCTACCCACACCAGCTCTCGGGGGGACAGCAGCAACGCGTCATGCTGGGGATGGCGTTCGCGTGCCGCCCGAAGCTGATCGTCCTCGACGAGCCGACGACCGGGCTCGACGTGACCACTCAGCGCCACATCCTCGAGACGATCCGGACCCTGTGCGGCCGCTATCAGGTCGGGGCGGTGTACGTGAGCCACGATCTGGCGGTCGTCGCCGACATCGCGAGCTCGATCGGGATCATGTACGCGGGCCGGCTGATCGAGTACGGGCCGGTCGGTGCGGCGTTCAGCGCGCCCGCCCATCCATACACGCGCGGACTGCTCCGGGCGATTCCGGATCCCACGCGGGCGCACGTGCTCGAGGGAATGGAAGGTCAACCGCCGCGCCCTGGCTCGCGGCCGAACGGGTGCTTCTTCGCTCCGCGCTGCCAGTTCACGCAGGCCTCCTGCCAAGAGGGCTTCCCGTTGCCCGTGGCGATCGGCTCCGGGCATTGGGCCCGGTGCCGTCGGGCCGAGGAGATCACGCTCCTGCCGTCGCTGGGGGAGCTGCCCGAACGCGACCACAGCGGCAAGCGCGAGGGCATCGCGGCGCTGCTCGAGGTCAAGGACCTCGACGCCCAGTACGGCGAGAAGCCCGTTCTCCACGACGTGTCGGTCGACGTCCGGCCGCATCGCTGCCTGGCCGTCGTGGGAGAGTCCGGCGCGGGCAAGACGACGTTTGCGCGATGCCTGGTAGGCCTGCACTCGCGCTGGACGGGCGAGATGGCATTCGAGGGCGAGCAGCTCTCGAGCGACCGGCGCAAGCGCAGCCGCGAGCAGATCCGGCGTATGCAGTACATCTTCCAGAACCCCTACACGTCCCTGAATCCGCGCAAAACGGTGGGGCAGCTCATCGACCAGCCGCTGCGGGAGCTGACCGAGATCGGCGGGACCGAACGGCGGCAGCGCGTCGTCGCGGCGCTCGAGGAAGCCGCGCTGAGCGCGTCGTACGCGACCCGGTACCCCGATCAGCTCTCCGGCGGCGAGCGCCAGCGCGTGGCGATCGCCCGGGCGCTGGTGGTGGAGCCCGAGCTGCTGATCTGCGATGAGGTGACCTCGGCGCTCGACGTCTCGGTGCAGGCGGCGATAGTCGAGCTCCTGCACCGCCTGCAGGTGACTCGCGGACTGACCCTGGTGCTGATAACGCACAACCTGGCGCTCGTGCGGAGCATCGCCGACGACGTGGTGATCCTGCGCGACGGTCGCGTCGTCGAGCACGGGCAGACGGTGCTCGACAACCCGCAGTCGGAGTACGCGGTCCAGCTGCTGGCCGACGTCCCGAGCCTGTCGCTGGCCGCCCGTCCGTGAGTTTGGCGCCATACGCGGAGCTCGATGCCGTCGGGATCGCGCGGGCTGTGCGCGGCCGGGAGTGCTCGGCCGTCGAGATGGCGCGGGCGGCGCTCGAACGGATCGAGTCGCTGGACGGTGAGCTCGGCGCGTTCACGGTGACGTTGGGCGAGTCCGCCCTGGCCGGGGCCAAGGGGATCGACGCCGCGGTCGCGAGTGGCGACGACGTCGGGCCGCTGGCCGGCGTGCCGGTGTCGATCAAGGACTTCGTGTGGATGCGCGGCGCGCTCGCCACCAACGGCTCGCTGGCGTTTCGCGACTTCGTCCCCGAGGTCGACTGCGTGCCGGTGGCACGGATTCGCGCCGCCGGCGCGACCATCGTGGGCAAGACGAACAACCCCGAATTCTGTTACCGCGGCTACACGGACAACGCGCTGTGGGGAGTCACGCGCAACCCGTGGAACCGCGAGCGCACGCCCGGCGGCTCGAGCGGCGGCGCCGGAGCCTCGGTGGCGGCCGGCATGACGCCGCTCGCGATCGGAACCGACGGCGGAGGCTCGGTGCGCATCCCGGCCTCCTACTGCGGGTTGGTCGGCGTCAAGCCGACGTTCGGGCTCGTGCCCAAGGAACCCGGGTTCCCGGGCTGGAAGACGCTGTCGATCATCGGACCGCTGTCGCGCACCGTGCGCGACGCCGCGCTGCTGCTGGCGGTGACGTCCGGCGTCGACCCGGCCGACGACATGTCCTATCCGGGAGGCGACCGCGATTTCGTGGCCGCGGCCGGCGCGGGCTCCGCCGAAGGCTTGCCCGTCCTGCGGGTCGCCTACTCGGCTGACGGCGGCTTCGCGGCGGTCGACGCCGACGTCCGGCGCGTGTTCGCCGACGCCGTGGAGCGGTTCGCTGCCGGCACCGGCGTGGCGGCGGCCGAGGCGCATCCCGCGGTCGGCGATGCCATCGACCTGTGGGGGCTGATCTCCGGCGCCGAGGGGTTCGCGTCGGAGGGGCCGCTGCTGGCCGAGCACGAAGCCGAGATGACGCCGGGCACGGCCGACATGATCCGCGCCGGCGATGTCCCGGCGGTCACCTACATCGACGCGATGCACGAGCGCGGCCGCTACACGACCGCTTGGTCGGAGTTCTTCGAGGAGTTCGACGTACTGCTCAGCCCGACGATGCAGAGCACCGCGTTCGGGCTCGGACTCGAAGGGCCGCAGGAGATCGAAGGGCGCCGATTCGCGGCCGACGACGGCGCGTGGGCGAGCCTGGTCGTGGCGGCCAACCTGACCGGCCAACCCGCGGTCACCGTGCCGTGCGGGTTCGGCGACGACGGCCTCCCGATCGGTCTTCAGATCACGACGCGGCGCTTCGAGGATGCGCTGGCGCTACGGGTTGCCGCGGCGTGGGAGGCAGTGGCGCCTTGGCCCCGGCTCGCGCCCGAGTCAGCGCTCGCGAGATGATCAGCCGCTGGATGTCGGACGTGCCCTCCTCGATCTCCTCGAGCTTTGCGTCGCGCATCCACTTCTCGACCGGATACTCGCGGCTGTAGCCCCAGCCTCCGAGCGTCTGGACGGCCGCCCAGGTGCACCACATCGCCGTCTCGGACGCGTGCAGCTTGGCCATCGCCGCCTCGGTGCTCGCGCGCTCCCCGCGATCGAGCATCCGAGCTGCTCGCCAGGTCAACAGCCGCGACGCGTCGACCTTGAGGGCCATGTCGGCCAGGCGGAAGGCGACCGCCTGGTGCTCGGCGATCGGCTTGCCGAACTGGACCCGCTCTTTTGCGTACTCGACCGCGTACTCGAGTGCCGCGCGTGCGAGCCCGGTGGCCGACGCGGCCAGCGTGACCCGGCTGCGATCGAACGTCTGCATCAGGCCGCTGAAGCCTTCTCCCTCGGCCCCCAGCCGCCGGTCCTCGGGCACGAACGCTTCGTCGAGGAAGAGCTCGGCGTTGGGGATCGCGCGCTGGCCCATCTTGCGGATCGGCGGGCCGCAAGTGAGGCCGTCGTCTTCGGCCTCGAGCAGGAACGCGGTGATTCCCCGGTAGCCCCGGCCGGGGTCGACGGTCGCGAACACCACGTAGAACGACGCGACGCCGGCATTTGAGATCCACGCCTTCTGGCCGGACAGCACGTAGCCTCCGTCCACGCGGCGCGCGCGCGTACGGATCGACGCGGCGTCGGAACCGCTCTGAGGCTCGGTGGTGGCCAGCGCCGTCATCGGCGGGTCGTCGCCGGCCAGGGGCTCGAGCCAGCGCCGCTTCTGCTCCTCGCTTCCCAGCACGAGCACCGGCTCGGCGAAGAATCCGTTCGAGGTGATCAGGTTGCCGATCCCGCTGCAGCCGTGCGACAGCTCCTCCTGCACGATGCAGGAGCTCAGGCAGTCGGTCATGCCGGCGCCCCCGTATTCCTCGGGCAGCATGAACGACGTCAGGCCTAGCCCGGCCGCCTGGCGCCACACCTCCCACGGCACCTCGGTGTCCGCCTCGTCGACGGCGAGCGAGATCGGCCGGATCTCACGGGCGGCGAACTCGCGGCACAGCTCCTGGATGGCCAGCTGCTCGTCCGTGAGGGGCGCGGGCGCCTGGTATGAGCTCATTGGGTCACGCGCTCGGTCAGCCGCTCGGTCGCGTTGTCGGTCTGCGCGAGCAGTCCGTAGGCGATGCGTTCGAGTCCGAGTCCCGCCTGACGCGAGGTCTCGGGCAGCGCGTCGATCACCTGCTTGGTCACCGAAACGGCCAAGCGAGGCAGTCCGCTCAGCCGCTCGGCCAGTTCGAGCGCCCGGGGGAGGGATTCGCCATTTGGAACGACTTCGGTGACCAGGCCGAGCGAGCGTGCATGCTGGGCGTCGACGCGCTCGCGCAGCAGGATCAGCTCCTTGGCCCGGGCCGGACCGAGCAACCGCACTGCGCGCTGGGTGCCGCCCCAGCTCGGCAGGATGCCGAGCGCGACCTCGGGGAAGCGGAAGTCGGAGCCCTCCTCGGCGATCCGGAAATCGGTCGCCAGCGCGAGCTCGAGACCGCCGCCGATGCAATAGCCGGCGATCGCGCTCAGCGTGGGCTGCGCCAGGTCGGCAACGCGCTCGGCGAAGTCGCCGGTGGCCCGGTAGGTGGCCAGGATCTCGTCGGGACCATAGCCGCGCGTCTCACTCAGATCGGCGCCGGCCGAGAACACCGTCTCGCCGCCCGTGAAGATCACGCACGGCGCATCCCGGACCTCGGAGCTTGCCACCGCTTCACATAGCTCGCGCTCGACCTGCTCGGAGATCGCGTTCAGCTTGGCCGGGCGTTCGAGCCTGATGATGCACGCGTGCTCGTGAGGCTCGAGCGCCACCACGTCAGGCATGGACGGCCTCCGCGGCCGGCAGCGCGGCGCCGTACTGGAGGACTCCGTCGAGTCCGCGCTTGCGGACCTCGCCGGCGACGATCATGCGCTGGATCTCAGAGGTGCCCTCCCAGATCCGGTCGACCCGGATGTCGCGATACAGCCGCTCGACGGGGTTTTCGCGCATGTAGCCGCGCCCGCCGAAGATCTGCACGGCGCGGTCAACCACGCGTCCGGCCGCCTCCGACGCGGTCAGCTTGACCATCGCCGCCTTGGCGTGAAGCAGCTTGCGCGGCATCCCGTTGTCGGCCTCCCAGGCCACCTGGTGGGTTAGCCCGCGGCACAGCGCGATGTCACACACGCTGTCGGCGATCATCGCGCCGATCAGCTGGTGAGACGCGATCACGCCGCCCGACTGCACGCGCTCGTTCGCCCAGTCGGAGGCGAGCGACAGGGCGCGCTCGGCGGCGCCGGTGGCCCGGGCGGCGATCATCAGCCGCTCCTCGACGAACCAGTCGCGCGTGAGGTCATAGCCGCCGCCGATCTCGCCGAGCACCTGCTCGCGACCGACCGCCACGTCATCGAACACGAACTCGGGATGCTCGAATACGAACGTGTGCATATATGCCGGAGTGCGCTTGACGGACACGCCGGGCTGATCCTTGTCGACGAGGAACAGCGTCGGCGCGCGCTCGGGCCCGACGAGTGCCTGCACGATCAGGAAGTCGGCCACGTCGCCGACGGTGACGAACCACTTCTCGCCGGTGATCCTGTAGTTCTCGCCGTCGCTGATCGCGACGGTTTCGATCAGCGACGGATCAGATCCCGCCTTCTCCTCGGTCACCGCGAAGCAGTCGCGCCGGTCGCCGGCGATCGCCGGCACCAGGTAGCGCTCGCGCTGCTCTGCGTTGCAGTGCTTGAGTGCGTTGGCCGGCCGCCACACGGCATCCCACAGCGCGTTGGTCAGCTGGCCCAGGCGCTCCTGGACGATGACCTGATCGAGGATCGACAGCCCCTGGCCGCCCCACTCGAGCGGCATGTTGATCGCGTTCAGCGACGCGCCGAGCGTGAGCTCCTTGATCTCGGCGAGCGACTGCGCGGACAGTCCGCGGTGCTCCTCGCACTCCTGCTCGTAGGCCATCATGTCGCTGGCCAGAGCGGCCGCGCGGTCGCGCAGCTCCAACTGCTCGTCGGTGTATCGGAAGTCCACGGTCCTCTCCTGTCAGTCAGTCAATCGGTCGGGTCTTTCAAAACGATGCGGGCGTCGAGTCCGAGCGCCCCATCGGGCAGAACGAGCAACGGGTTGATCTCGAGCTCGCCGATTTCTGGGTGTGTGGCGGCGACGCGTGAGAGCGCCGCCAATGCGTCCGCCGCGGCGGCGACGTCGAGCGAGGCGCGGCCACGCGCGCCGTCGAGCAGGGGGAAGGCCTTCAGCGAGCGGATCATGTCCTGCGCCTGGGTCTCGGTGACGGGCGCGAGTGCGACCGCGACGTCGCGCATCACCTCGGCGTAGACGCCGCCGAGCCCGGCGAGCACGAGCGGTCCAAAGCGAGCGTCCCAGCGTGCGCCGATCAGCAGCTCGGCACCCTCGTCCAGCGGCGCCATCGCCTCGACCGAGAACGTCTCTGGGTGCAGGTGTGCCTCGATCTCTGCATACGCGGCCGCGAGCTCGTCCGGGTCTGTGAGGCCAAGTCGGACCCCACCGGCGTCGGACTTGTGCAGCGCGCCGAGCGCCTTGAGCGCGACCGGGTAGCCGATGGCGGCCGCCGCGTCGAGCGCCGCCGCGGTCGAGTCGACCGTGCGCTGGGCGACGAACCGCACACCGCCCTGGTCCAGCAGCGAGCGCGCCGCCTCGTATCCCGGGTTGGTGATCGTGTGAGCCGGCGCGGGAAGCGCCGGCACGGCGTCCGGCGTATCGGACGGGAGCGTGTCCGAGGATCGAGCGGCGAGCCGGGCGAGCGCGACGACCGCGTGCTCGATCGCGCGATACACCGGAACGCCGCCCTCGCGCAGCGCGTCCGCGGGGGCGGACCCGGCGTACATCGTCTGTACAAGCAGCGGCCGGCCGGCGGCCGTGGCCAGCTCGGCCAGCGCTGCGCCGGTGGCCATCTCCGGGTCGGCGAACACCTCGGCGTACTCGCCGTAGCCGCCGAAGTAGCCGGTGAGCAGGACCGCGTCGACCTCGCCGGACTCGAGCAACGTGCGCGCGGTGCGCTCGAAGTTGCGGATGTCCGCCTCGCCGCCTCCGGCCAGGTCAACCGGATTCGAGCAGGCCGCCGTCGGGGGTAGCTGGGCGCTCAGCGCCGCCACCGTAGCCGGACTCAGCTCGGGCACCTCGAGCCCGGCCCTGGCGGCGAGCGATGCCGCGATGCCGCCGTGGCCGCCGCCGTCACCCATGATCGCGACCCGGCGCCCGCGGCTTGGGGGACAGCGGATCAGCCCCTGCATGACGTCGACGAGCTCGCGCGGCGAGCTGACTCGCTCGACCCCGGCGGCGACGCAGGCCGCCTCGATGGCCGCGTCATCACTCGCCAGTGCGCCCGTGTGCGAGCGGATCGCCCGCGCGGCCGCCTCGTGACCCGAGGCGGTGAGCAGAACGACCGGCTTGCCGGCGTCGCGAGCGCGGCGTGCGGCGCGAGCGAAGGCCCGGCCATCGCGGAAATCCTCGATGTACAGGGCGATGCCCTGGGTCCGGTCGTGGACCGCCATCGCGTCGATCAGCTCGGCGGCGGTGAGGTCCGCCTGGTTGCCGAGCGAGACGAAGCGCGAGAAGCCAAGCCCGTTCTCTCGCAGCAGCACGCTGATCTCGAGAGCCAGGTTGCCGCTCTGGGAGATCATCGCGACCGAGCCGGGCGGCAGGTCGTTTGAGGCAAGCTCGAGCTCGGTGTCAGCGTCGAAGATACCCAGACAGTTGGGTCCGACGAGCACCGCGCCGGCGTCGCGCACCATGGTCCCGAGCGCGGCATCGCGCCCGCTCCCCTCGGTGCCGGCGCTGATCACCACGATCGCGCCGGCGCCTACGGTCAGGGCATCCTCGATCGTCGGCTCGAGCAGCGCCTCCGGGACAGTGACCAGGACGAGGTCGACGGGCGCGCCGAGTTCGCGCAACGAGCGGTGGGCCGTGTGACCGAGGATCTCGCCGCCACGGCGATTGACAAGATGGACGGCGCGCCGGTGCTCCCCGCGCAGCGCCCGGCTGGCCAGCCAGTTACCCCATTTCCGCGGGTCGGCCGAAGCGCCGACGACCGCCACAGAGGTGGGCGAGAACAGCGCTTGGAGGTCCCGGCTCATGTCTCGGGCACCGCCGCTGCTGCATCGAGGAGCGCTTGCACGTCGCAGCCCAGCTCGGCCGCCGCGGCGGTGAGCGACATCTCGACGTAGTGCGCGGGCGTCCGCCCCGGATCTTCGTTGACCATGTGAATCGCCAGCCCGTCCATCAGCGCCGCGAGCCGCGCCGCCACCGCGTCGGGGTCGACCTGTGCGAACTCGCCGCGCTCCTGGCCGTGGCGCACGATGCCGGCGATCGTGGCGCACCACCGTTCGCTGAATCCGCGGTGGGTCGGGATCAGATCGGGATGGCGGCGGGCATAGACCCACAGGTCCATCCACAGCACCCATTCGCTCCGACTCGAGCGCACGACGAGCCAGGCCAACCGGTCGACGGCGCTCTCCAGCCGATCGAGCTCGGGCCAGACGGAGGCGTAGAACTCGGCGTCGGCGTCCGAGATCGCCGCCCGGAACAGGTCGTGCTTGGTCCCGAAGTAATAGATGACGCCGGTGGCGCTGGTGCCCGCGCGCTCGGCCACGTCCGCCACGCGGACGTTCCACAGACCCTGCTCGCGCAGCAGCTCGACCGCGGCAGCCAGGATCTGCGGCTGGCGGACCTTGGCCAGTGGACGGCGGGAGGGCACGTCGTCGGTTGGGGTGGGGCGCTCGTACTCGTCTCTCAAAGTCTGACCCAGTTGAATGGCCGCCGAGGCGCCGCCGTCGGGCGCCGCCGGACTGAGGCGCCGCCGTCAGGCGCCGCCGACCGTTTCTAAACAATCATTTTGAATGACGGTTTCTATTCGTTCCGAGGCCCGCTGTCAACCCTCCGCTCTCTGACCGGCGTCGGGCCCGGTCAGGAGTCGCCGTTCAGGATCGTGTCGGTCAGTCCGGGATAGACGTAGCGCGCCTTGTGCAGGCGGAGCTCCATGAACGTCTCGGTACCGAGCACGCCCTCTATCGATCCGAGCCGCTCGGAGAGCAGCTGCCACAGGTCGTCGTGGTCTCGGCAGATGATGTGCATGTACAGGTCGGCCGAGCCGGCACACGATGAGACGTACATGACCTCGGGCCATTCGCTGAGCGTCTCAGCCACACGCGCGTGCGCGGCCGGCGTCACTCGCAGCAGCACCGCGGCCTGCACCGCATAGCCGAGCGCGTACGGGTCGGCCAGCGCCAGGATGCGGAGGAATCCCTCCTCCTGTAGGCGGGTGGCGCGGAAGCGCACCGTCCCCTCGGCCACCCCGAGCGAGCGTGCGATCGCGCGGTACGGCCGGCGGCCGTCCTCCTGGAGCTGGGAGATGATCGCCCGGTCCAGCTGATCGAGTTCACGCGGCGTCATGGGTCGAGCTGATCGAGTTCACGCGACGTCCTGTCTGAGATATGATTGCGCAAAATAATGGCCGTGAGCTTGCGGATTTCGCGAGCCAGGGCCCCATCGGGTGCGGAAAGCGAGGAGAGTAGATGGCGACCAAAACGCTCGACGACCTCGGGATCGACGCCGAAGCGGTGGAGGAGGCGCTGTCACGGGACATGACGTTCCCGGCGCGGTGGTACTCGGACCCGGGCATCTACGCCTTTGAACTCGATCACATCTTCACTCGCTCGTGGGCCTACGCCGGTCCCCTCGCGAAGCTGACCCATCCCGGCGATCACATCGTCTGCCACGCCGCGCACGTGCCGATCCTCGTCACCCGGGATAAAGACGGCGAGGTGCATGCGTTCATCAACGTCTGCCGCCACCGCGCGTTCCCGGTCGCCGTGCAGGACGGGAATCGTTCGACGTTGCAGTGCGCTTATCACGCGTGGACGTACAACCTGGACGGCAGCCTGCGCGCGGCTCCGCGCAGCGAGCGCGAGCGGTGCTTTAACCGGGAGGAGTTCTCGCTCCTGCCGGCGTCGGTCGAGACCTGGAACGGGCTCGTGTTCGTCAATCCCGACCCGGAGGCTCCGTCGCTGCGGGAGTTCTATCCCGAGCTGTTCCCGCTGGCGCAGGAGCGCGCCCTCGATTTTCAGGACTACCGCTACCACGATCGCTTCACCTATGAGATCCCGGCCAACTGGAAGGTATGGGTCGAGAACGCCAGCGAGTGCTACCACTGCCCGACGATTCACAAGAACAGCTTCAGCGACGCGTTCGACGACCGTGCCGACGTCTACGAATACGTCGACGGCAATCGGGTGCTGGGGCAGTTCACCGCCTACAACGCGCGCGCCAAGACCTACGCGCACCCGGCGCGCGACGGCGACCGCCAGTTCCGCTACATCTTCGTGTGGCCGTTCACGACGCTCGTCCAGGACGACTGGGTCGCGTTCCCGGGTGTCATCGTCCCCACCGGGCCTGAGACGTGCCGGTTCATCGCCGACATGTTCGTCCATCCCGAAGTCTCGTCCGAGCAGGCCGACGAGTGGGTCGAGATGTGGAATCAGACGATCATCGAGGACACCGAGGCCGTGCTGCTCCAGCAACCCGGGCTGCGTTCCCAGATGGTTCCGCACGGGCGCCTGATGCCGGCGAGCGAGAGCGCGATCGCGCGCTTCCACCGGATGGTGTGGGAGTCGTTCTCGGAGGCGCTGGCGGAGGAGTAGGACGAATGGTCGGCGGCGCCTGACGGCGGCGCCTTAGGTTGAATGGTCGGCGGCGCCTGACGGCGGCGCCTTAGGTCAGGCTGGCCGGGCGAGGACGTCGGCCGGCTCGCGGCCACCCAGGACCGCGGCCACGGCCTCGCCGGCGCGCCGGTACGGCTCATCCGCGGCCGCGGGTGAGTACCACGCCGCGTGCGGGTTGATCACCGTGCGCGGCCAGCCGAACTCGGGCTCGTTGCCGGTCGGCGGCTCGTGCGAGAGGACGTCGAGCGCGCACCCGCCCAGTCGCCCGTCGTTCAGGGCCGCGCCCAGGGCGTCGCCGTCGACGAGGCCGGCCCGGGCGCAGTTGATCAGGTAAGCGCCCGGCTGCATCAGCGCGATCTCGGTGGCGCCGAGCACGGGCGGCTGCCCGGGTACGAGCAGCGCGTGCAGCGTGACCACCTCGGCCTGGGCGAGCAGCGCGTGCAGTGCCATCAGCTCGACGCCGTCGATGCCGTTCGCGCCGGCGGGGAGCGCCGGATCGAAGCCCAACACCCTCATCTCGAGCGCCAGCGCTCGCCGGGCCACCGCGCGGCCGATCCGGCCCAGTCCGACGATCCCGAGCGCGGTTCCGCTCACCCGGCGCGGTGGCGCGGGGTCGACGTCCCATCCGCCCGCGCGTGCGAAACGGTCGAGCAGCGTGACGCCGCGCAGCAGGTCGAGCGCGAACGCGATCGCGTGCTCGGCGACCTCTTCGGTGCAGTAGCCGGCGCAGTGAGTGGCCCACGCCCCAGCGGCCGAGATGGCCTCGAGATCGAGATGGTCGTAGCCCGTGGCGGTCGCGGCGACGATGCGCAGGTCGGGAAGCGCCGCCATGGCGGTCGCGTCCACCGGGATCTCCGGCGGAACCAGCACGCCGACCACGCCGCTCGCGCTCGGGAGCTGTTCGGCCCGTTCAACCGAGATATCCGGCCACTCGCGCAGCGCGGCGCGAACCGGCCCGAGGCCGCCACCCGGGTCGAGCAGCAGGACACGGCTCATGGTGTGGGCAGGTCCGAGCCCAGACGGAGGCTGACGACGACGACCGCGCTCACGCGGGCTCCGTCACGGGCACGGCGGCGCGCGGGCGCACGGCCAGGGTCCCCTCGAGCACCGCCTCCTCGAGCGCGCGCGGACCGAGCACATCACCCGCGCGAACCGCGCCCGGGTGGTGCTCGAGCTCCGGCCAGAGCTCGTCAGCCGGCACGCGGCCCTGAGCGACGACGACGGTCGCCACCGCGGGCAGGGGGTGCGAGCGTCCGGAGAACACGTGCCGGAGCGCCAGATCGTCGTCGTGGACCGCGAGCTCGGTGTGATGCAGGATCGTTACGCCGAGCCGGTCGAGGCGGGCCAGATACAGGTTGCGCTGGTACTGGTGAAGTGTCTGGCCGGGAACCGGGGCCGCGCACGCGAGCGCCACCTCGAGCCCGGCGCCGGCCAGCCGCTCGACCGCGTCCAATCCGTCCCAGCCGCCGCCCCAGTCCGCGACGAGCACGGGGCCGGTGAACGTGGTCGGCGCGCGGATCGCCTCCCACGCGTCGCGAAGCGTCCGCTGGTTGCCATCCGGCGGACTGGGCCGGTACGGGCGAGCGCCGGCAGCGAGCACGACGATGTCGAAGTCGCGGGCCATGTCCGCGTCCGCCTCGGTGCTCAGCTGCACGGCGACGGCGGCCGCTCGCAGCCGCGCCAGGGTCGAGCGGCGATAGCGCTGCCACAGCTCCCGGTGCGCGGGCGCGAGGCCGCCGAGACGCAGCTGGCCACCGATGTCGGTGTCGCGGTCTACGAGCGTGAGCTCGTCGCCCGCCGCCGCCGCTTCGAGAGCAGCGGCGGCGCCGGCCGGACCGGCGCCGATCACGAGGACGCGCCGTCCGGACGGGTCCGCCGCGGGGTGGGCGGGGGCTGCGATCTCTCGCTCGCGACCGGTGCGTGGATTGACCGCGCAGCCAATTGGCACCCCATCGTGGTAGTGGCCGATGCAGGCCTGGTTGCAGCTGATGCACTCGATCACGGTGTCGGCGGCGCCCGCGCTCGCCTTCGCGATCAGCTCCGGATCTGCGATCTGGGCCCGGGTCAGCCCGACGAGATCGCACACGCCGTCGGCGATCAGCCGGTCGGCATGGTCCAGCTCGAGGACCCGCGTGGCGGCGATCAGCGTTACATCCGGAACTGCCTTGCGGACGGCCGCGGCGGGATCGGCGATCGCGTCCAGATCGACGGGTGCGGGCGGGGCGATCCACGTCGATGCGGCCGGAAAGGCGGAGTGACCGAGCGCGAGCGAGACAAAGTCGACCAGTCCGGCGGCGTGGAGCTCGCCCGCCACGGCCGCGGCGTCGTCGGGTCCGAGGCCACCGGGGACGAGCTCGTCGGCCGCCAGCCGCACGCCGGCGGCGATCCGGCCCTCGGTGGCCTCTCGGATCGCGCTCATCACCTCGACCGCGAACCGCGTCCGCGACTCGAGGCCATAGCCGTCGGCGCGGTGGTTGCTGAGTGCGGAGAGGAACTGAGCGACCAGGTACCCGTGTGCCATCGACACCTCGACGCCGTCGAGCCCGCCCTCCTCGGCGTGCCGGGCCGCGATCGCGTAGCCCTCGATCAGCTCGTCGATCTCCCGGACGGTCAGGGCGCGCGGCTCGGAGTGGAAGCGGAGGCTGGGCACGGCGGACGGAGCCACGGCGGGGGCCTTCGGGGAGGCGGAGATCTGCTCGCGCCCTCCGTGGAACAGCTGCGCGAGGACCCGCGCCCCATGCTCGTGGATCGCGTCGCTCAGCCGGCGGTAGCCGTCGACGATGGCGGGCAGGTAGCCACCCATCGTATGGGCGGTCAGAAGCCCGGTCGGGTGAACTGCGGTGGCCTCGATGAAGATCGCGCCGACGCCGCCGCGGGCCCGCGCCCGGTGGTAGGCGAGAAGGGCATCGGTGGGGAGGTGCTCGTGCACCAGGCCGGTCTGGTGTGAGGTCGAGACGACCCGGTTGCGGACCGGGACAGGTCCCAGCGACACGGGCGAGAGCAACGACGCGTAACGGCTCATGTCGTGGGCTCGAGCGCCTGCGGTGCTGTCAATTCGTCTCGGCCCCCACGACAGAGGCAACATACACTCCTGCGATGAACGCACGCGAGTGGCTGGCCGCCTTTGCCCAGCGGGTCGGGACCCAGCCGCCCACGACGGAGGAGTTCAAGACGCTGCTGGACCTCGCCGGCGAGGCGGCGCACTCGTCGGAGAGGGTGGCGGCGCCGGTGGCCTGCTGGGTCGCCGCTCGGGCCGGGGTCGAACCCGAGGAGGCGCTGAAGATCGCCCGCGAGGTCGGACCCTCCTCCGGGTCGTAGATGGCCTCGCGCCAGTACGACATCGTGGTGTTCGGAGCCACCGGGTTCACCGGCGCGCTGACCGCGGAGTACCTGGCCGCTCACGCGCCACCGGAAATGCGCTGGGCGCTGGCCGGTCGGAACATGCGCAAGCTCGAGCAGGTCCGTGCGGGACTGGGCGCCGGGTGCGCGGACCTTCCGCTGCTTCGGGCCGACGTGACCGACGGCGAGTCAGTGCGGGCGGTGGCGGAAGCAACCAGGGTCGTGATCACCACGGTCGGGCCCTACATCCGCTACGGCGAACCGCTGGTCGCGGCGTGTGCCGGCGCCGGCACCGACTACGTCGATCTGACAGGCGAGCCCGAGTTCGTCGACCGGATGTGGCTGGGCTACCACGACCAGGCGTCGCGATCCGGGGCGCGGATCGTCCACTCGTGTGGCTTTGACTCGATCCCGTACGACCTGGGGGCGCTGTTCACCGTCGAGCAGCTGCCCGAGGGGGTCCCGATCGCGCTGGAAGGGTTCGTGCGCGTGGGCGGGACGTTCTCCGGTGGCACCTACCAGTCGACGATCGAGATTCTCGCGCGGTTGCGCCAGGGCATGTCGGTCGCGCGCGAGCGGCGCGCGCGGGAGCCCAGTCCGAACGGCCGGCGCGTCCGGGGCGTTCCCGGACGCCCTTCGCATGACGAGTTCGGCGGTGGCTGGGCCGTGCCGCTCCCGACGATCGACCCGTTGACCGTGCTGCGCTCGGCGCGAGCGCTCGAGCGCTACGGGCCCGACTTCAGCTACAGCCACTATCTGGTGGTCAAGCGGCTGCCGGTTCTGGTTGGACTGGCCGGTGGCGCGGCTGGGCTGATCGCGCTGGCCCAGCTTCCGCCGGCGCGGAACGCGCTGCTCAAGGTGAAGAGTTCGGGGGAGGGGCCGTCGCCCGAGGAGCGCGCGAAGGCGTGGTTCCGGGTGCGGTTCGCCGCGCGCGCCGGCGACGGCACGGAGGTCCGCAGCCAGGTCTCGGGCGGCGATCCCGGCTACGGCGAGACATCCAAGATGCTCGCCGAGTCCGCGCTTTGTCTTGCGTTCGACTCACTGCCGGAGCGCGCGGGGCAGCTGACACCCGCGGTGGCGATGGGGGACGCTTTGCTCGCGCGCCTGGGGCGGGCCGGGATCAAGTTCGAGGTGCTCGATGGCGAACGCTAAGTGGACGGCGGACGACATTCCCGACCAGACGGGGCGAAGGGCGATCGTGACCGGGGCAAACATCGGCCTCGGCCTCGCCACCGCACGCGAACTGGCCCGGGCCGGGGCGTCCGTGGTGCTGGCGTGCCGCAGCACGGCCAAGGGTGAGGCGGCCGCGGCGAGCATTCGGGCCGCAGTTCCGGCGGCGACCCTGGAGGTCGAGACGCTCGATCTGGCCTCGCTTGAGTCGATCCGCGAGTTCGCCGAGCGCCGCGCAGGATCCGGCCTCGCGATCGATCTCCTGATCAACAATGCCGGCATCATGGCCGCGCCGCGGCGGCTCACCGCCGACGGATTCGAAAGCCAGTTCGGCACGAATCACCTCGGGCACTTCGCGCTCACGGGATTGCTCCTTGCGGCGCTGCTGCGAGCGCCGGCGCCGCGCGTGGTGACGGTCTCGAGCGCGCTGCACCGCCGGGGCACGATGCGCTTCGACGACCTCCAGGGCGAGCGCAAGTACGAGCGGTGGGGCGCCTACGGCCAGTCGAAGCTGGCCAACCTGATGTTCTGCTTCGAGCTCCAGCGCCGCGCCACCGAGGCCGGCAGCGCGCTGCGTAGCACGGCGGCGCACCCCGGGTACGCGAGCACCAACCTCCAGTTCGCCGCGTCCGACCGCTTCTACGAGAAGGCGTTCATGCGGGCCGGCAACCGGCTGTTTGCCCAGAGCGCGGACATGGGCGCCCTTCCGACGCTGTACGCAGCGACATGCCCTGATCTTCCCGGCGGAACGTTCATCGGTCCCGGGGGCTTGGGCGAGCAGCGCGGGTATCCCAAGGTGGTCACCGCGGCGCGCAAGGCCTATGACGAACAGGACTGGCACCGCCTGTGGGAGGTCTCGGAGGACCTCACGGGCGTGCACTACGAGTTCGTGGCGGCGGTCGCGTGAGCGATTTCCGAACCGACGGCCGCGCCGCGCTCGACTGGGCGGCGGACTATCTCGAGCGCGTCGGCGACCTGCCGGTTCTGGCACAGGTGTCGCCGGGAGACGTCCGCGCGCGGCTGCCGCGGACCGCGCCCGACGAGCCCGAGCCGTTCGCCGATCTGCTGCGCGACCTCGATGAGATCATCCTGCCCGGCGTCACGCACTGGCAGCATCCGCGCTTCTTCGCCTACTTCGCGACTAGCGCCTCCGAGCCGGCGATCCTGGCCGAGCTGCTCGCCGCCACGCTGAACTCCGTCGGCTTCCTATGGCGGACCGCGCCGGCGTCGACCGAGCTCGAGGGCGTCGTGCTCGACTGGGTGGCTGACCTGCTCGGGCTGCCCGCCGGCTGGCACGGGCACATCGAGGACACGGCGTCGACCTCGACCTTCGCCGCGTGCATCGCGGCGCGCGAGGCGACCGGCCGCGACCTGATCGTCTGCTCCGAGCAGGCCCATTCCGCGGCCGACAAGGCGGCGCGGATGCTCGGCATGCGGCTGCGCAAGGTGCCCGTCGACTCGTTGTTTCGGATGCGAGCTGATGCGCTTGGGGATTTGAGTGACGCCGCGGTCATCGTCGCCACGGTCGGTACGACGGCGACGACATCGGTGGATCCGATTCCGGCGGTGGCGGACGCGTGTGCCGCGAGCGGCACGTGGCTGCACGTTGACGCGGCGTATGCCGGAGCGGCGATGGTGTGCCCGGAGTTCCGCTGGGCGTTCGAGGGGGTCGACCGGGCCGATTCGCTCGTCGTCAACGCGCACAAGTGGATGCTCACGCCGATGGACTGTTCGCTGATCTGGACCCGCCGGCGGGAGGACTTCCGCCGGGCCTTCAGCGTCGTACCCGAGTTCCTGCGCACGCCCGACGCGGAGGACGCCTGGAGCCTGAGCGAGTACGGACCGGCGCTCGGCCGGCGCTTCCGGGCGCTCAAGCTGTGGGCCGTGCTGCGCTGCCACGGCCGCACCGGCCTGCAGCAGCACATCCGGAGCGGCGTCGGGTTGGCCTCGACGTTCGAAGGGTGGGTCTCGGAATCAGATGGCTGGGAGGTGTGCGCGCCCCGGCTGTTCTCGACCGTCTGCTTCCGGCTGGAGGGCGAGGACGAGCGCAACCGCGCGCTGCTGCAGCGGGTCAACGCGAGCGGCGAAATGTTCATCTCCCAATGTGTGCTGAACGGCCGGTACGTGCTGCGCCTCGCCGTCGGGCAGATGAGCACCACCGAGGACGACGTGCGCCGCGCGTGGCAGGTGCTTGTGCGCGAAGCCGGACGGGTATGACCCGGCCATCCAGGGAGCTCTGCGTCGCCTCGTGCTCGCAGCCGCGTTGTCGGCTGCGCTGGCCGTGCCCGCGGTCGCGCATGCCGGCGGCGTCGATCAGACGTGCGAGCTGAGCGCCACCCGGTTCGATCCCGACACGGTCAACGTCCTGTATCCGGACAGCTCGGCCCAGTACTGGACGGCAACGTATACGGCGGTGCCGGGCACGATGATCAGGATCGACGGCATCTATCCCTACGCGCGGTACACGTCGTGGAATGTCTACGACCCGCTGCTGCGGCCGTTCGCCAAGCTCTCGGATTATCAGTTCCTGCCCGACGCGGGCAGCTCCAACCCGTTCCTGCCCGGGGCGGCACGCAACACGCCCGAGTCAGAGCGCCACTACACGCTGTACATCACGTTCAGCGCCACCGAGCACCCGGGGCCGAACACGATCTACGTCGACCCTTCCCAACACCCGACGGGGTTGCTCACTTTGCGGGTGTACGAGCCGGATGCCGGACGCGACGCCACCGGTGGCGTCGGCCTCCCGCAGGTGACTTGGGAACCCGCCGCGGGCCCATCGACCACCGCCACCGGGCTTCTGCCCGCGCTCACCTCGCCCTGCCGGAACCTTGAGAAGCCGACGAGCTCCGAGGTCACCGGCGCGTACGCGGGTCTGAGCGGCCCCAGCCTGGCCGTCCCCTATCCGGGTCGCAACCCGCCGGACTGGCACAAGTTCGTGAACATCTGCCAGTCGGGTGCCGATCTGCTCCTCGATAACGCCTTCGGCGATCCGCTGCCGCAGACCAGCGAGAACCCGTGCAGCAGCTTCGGCAGCGGTGGCTTTCTCTCCAACCTCGACAACGCCTACGTGTACTCGTTCATCAGCCAGGGGTTCGGGCCGATCGTCGCGTTCCACGCCCGAGCGCCCACGTTCGCCGCGACGTACCCGGACGCGGCGACGATGCCGAGCGGCGTGCAGGTTCGCTACTGGTCGTTCTGCCAGAACGACCCGTTCAGCGAGCGCTACGTCGCCTGCGTGCGCGACGACCAGGTCGCCCGGCGTCGCGGCGAGTACACGATCGTCGTCTCGCCCCCCGGTGACTGGCCGGCGGTGGCGCAGCGCCGGTGCCGGGGAACGGTCAGCTGGATCCCGTGGGGACCGCAGCCGCAGGGCGTCGTCCTGTACCGGCAGATGCTCCCCGACGCCGCCTTCACCCAGACCATCCAAAACGTCGCCTACGGGTTCGAGTCGGCGCAGATGGGGGCGTATTACCCGGGCGGCCGCTACTTCGCGAACTGGCGCGCGGTGGCGCGGGCGTTCTGCCGGCGCCGGTAGGCAGGATCATCGGCGCGTGCGCCGCCTGCTCCTCGCGCTCACCCTCGTGTCGAGCGCGCGGGCTGCCCCCGCCTGCAGGCGCTGAAGCTCTCGCCCGCGGAGCGCGCGCTGATCGCGCGCGTCGGGGCCGCGCGCACGTGCCTGACCGGGAAAGGGCTGCGCGCGATCGGCGGACCCGGGCTGCCCACCGATGCATCCACCTCCAGGCAGCCGAGCGGCGAACTCGTGATCACCGCCACCCACCCGACGTTCATCGCGTTTTACGCCGACGCCGCGCTGGCGGCCCGGGTCGCGCCGGCGCTGATGCGCGAGGACCGCGGCGAGCACGTGCAGGTTCAAACGCGCGGCGCGGAGACGATCGTCTGGAGCGGCGCGCCGACGAGCGATCGGCGCAATATGGTCTGGTCATGCCTGCCACGGTGAAGGTGCGCGGCGAGGGCTTGATCCGGACCGAGCCCGACGAGGCGCTGCTGTGGATCGCGCTCACCGCGCTTGAGAGCGCGCCCGGCGCCGCGCTTCAGGACGTGTCGACGCGGGCGGCTGGGTTGGTCGCAATGCTCGACGATCTCGGGGTCGCCAAGGCCGATCGCGCGACGACCGGCGTCACGGTGCACGAGGAGTTCGAGCACGGGTCCGAGGGTCGCCGCTCCCTCGGCCATCGGGCGATTACGCGTGTGTCGGTGCGCCTCACCGATCACGAGCTGATCGGCCGCCTGATCGAGCGGTCGGTGCAGGAGCTCGGCGCCCGGATCGACGGACCGCGATGGCAGATCGCGCCGGATAACCCGGCCCGCCTCGAGGCCGCGCGGGCGGCCGCCGCCGATGCCCAGCGCAAGGCCCGCGCCTACGCGGAGGGCCTCGGTGCGGGACTCGGTCCGCCGCTCGACGTCGTGGAGGCCGACGAGCACTCGGCCGGCCATGCGAGCGGGGCCTGGCGAGCGGCCGCGCGATCGCTGTCCATCGGCGAGCCCGTTGCCGTGGAACCAGGCGAGCAGGAGGTCGCGGCCTCGGTGTATGTCACGTTCGCGCTCGACTACACGCCTTCGAGCGCGGGCGTGTAGAGCCAGTCGCGGCCGATCGGCTCGTGACCAGCGCTAGCCCGCGAGTGGGAACAGGCCGAGAAGGCGCTCGGCGGCGCCACGATCGCCCGCGATCGTCACCTCGCCGGTCCCAAGCACATCGCTCAGGGCGCGTCCGTGCCAGAGCACCGTTTGAAGTGCCTCAGGTTCGGCGCCGATCGTCGCCACCGGGTTCGACGCAGCCCCGCGGGAGACGTCGAGCTGCCGGTCGGCCGGGCGAACCGTGAACGGCTGGCCGGCCAACCCGATCTCGTAAGTCCCGCCGATCAACCCGCCGGCCCGCGCCGGGTCGTACAGGGTCTTGAGCGCGAGCATCAACGCGTCGACGCCGAGCGCGCCGTGGTCCGCCGGGAGCGGTGCTTGGCTTCCCCAGCGCCCGAGGGCGAGCACGACCGGCTCGAGCTGGCGTCCCCACTCGGTCAGCTCGTACACGCGCGCTCCGGCGGGCGGAGGGAGCTGATCGCGACGCACGACGCCGGCCTGCTCGAGCTCGCGCAGCCGCTGGGAAAGAATGTCTGGGCCCAGCCGAGGCAGGCCCGCGCGCAGATCGGTGAACCGCTTGGGGCCAAGCAGTAGCTCGCGTACGACCAGGATCGCCCATCGCTCACCGATCACGTCGAGCGCCCGGGCGATGCCGCACGCGTCTGCGTATGTCCGCCGACCGCTCATGGCTCGATCTTACCACTTGACAGTACGAGAAACCAACTATAAGGTTGGTTTTTCCAACTAACGATCTAGCGAGGCGGAGGCATGAGCGAGCGAGACAGCTATCCCGAAGGCGTGCCGTGTTGGGTTGACAACCTGGTCCCGGATCCCGGGTCCGCGATCGCGTTCTACAGCCGGCTGTTCGGGTGGGAGTTCGACGGACCGGGCCCCGGCGACTACTACGTGGCGCGGCTGCGGGGCCGGCACGTGGCCGGCGTCGGCCGCGCGCCCGAAGGTGTGCAGCCGGGGTGGAACACGTACGTGTCGGTGGCGTCGGCCGATGACGCCGTGCAGGCGGCAGCGGCCGCCGGCGGCCGGGTCGTCGCGGAGCCGTTCGACGTGCTCCCGGCGGGGCGCGTCGCCGTGATCGAGGATCCGACGGGCGGACTCTTCGGCGTTTGGCAGGCTTCAGAGCGCCAGGGATGTCAACTCGTCAACGAGGCGAGCGCCTACTCGATGAGCGTGCTGCACACCGGCGAGCCGGAGACGGCGGGCGCCTTCTACCGCGAACTGTTCGGCTGGGAGGCCGAGGAGTTCGGGGCGCCCGGGCTGAACCTGCTCCGCCTGCCGGGCTTCGTGGGCGGCGAGCCCCAGCAGCCGGTGCCGCGCGACGTCGTGGCGGTGATGGCGCCGCCGGCCAGCGAGACGGCAACGACGGTCTGGGCCGTCGGTTTCTGGGTCACGGACGCCGACGCGCTCGCGGGCGAGGTCGTCGGCTTGGGTGGCAGCGTTGTAACGCCGCCGTTTGACTCGATCCCGTCGCGCCAGGCCCTGCTCGCGGATACGTTCGGCGCTCCGTTCTCGGTTAGCACCGCGGCGCACTGACCGCTCGGGGCGCGGAGGCTGCTCGCGGCGCGGAGGCCGGATGAGGCGCGGGGGCTGCTCGCGACGCGGAGGCTGCTCGAGGGGCGCAGGCCGGATGAGGCGCGGAGCCTGCTCGCGGCGCGGAGGCTGCTCGCGGCGCGGAGGCCGGATAAGTGGTCACTCGGCCCCGCCCGGAGCGCGAAGGTGCCGAAACCCGTGCTATAGCCGGGTGAACGGGCATTCACCGCCGGGCGGGCGGCGAGTGAGACGAAACCCGGCACCGGAAAGAGGTGCATCGGCGATTGGCGGCTGGGTTGGGTGGAAGTGGCGTTGGCTGGAGGGGTTCGCTGGAGGAGGCGGGGTGGAGCGGTGGGCGAGGCCACGGGTCGGTGGAGGAGGCGGGGTCGAGTGGTGGACGAGGCGCTCGGTTGGGTGGAGGAGCCGGGTGGAGGACGCCTGGCGGAGGACGCCGGGTGGCGGGGGCCGCGCGGGGGAGGCGCTGGGTGGTTGGGCGGTTGGGTGAAGGAGCCGGGTGCACGGTGCGGGGACCACGAGGTCGCTCGACGGCTCGCGCCCACCGGGACTTCGACCCTGACCGGACGGGGAACCCGGCCCCACGGACGCCGCGCGCCGGGGCTCGGGGCGCCACCGCGCGCGAAAAGCGGCGCGCGGCCCGTAGACAAGCTCCTACTTCAACTCGGCGGAGGTCTTGCCGAGCAGCTGCCGCGCGACGATCAGAAGCTGGATCTGCTGGGTGCCCTCGAAGAGGTCGAGGATCTTGACGTCGCGCGCCCATTTCTCGAGCAGGTCGCCCTCGCCGTAGCCGATCGAGCCGCACAGGGCGACGCACCGGAGCGCGATGTCGGTGCCGGTGCGCCCGGCCTTGGCCTTGGCCATCGACGCCTGGAGCGAGTTGGGCTTCTTGTTGTCCGCCATCCACGCCGCCTGTAGCGTCAAGAGCCGGGCCGCCTCCCAGTCTGACTCCATCGCGATGAACTCCGACGCCGCAGCGGACTGAGCGTGCGGTGGCGCGTCGTAGTCGATCTCGACGCCCGCCTGCGACAAAAGCTCACGAGTGCGCTCGAGGCACGCCCGGGACACGCCGATCGCCATGCCGGCGACCAACGGCCGGGTGTTGTCGAACGTCTGCATGACCCCGGAGAACCCGCGCTTGGGCTCGATCTCGGGGCTGCCGAGCAGGTTCTCGCGAGGCACGCGGCAGTCGGAGAGCACGAAGTTGGCCGTGTCCGACGCGCGGATGCCGAGCTTGTGCTCGAGACGGTCGAGCTTCAGCCCCGGGTTGTCGCGCTCGACGACGAACGACTTGATCGCGGCGCGGCCCTGCTTGGCGTCGAGCGTCGCCCACACGACGATCAGCTCGGCCCGGTCGCCCGAGGTGACGAAGATCTTCTCGCCGTTGAGAACGTACTCGCCGGCCTTCTTGTCGAGCTTGGCGGTCGTCCGGATCGCGGCGGAGTCCGAGCCCGCCTCGGGCTCGGTGATCGCCATCGCGGCCCACTTGCCGCCGAAGCGCTTCAGCTGCTCCTCGTTGGCCACGGCGGCGATCGCGGCCTGGCCGAGGCCCTGGCGGGGCATCGTCAGCAGCAGGCCTACGTCGCCCCAGCACAGCTCGATCAGCCCGAGCAGGCTGGCGATGTTCGAGCCGTTGCGGTTGCCGTCCCGAGCCGTCTTCGCGCCATTCTCAGACGACGAGCCGACCGCGCCGGCGCCGGCACCGCTCAGCGCGCCGCCCTCGTTCATGCCGTCGATCACGGCCGCGAGCATGTCGAGCTCCTTGGGGTAGGAGTGCTCGGCCTGGTCGTACTTGCGCGAGTTGGAACGGAAGATCTCGGTGGCGACCTGGTGGGACTGGCTGACCAGGAATTCGAACTTGCGGGGGATCTCGAGATTGATCACACCAACAGCCCTCCTTCCATCACGCCGCCGGCGCGCAGGTCGCGGTACCAGCGCTCGACCGGATGCTCCTTGACGTAGCCGTGGCCGCCGAGCATCTGCACGCCGTCGGAGCCGATCGCCGCGCCGCGCTCGGCGCACAGCCGGCGGGCCAGGGCGACCTCGCGAGCAAACGACAACCCCTGGTCGACCCGGCTCGCCGCGCGGTAGGTGGCCAGGCGCATACCGTCGAGCTCGATCGCGATGTTCGCGACCGTGAACGCGACCGACTGTCGCGAAGAGATCGGCTCGCCGAACGCCTTGCGCTCGTTGACGTACGGGATCAGGTAGTCGAGCACCGCCTTCCCCGTCCCGACCGCCAGTGCGCACCAGCCGAGGCGACCGAGCTGCACGCACTCGCTCAGCAGCTCCGTCCCCGGCTCGCCCAGCAAAGCGCCGGCGGGCAGCTTGACGCCCTCGAGGACCAGCCGGCCGGTGGCGGCGGCGCGTAGACCCATGGCGGGCTCGGGCTCGACGCTCAGCCCGGTCAAGCCCGGCTCGATCACGAACAGCGCCGGGCTGACGCCGGTCGAATCCTCCAGCGAGGCCGCGACGATGAACAGTTCGGAATCGGCCGCCCGCGGAACCAGCGACTTGACCCCGTCGAGCACGAAACCGTCGTCGGCGCGGCGGGCTCGCGTCCTCAGCTCGAATGGGTTGAACAACACGCGGGGCTCGAGCACGGCGAGCGCGGCGGCGGGGACGTTGTCGCCGACGAACTCGGGCAGGTAGGTGGCCTGCTGGTCGGCATCGCCCCACAGGCTCAGCGCGGTCGAGACGGCGGCCGGCGCCAGGCACGCGACGGCGATCCCCATGTCGCCCTGGGCGAGCGCCTCGGCCATCAGCACCGTGGTGACGGCGGAGCGCTGAGCCACCGCGCCGCCGAGCTCCTCGGGCACGCCCACCATGGTGAGCCCGAGCTCGTTGGCCTGGGCGAGCAGCTCGACCGGTGCCGCACAAGCGTCGTCGGCGGCCACGGCGGCGGGGCGCAGCTTGTCTAGCGCGAAGTCGCGGACCGACTCGCGCAGCATCTGCTGCTCGTCGTCGGGGGTCAGATCGAACAGGTCGCTCCGGCCGGCGCGCGGCTGGCGGGCCGGCTTGGACAGCTTCTGGGTGGCGGCGAACGTGCGGCCGGCGCGCGTGGCGGTGCGGACGGTCGCCTTGGACGCCTCGTGGAGCACGCGCTCGGCCGAGTCGCGCAGTCCGAGGCGGTCGATCAGGCCGTTGCTGGCCAACCGGTTGAGCGCGCGAAGACCGACGGCCATGCTGCGCTCGGCGAGATCAGGCATGGGCGGATCCTAACACGAGTTCATGTGACGTCGAATGATGTAATCGTCATACCCGAGGTGGGAAGGAAGCAATCTCGGGACCTGCCGACAGGGCGGAAATCTTGCCGCTTATGGACTTCTTACGCGCCGCTCGTCATCCTCAGTTGCGTCATGCGCGTACTGATCGCCGAAGACGAGCAGCGGCTGGCCGAGGCGATCGCGCGGGGCCTGCGGCGCGAGGGGATGGCCGTCGACCTGGCCCCCGACGGCACCGACGCGCTCGTCAAGGCCCGCGTGGTGCGCTACGACGTGCTCGTGCTGGACCGCGATCTGCCCGGATTGCACGGCGACGACGTGTGCCGCACGGTTCGCGGGGAGCGCCCCGAGACGGGGATCCTGATGCTGACCGCCGCCGGCGCGCTCGAGGACCTGGTCGAGGGCCTGTCGCTCGGCGCCGACGACTATCTGCCCAAGCCGTTCCGCTTCGCCGAGCTGGTGGCGCGCATCCACGCGCTGGCCCGGCGCGCGACGCCGAGCCGCCCGCCCGTGCTCGAGCACGGCGACATCGAGCTCGACCCGGCCCGCCGTCACGTGGCTCGCGGCGACGCTCCCGTCGACCTGACGCGCAAGGAGTTCGGCGTGCTCGAAGTGCTAATGAGCGCCGAGGGGGCTACCGTATCCGCCGAGGAGCTGCTCGAGCGCGTATGGGACGAGCACACAGATCCGTTCACGAACGTGGTGCGCATGACGATCATGACGCTCCGGCGCAAGCTGGGCGATCCGCCGGTCGTGGAGACGGTGATCGGCGTCGGCTACCGGATGAGCTGATGCGCCTGGGCCGGGCCGCGTTCCGTCTGCCCGCGCCCACGATTCGGTTGCGGATGGCCGCGCTGTACGGCCTGGTCTTCCTGGTCACCGGGGCCGTGCTGCTGACGATCGGCTACGAGCTCGTCCGCCACAACCTGAACGCGCCGCAGGATTACCGCACCGAGCTGCGCAAGCTGGGGCTGGCGCCGCCGTTCATCGGCCATCCCACCTTCGGCTTCGGTCCCGGCTCGACCGGCGCCCGGCTGGCCAACGCCGTCCGGGCCCAGCTGCGCGCCGACGCGCTCCATCGTCTGCTGATCGAGTACGCGGTGGCGCTGGCGGCGATGACGATCGTCTCCGTCGTGGCCGGCTGGCTTCTGGCCGGGCGCGTGCTGCGGCCGCTGCGGGCGATCACCGCCACCGCTCGCCGCGTCTCGGGCGAGAACCTCGGCGAGCGGATCGGGCTGAAGGGCCCGAACGACGAGCTCAAGGAGCTGGCCGACACGTTCGACGGGATGCTCGCGCGGCTCGACGGCGCGTTCGCCAGCCAGCGCCACTTCGTGGCCAACGCGTCGCACGAGCTCCGCACCCCGCTGGCGATCATGCGTACCGAGGTGGACGTGTCGCTGGCCGATCCGGACGCCACCACCGAGGATCTGCGCCGGATGGGCGACGCCGTGCGCGAGACCGTCGACCGTTGCGAGCGCCTGATCGAAGGGCTGCTGATGCTGGCCCGAAGCGAAGCGGCCACCGGACGCGAGGAGCCGGCCGACCTGGCCGCGCTGGCCGCCGACTGCGTCACCGACCTGCGCGCGCGAGCCGAGGAGGCGCACGTGCGCGTGCGAGATGACCTCGAACCCGCGTGGACGCGAGGCGAGCCGGCGCTGCTCGAGCGGATGATCGCGAACCTGATCGACAACGGCATCCGCCACAACGAGGACGACGGCTACCTGTGCGTGTCCACGCGCACCGAGGGCCAACGCGTGCATCTGATCGTCACCAACAGCGGACCGGTGATCGATCCGGCCGACGCCCAGACCCTGATCGAACCATTCCGGCGTCTGGCCCGGGTGGCGGGCGGATTCGGCCTCGGGCTCTCGATCGTACGGTCCGTCGTCGAAGCCCACGGAGGCACGCTCGAGGTCATCGCCTCGCCCTCCGGCGGCTTGGAAATTCACGTGGTTCTGCCCGCCCTGGAGCGGATCACGATCATTCCTAAGAGGAACGCAAGAGCGCTTACGCAGAGCTGACGATGACGGCGCTAAAACCGCCCCTCGTGACGTCTGCGTCAGCACAACCTGCCCGCTGCCTGCCCCCTTCCGCCTCGGCAATGGACTGCCCCTCCCATGAGCTCTCACCGGGATCGCGCACCTAGGCCCTGGTTCCTGTACGTCCTCGGGGTGGTTGCCATCGCCGTGGCTGTGCTGGCGATCACCGAGATCGGGCCACCGACGAGCTCGGCCCGGACGTCCAAGGAGACGATCACCGCCGAGCAGGGCGTCGTGCAGTCGACCGTCACCGGGAGCGGCAACGTCGCCGCCGGCACCGACGACACGATCAACTTCAATACCAGCGGGACGCTCCAGGACGTCTACGTCCACGTCGGCCAGCACGTCAACGGCGGTCAGCTCATCGCCGACCTCGACCCGACCGCGGCGCAGCTGACGCTCGACCAGGCAAACGAGAGCCTGACCGCGGCCGAGGACAACCTGAGCTGCCTGCAGGGAGTGACCAGCGACTGCGGGTCGGGCGGTTCCGGGTCGACCGGTTCCGGGTCGAGCGACACCGGGTCGAGCGACAGCGGCACGAGCTCGACGACGAGCTATTCGCCCTCGACCGCCGGCACGATCGAGTACGCGTCGTTCAAGCCGCCCACGGGAGGCGGCAAGGGCAAAGGGAAGGGCAAGTCCGGGACGACGGTGGTGGCGACCAAGACCACGCCGAGCGTGACCGTGACCGTGGTCGTCCCGAGCACGTCGCCGTCCAAGTCGGGCTCCTCTGGATCGGGCGGGAGCGGCTCCTCGTCGACACACTCCAGCTCGACCGCGACGACCACCACCAGCACCCCGTCGCCCGGGAGCATCGCGTCGGCGCAGGCGTCGGTGTACGCCGCCCAGGCGAGCGTCAACAACGCGCAGACCGCGCTGAACAACACGAAGCTCTATGCCCCGGTCAGCGGCACGATCGCCTCGCTGTCCAGCCTGACGCCCGGGCAGGCCGTGTCGTCGGGATCGGGCAGCTCCTCCTCTTCGAGCGATTCCTCCTCGAGCTCTTCGTCTAGCAGCACCGGCGGCGGCGTCACCGCCGGTAGCCTGGGCGGCGACTCGAGCTCGAGCTCCTCGAGCTCGGGCTTCGCGGAGATCGTCAACACGAGCACGCTGACCATGACCGTTGCGTTCAGCGAGTCGGATATCAGCAAGGTCGCGGTCGGGCAGCCGGCCACGGTGACGCTCGACGCGCTGCCCGGTGTCGAGCTGGCAGCCCACGTCAGCCAGATCTCGCTCGTGGGCACCACCAGCTCGAGCGTGGTCTCCTACGACGCGACGCTTCAGCTGGACCAGAACGACTCGCAGGTCAAGCCGGGCATGAGCGCCTCGGCCTCCGTGATCACGGGCCAGGCCTCGGGCGTCAACCTCCCGAACTCGGCGGTCACCGGCACCGGCTCGCTGGCCACCCTCGACGTGCTGAAGAACGGCAAGCCGGTTCCCACCCAGGTCGTGGTCGGGCTCCGCGGAGACAGCCGCACGCAGATCATCAGCGGATTGAGTGCGGGCCAGCAGGTCCAGGTCACGATCACGCTGCCCTCGCTGAGCTCGACCTCGACGACGAGCTCGGGCTCGAGCGGCTCGGGAACGCTCGGTGGCGGGCTTAGTGGGGCCGGCGGGTTCGGCGGCGCCGGCGGGTTTGGCGGTGCCGGTGGCGGCGGCGGTGGGTTCTTCCGGCGCGCGGCCGGAGGCGGCTGATGCCGGGCCGGCGGCGCTCCGACGAGCGGCCGTCCGTCATGCGTGCGCAACGGTTCCTGCGGACCAAGCGCGAGCAGGCCGCGCAGCGCGAGGCGCAGAAAGCGGTCAGCCGGCCCCGCCGGCCGCGCGCGCGGTCGAGCCGTCCGGGCGTGCCCGTCATCGACATCCAGGACGTGCGCAAGACCTATAGCGTCGGCGACATCGCCGTGCACGCGCTGCGCGGGGTGAGCCTGCGCATCGAGCGCGGCGAGTACGTCGCGATCGTCGGGGCCTCGGGCAGCGGAAAGACGACGCTGATGAACATCGTGGGCTGCCTGGACACGCCGACCGCCGGGATCTACCGGCTGAACGGGCTCGACGTGCGCGGCATCGACGACGACTACCTGGCCGACGTCCGCAACCGCGAGATCGGGTTCGTGTTCCAGAGCTTCAACCTGATCCCCCGCACGCGCGCCCAGGCCAACGTAGAGCTCCCGCTGGCCTACGCCGGGCTGCCTCGCGGCGCACGACACGAGCGGGCGCTTGCCGCGCTGCGCCAGGTCGGGCTGGGAAATCGCGCCCACCACATGCCTTCGGAGCTGTCGGGCGGCCAGCAGCAGCGTGTGGCGATCGCGCGCGCGCTCGTGACCAACCCGGCGATGATCCTGGCCGACGAGCCGACCGGCGCGCTCGACACCGTCGCCTCGGCCGAGGTCCTGAACATCTTCGGTCACCTCAACGAGCAGGGCCGGACGGTCATCCTGATCACGCACGAGCAGCACGTCGCGGACCACGCACGGCGTGTGATCAGGATCAGCGACGGGTCGATCGTCTCCGACGAGCGCGGCGAGCAGCCGGCGGGGGCGGTGACATGATCGAGATCCTGCGCGTGGCGCTCGGTGGCCTGAGCGCGAACAAGCTGCGGTCGGGCCTGACGATTCTCGGACTGATGATCGGAGTCGGGTCGGTGATCGTCCTGATCGCCGTCGGCACCGGCTCCTCCGCCGCGGTCACGAACCAGATCGACGCGCTCGGCTCGAACGTGCTGCTGGTGAGCGGCGCGCCCTCCCTCGGGGGTCTCTTCTTCCGGGGCGGTGGCGGCGCCAGCGCCAGCGCGAGCACAGGGCTCACGGTGGCCGACGCCAACGCGCTCGTGAACCCGTTCGAGGCGCCCGACGTCCTCAGCTCCTCGCCCGTGGTGACCGCCAACGACGTGACGCTGACCGACGGCGAGACGACCTACTCCCCGTCCTCGTTCGTCGGCACGACGCCCTCCTATGAGACGGCGCGCAGCTACACGATGGCCGAAGGCTCCTGGTTCACCAATGCCGACGAGCAGAACCACAGCCGGGTGCTCGTGGTCGGGCCGACGGTGGTGCAGGAGCTGTTCGGCGGGGCGGACCCGGTTGGCCAGTCGATTCAGGTCAACGGCACCAACTTCCAGGTCATCGGGGTGACCAACTCCAAGGGATCGAACGGCAGCACCAACCAGGACGATGTCGCGATCGCGCCATTGACCGCGGTTCAGGACACCCTGACCGGGTACGGCAACATCAGCCAGATCGTCGTCCAGGCCAAGTCGCAGGGTCGTCTGAACGCCGCGCAGACCGAGGTGACGAGCCTCCTCAACACGCTCGATCCGCCCAGCGCCGCGTCTGACGACACGGCGAACTTCGAAGTGGTCAACCAGAGCTCGATCATCCAGACCTCGACCGCGAGCAGCAAGGTGTTCACGACGCTGCTCGGCGAGGTGGCGGCGATCTCTCTGCTCGTCGGGGGGATCGGCGTGATGAACATCATGCTCGTGTCGGTCACCGAGCGGACACGGGAAATCGGAATTCGCAAAGCGGTGGGCGCGAGGCGGAGCGACATCCTCACCCAGTTTTTGGTCGAGGCGGTGCTGGTGTCGTTCTTCGGCGGGATCGCGGGGGTGATCGCCGGGGTGATCGGCAGCCAGTTCAAGATCGCGGGGGTTCAGCCCGTGATCGCGCCGTACTCGATCGGGCTGGCGTTCGGCGCCGCCGTGCTGATCGGACTCTTCTTCGGAACCTATCCCGCCGGCCGCGCTGCGGCGCTCCGGCCGATCGAGGCGTTGCGCTTTGAGTGAGCAGTCAGAACAACGAGACAGAGGAATTGAGATGAACGCCATCCCCTACGACCGGCCCGAGGAGGAGTGGGACTCCTACGAGGATGAGCAGGACGTCGGGCTTCCCGGGCGACCGCGACACAAGGTGTTGACCTGGTGGAGCGCCGGGCTTTTCGCGGTGCTGCTCGGCCTGGTCGGCTTCTACGTCGGCGTGCGCATCGAGAAGCACCAGCTGTCCACCTCGAGCTCGACCGGCGGGTTTGCGGCGGCGCTCGCGGGCGCTTCGGGCGCCTCGGGGGCTTCTGGCGCTTCGGGCGCCGGTGCGACCGGAACGGGTGCCTCCGCCCGTTCGGGAGCGAGCGGGGCGACGGGCACCAGTCGGTTCACGCGGGGCGCCGGTGGTGGCGCGAGCGAGTTCCGCGGGCTGTTCGGTGGCGGGACCGGCGGGAGCGCCACGACCGGGACCGTCTCGAGCATCAGCGGTAACGCGCTGTACGTCACCGAGACCTCCGGCAACACCGTTAAGGTCACTTTATCGAGCGCGACGAAGCTCACGAAGAGCGTTAACGTCGGCAAGAAGGCCGTGCGCCCGGGTGACCTCGTAGTCGTGTCGGGAGCGAAAGGCTCCGACGGCACGGTCAGCGCGACCACCGTCAGCGACACCGGCGCGAGTCCGCTCGCCGGGACTAGCGGCAGCTCGAGTTCAGGCTCCGGAAGTAGCGCATCCTCCGCCGTCGGATCTCTGTTCGGCGGCGGAGGCTGAGCAGTATCGATTCAGGAAAGGACCAGAGGTTTGAAAGTCATGCGTAAAGCACCCCGGGGGGCGCTATTCATAATTGTCGCGTTGGCCTTGGGCTGCGTGATAGCGGCTTGCGGCAGCGCGAGCAGCGGCTCGAGCGGCAGCGCCAGCGCGAGCAGCTCTTCCACGACGACATCGGCGTCGGCGGCCGCCGGCGGCGGCGCAAGCAGCGCCAACCGGACAAAGCTGGAGGCATGCCTGAAGTCGCACGGCGTCACGTTGCCGTCGCGTCCGGCCGGGGCTCCGTCGGGCGGCGGTGGGACCGGCACCGGCACTGGCACCACCGGCACGGGCGGGCCTCCGCGCGGCGGCGGGTTCTTCGGCGGCGGTCGCGGCTTCGCGAACAACCCGAAGCTGCAGGCCGCATTCAAGGCGTGCGGTGCGAATTTCAACTTCCGCGGCCGCGGGGGGAACTTCGCCGGACGGATCTCGCACACCACGATCACGAAGTACGTGGACTGCGTACGCCAGCACGGCTACAACCTGCCCAACCCGAACTTCTCGGGCAAGGGATCGATCTTCCCGTCGAACATCCGCACCAACCCCAAGTTCGTCTCCGCCAGCAAGGCGTGCCAGAGCATCCTGGTCCCGCCGCGCCCGGGAGGGGGCACGAGTACAAACTCGGGTGCCTGAGCGGAGGACGATGATGAAGATCAGATTTCCGGTGAACGCGGGCGGGAGCGGATCGCCATCGAGCGTCGGGGATGGCGGGCCTGAGCCCGCGATCCCCGCGCCGGTCGCGGCTCCGGTGGGGGCTACGCAATCCGCGTCGTCGTCTGAGCCCGTGGAGCCGGTAACTGGCCCGCCGGTCCCCGTGCCGGCCGGCGCGGCGATCGGCCAGGTGCTCCCGATGTACTTCGTCGGCGACGAGTCCCACTCGATGGCCGGCGACCCGATCGGCGCCGTCAACCAGGGACTGATCGACCTCCGCGACGAGGTGGCCAAGCACCCGCTGATCGGCAAGAAGGTCCGGTTCGGCATCATCACGTTCGCCGATACGGCCGAGACCAGGTTGCAGCTGTCCGAGCTATCCGAAGATCTCGTCTTGCCGACGCTCGCGCCGCGGGGTCGCGGCACGAGCTATGCGAGTGCGCTCCAGGCGCTTCGCCAGACGATCCCGGCCGACGTCGCGCTGCTCAAGGGCAGCGGCTATCAGGTCCACCGGCCGTCGGTGTTCTTCCTAAGCGACGGCCAGCCGACCGAGAAGGCCGACAAGTGGCGCAAGTCGCTGGAGGAGCTCAGAGACCCGGGCTTCCGGGAGCGGCCAAACGTGCTCGCGTTTGGCGTGGGTGACGCCGATCCGGACGTGATCCGAGAGCTCGCGACCTCGCCTCGGTACGGGTTCATGATGACCACGGGCGCGTCGACCGCGGGTGCGATCGCGGAGTTCGCCTCGTCGATGCTGAACTCGATGGTCGCCTCCGCGGAGCGCCTGGACCGGGGGGAGCAGACGATCGAGTTCGAGAAGCCCGAGGGGTTCGTGCAACTCGACGCGCCGCTGTTGTAGCGGCCGCGCATGGTCCCGCGGGAGCGCGCCACCGGTGCTCCGGTCCGCCGCCGGGTTCGCCTGGCGCGCGGTCCGATGACAATTGGCGAACCGGCTGCGGCGATTGAGCCTCGGCTGGCCGCCGGAGATCCGTACCGCCCAGACACGATCGCCGACGGCGGCAGCGCATTTGACCTGACCGTCCGCGCGGCGTCGGTGCGCGGCCTGGCCAAGCGCTACGTGGGCGGTCCCCGTCAGGATGATCTGTGTCTCGCGATGCACGACTCGACGCGGACATTGATCGCAGCCGTGGCGGACGGTGTGTCGGGCGCGGCGCGGTCGGACGTGGGCGCGGCGCTCGCCGTGCGGTACGCGACCGCGGCGGTCGCCCGCCAGCTCGACGATGGCGAGATCGACTGGCCGGGCGTGTTCGAGCAGGCCGCCTGGGCGCTTGTCTCGGAGGGGCGCCGGGTGGGTGAGGACCCCGGCTCATTCGCGACCACGCTGGTCGTCGCCGCGGTGTCCGCGCGCGACGACGTCGCGGTGCAGGTCGCGGCGGTTGGCGACTCGCCCGCGTTCCGCCTGCATGGAAGAGATTACGATCCAATCGTGGGTCAGCCGGTGCGCGAGGATGATTTGATCGGCGGTGGCGTTCAGGCCCTGCCGCGCGACGCGGGATCGGTCGAAGTGGGGGCGTGCACGCTCGAGCCTGGGGATGCGCTGCTGCTATGCACCGACGGTCTGTCGCTGCCCCTCGCGGGCGGGAAGGGCGACCTCGGGCGCTCGTTCGCTCGTGAATTGGCGAGCCCGCCCGACGTGGTCGACTTCGCGCGGCTGCTCGACTTCAGCCGCAGCACCTACGACGACGATCGCACCCTGATCGCGGTGTGGGCCCCGCCTCGGGCCAAGCCATGACCGCGCTCGCCTCGCCGTTTGACGCCAGTGCCCGTCCGCGGGCGGTCCGCGTCGAGGACCTCGGCGAGCTCGTGCCGATCTCTCGCGTCGGCGGTCAGGGCCGCGTGTACCGGCCGCAGTTCGTGCCCGCGTCACTCGGTCCCGGCCCGTTCGTGGTCAAGCGCTACCGCCGGGAGCCACCGGAGGGCGCGGCCCGCGTGCTGGCGGACATGGTGGCGTGGGGCCGCGGGTTGGCCCCCGACCAGCAGGCCTGGCTGCACGGTCTGACCGCGTGGCCGCTCGCGGTCGTCCACTCGGGCCCGGTCGCCGTGGGCATTGTGATGCGCGACGTCAGCCCGAGGTTCGCGGTGCCGTTCGTGATGCCGAGCGGTCGTCGCGAGCGCGTGCTGCTGACGCTCGAGCACCTGCTCGGGGCGGACGGGTACCTCGAGCTGCGAGGGCTCGGGGTGCGACTGGACACCTTTACGCGGGCGCTCGTCGCTGAGCGGGTGAGCGCCGGGCTGGACTTCCTGCACCGGCACGGGATCGCCGCCAGCGACATCGCCCCGAACAACCTGCTCGTCGCCTTCGGGGGCGCCGGCGGCGCGGCGATCTGCTTCATCGACTGCGACTCGATGGCGTTCCGCGGACAGAGCGCGCTCGAGACCGTGCAGACGGGAGACTGGGATATTCCGGCCGAGTTCGGCGAGACATCCGATACGCGCGCGGCGGACGCGTACAAGCTCGGGCTGGTGATCCTGCGCCTGTTCGCCCGCTCGCACGACGCGCGCGCCCTCGCTCCCAGCCTGCGCTACGTCCCGGTCGAGCTGCGCGACCTGCTGTACCGGGCGCTGGGGGAGAGCGCCGTGAAGCGGCCCGCCCCCGGAGAGTGGCAGCGCGCCTTGCGCGAGCTCAGCGCCGACGGACGCCGCCTCAATGAGCGATACCCGGGACCCGCGCCGGCGCCGAAGATGTCCCTGGCCATGGCCGATCCAGTTCCGGCGCCGCCCCCGGAGCCGGCTCCGGGGGCGCGGCTGGTCGTGCCCCGGCCGGCTGCTTCGGGCCATGCCGCGGCGCGTCCCGCCGTGGCGCGCCCCGCCGCGGCGCGCCCCGCCGCGGCGTGGGCGCTCGCCGCGGCAAACTCGACCGCCGCGGCGCTATGGCTGCGGCGCGCGGTGATCGTGCTTTGGATCCTGGCCGGGAGCGCGGTGTTGCTCGTCGTCCTCTCGCGACTGTTCGCCTCCGCAGTTCCAAATCCCTATTCAGGCCTCGGCTCGGGCACCGGCGCGAATGTGACGCCGTCCTACCAGTACTACCCCGGCAACGGCTACTACCAGGGTGGCGGCACGGACGGGCGGATCGGTCAGGGCAGCATCCAGATCGCGCCCTGACCCGGAAAACGTTGCGGTCCTGTTAGAACGCGGACGCCCCGAACCACGCTTACGTAGAACTGACGACACGCTCCGTAGTGTCGCGACCGCGACGACAGTGCGCCTCGTCGCAATGCGGAAGGACTCCCCGAATCCCGCAGCTGGGGACCGGCGGCGGTCCCGGGTCGTGACTCCCGCCCGGGGCCGCCAGCCGGTCCGCGGCTGCGGCGTTCGGGATAGCTACGGTCCGCTGTTGAGCGTCCAGACGAGGTTGACCTCGTAGAGCTCGCCCGTCTGGAGCTTGTGCAGGTTGGCCGGTGTGGTTAGCGTTAGCGTGGAGTTCCCCGAGGAGGTCCACGTGGCGAGCGAGGCCGCGGTGGTCGCGGACACGACCTTGGTGGCCGTGGTCGTGTCGACGTCGCAGAACGGGCTGGTGCTGCACGTGAAGCTCGGTGCGGTTCCGGTTCCACCGGCCATCGACGCTCCGGACGTGTCCAGGGTCAGCGAGTCGGCGGGGAGCGTGTACCCGCCGCTGACGTACCCGGGGCCGGAGTCGGTGCCGCACGTGGTGTTCGGGCAGTACTCCTTGAACACCGAGCTCTTGCCGCCCGTGCTGACGGACTGGACGGTCATGTTCCAGCCCGCATTGCTGCCGCTGCTCTTGACCGCGAAGTCGTTGAGCGACGTGGTCGTCGAGGTGGTCTGCGTCTGGCCATTGAGCGTGACCCCGGTGAGCGTCCCCAGCACGGGGTCCGTCTTGAACGTCAGCGTGGTTGCCGCCCGCGCGTTCGTCGCCGGTACGAACGGGGCGAGGACCACTACCGCCAGCGCGAGCGCCGCGTGACGGACGGGGATTCTCGCGATCGTGCGCATGTCAGAACGATGGGTTACTCGACGTTCGGGGCGACCGGCTCTGCAGCCGACTCGAGCTCCCGCTGATCGCGCCACCGCGTGGCGATCACGCGCTGAACGAGCTTGCGGGCCGTGGTCGGCTTGACCGCCGTGGCGCGGGTGATCGTGATCGGCGTGTCGGCAAGTTGCGGGTCGCGCGCCAGGTGCTCGTAGAAGTCGTGCTCGAGCGCCGTGGCGGTGCGCCGGGTGGTGGCGGGGCAGATCACCAGCAGCCCCGCGGAACCCAGCCGGCAGATCCGGTCGCTCTTGCGCAGGCGGCGCCGGATCACCGCCGCCACCGCGGGCTGCGCGCGGCGGCTGCACGACACGAGCGCGAGGCTGACCGGACGGTTGCCATCGGGGCCGGCGACTCGCTCCAGCAACGCCATACCCGCGGCCCGAGACAGCGGTCGCCGGCGGCGTACGAGCAGTACTGCGACCGCGTTTGCCAGGATGACCAGCCCGAGCGCAAGCAGGATCCACAGCCAGGGGATATTCGACTGAGGGAGCTTGCGCCCGCCGTAGTTCTGCTGCTTGACCGCGGCGGCGTGAGAGAAGGTGACGGTCTGGTCGAGCCGGGCGACCCCGCCCGGGTAGAAGAGCGCCGCCTGGACGCGGTAGGTCGACCCGGGGGTCGGTTGCTCGGTCCGGCTCAGCAGCGGGTAACTGATGCTCGTGTCCGAAACGAACGTCCCGGGGGCGATCGTCGCCGCCGTCACCTGACGGTGGCCGCTGGTCACCTTCACCCAGCCGTGGACGTTCTTGAGAATCACGTTGCCCGTGTTGCTGGCGGCCACGAGGAATGCCAGTCCGGCCGGCTCGCGAGTCACCGAGGCACCGGTGAAGTGAATCGCCGGATAGCGCGGGCCGGGCAGCGTCGTCTCGACCCCGATCGCGTACCGGTCGATCTCCCCGATCGCCACACCGTGGCTGGCGTCCGTCGTCTGCACCTGCCCGAGCGCCTGCACCGAGACGCCGGCCAGGTAGTCGCCCGGTGCGGCAGAGGCCGGCACGTCGAGCGCGACCGCGACGCTCTGGGATGAGTGCGGGGCGATCGTGACCGACTGGCGGCTCAGCCGCAGCCAGGTGGTCGAGCCCTGGACGGCGGTGCCCGAAAGGTCGTACGCGGACCCGAGGGTGTTGGTAGTCAGCGCGTTGACCGGGGCCAGTTGCACGGTCACCGGATGCGAGCCTGGATTGGTGACCTGAAGCGAGCCGGCGGTCACGGTCCGGCCCGGCGTGGCCTTGAGCTGGAAATAGGGGGAGACCAACCCCGAGGTCTGGTGGACCTGCACGAACACGGCCGGACTCGAGGCCCATGCCGGGCCGGCAAGAGACAGCCACGCAATCAGCAGCGAGGCCGCGAGAAGCGAGTGCTTTCGCGCGCTGCCGCGGTTACGAGGGGTGAAATTCAATTGTCTGTCCTGGGCTCGAGGGAACACTGCTGAGCGGGGCGGGCCGGTGAGTCGCCCCGCTCGGGGTACTACTGGTTTCTCACGGTCCGCTGTTGAGCGTCCAGACCAGATCTACTCGGTAGACCTCGCCTGTCTGGAGCGTCTTCAGCGTGGAGGGGGTGCTGAGGGCAAGGCTCGTTGCGGACCACCCGCTAGAGGCCCACGTGCCCATGCCGGCGCCGGCCGCGGCCGAGACGATCTTCACCGCGGTCGCGCTGTCGACGTTGCAGGCGGTGGTGCACTGGAGCGTCGGCGCCGTCCCGGTCGTCCCGTTCTGGCCGGTGAAGCTCGCGCCGGTGCTGCCCAGCGTGAGCGAGTCCGCCGGCAACGTCTGGCCGCCCGAGACGTACCCGGGGCCCGAGTCGGTGCCGCACGTGCTGTTCGGGCAGTACTCCTTGAACACCGGGCTCTTGCCGGTCCCGGAGTTGCCGTTGACGGTCACGTTCCAGCCCGAACCGCTGCCGGTCGCGTCATCAACGGCGAAGTTGGTCATGGTCGTGTCGGTCGTCTGGGCCTGACCGTTGAGCGTGATCGCGCTCAGGGTGGGCATCCCCGGAGCCGTCGAGAACGCGAGCGATCCGGCGGTGACACTGAATGAAGTCGAGTCGTTGGAGGTGGTCGCCGCGCCCGAGGACGAGGGCAGCGCCACCGCCAGCGCGATGGTCGCGGCCAGCGCCGAGGCGCCGGTTGTGATTAGGCGTGCTTTCCCTGCACTGAACATTTTCCTGGACCTGTTTTCCTTTGTTTTCCAGGGATCACTCCCACGCGATCCATGGACTTGGCCCGGTTCTCGGCTTAAAGCAACGAAAACTTGAGCGACGTGGCTCTGCGAAGGGGAGCTACGCGGCGACTTTGTGCAGCGCGGCGACGATGTCTTCGGGTGAGGCGTTGTCGCTCGCGTCCTGCGCGAGATGCGACCAAGCGACCCGCCCGTCCGGCGCGATCACGAGTGTGCCCCCGAGCTGGGCGGGGTGCCCGATCGTGCGGGTCTGGGTTCTCTTGGTGCGGGCGGTCGCCAGGAGGCCCTTGGCGACGGTCTGCGGGCTGAACAGGTCTGTCACGCCGCCGACCCTCGTCCCCGCCGCCTTGTAGCTGACCCGGTCGCGGTCGGCGAGCACGGGCAGCTGGATCCCCTGCCGGCGACGAAACTCAGCCGCCTGGCGCGGGGTGCCCTGTCCGATCAGCATCAGGTTCGCGCCCGCCGCCTTGAAGTCGCCCCGGGCGCGGTCCAACTGGACCGCGTGCTCCTTGCAGAAGATTCACCCGTAGTGCCGCAGCCACACGAGCGCGGCGGGGCGGTCAGTCCACAGGTCGCCCAGGCGCACGTCGTGGCACTCGTGATCTGGCAGCACGATGTCGGCGAGCCCGTCCGCACGTGACGGCGGCCTCGGTTTGCTCCCGGCTGGCATGCGACGGCAACGCTACTACGGGATACTGCCGGCTGTGGCGGTTGCCGAGCCGAAGGTCCTGTGGACTCCGAGTGCGGAGCGGATCGAGCGCGCCACGCTGACGCGGTACTCCCGGTGGTTGGCCGAGACACGTGGATTGGAGTTCGAGGGCTACCACGACCTGTGGCGCTGGTCGGTGCGCGAGTTGGACGAGTTCTGGGGTTCGATCGTCGAGTTCTGCGGCGTACGGTTTGCCGAGGGTGGCGAGCGAGTGCTGGGCAGCGAGGCGATGCCGGGCGCGTCGTGGTTCCCGGGCGCGCGGGTGTCGTACGCCGAGCACGTGTTCGCGGGGAAAGATGCGTCTGCTCTCGCCATCCAGCATGCGTCCGAGTCACGTCCGCTAGAACGCCTCACCTGGGGGGAGCTGCGTTCTGCGACTGCTTCGATCGCTGCGGGTCTTCAGGACTTGGGTGTGGGCGAGGGTGATCGGGTGGCGGCGTACATGCCGAACATCCCCGAGACGGTGGCGGCTTTTCTCGCCTGCGCCTCGATCGGTGCGGTGTGGTCCTCGGCGGCGCCGGAGTTCGGCGCCCGGAGCGTGATCGACCGGTTCTCGCAGATCGAGCCCAAGGTGCTGCTGGCGGTGGATGGCTACCGATACGGCGGCAAGGACTTCGACCGTTCGGAGATGGTCGAGCGGATCGCCGGCGAGATCCCGTCGCTGTCGAAGGTCGTGCGGCTTGGATATCTGGACGGGTCGGGCTGGGAATCAGGCTTCTTGGGGCCGGCCGGCTCGGAGCTGGAGTTCGCGCCGTTGCCGTTCGACCATCCGCTGTGGGTTCTGTACTCGTCGGGCACGACGGGGCTGCCCAAGCCGATCGTCCACGGGCAGGGCGGGATCCTGCTCGAGCAGCTGAAGAAGACTCACTTGCATCTCGACGCCCAGCCGGGTGACCGGTTGTTCTGGTTCACGACGACGGGCTGGATGATGTGGAACTTCATCGTCGGGGTGCTGCTGACCGACGCCTCGATCGTGCTCTACGACGGCAACCCGGGGTATCCGTCGATGGCGCGCTTGTGGGATCTGGCGGCCGACAGCGGGATGACGACGTTCGGCACGAGCGCGGCGTTCATCGCCGCGTGCATGAAGGACGGTCTGAGCCTGCGCTCGTCCGAGCGCGATCTGAGCGCGCTGCGGGCGGTCGGGTCGACCGGCTCGCCTTTGTCGCCCGAGGGGTTCCAGTGGGTGTACGACCAGCTCGGGTCCGATACCTGGCTGTTCTCGACCTCGGGCGGTACGGATCTGTGCACTGCGTTCGTCGGCGGGGTCCCGACGCTGCCGGTCTACCTGGGCGAGCTCCAGGCGCGCTCGCTAGGAGCCTCGGTCGAGTCATGGGACCCGGATGGGCGGCCGCTGATCGACGAGGTGGGGGAGCTCGTGATCACCCGTCCGATGCCGTCGATGCCCGTGTTCTTCTGGGGCGACCCCTCCGGTGAGCGCTACCGAGAGAGCTACTTCAACATGTACCCGGGGATCTGGCGCCACGGCGACTGGATCGAGATAACCCCGCGGGAGACGGCGGTGATCTATGGGCGCTCGGACTCGACGATCAACCGGGGCGGGATCCGGATGGGGACCTCGGAGATCTACCGGGCGGTGCTGGCGCTCGACGACGTCGTCGATGCTTTGGTGGTCGATATACCGCGGGACGGTGGCGAGGCCTGGATGCCGCTGTTCGTCGTGCTTCGCGCGGGGGCGACGCTGGACGACTCGCTGGTGTCGTCGATCCGCCGGCGAATCCGGGAGGACTGCTCGCCGCGCCACGTCCCGGACGAGATCACGCAGATCGCCGAAGTCCCGCGGACTCTGTCCGGCAAGGTGCTCGAAGTCCCGGTGAAGCGGATTCTGATGGGGACCCCGCCGGACCAGGCGGCTTCCCGGGAGTCGTTGGCTAACCCGGAGGCTCTCGATTTCTTTATCCGGTTGGGGGGAGAGGTGGGAGGCAGCTCGGGCTCTTAACGGGCGTGCTGAAAAATGGTCGCGATCACGACCAAAATTCGCCACGCCCCTGGTGGTGGCGCCCGGTGCTCACGCTGGCCGGATCGCAGTACGGGTACGTAACGCGGCAACAGCTCCTCGCGATCGGGTTGACCTCGGCCGCGATCAAGCATCTGATCGCGAGGGGCTACCTGATTCGCGTCCACGCCGGCGTGTACGCGGTCGGCCATGTCAACCGGACTCCGGTCGCCCGCGCGTGCGCGGCCGTGCTCGCGTGCGGCCAGGCCGCCGTTTTGAGCTACGGGTCGGCCGCGAGCCTTTGGGGGCTCGACAGGTACTGGTATATGACGTTCGAGGTCACGGTCCCGACCTCCCACCGACGGCGCAAGGGGATCAAGATCCATCGCTGCCGAACACTTGCCTGGCGGGACATAACCACCCAGCTCGGCGTCCGCGTGACGAGTCCGGCGCGGACCGTTCTCGACACCGCGCCGCGCCTGACTGACGAACGTCTCACCCGGATGGTCAACAACGGCCGGCACGGTCGGTTTCTGCACCTGGACGACCTGGCGGACGTGATCGAACGCAACCCGATGCATCCCGGAGCCAAGCGTCTGCGGCGGTTCGTCGCGGTCCGCAGCGGGCCGACGCGATCGGAGCTCGAGGACCGGTTCGTCGCGTTCGCCAGACGCTACGGACTGCCGACGCCGGCGACGAACGTCCCCCTGCTCGACTACGTGGTGGACGTGCTGTTCGAAGCCGAGAAGGTCATCGTCGAGGTCGACAGCTGGGAGTTCCACCGATTCCGGTCGAACTTCGAATCGGACCGCAACCGCGATGCGGACACCCTCGCGGCCGGCTACCTGACGGTGCGCGTCACGGACGAGCGCATGAACCAGAATCCGGAGTATGAGGCGAGCCGCCTGCACAAGATCCTCGCCGGACGCCGGTGAGAACTCTTACGCTGCTCTAAAACTCGCCTGGGAGGATCCGCCCACGGGCGCGCCGGTTTTCGGAGCGCCCGGCCAGCTGAGGAGTCTGGAGTTGCAGCGCAGTCTCAAGGGAAAGCTCGTGATTGGCCTGACGGCGCTGGCGCTTGCCGCCTTCGCCGGCGGCGCCTACGCGGCCACGCAGGGCTCGGGCCTGACGACCCGCGGGGCGTTCCTCAACGACGTGGCCAAGCGGTTGCACGTCACGCCGCAGCAGCTCACTGCCGCGCTGAACGGCGCGGAGGTCGATCAGCTCCAGGCCGAGGTCAAGGACGGCAAGCTGACCCAGTCCCAGGCCAACTCGCTCGAGCAGCGCCTGAAGCAGAACGGCGGCGCGTCCGCGGCTCCGTTCGGCTTCTTCGGGCCCGGCTTCGGATTTGGTGGAGGCCCAGCCCCGGGCGGAGGCCCTGGCCCGCAGCCCGGGTTCGCCCCGCGGCTTCGGGCGTTCCCGGGACCGGGAGGGCTCGGGCTGGCCCGCGGACTCGGATCGGCCGCCAGCTACCTCGGGCTGACCAACGCGCAGCTGATACAGCAGCTGACCGGCGGCAAGTCGCTGGCTCAGATCGCGACCGCCAAGGGCAAGTCCGTGAGCGGGCTCGAGGCGGCGATAACGACGGCGACCAAGACGATGCTGGACAAGCTGGTCGCCAATAAGACGATCACGGCGGCCCAGGAAAAGCAGATCCTCAGCCGTCTCTCGGCCCGGATCGCCAATGAGGTCAATCAGAAGGGGTTCAAGGGCCCGCGGTTCCGCGCTCCCGCGCTTCGCTTCAACGGCATGCCCTCGCCACCGAAAGGCCCGGACTCGCAGCTCGGACCTGCCGCGCGGTTGTTCGCCCCGGCCGGGCCGGCGGCCTGAGCCTAAGGCGCCGCCGTCAGGCGCCGCCGACCTTCATCTGATCCTCTACTTCTTACCGGCCTCTCATAGATTTCTGACCGGTTTCTCATAGCCACCTGCTGTACTGGGAATACCGGAACCAACGACCTTGGCCAGCTAGGAGAGACCTACTGATGAAACTTCTCACCCGCCTGCTTCCGATCATCGGCGGCGCTGTTGCCGGCGGGGCGATCGCGCTCGCCGTGGCCAGCGGGAGCACGACGACAAACTCGACGACCACCACCACCGTCGTGCAGCCGAGCGGCTCCCCCGCCATCCCCACCAGCTTCAGCGGCTCGAGCAAAGCTCTGACGATCAACCAGATCTACCAGCAGGACGATCCGGGCGTGGTCGACATCACCACCTCCTCGACCCAGAACACCGGCGGCATCTTCGGTTTTGGGCAGTCCGAGCAGACCGAGGGTGAGGGCGCCGGCGTCGTCTACGACAAGAACGGCGACATCATCACCGACGAGCACGTCGTGTCGGGCGCGACGTCGATCACCGTGACCTTCCCCAACGGCGTCAAGGCCCCGGCCTCGCTGGTCGGATCGGACACCGGCGACGATGTGGCGGTCATCCGGGTCAAGGGCGTCTCGTCCAGCGAGCTGCACCCGTTGACCTTCGGCGACTCCAATGCGCTCCAGGTCGGCGACAGCGTGATCGCGATCGGCAGCCCGTTCGGTCTGCCCAACACGGTGACCGCCGGCATCGTCAGCGCTCTTGCGCGCACGATCCAGGCCCCCAACGAGTTCACGATCCCGAACGCGGTGCAGACCGACGCCGCGATCAACCCGGGTAACTCGGGCGGCCCGTTGATCAACGCCGCGGGCCAGGTGATCGGGCTCAACGACCAGATCGAGACCAACAACACCAACAGCCAGGGCGAGGGATCGAGCTCGGGCGTCGGATTTGCCACCCCGTCCAACAGCGACGCGCGGATCGCCAAGGAGATCATCTCGACCGGCAAGGCTGAGAACGCCTACGTCGGCGTGAGCCTCGACCCGTCCGTCTCCGGCGGCGCCGGGATCGCCAAGAGCTCGAGCAGCGGTGAGGCCCCGATCGCGACCGGTTCCCCGGCCGCCAAGGCTGGCCTCCAGGCCGGCGACATCATCACCGCCGTCAACGGCCAGCACGTGACCTCGGTCAACGAGTTCGTGGCGGCGATCGCGAACTACGCGCCCGGCGACACGGTGACGCTGACCGTCAACCGCAACGGCTCGACCAAGTCGATCAAGCTGACGCTCGGCGCACAGCCGGCGAGCGTTCCGAGCTCATCCTCCTCCTCGGGCTCGGGCGGTAGCGGAAACGGCGGCAGCGGCGGCGGTCTCGGCCTCCCGTAGGCAACCAGGAAACGCGGTACGGCCGGCCGGCATGGATGCCGGCCGGACGATGGAGAACGGTCGGCGGCGCCTGACGGCGGCGCCTTGGGCCCCAGGGATGCCGAGCGAAGCGAGGCCCCTAAGAAGCAGTAATCGAGGCCTGCGCCACCGTGCGCTCCATCAGCTCGCGGTGGACAGAGCGCGTCCGGCCCGTCCTCCGCGTCCAGGCCGCGTCGGCGTCCAGCGCCCACGCGTTCGTGTCGTCGGCCAGGCAACGCTCGAGCGTGTCCTCGAGCTCGGCCTTCAGCTCGGGATCCTCGACGGGCGCCAGCAGCTCCACCCGTGTATCCAGGTTGCGGGGCATCAGGTCGGCCGAGCCGATGTAGTAGATGTGCTCGTCGCCCCGGTGGAACGAGTAGATGCGCGAGTGCTCGAGGAAGCGCCCGACCACCGACACGACCTCGATCGTCTCGCTGACCCCCGGCACGCCAGGGACCAGGCAGCAGATCCCGCGGATGTTCAGCTGGATCGGTACGCCCGCCTGTGAGGCCCGGTAGAGCGCCTCGATGCAGGGCTGGTCGACGAGTGCGTTCATCTTCATCGTGATCCGGGCCGGCTCGCCCGCCTCATGGGCGGCGATCGTCCGATCGATCTCCTCGATCAGCGGCTCGCGCAGCCAGTTCGGCGCCACCAGAATCTTGCGCTCGCGCGCGGAATGGCCGTAGCCGGTCAGCGTGTTGAACAGGTTGGCGACCTCTTCGCCGAGCTCCCGATCGGTCGTGAACAGGCCGAAGTCCTCGTACAGCCGGGCGTTCTTGGCGTGGAAGTTGCCCGTCCCGATCATCACGTAGTGGCGCACGCCGCCGCGCTCACGCCGGACGACGAGGATCGCTTTGGCGTGCGTCTTGAGCCCGGGAATGCCGTGCACCACGTGGGCGCCGACTTCTTCCAGGGCGCGTGACCAGCCGATGTTCTGGCGCTCGTCGAAGCGGGCCTTGAGCTCCACCATGGCCACGGCCTGCTTGCCCTTCTCGGCCGCCTCGATCAGCGACGGGATCAGCGCCGAGTCGTCGGAGGTCCGGTACACGGTCATCTTGATCGCCAGCACGTTGGGGTCGTCGACCGCCTGCCTGACGAACCGCTCGACGCTGGTAGCGAATGACTGATACGGGTAGTGCACGAGCACGTCGCGGGTGCGCATCGGGGCAAACACGTCGGGCTGGTCGTCGCGGTCGCCCGGGCGAGGGACGAACGCGGGGTGGGTGAGCGGCGTCCAGGGCGTCTGGCGGATATCCGCGTGCCCCTCGAGGCCGGCGATTTCCCACAGATCACCCAGGTCGAGCATACCTTCGACGTCGTAGACCTGCACCTCCTCGACGCTCAGCCATTCGATCAGCCGGGCGCGCAGCGACGGATCCATGCCGGCGCCGACCTCGAGGCGCACGACCTCACCGAAGCGCCGTCGCCGGAGCTCGTCCTCGACCGCCTCGAGCAGGTCATCGGCCTCGTCGGACACGTCGAAGTCGGCGTCGCGGGTCACCCGGAACATGTCGTAGCTGAGGACGTCGAGGCCCGGGAACAGCGCGCCGAGGTGCTGGGCGATGATCTCCTCGAGCGGGATGAACGTGTTCGAGTCGATCTCGACGAACCGGGGGAGGACCTCCTTGGGAACCTTCACCCGGGCGTACACCTCGTGGTCGAGATCCGGGTCGTGCAGGCGGACGATCAGGCTGAGCGACAGGTTGGAGATGTACGGGAACGGCCGGCCCGGGCCGATCGCGAGCGGTGTGAGGACCGGGAAGATCTGCTCCCGGAACTGGCGCTCCATGAGCTCGGCCGGGGCGGTCGACTGCTCGGAGGAGATGATCCGAATGCCGTGCTTGGCGAGCTCCGGCCGGACGACGTCGGTGAACTGCCGCGCCTGACGGCGGTCGAGCTCGATCACGCGCTCGTGGATCCCCGCGAGCACGCGGGTCGGGGACAGGCCGTCGGGCCCGCGCGCGTCGATCCGCGCGTCGATCTGGTCGTGGACGCCCGCGACACGGACCATGAAGAACTCGTCGAGGTTCGTGGTGAAGATGGCCAGGAACTTGACGCGTTCCATCAGCGGCAGCGTCTCGTCTTCGGCCAGCTGGAGGACGCGGTCGTTGAAGTCCAGCCAGGACAGCTCGCGGTTCTGATACAGCGAGGAGTCGGTCAGGTCGGCTACGGCTGCCGAACTGGATGGTCCGTTGTCGGACGTCTCGTCCGCCGTGGCCGTTTCGGTCTCGAGGGCGTGATCGGTCATTTAGGTCACCGGTTCGTTCGCCTTGGCGATGGCGGCGAGTTCTGAGGGACGGAGAAGCGTGACGAGCTCTCCTTTCGAGACGGCGGCGAGGCCCCCCTTCTTCATCCTCGCCTGGGTTCCAGTGAGGTCGTGTAATTGCAGCGAGAAGGAGGGATCGTGGCCCACGAGCAGCACGTCGCCGAGGCCCGCGACCAGGTCGTGTACGTCGAACGGCTCGCCGGCGAGTGCCGGCTCGATCGTGACCGTCACGCCGAGCGGCTCGCAGGCCCGCTCGGCCGTCTGCATTGCACGCAGCTTGGGCGAGCTGAGACAGGCGTCGATGTGGACGCCGAGGATGGCGAGCGCGCGACCGGCGGCGTCGGCCTGCATCGCGCCGCGTGTGGTCAGCGGACGCTCGTCGTCAGGCAGACCATCCTCTGCCTCCGCGTGGCGCAGGAGCCAAAGCATGCCCAAAACTCTAGTGCCATCGCGCAGGCGCGGGCCGAGTTGGGTTAACGGATCGTTACCAAGACGGCCGACGCCGCGCTGCGCAGCTGGTGGTGATGCAGGCGATCGACCGCGTCGCTGCGGATCGTGTAGCGCCCGGCGGGGAGCGGAACCGTCAGCCGCAGGGTCCAGCGAGAAGTTCCCCTGGCGCGGAACTCGATCGGGCGCAGGCACGAGCGCGGGCGGCTGAGCTTGCCGTTTCGCTGCACGAACCGGCAGCGACCGTGGGCGGCGGTGCGGTAGATCATCACGTAGACGTGGGCGAGCCGCTGCTTTTTCCGATTCGCGGCCGGGGCGTTGGGGCAGCGGTACTCGCCCGCCGTTCCGGACACGGAGACCCCGTGGCGGGAGGCGTGCGTGCGCCGGCGCGTGATCTTCGAGTGGGGCATGGCCAGGCATCCGTGGGCGCGGGCCGTGACCGGCGGACGGGGCGCAACCACGCCCGGGGCGGTGCCCGGCGCCTCGTGGACTGGCAGCCGCAGCTGCAGGTCCGAGACCGAGATCGTGAACTGGCCGTTGGACGTCCGCACGTACGGGGTGTCCTGCCCGAGCAGCTCGAGCTTGGGGATGTGCCCGGCGGCGAAGTGCCAGGCGCCCGGGTGGAGCTGGAAAACCTGGAGCCCGTCCGGCGCGCTCGAATCGATCCGGTACACGCCGCGCGCCACGAGCGTCTGCGTGTTGGTCGACGGGTCGACGTCCCACAGCCGGGCCGCGATGAACGCGTACTCGCCGGTCACGTTCAGATTGGCGATCACGGTTGGCGAGCCGAGCAGCGTGTAGCCGCTGCCGGTGGCGGCGGGGAGGCGGTAGGTCGCCACGCCGGAACCCTGGTCCGCGGAGGGGACGGTGGCGCAGGCGCCGCCACCGACGATCGGGTCGATCTCCTTGGAGATGGTCGGGTCGCCGGCGGCAGATGAGATCGCTTGGGCCGGCGCCGAGCTGTAGTCGACCTCGCCGGGGTGAAGCGCGCTCCAGGTCGGAGCCGTGTACGGGCCGCCGGACGGCTCGGTGGCGGGGCAGGTCTCGATCGTCGCGGTGGCGCTCGGCGCGGGCTGGGAGCCGGCGCCCTTCAGGTAGTAGGCGAAGTAGTTCTGGATCGCGTTCGACAGCAGCGCGAGGTCGCCGGGCTTGTTGTTGGCGGGCTGGTGACCGAAGTCGCCGTCGAACAGCGAGATCGGGTCCGACGGGTACAGCGAGTGCTCGAGGTTGTAGTAGCGCAGCGCCTCGTCGACCGGAAACAAGTCGTCGGTGAAGCCGTTGGCGATCAACAGCGGCGCGGGGGCCGTCTGGCCGAAGCCGTACGCGCCGTCCAGCAGGTAGTAGGGCGAGTGATACTCGGCGATCTGCGTGACGAGCGCCTCGTCCTGGGCGTTGCCGTCGTACGGCTCACCCGCGTTCAGCTCCGCGTACCAGGTGGTCAGGTCGGCCTGGGAATTCGTACCCGCGGGAGCGTAATAGCCGTTCTCGTTGCCCTCGGCGTAGAGCCCGGAGACGAACGACTGCTTCTCGACGCCGATCGGCGAGAGGTCGGCGGTGGCGGTGGTCGTTTGGTAGTCGAGCGTGTGGCCGTTGGGGACCAGCGAGTAGGCGAGGTCGGACCAGGGGATCACGGGCGCGGCGGCGGCGATGTGCAGCGGCGTGCCGTCCGGGCTCGTCCACGGGCTGAGGGTTCCGTTGGTGTTCATCACGCGGTTGTTGAGCGTGGCCAGCTCGAGCGAGAGCCCGCCACCGTAGGACTCCCCGGTGGCGCCGATGTGGTTCGGGTCGGCTACGCCCTCGTCGACGAGCAGGCCGGCGGCGTACTGGGCGTCGTGGGCCTCGTAGCGTTCGTCGTCGAGGCGGATGTAGCCGTCCGCGCAGCCGGTAGGATCGGCGGCCCGCGAGGCGCTGTCGCCGCAGGAGTCGCCGAAGCCACGCGCGGTTAGCTGAAGCACCGCGTACCCGGCCTTGGCCCAGGCGTCCGCGGTCGGGCCGTAGTACTGGGTGTCGTTCGGGCCGGTGGTCGGCTCGTCCCAGCCGTGGCTCTGGATGATCAGGGGGTAGGGACCGTCGGCCCCTGATGCCGGCGCGGGCGGGAGCGTGACGTAGAGGGCCAGCGGCGTGCCGTCGAAGCTCTTCAGGCGCAGGTCGGTATCGCCCGCGCCGTTGTCATACGTGCCGTAGCAGACGCGCGTGCCGTCGGACTGCGTGGTGCACGGGATCGCGGCGCCCGAGACCGTCTGACCGGCGAATATGCTTTGGATTGGTGATCCGGAGGCGCGCGCCACGGGGGTGCCCGCGGGCAAAAGCAGCGCCGCGGTGGCCGCAAGCGCGGCTGGCAACGTAAGAGCACCCCTGCTCCGTCTCATCCCGCGGGCCACGATACGCAGCTCTTGGGAGCGAGGCGCCAGTTCTTCGCGTTCCCGCCGGTGCCCCGTCCGTGCGGTCCGCTTCCGGGATCCGTAATATCCCACGCGGGGCCTGAACGCGAACGGAGGTGTGGGGTGCGATCGCTGAAATGGGTCCTGGCCGTGGCGCTGGGCGTGCTTGGGGCGGCGATCGGAGTCTTGGTGGGCGCCGGCGGGTCCTCGCCGCGCGCGGCAACGGCCGCGTCACTGTCCGCCGCGTCAATCTCGGATAGCCCGCTGAAGGGGCTGGACCCGGTTCTGAACGATGGCTCGAGCGCGGTGCTCAAGGCTGTCGACCAGGGGTTGGCGCTCGTACTGGGCGGCAAGGAGGGAAAAGGCGGCAGCGCGGGCTTCAAGGCGCAGCAGGACACCTGGAGCCAGATGAAGGGCCGCTACACCAAGGGCGAGAGCCAGTTCGCGCGCACCACTGCCCAGGCATCCGACCAGTTCATGAACGGTGTGCTCTCGGGCGGTGGCCCGACGGATGACCTGATACAGCTGCTGAAGCTGATCAGCGGCTACGAGGCGAAGGTGAGCTCGGCCGGAGCCAGCTGGGACCAGGCTCCGAGCACGGCGTCGTGGGATCTCCAGGTGGCAACAACGGCGTCGGCCGGGGGGGACCCTGCGAAGGTCGTCAACGGCCTGAAGGGGGCGCCGAAGCTGATCCAGACCGTCGTCAAGGCCGAGGTGACGCTGTACGAGAAGGTGGCGATGGCGGAGATCGAGTACGAGGGCGCGATCTTGAACGTTCCGCAGGCCGTCCAGCAGATCGACGCGGCGCTGTCCGCCTTCGAGCAGCAGATCGAGGGCGGGGCTAAGAAGGTAGTCACGGGCGCGCCGGTGAGCTGGAACTTAACCGCGCAGAAGATGATCACCAACACGACGAACTCGGTCAATAACACGGTGAACAATGTGACGTACGACCTGACCGAGGCGACCCCGCCGATCGTCACGCCGACCACGGTGACGACGGGCACCACGGTGACCACGGGCACCACGGTGACGCCGACGGCGACCACGGTCACTATCACCTGCCCGACACCGCCGGACGACCAGGCCGGGTACTTCAGCGGCCAGACGGTTACGGTGCCCGGATCGATATCTCCGCCGGCCGCCGGCGGGACAGTCACGATGAGCTACGACTCCTCGCCGAACGACGGCTTCTCGAACACCACGCACACGGACACCACCGCCGCGAACGGAACCTTCACGGACACGACCACGGTCCCTGACACGGAGACGACGGAGTTCGCGCAGTCGATTCAGGCCAACTACGGTGGCGCTCTGTCGAACGCGTGCCCGGCGGAAATGGAGTCAGGCGGGTAGACGCCGGCTCACCTACCCGATGAGGAGACGCCGGCCGAACACGCGCTGGAACGCCTCGCCGTCGCCGTAGCGCTCGACGCTCCAGCGAGGGAGCGTGAGATCGCCGGCCGCCTCGAGATGCAGGTCGACGCCGTGGCCGTTGGCGCGCAGCCGGGCCTCGAGGACCGACTGGTCGCGCCCGCGTTCGAGATGCTCGGCCAGGCGCAGGATGACCGAGCAGCGCTCGAGCAGCTGTTCGTCGCCCTTCTGGGTGAGGGCGGCGATTTCGCCCAGCTTGGGCGCGCCCTTGCGGTGATAGCGGCTGATCTGGGCGATCAGAGCGCGTTCGCGGGGGTCGAAGCCGGGGAGCTCGGCGCTCACGATCAGGTATTGCGAGTGCTTGTGGTGGTCGTCGTAGGAGATCGTCATCCCGACGTCGTGGAGCATCGCGGCCGCCCATAGCAGCTCGCGCTCGCCCGGACGGGGCTCGAACAGGCCTTGGCCCGCGAGCGAGTCGAACATCTGAAGCGACAACGCCGCGACGTGCTCGACGTGGGGCAGGTCGGACTCGTACTGGATCGCGAGGTTGCGCACCGCGGCCTCGCGAACATTGGGGAACAAGGGCTCGGGCTGGCCGGCGAGAAGCTCGCGGGCGAGGAACACGCCGTCACGCAGGCTGGCTTCGGTGACCTCGATCCCGGCGAACGAGCCGATCTCGACGACCGTTTCGATTGCCACCGCGGCGGCCAGGATGATGTCGCCGCGCCCGACCTTGATGCCCGGCACCTCGCCGCGGTCGTCGACGGGCAGGGCGGCGAGCGTGGTGACGAGCTCCTCGAGCATCTCGCGCGTGATCACGAAGCCCTGGATGCCGATGTCGGGCTGGCCGATCATGCGCTGCGCGGCGGCGGCCAGGTTACGCGCGGCGCCCCCGATGCCGACGATTCGGTCGCCGGCGCCGGCGAGCGCAGGGAGCTCGGACAGCGTCCGCCGCACGTGGGTCCGCAGCCGCTGGAGGTCCTTCTTCTTGGCCGGACCGGATCCGGGCAGGAACTGCTCTGTCAGGCGGACGGCGCCGAGCGGGAACGAGCGCAGCTCCTTGGCGCGCCGGTCGGCCACATCGATCAGCTGGATCGAGCCGCCGCCGATCTCGAGCACGACGCCGTCGGTCAAGGTCGAGGTGTTGACTGCGGCGACGTAGCCGAAGCGCGCCTCGTCCTCGTCGGAGATGATCTCGATCGGGAGCTTGGAGGCGGCCCGGGCGGCGGTCAGGAAGTACTCGCCATTGCTCGCGTCGCGGATCGCGCTGGTGGCGACGGCGTGCACATCGTCGGGGCCCAGCCCGTGGGCGTCGCAGAAGCGCTCGAACACCGCGAGCGTCTCGAGCCCGCGTCCCATCGCCTCAGGGCTGAGCCGGCCGGTCTCGGCCAGCCCGGCGCCGATGCGGACGGTCTCGTAGATCTCGTCGGTCAGCTTCCACCAGGAGCCCGGCGAGAACATGTAGACGACCAGGCGCCAGGAGTTGGAGCCGAGGTCGATGACGCCGACTCGGCGGACGTCATCGCCCGCCCCGCCGGTCGCTCGAGTCGATCGCCAGCTCACGCGCCTTGAATCATCCGTCTGGGGCCGGACGAAACGTCGCCCCGCGTGTCAGGATGGCCGCAATGTCGTCGGAAAAAGAGCGAATGCTGTGCGGCGAGCCGTACCTGGCCAACGATCCACCCCTGCTCGAGGAGCGCAAGCAGGCCCGCCTGCTGTGCGAACGCTTCAACGCGATCAGCTTCGCCGAGACCGCCGCGCGACACGCGGTCTTGCGCGAGTTGCTCGGCGGTCTGGGCGCGGAGGCCGAGGTGATGTCGCCGTTCGAGTGCGACTACGGCTACCACATCACGATCGGAGCTCGGACCTTCATCAACTACGGGGCGGTCGTGCTCGACGGCGCCCCCGTGACGATCGGCGCCGACGTCCAGATCGGCCCGAGCGTGGCGCTTCTGACCGCGCTGCACCCGCTCGACCCGGTCGAGCGTCGGCGCGGGACCGAGACGGCCAAGCCGGTCACGATCGGCGACGGCGCCTGGCTGTCCACGGGCGTGATCGTGAACCCCGGGGTGACGATCGGCGCCAATGCGGTGATCGGCTCGGGCAGCGTGGTCACCAAGGACATGCCGGCCCGACATCTCTGCTTCGGCAATCCGTGCCGGGTGATCCGCGAGATCTAGCGAGACGCCTTGGCCGCGCGCAGCCGCCGTCGCTGGCGGCCGATCTTGATTGCGAGCCCGATGGCCGCGCCGATGAAGATCGCGCCCAGATAGAACGGGGTGAGCAGCAGCATCACGGCGATGCCGATCATCGTCAGCCAGATCGCGGGTCGCCAGTCGCGCCAGTCGCCGGTCATCGCTTCACCATTGTCGCGCTTCACCTCACACCGACGGTTAATTCCGCCGCCACATGCTTCTGGATCGACGCCACCGCGCGGAAGGCCTCGCGCAGGTAGATCCGGGTGAGCCGGTTGAGCGTCGCCGGGTTGACGTAGTCGTCGGGCTCCTGGCCGGCGCGAAGCTGACGCACCTGGTGCTCTAGCCGCAGTCCGGTGATCAGCGCGAATGCGTCCTCGAGCGTGCTCGCCTGGGCTTCCGACAGGGTTCCGGCGCCGGCCGCGGCGTGGAGTCGCTCGCTCGTCGACGCGCTCGTCACGCCGGCCGCTATGCCCGCCCACCGGGCCAGGTCGACGATCGGCGTCACGCCGCGCTGCTTGAGGTCGAGCCGGCCGCGGTGCTCGCCGGTGGGATCGACCACGAGTCCGCGGAAGAACCCGGTGGGCGGGCGGTGCGACAGCGCGAACCGGGCGAGCAGACGCAGGAGCGCCGGGTTGCTCGGCGCGGGGCGGAAGCTGTCGGCCACCGGCGTTCCTGTGTGGATCCCCCACACGGGCCGGCTGTCGACGAGCACCGAGACGAGCACGAGTGCCTTGTCCTGAGTCGGATCCTCGATCCAGCCACGAACGGCTCGCTGCCAGGAAGCGAGCGAGCGGACGAACCCGAGATCGGAGGCCGAAGCGCCGTGAGTGTCTATGCGCAGCCCGCACGCCTGGAGCCCGTCGACCACGGCTTGCCCGAGCGCGTGCAGGCGCGATCTGACGCGGTCATCGTCGTCGGCGCCGAACCACACGATCGCACTGTCGATGTCGGAGCTCGGGAAAGCTTCGCGCCGGGCCTGGCTACCCAGCGCCAGCCAGGCGAACTCGACGCCGGGATCGCCGCCTTGCCTGACCGAGAGCTCCAGCAGCCGGCGCGTGAGTGCGTCGACGACGATCGAGTAGGCCGCGGCGACGTCGGCCGGGGCGACGCGCGCGTCGTGCAGCGCGACCACGGTCGGCCGCAGCTCACGGGCCGCGTCGGCCAGCTCCGCGACGGTCTGGGCCCGGGCGATCCTTCGCCGCAGGTAGAACGAGGAGCGCGTCTGCGCCGCGACGAGATCGATCTCCTCGATCACTCCGAGGACCTTCCCGGTGGCCGAAACGACCGGGAAGTGACGCAGCCCGCGGTCGAGCATGTCGAGCAGGACCTCGCTGCCCAGCCGATCGGGTGGGCACGTGTAGGCGGGCGCCGACATCGCGCTCGACACGGGCTCCTCGCCGATCAGCCCGCCGGCGATCACGCGGGTGCGCAGATCGTGGTCGGTGAGGATGCCAAGCGATCCGTTCCCGAGCTCGACGACCGCCGATGTGGTCTGTGCCGTCGTCATCATCTTCGCTGCCTCGCGGATCGACGTGTCGGGCAGGCAGACGACCGGATCGCCGCGGAGCAGAGCGCCGACGGGTTGGAAGGGCGGGTCGACTCCGGGCTCGGCGGCGACCGCCCCGGCCCCCTCGGCCCAGGGTTCAAGCAGCGAGCGTGCGACGAAGCGCAGTCCGGCCGGGCGGGACAGCGGCCCCTGCGCCACCTCGGCCGGGATCCGGTAGCAAAGCGTGTCCTCGGCCGCCCGCGCCTCGAAGCCGGTTGGCAGCCCGGACAGCATCGAGGCGTGGCCGAACAGCTCTCCCTCGCCGAGCAGATCGAGCACGCGCCCGCCGAACACGATCTCGACCGCCCCGTAGCGGATCACGCGCAGGTGCTCGACCGGCCCGGCCCCCTGGGAGAAGATCGTCTCGCCGGCGCGGTGGAACTCCTGCTCGGCCGCCGCGGCGACGCGGTCGACGTCGGCCTCGTCCAGCGCGTCGAACGGAGGGTAGGCGCGCAGAAAACCAGCGACCTCGGACGCCGTGGCCGCGCTCATGTTGCCGACCCTAGCCCACCGGTGCTGGTGCGGCCTGCTCGGCGCCGCGGCGTGCGTCCTCCTTGAGCATGTCGGCGCACTTCTCCCCGATCATCATCGTGGTGATGCAGGGGTTGATCGCCGGGAGGAACGGGAGAATCGAGCCGTCCGCGATACGCAGCGAACGAACTCCGCGCACGCGAAGCCGCGGGTCAACGACCGCCAGCGGGTCCGAATCCGGGCCCATGTGCGCGCTGCACGCCGGGTGGTAGACCGTGTTGTGGGTCTTGTGCATGTAATCGATCAGCTCTTCGTCGGTCTGCGCATCGGGACCGGGGGCAAGCTCCGCGCCCGCCCACTCGGCCATCGCCGGCTGGGAGACGATCTGCCGGGCCAGTCGCATCCCGTAGGCCATGACCCGCTCATCGTGCCCGTCGGGGTCCGTGAAGTAGCGCGGATCGACGCGGGCGCGGTCGCGGTAGTCCGAGGAGCGCAGCCGCACGGTCCCACGGGAGCGGCCGCGGCACACGTTCGGCGTCAGGCAGAAGCCGTTCTCGGTGGTCGGATAGCCCCAGCGCGCGGTGTTCATGTCGAACGGGACCGAGCCGTAGTGCATCATCAGGTCGGGCCGGTCGAGACCGGGCTCGGAGGTCGAGAACACCCCGATTTCCCACCACTGGGTCGAGGTGCGGATCATGGGCCGCTTGGCGTCCCACTGAACGATCCCCTCGACGTGGTCGTCGAGGTTCGCGCCGACGCCGGGCGAGTGCACGGTCGTCTGAATCCCGACCTCGTGCAGGTGCTCGCCCGGACCGATGCCCGACAACATCAGCAGCTTCGGCGTGTCGATCGAGCCGGCGCTCAGGATCACCTCGCGCCGCGCCGTAACCGACGCCTGGGTGAGCAGGTCGGGGGTGAGGTACTCGACGCCGGTCGCGCGACCATCCTCCAGGGCGACGCGCTTGACCCAGCACGCGGTCCGGATCTCGAGGTTTGGTCGCGTGCCCAGGATCGGGTGCAGGTAGGCGTGCGAGGACGACATCCGCGTGTTGTCCGCCGAGGAGTTGATCTGGAACCATCCGGCGCCGTTGGTCACCGTGTGGCCCTCGTTGAAGCGGCTCGTGGGAAGCCCGGCCTGCGCGGCCGCCTCGAGCAGGGCGACGCCACACGGGTCATCGGGCGGGACGGTGCGGATGTTGACCGGGCCGTCCCGGCCGTGGTGGTCTCCGGGCCCGTCGTTGGTCTCAAGCCGCTTGATCAGCGGCCAGCAGTCCGCTGAGCTCCATCCCTCGCAGCCCATCGCGGCCCATTCGTCGAGGTCCTCCTTCGGCGTCCAGAACGCGATGCACGAGTTGTGCGAGGAGCAGCCGCCGAGCACCTTGGCCCGCGCGTGGCGCAGAAAGCTGTTGCCCTTCTCCTGCGGCTCGACGAGGTAGTCCCAGTCGTAGCCGGAGTCGAGTAGGTACATCCAGTCCTCGAGGCGGAGGATCCGCGGGTCGTCGACGTCGGACGGCCCGGCCTCGATCAGGCACACGGTCACGGACGGGTCCTCGGACAGCCGTGCCGCGACCACGCAGCCGGCGGTGCCGCCGCCCGCGATCACATAGTCGAACTCGCCCGCGTCGATCATGGTGCCATCTCCCCGAGGATCTGGTGCTCGCCCGGGAGCGTCGGCGTCTCCGCCCGATGCTCGGCCAGGATCACGTCGCCCTTGTGCCTCTGAACGGCGAAGTAGTAAATAGCGCCGACGACGAACGAAGCTCCGATGAACTCATACGCGCCGAAGCGGAAGTACCACTTCGTGCCGTACACGGCGGCGCGCGGCCAGGCGATGTTGAACGCCACGACCAGCCCATACACGACCGCGAAGATGTTGACCGGCAGGCCCCACCGTCCCATGCTGAAGTACGGGCCGTGGTCGGGGCGCGGCCACTCGCCGCGCATGCGCTTCTTCAACATCGACCACGTGACCGCCAGATACGGCAGGTAGAACATGATGATCGCGACCGACGTCAGCGTCAGGAACGCCGACTGGTTGGCGAGGTTGACGGCCAGCAGGGCGAGGGAACAGATCCCGACGAACAACGCGGGGACGATCGGCACCTTGGCCCGCCCGGACACGCGTGCGATGTGCGAGCCGGCCGGCAAGCGGCCGTCGCGCGCCATCGAGAACAGCATCCGGATGCACGCGGTCATCACCGCCAGCGTGCAGACCGTGATCGCGATCGCGGAGTCGATCAGGAAGATGTTGCCGAGCGTGTTGCCGAGTGCCTGCTTGACGATGTAGGGCAGGCCGAGCAGGCCGATGTTCTTGTCGGTGATGTCCTTGACGGACATCATCGCGAACATGATCAGCAGCGCGCCGATGATCGCCGCCGCGATCAGCGCTCGGAGAATCGCCGGCGGCGCATGCTTGCGGGGGTTGTTGGTCTCCTCGGCGAGCGTGCCCGCCGTGTCGAACCCGTACATCACGTACGCGCTCATGATGCCGCCGATCAGGAAGGCGCCGAAGTAGCCCCACTGGTGACCGGCGCCGGTGCCGTTGGTATGGAACACGACGCCCGGCCCGCGGTGGAAGTGGAAGATCAGCAGGATGACGAGGATCGAGGATCCGATCAGCTCGGCCATCACGCCGAAGTTGTTGATCCGCGCCATCGTCTTGACGCCGAGCATGCAGATGATCGTCCCGAACACGACCAGGATCGCGCCGAGGATCAGCGCGTTCTTGGCGCCGTCCGGCGTGCTGTAGGTGCCCGCATTGGCCGCCGAGCCCACGAACTGGAGGTGCGTCGAGACCTGGGGCAGGACGACCTGCCAGGCGACCGCGACGGCGGCGACGGTCACGATCGAGCCGATGATCAGGATCCAGCCGGTCATCCACGACAGGTAGTCGGTCCCGATGCGCTTGGACCATTGGTAGACCGACCCAGCGAGTGGGAACTGTCCGGCCAGCTCGGCGAAGCACAGCGCGACGGCAAACTGCCCGGCGAACACGATGACCCAGGTCCACCAGACGGCGGGCCCGGCGTTGGCGAAGCCGAACCCGAACAGCTCGAAGACGCCGGTCAGGATCGAGATGTAGCTGAACCCCGCGGCAAACGAGGAGAAGAAACCGAGCGAGCGGTCCAGCTCCTGCTTGTACCCGAAGCCCGCGAGCTCGTTCGAGTCCGACGTTCTAGCGCCCGTATCGGGAGCTTCTACGGTTGCCATCGATCAACCTCCCCGGTCCACGCACGACCGCGCGACCCATAGAACACCGACGCTGCGCCCACGTCTAGGCGGAAACGCACGCTCCTCGACTCCATTGACCCGAGCCTGATTCGGCTGTTATATATCAGTTGTCGAACTGTGTCAACGCGAGAGGGGCGGGGCATTTCCGAGGCCCGCAAGTACCTATGACGACGGGGACCGTGCAGCAGATGTTCGTGGGCGGCGAGTGGCGGTCGAGCGCGACCGGAGAGACGTTCGAGGCCTCGAGTCCGGTCACCGGCGAGCTGATCGCGGCGATCCCGCAAGGGGACCGCGACGACGCCCGCCGGGCGATCACGGCGGCGCACGAGGCGGCCGACCACTGGGCCCGCCTGACCGCCTTCGAGCGCGCGGACAAGATGCACGCGGTGGGCGACCTGATCGAGTCGCGCCGCGACGAGCTCGCCAAGACGCTCACGCTCGACCAGGGCAAGCCGCTGCGGGCCGAGGCGTTCGACGAGGTCGACGAGCTCATCGAGTACTGGCGCATGGCCGCCGAGGACGCCAAGCGGCTGGGCGGTGAGCTGCCCAACTCGTTCTCCCCCGGCAAGCGCGTGATGCTCGTGCGCCGTCCGCGCGGCGTGGTCGGCGTAATCAGCCCATGGAACTGGCCGTACACGATGCCGGCGGAGCTGATCGCGCCGGCGCTGGCCTGCGGCAACGCGGTGGTGTGGACGCCGGCGCCGTCGACGGCGGTATGCGCGATCGCGCTGGCGCGGTGCATCGCCGACGCCGACCTCCCCGCGGGCGTGTTCAACCTGGTCACCGGGCCGGGCCCCGTGGTCGGCGATGAGATCGCGCGCAACCCCGGTACGGACGGTGTCGCGTTCATCGGCTCGACCGCGACCGGCCGGCTCGTCGCACAGGCGGCCGCCGGCAAGGCCGCGCTGCTCGAGATGGGGGGCAACGGCCCGCTGGTGGTGATGGACGACGCCGATCTCGAGGCGGCGGTGCAGGCCACCCTGACCGCCTGTTACCTGTGCGCCGGCCAGAGCTGCACCGCGGGCGAGCGGATCCTCGTCCACCGCGCCGTGCGCGACGAGTTCGTCGAGTTGCTGGCCCGGCGCGTCACCGAGCTGATCGTGCTCGGCGACCCGTTCAACGACGACACGACGATGGGGCCGCTCAACAACGAGCCGGTCGCGGCCAAGATGGACGAGCACGTCGGGGACGCCGTGGCGCGCGGGGCACAGGTGGTCGCCGGCGGGTCTCGCGCGGCCGGATTCCCGACGCGGCTTTACTGGGAGCCGACCGTCCTCACCGACGTGCCACCGGATGCGCGGGTCGCCGTTGAGGAGACGTTCGGCCCGGTGGCTCCGGTCGTCGCGATCGATTCGCTGCAGGACGCGATCACGCTCACCAACGCGTCACCGTACGGCCTGCTCTCGGCCATCTTCACCGCGAACCTGCGCGACGGGCTCGAGTTCGCCGACCGCGTGCGCACCGGCTGGGTCAACGTCAACGAGTCGAGCAACTACTGGGAGGCGCACCTCCCATTCGGGGGACGCGCCGGCACCGACAGCGGAATCGGCCGGGTCGGCGGCGCGCACGTCATGCACTCGTTCACCGAGCTGCAGACGGTCGTCATCAGCTGACACTTCATGTTCCGCGAGTTCGTCGCGGCCAGGTTGACAAGCAGCTGACGTACCCATCCGTAATCCGTCCAGTAGTGCTTCAGCGCACGAGGGGTGGGGTCGATGCAGCGGTGCATGGACGCCCCGACCAACTTCCGAGACGTATTACGTCGGAGTCCGAGCCGTTTGCGTGGAGAACCGTCGCCCGCGGTCGCGGAGAAGCGCCTGCGCATCCTGTTCGTGACCTCGGCGCACAACAGCCTGAGCCAGCGCGCGTACATCGCGCTGACCGAGATGGGCCACGACGTGACGGTGCAAGTCGTCGATTCGAGCCACATCATCGAGGCGGCGGTGAACGCTCACCAGCCCGACCTCGTCGTGTGCCCGATGCTCAAGCAGTTCATTCCTGAGTCGGTCTGGCGCAAGTACACGTGCCTGGTGGTCCACCCCGGCCCCCACGGCGACCGCGGTCCCTCCTCGCTTGATTGGGCGATCGAGCTCGGGTTCGATGAGTGGGGCGTGACCGTGCTCGAGGCGGTCGAGGAGGCCGACGCCGGAGACATCTGGGAGACGCGCAGGTTCAAGCTGCGCCCGGTCGGCAAGAGCAGCATCTACCGCCACGAGGTTCGCCGCGCCGCGGTGGAGATGCTCGTGTTCGCGGTTCACAACTTCGCCCGCGGGGACTTCAAGCCGCTGCCCCTCGACTACGAGGACCCGAACGTGACCGGCCGGCTGCGCCCGCTGATCAAGCAGGCCGACCGCGCGATCGACTGGCGCTGCGACTCGACCGCATCGGTGGTGCGCAAGATCCGCGCCGCCGAGGGTCACCCCGGCGTGCTCGACACGATCGCCGGCGCCGAGTTCTATCTGTTCAACGTGTATGTCGAGCGGGGCCTGCGCGGCCGTCCCGGCAACATCATCGCGACGCGGGGCGGCGCGATCTGCCGCGCGACCGTGGACGGCGCGGTGTGGATCACGCACCTGAAGGCCAAGGAGGGTGGGCGGGCCCCGGTCAAGGCGCCGTACAAGCTCCCCGCCACCCGCGCGCTCGAGGTGGCCGGCATCGTGCCGGATGTGCCCGAGATCCCGGTGGCCCTGCACGCGCCGATCCCGCCCGGCCACACCTACCGGGAGATCTCCTACGAGGAGAAGGCGGGCGTCGGCTACCTGAACTTCGACTTCTACAACGGCGCGATGTCGACCGACCAGTGCCGGCGGCTGCGCGAGGCCTACCTGTACGCGCGCAACCGTCGCAGCACCAAGGTGATCGTGCTGGCCGGCGGCGCCGACTTCTTCTCCAACGGCATCCACCTCAACGTGATCGAGGCGGCCGCCGACCAGGGCGAGGAGTCCTGGTACAACCTCCACGCGATCGACGATGTCGTCCGCGAGATCCTCGAGACCGACTCGCACATCACGATCTCGGCGCTGTCGGGCGACGCCGCCGCCGGCGGGGTCCCGTTGGCTGTCGCGGCCGACCACGTGGTGGCCCGCGAGGACGTCGTGCTCAATCCCTACTACCAGCACATGGGCGGGCTGTACGGCTCGGAGTACTGGACCTACCTGCTTCCGCGCCGGGTCGGCCACGAGCTCGCCCGCGAGCTGACGAGTGCCCCGTTCACGCCGATCGGCACGGGCCGCGCGGTCGACATCGGCCTGCTCGACGCGACCTTCGGCGATACCGTGGCCAGCTTCCGCGCTCAGGTGCAGGGCCTGGCCGAGCGGCTCGCCCGTCACCCCGACGTCAGCAACTGGCTCGAGCAGAAGCGCCGGGATCGCGCGCGCGACGAGCAGGTCAAGCCGCTGGCCGCCTACCGGACCGAAGAGATGGCCAAGTCGCATGAATGCTTCTTCGGCGAGGACCGCAGCTACCACGTGGCGCGTGGCCTGTTCGTGCACAAGACCGGCGCCCCGTGCAAGGTGCAGATCCCTGCGGCGACGAATGACCAGAAGCACCTCACGCCCGCGCAGCGTGCGGTGACGAAGGTCCGCCAAGCGAAGCAGTCCGTCGCGCGATGAGCGCGCTGACCGGAGCTCCCGCCGCCGACGACGTGCGGAGCCCCGGCCTGGGCGACAGCGTCCAGGGTCACTTCGATCGCGCCCGCGGGCGCCAGTCGGGCGGCCTTGGCACCTGGGTCGTCGGTCGCTGGCTGGCACTCAAGCACTGGCTCCCCAAGGGGCAGCTGCTGCCCGAGCACGTGATGCGCAAGCGCCACCGCTCGATCTGCATCGTGCTGTGGCTGCACGTGCCGGCACTGTTCGCCTTCGGGTTGCTCATGAACCACTCGCTGCTGCACGTGAGCTTCGACGTGAGCCTGGTCGTGTTGTGCGGGATCGGAGCCAGCATGGGTCGCTTCCGGCTGAAGGCGCGCATCATCGCCGCCTCGTTCGGTCTCATGACCTGCTCGGCGGTACTCGTCGACCTGTGGAACGGCGTCACCGAGGCCCACTTCCACTTCTTCGTGATGATCGGGGTCCTGACCCTGTACCAGGACTGGACGCCGTTCGGGATCGCGATCGGCTTCGTGGTCATCCACCACGGCGTTCTCGGGATGCTCGACCCCCGGGCGGTGTTCGGCGACAACCCGGCGGCGATCAAGCGTCCGTGGGAGTGGGCGGGGATTCACGGCGGGTTCGTGCTCGCGGCGAGCGTCGCGCACGTCGTGGCCTGGCGGACCAACGAGAACCAGCTGCTGCGTGATCCGCTCACCGGGCTACCGAGCCGATTGCTCTACCTGAACAACCTCAGGCTCTCGCTCGACCGGCTGGGGCGAGGACCCGACCGTGGCGTGGCGGTGCTGTTCTTGGACCTCGATCGGTTCAAGGTCATCAACGACAGCCTCGGTCACGGCGAGGGCGATGAGCTGCTGGTCGCCGTGGCGGAGCGGATCGGCCACTCGCTGCGCCGGCACGAGACGCTGGCCCGGTTCGGCGGGGACGAGTTCGTGATCCTGTGCGAGGACATCTACGACGACCAGGACGCGGTCGCGGTGGCCGAGCGTGTGCTCAAGGCGTTCAGCCTGCCCTTCCAGCTCACTCACGGGGAGACCATGGCGGCGGCCAGCATCGGCATCTCCGTCACCACCGACCCGGGCAAGGATCCGGACGACCTGATCCGCGACGCCGACGCGGCGATGTACCGCGCCAAGGCCGCCGGCGGCGCGCGCGTCGTGCTGTTCGACGAGGTGACGCGCGAGCGGGCGCTGGCCCGGCTGCACAACGAGAAAGCGATTCGCAAGGCGATCGAGCGCGAGGAGTTCCGGGTGTTCTTCCAGCCCGAGGTCACGATCGACAACGAGCACATCATGGGTCTCGAGGCACTGGTCCGCTGGGAGCATCCCGAGCGTGGGCTGCTCGGACCCGGCGAGTTCATCTCGCTGTGCGAGGAGACCGGGCTGATCGTTCCGCTCGGCACCTGGGTGCTGCGCGACGCCTGCCGGCGCGCGGTCGTATGGCAGCGATCCCGTCCGAGCGACCAGCCCCTGACTCTGCGCGTCAATGTGTCCGCGCGGCAGCTGGCCCAGGATTCCCTCAAGGACACGGTGGCCGAGGTGATCGACGAGACGGGGATCGACCCCGCCTACCTGTGTCTCGAGGTGACCGAGAGCGTCCTGATCGAGGACCCCGAGTCGTCCATCCGCACGCTCACCGAGCTCAAGAAGCTCGGCGTCAAGATCGCGATCGACGACTTCGGAACCGGCTACTCCTCGCTCGAGTATCTCCGCCGCCTGCCGGTCGATTGCGTCAAGGTCGACCGCTCGTTCGTGCGTGGAGTGCCCGACAACGAGGAGGACGTGGCGATCGTCAACGCGGTCATCGAGCTCGGCCACGCACTGAAGCTGTCGGTGACGGCGGAAGGGGTCGAGACGACGGAGCAGCTCGGCAACCTTCAGACTGCCGGTTGCGACACGGCCCAGGGCTTCCTGTTCTACCGGCCCGAGCCGCCGGAGGTGGTCGAGAAGCTGTTCGCGGCGGCCGGCGCCGCCCCCGAGGAGCCGACCGCCGTGGCCGCCGAGCCGGTCGCTCACGACCTCGCGCCTGCCGCGCTCGCGCCGCAGCGCCGGCGGATCCCACCCCCGGGCGTTCGTGGCCGCCGCCGGCGCCTGGCCCGGCACTCGCTCGTCGCGGGCATCAAGGCCATGACCAACGCCTGGGTCAGCGGCGACGCTGCGCCCGACTCAAGCGCCGGTTGACGGCGCCGATCACCAGGCCATGGAAGCCGAGCCGCTGACCACGCCCGTCGAGGATCTGCGCACGACCAGGCGCCGGGCTCTGCGCAAGGTGATGTTCGCGGCCCTGCTGGAGGTCTTCCTGGTGATGCCGTTCGTCAACCAGCTTGCGCTCAACCCAACCGTTCACTTCACCCAGCACGGCTTCATCTTCGCGGGCGGGGTACTGATGGGCCTGGCGCTGCGCGACGTGCAGCGCGCCTCGCGCCGCTGAGGCGCCTCCCAGGCGGCCATGGGCAAGCTGCTCGCCGAGCACTGGCCGCACCTGATCTTCGTGCTGTTCGGCGTCGTCGCGTTCTTCTGGGTCGCCTACCGCCCGGGAAGGCAAGTCGACGATCCGCCGCTCCACGGCGTCGTCGCCATGGCCGCGGCGCTTCGGGCAGAGGCTTCCACGCAGGCCCAGCCGCTGGCGCCGGCACCGCCGGCCGGGACCGTGCGGCGTTCGGTCGCCAGGCGCGGCCTGCTCGCGCTCGGCCCGCTCGTCGGCGCGGTGGCCACGGGCGGGGTCCTGTACGGCATCGATGTCAGCGGCGGCAGCGGGCACGAGGTCAGTGGGCACGGGATTCCCTGGACGGTCATCTGGGTGCACGCCGGCATCTCCACGCTGGCGTTGCTGCTCGTCGTCTACAAGATGGCGGAGCTGCGGCCCACTCCGATGACCGCCATCCGCCGGGCGTTGGCGCGCGATCGCCTGTCGGACCTGGTATCGGTCGGTCTGTTCGTGACGACGGTTCCCCTGGCCTTGACCGGAGCGGCTTTGCTGTTCGCGCCCGCCGCCGGGTCGTCGCTGGCCTACATCCACCTGATCGCGAGCGTGTGGTGGACGGGCCTGCTCACGTGGCACCTGCGCCGCTACGTGGGCGCGTCCCTGCGGGCCGCGTTCGGGTCAGAGCACCGCGCGGATCTCGCGCTCGAACGTCGCGATGTGGCGGGCCAGGATGTCCCGCGCTCGCTCGGCGTCACCGGCTGAGATCGCCTCGAGCACATCCTGGTGTTCGTGCACGCGTGCGAACAGGTGCGGTAGGCGGTCGATCACCAGGTACCAGATCCGCAGGGAGAGGTTGAAGTAGCGCCCCAGCGTCTCCTCCAGGAATGGATTCGCGGCGCAGCGGTAGATGAAACGGTGCACGCGGGTGTCGAGCTCCATCAGCGAGTTCAAGTCGTCGCTGCCCCGGCTGGCCTGGAGCTCCTCGAGGAGGGCCCGGAGCTCGGCTCGCTGTGCCTCGGTGATGCGCTCGGCGGCACGGTACGCGGCATGGCTCTCGAGCTGCGCGCGCACGTCGGACACGTGCGCGAGGTCGGTGATGTTGATCTCCGACGCGAACGTGCCGCGGCGCGGGAAGATCGTGACCAGGTTCTCGAGCGACAGGCGCTTGATCGCCTCGCGCACCGGCGTGCGGCCCATCTCGAGCTCGCGGCCGATCCCGTCCTCGTCGATCGGCGCACCGGGAGCGATGCGCAGCGTGACGAGCCGGTCGCGCAACTCGCGGTACGCGCGATCGGCCAGCAGGACGCTGGGTGCGTCGTGGCGCCGCCCACGGGAGACGACTGATATATCAGCCATCGATCAGGAGTGTATGGGGCGGCGTCACCTACGTCCAGCGCCAACTGTGCGCCAGCAGTAGCCCGGGAGGGGGTACGCCGCGCGCCGCGGCGTCCATGCCCTGCGTGCCGGGCCGCAGACGCACGCCGGGAGGGCTCGTCCAACCGCAGTGCAATTTTCGCCATTTCGCGCGCGCGGTGGCGCTAGTGACGGATTTCTACGGCTGGGGATGAAAAATCCGGAGTTAGCCGTCTGCCGTGGCTGGAATGGCGGAAATTGCACGTTCTGGGCGGGGGCGGGGTGGGCGCGCGGCGGTGATCGGGGGCGATCCCTGACCGGACGGGCCCTGATGGCCCCATGGACGCCGAGCGAAGCGAGGCCCCGTCGACGAGTCTCAGGGCGCCGGCGTGGCGGCGGGCCGAACCAGTAGGCCCGCGAGCGTCACCGCGCACAGAGCTGCGGCGAGTGCGAACGGCAACCCATCGCCCGCGGCCTTTGCGATCGCGCCACCGCCGGCGGCGCCGGCGATCTGTCCCGCCGCCCACGCGAAGTTGATGAGCGCCAGCGCGTACCCCTGGCTCATGCCGTGCGAGTCGGCCGCGTCGGACAGCATCGCCATGGCCGGCGCCCAGAATGTCCCGAGCGCCACGTACTCGAGCGCGATCACTACCGCGAGCAGCGGCGCGGTCTGAGGGAGCGTGAACAAGAGCAGGGCTACGGTGGCGGCGCCCAGCCCGGTGCGCAGCGGGAGCATCCGTCCGCGCCGGTCCGACAGCCGTCCGACGAGTGGACTCACCGCGGCCTCGACGGCGGCGGCGACGAGGAAGGTGGCGCCGATCCCGGCCGCGCCCGCGCCGAGCCGTCCCAGGCGTAACGGCCCGAGCACGTTCACGGCGCCTGACGCGACCGCCGGGACCGCCACCAGCCACATGCCCAGCACGATGGCCGGCTGCCGGAGCTGCCCGATCAGGCTCGTTCCGGCTCTTCGGCGCTCCGGCTTCGGCGGCTGGGGCAGGAGCGCCACCCTGGTGGCGAGCGCCCCGGCGACCACGACGACGGCCGAGAACACCGGGCCGCGCCCGACCGCGTGCGCGATCGTGCCGACGACGGGTCCGAACAGGGCCCCGGCGATTCCGGCCGCCAGCACGCCGCCGATCGCGCCTCCGCGGCGGGCGGGCGGCGCCTCGAGGATCAGCCACAGCATGCTGCCGGCCCACGTGCACGCGCCGCCCAGGCCCTGGACGAACCGCGCCGCGTCGAGCAGCACCACGTTGTCGAGCAGCCCGAACGCGAGGCTCGAGGTACCCATCAGCGCGAGGCCCGTGTAAAGCGTCACACGTGGCCCCGCGCGCTCGGCGATCACGCCGCCTGGGAGCGACCCGACGAGTGTTCCGGTGGCGTACGCGGCGGTGAGCACGCCGGCGGAGGCCTTGGACAGGTGGAGCTCCCGGGTCAGGGACGGGAGCAGCGGGGCCACCGCCGAATAGAACATGGTGTCGAAGAACACGACCGCGCCCGCGACGAGAAATAGGGGGGTCGGCGGCGCCTTGCGGCGGCGGCTTAGTGACATTGCTCGGCGGCGCCCGGCGGCGGCGCCTTAGTCGCCCAGCTCGGCCCGCCGGCGCACGACGAACTCCTCGAGCTCGGCGCGGATCGCGTCGTCGAGCGGCGGCGGCTCGTAGCTCTCGAGCGTGGCCCGCCAGATGTCGCCGGCGCGCGCCGCCGTGTCCTTCGCCCCCCGCTTGGACCAGCGGTCGAAGTTCTCGGTCGAGGAGAGAAGCGGGCGGTAGAAGCACTCGCGGAAGCGCTCGAGCGTGTGAGCGGCGCCCAGGAAATGGCCGCCGGGGCCGACCTCGGTGTGGGCGCCAAAGGCGAGCGACGCCTCGTCGATCTCGAGCGGGGTGAACTCGTGGCGCAGCTCGCGCAGGAGCTCGACGTCGACGATGAACTTCTCGTAGCAGGACACCAGGCCACCCTCGAGCCAGCCGGCCGAGTGCATCACGAAGTTGGTGCCGGCCAGGAAAGTGGGGAGCAGCGTCATCAGCGACTCGTAGGCGGCCTGGGCGTCGACGGTCTGGGAGGCGTTCAGCCCGCCGCCGCCGCGCCAGGGCAGGCCGAACCGGCGCGCGATCTGGCCGGTGCAGAGCACGCCCAGCCCCGACTCCGGGGTCCCGAACGAAGGCGAGCCGGATTGCATGTCGGTGTTGGACAGGAAGGATCCGAACACGACGGGTGCGCCCGGGCGCAGCAGCTGCGCGAGCGCGATCCCGGCCAGCGCCTCGGCCACCTGCTGCACCAGCGTGGCCGGCAGCGACACGGGCGACATCGCGCCCATGAGCAGGAACGGGCTGATCACCACCGCCTGGTTGGCCTTCACGTACTCGAACATCGCGCCGAGCATCCGGTCGTCGTAGCGCAAAGGGGAATTTACGTTGATCAGGCTGATCGAGACCGGCGCACGCTCGATCGCCTCGCGTCCGCCAAACAGGATCTCGCCCATCTTTATGGTGTCCGCGGCGTTGGGACCCGACGTGACCGAACCCATGTACGGCTTGTCGCTGAATGTCTGGAGCGCGAACACCATGTCGAGGTGGCGCGAGTCCAGCGGCCGGTCCTCGGGCTCGCAGATCGTGCCGCCCGGCGAGTCGAGCTGTTCGAAAGACTGGGCGAGCTTGACCAGGTTCTCGAAGTCGGCCATCTTGGCGTCTCGCCGCACCTCGCCTTCGCGGATGAACGGACAGCCGTAGACCGGCGCGAACACCATGTGGTCGCCGCCGATGTGCGCGGTGTTGGCCGGGTTGCGGGCCTGAAGCTCGAACTCCTTCGGTGCCTTGGCGACCTGTTCGAGAATGAAGTCGGGGTCGAAGCGGATGCGGTTCTCGTCCTCGAGCGTCTGGCCGGCCTTGACGAGCACGTCGACCGCCTCGGGGAGGAGGAACTCGATCCCGATCTCGGACACGAGCCGGCGCCAACCCCGGTCGATCACGTCCATCGCGTCCTCGCTGAGGATCTCGTAACGCGGCATGGAGTTGACAAACACGGCGGGCTCCTTTCGGGGGTTGACGTCGCGACCGCAATCCGTAATCTATACCGCGTGGAACAACAGTTCCAAGTTGATGGAGGTGCCGGCGTCGGCGCGGCGCACGGGACCGCGGCGATCGATCGAGGTGCAGACCTGCTCGTCCGCGTGCTGGAGAGCGAGGAGCCCGTCGCGCTGACCGATCTGGCGTCGGCCGCCGGGCTGCCCAAGAGCACCGCCTCGCGCCTGGTCAGCGCGCTCGAGCGCCGCGGGCTGATCGAGCAGGACGGCGAGCGCGGGCGGCTGCGGCCTGGGCCGGCGATCCTGCGCGTGGCCGAGCGCGGCATGCTCGAGCGCAACATCATCGAGCTGGCCCGCCCGGCGCTCGACGCGCTGGCCGGCGCGACCGGCGAGACGATCAACCTGGCCGTGCCGGCGCCCGAGGGCGTCGAGCACATAGCCCAGGTCGACTCGAGCCACTTCCTTGGCGCCGGCCAGTGGCTCGGGCGCTCGGTCGGCTATGAGCATTCCGCCAACGGCAAGGTATTCGCGGCGTTCGGCCGTGCCCCCGAAGAAGCGTCCGGCGCGACTGCGGCGCGCGAGCTCGACGCGGTTCGCCGCACCGGCTTTGCCACGTCGATCGACGAGCTCGAGGTCGGGCTGTCGGCGATGGCGGCCCCGGTGCGGGGCGCCCGCGGCGAGGTGATCGCCGCGCTCAGCATCTCCGGACCGACGCTGCGCATGACGCCCGCGCGGATCGCTGAGCTGGAGCCGATTCTGACCATCGAGGCGCGGAAGTTGAGCCGCCGCCTCGGCCACCACGACGACCAAGGAGAACGAGCCGCGTGACCCATGAGGAGATCCTCCAGCTGTTGTACGACGAGACGCTGGTCGGGAACGCGCCGGCGGTTCGTGATGGTGTGAACGACGGTCTCGAGCAGGGCCTCGAGCCCGAGCGGATGCTCTACGACGCGCTGATCCCGTCGCTGGAGGAGGTCGGGGCGCGGTTTGAGCGCGGCGACTTCTTCGTGCCCGAGATGCTGATCGCGGCGCGCGCCATGCAGGGCGCACTGGACATCCTGCGCCCGCTTCTGGCCGAGACCGGGACGGCCGAGATCGGCACTTTCCTGATGGGCACGGTCAAGGGCGACGTGCACGACATCGGCAAGAACCTGTGCAACATCATGCTCGAGGGCGCCGGCTTCCACGTGATCGACCTGGGCGTGAACGTCGCGCCCGAGAAGTTCATCGAGCAGATCGAGGAACACAACCCGGACATCGTCGGCTTTTCTGCCTTTCTCACAACGACGATGCCGATGTTCAAGGCGAACATCAACGCGCTCGAGAAGGCCGGCCTGCGCGACCAGGTGATCGTGATGGTGGGCGGCGCGCCGGTCACCCAGGAGTACGCCGACGCGGTCGGCGCCGACGGCTATTCGGCCGACGCCTCGTCGGCGGTCAAGAAGGCCAAGGAGTTGATGGGGCACCGGCGCGAAAAGGTGCTCGCATGAGCGGCGTGTCACTGGCCGAGACAGTGCTCCGGTCGCAGACCAAGGAGGTCACGATCGGGCACGGCCGGCCGTTCTGCATCATCGGCGAGCGGATCAACCCGACGGGGCGCAAGAAGTTCGCCGAAGAACTGCGCGGCGGTGAGCTCTCGACGGTGTCGACCGACGCGGTGGCGCAGGTCGAAGCCGGCGCCGACATGCTCGACGTCAACGCGGGAATTCCGCTCGTCGACGAGGCGGAGCTCCTGAAGACGATGCTGCGGACGGTCCAGACCGCCGTCGACGTCCCGATCTGCATCGACTCTTCGGTGATCGAGGCACTCGAAGCCGGGCTCTCGGTGTACGAAGGACGCGCGCTCGTCAACTCGGTCACGGCCGAGGACGAGCGGCTGTCGGAAATCCTGCCCCTGGTCGCCCGGCATGGCGCGGCCGTGATCGGGCTGGCCAACGACGAGACGGGAATCCCCGAGACGCCGAAAAAACGGCTGGAGTGCGCGCGGAAGATCGTCGCGGCCGCGGCGGATTTCGGGATCGCCCGCGACGACGTCGTGATCGACCCTCTGGCCATGACCGTGGGTGCGGATCCCGAAGCCGTGAGGACCACCCTGCGGACGATCAGCCTGATCCGCGACGAGCTCGGGGTCAACATGTCCCTGGGCGCGTCGAACGTCTCGTTCGGTCTGCCCGATCGCCCCGCGCTCAACGCGGGGTTCCTGCCGATGGCGATGGCGGCCGGATTGACCAGCGCGATCATGTCCACCGCGCGCCCCGTCGTCGACGCGGTCCGCGCCGGCGACCTGCTGCTCGGCCACGACGAATGGGGCGCGAACTGGATCGCGGCGCACCGAGCGCGACAGGCCACGCTGGCCCAGGCGGCGCCGGTGTCGTGAGCGGGGTCTCACCGCACCGGCGCAGGCTCGAGCTCGCGGGCGGTGAGCCGGGCGCCCTCGATCCGGCTCCGGACGACGGTGCGGCGCGGGTCCGGCTCAGGTTCCTCCCCGACGGCGCGGAGGTGCGCGTCCCGAGCGGAACCCCGGTGTTCGACGCGGCGAGCTGGAACGGGATCGCGATCGACTCGACCTGCGGCGGCCACGGGACGTGCAAGAAGTGCCGCGTGCGGATCGTCTCCGGCGACGTGCCCGTCGGCTCGCTGGACCCACGGGCGTTCTCGCCCGACGAGCTGCGGGACGGCTGGCGGCTGGCCTGCCGGGCGTCGGCGCGCGGCGACCTCGTCGTGGAGGTCCCGCCGCTCCAGACGCGGCCCAAGGCGGCGCTGGCCGGGGTCGGCCGCCATGTGATCCTGCGCCCGGCGGTTCAGAAGCGCCATCTGTTGCTGACCGAGCCGTCGATGGAGGATCAGCGCTCGGACCTTCAGCGCGTGCTCGACGCGCTCGACGACCTCGAGCCGCACGCCTCGATCGAGGTGCTCCGGTCGCTCGGCTCGATGCTGCGCTCGTCCGGGTTCGACGTGACCGCGGTGGTGGCCGATCAGGAGCTGATCGGGCTGGAGCCCGGCGATACGACGGCGCGGCGCTTCGCGATCGCGTTCGACCTGGGCACGACGACCGTGGTCGCCACGCTGCTCGATCTGGAGAGCGGCCAGCCGGCGGCCGTCGGGTCGATGCTGAACCGACAACAGCCGTTCGGTGCCGACGTGATCACGCGCATCTCGGCCACGATGATGGACGATCAGGCTCTATCGGCGCTGCGCGCGCGGGTCCACGAGACGCTCGAGGAGCTGGTGAGCGAGGTATGCGTTGAGGGCGGCGTCGACCCCCACGAGGTGTACGAGATCACCGTGTGCGGAAACGTCACGATGATGCACCTGGCGCTGGGGATCGACCCCGAGCCGCTGTCGATGGCGCCGTTTGTCGTGTCCACGCATTCGTTCCTCGAGGTCCGCGCCGCGGACTTCGGCGTTACCGTCCATCCTCGCGCCCCCGCGTTCGTGTTCCCGTCGCTCGGCGCCTACGTGGGCGGCGACATCGTGGCCGGAATGCTCGCGACGGGCCTCACGCGCGATCGCCGGCTGCGGCTGTTCATCGACGTGGGCACCAACAGCGAGATCGCGCTCGGGTCGGTCGACCGCGTGGTCGCGACGGCCGCCCCGGCGGGACCGGCATTCGAGGCGGCTCAGATCAGGTGCGGGATGCGGGCGGCGCCGGGGGCGATCGAGGGGGTCAAGCTGTCGTCCGACGATGGCTTGACGCTCGATGTGATCGGTGACGTTCCGGCCGAGGGCATGTGCGGATCGGGACTCGTCGACGCGGTCGCCGAGCTCGTCCACGCCGGGCTGCTCGACCACTCCGGGCGGTTCATCCCGGACGAGGAAGCGGCCGTGTCGCACCCTGCGCTCGCCTCGCGGCTGACGAAGATCGGCAAGGAGCGCGTGTTCGTGCTCGATTGGCGCGGTGGCTCCGATCCGGAGAAGGCAATCTTCCTGTCCCAGCGCGACGTGCGCGAGCTCCAGTTCGCCAAGGCCTCGATCGCCACCGGGTGGAACATCCTGCTTCACGAGCTCGGTGTCGAACCCGGGGACATCACCCAGGTCCTGCTCGCCGGCAGCTTCGGCGCCTACCTGACGCCGCTGAGCGCCGTGCGGATCGGCCTGGTGCCGAAGATCGCCCTACCCCGGATCGTGTCGGCCGGCAACGTGGCCGGCGAAGGGGCCAAGATCGCCGCCCTGTCGGTGCGCGAACGCGCCGAGGCGTATTCGATTCTGCGCGAGGTCGAGTACGTCGAGCTGTCCGGCCGGCCCGACTTCAACGACATGTTCGTCGATCAGCTCGCGTTCCCGGGATGAGCCGGCCCGCGGTTGTAGCTTGCGGGGCCCTCGCGCTCGACGTGCGACGGATCGCGCGCCGGCGGGGATGGGACCTGGACGTGATCCCGGTGCCCGCGCTTCTGCACAACCACCCCGAGCGCATCGCCCCAGCCGTCTCGGAGCTGTCCGCGGGGCACGACGTCGTCGCGCTCGCCTATGGCGACTGCGGCACGTACGGCGCCCTGGACCGGCTTGGACTCCCGCGCCTGGCGGGCGAGCACTGCTACGACGTGTTCGCGCGTTCGGAGGTGCAGGCCGCTTTGCAGGAGGAGCCGGGGACGTACTTCCTCACCGACTTCCTGGCCCGGACGTTCGAGCACACGGTATGGCGCCAGCTCGGTCTCGATCGCCACCTCGAACTCCGCGAGGACTACTTCCGCCACTACACCCGGGTGATGTGGCTGGCCCAGCGGCCGACCGCGGCCACGCGCCGGGCCGCCGAGCGCGCAGCGGCGCGGCTGGCGTTGCCGTTGGTAATGCGCGAGGTGGGCGACGAAGGCCTCGAGCGCGAGCTCGAAGGCGTGCTCGGAGCCGGCCCGCTCACGCCCTGACGGTGCCACCATGTGGGCGATGTCGACCTGGCGTCGCTGGTTTGCGCTCGGTGTCTGTGCCTCAGCCTTCGCAGTACCGGCCGTGACGCTCACAGCTCGGGGGGGCGGCACGCGGGATGCGGCCGAGCGGGCGGTCCGGCGCCGGACGGCGACCGCCGCGGGCGCGAAGCCTCCCGCAGGCGCGGTGGTCCTGGCGATCGGTGGCGGGCCGAGCGGCCGCGTGATCCCGGGCGGGTTCGTGGGGCTGTCGGTCGAGTACCCCGCCCTCGAGGCATACGCGGGCACCAGCCCGGCCGCGCTTGATCCCGTGTTCGTGCAGCTGATCCGCAATCTGGCGCCAGGCCAGGCTCCGGTGCTGCGGATCGGAGGCGACAGCACCGACTGGACGTGGTGGCCGATCGCCGGGATGCGCCGGCCGGCGGGCGTCAATTACACGCTCACCCCGGACTTCGTCGGGGTGCTGCACGCGCTCGCGGCGACGCTCGGGGCGAGGTTGATCCTCGGCGTCAACCTCGAGGCCGACAGCGCCGCGGTGGCCACGGCGGAGGCGCGAGCGCTGGTCGCGGGCGTGGGACGAAGCCAGATCGAAGGGCTCGAGCTCGGCAACGAACCTGAGCTGTACGCCGTGTTCGACTGGGACGGCTCGGGGCGGAAGGGTCGAGCGCGCGGATACGACTTCGGCGATTACAACGACGATGTACTTCGGGTCGGCGGGGGCCTCAAGCTCGCGCCGCTGGCGGGCCCGGCGATCGGCGCGCCGGGCTGGTTCGGACACCTCGGGCCGTTCCTGTCCAGCCATCCCCGCGTTGCCGTGGCGACGCTGCATCGCTATCCGCTCCAGCTCTGTTACGTGAACCCCCGGGAGCCAAACTACCCGACGATCGCCCACCTCCTCTCCGCCCGCTCCACGCGCGGGTTGGCGAACAGCGTCGCGACGTCGGTCATGGTGGCCCGGGCGCACGGGATCCCGTTGCGGATCGACGAGATGAACACGATCTCGTGCGGGACCGACAACGGGGTGGGTCGGTCGTTCGCGTCCGCGTTATGGGCGCTCGACGCGTTGTTCGAGATGGCCCGGGTGGGTGTGGACGGCGTCAACATCCACACCTATCCGGGCGCGACGTACGCGCTGTTCTCCTTCAGCAGCGTGGGCGGCGCGTGGCAGGCGGCCGTCGAGCCCGAGTACTACGGGTTGCTGATGTTCACCCAGGCGGCTCCACACGGGTCGCGGCTGGAAAACGTGTCGGAGACCGACGGGGGTCAGGTGCAGGCGTGGGCGACGCGCGCGCCGGGCGGCACCGTGAGGGTGCTGGCGATCAACGACGGCGACCGGGCTCGCACGATCGCGTTCCGGCTCGCGGAGCCCCACGGCGCCGGAACGCTCGAGCGGCTGACGGCGCCGGCGCTGACCTCGCGCAGCGGGGTGACGCTCGGCGGTCAGTCGTTCGGTTCGAGCACGACCACCGGTCTGCTCGCCGGTCCGCAACGCACGGTCACGGTGGCACCGTCGGGCGGGCTGTACGAGTTCCGCGCGCCGGCGGCCAGTGCGGACCTGGTGACGATAAGCCGCCGCCGTTAGGCGCCGCCGACCATTCAATCTTCCGGCCGGCTAGTGTCCTCGATCGCCTCTGAGAGCAGCGTCGCCACGTCGGCCACGCGTAGCCCCGCGCCGACGCTCTGCACTCCGTCGTCGAGCATCACGTTGCAGAACGGGCAGGCGACGGCGAGCGTTCCGGCGCCGGTGGCGGCCGCCTCGCGCACGCGCTCTTCGTTGATCGGCTTGGCGCGCTCCTCCATCCACATGTGGGCGCCGCCCGCACCGCAGCAGAACGTCTGCTTGCCGGAGCGGCGCATCTCCACCGGTTGCCCGACCGCAGACACGATTTGCCTTGGTGACTCGAGGACGTCGTTGTGGCGCGCCAGGTAACACGAATCGTGGTAGGTGATCGGGAGCTCGCCCTGGGGTCTGGCCGGCTTGATCCGGCCGTCGCGGACGAGGGTCGAGAGGAGCTCTGAGTGGTGGATCACCTCGTAGTTGCCGCCGAAGTCCGGGTACTCGTTGGCCAGCGTGTTGAAGCAGTGCGGGCAGCCGGTGATGACCTTGGTTATGCCGGCGTCGTTGAGCGTCTCGACGTTCTGCTCGGCGAAGGCCTGGAACACGTACTCGTTGCCGATCCGCCGCGCTGGGTCGCCCGTGCAGCTCTCGCGCGGGCCGAGGATCGCGAAGTCCAGGTTCGCCGCCTGCAGAAGCTTGGCCGTGGCCTGGGCGGTCTTGCGCGCGCGCTCGTCGAACGAGGAGGCACAGCCGACCCAGTAGAGGTACTCGGGGGCCGGGTCGCCCGGCTCGAGCACCTTGACGGCGAGGTCGGCCGCCCAGTCGGCGCGCTCTGACTGGGGCTTGCCCCAGGGGTTCGAGGCGCGCTCGACGTCGCGGAGCATCGGCTCGGCCTCGCTCGGGAAGCTCGATTCGACCATCACCAGGTGCCGGCGCAGGTCGACGATGTGGTCGACGTGCTCGATCGAGACGGGACAGGCCTGGATGCACGCGCCGCACGTGACGCAGTCCCACACGCTGTCGGCCGGGACCGCGTTCGGGACGAGCGGGCGCTCCGCGTCCTCGCTTTGGGCGAACACCGCGTCCCGCAGTCCCATGATGAGGAGCTTGGGCGAGAGGATCTTGCCCGTGGCGTAGGCGGGGCAGGCGTCCTGGCAGCGCCCGCACTCGGTGCAGGTGAACGTGTCGAGCGCCTGCTTCCAGGTCAGGTCTTTCGGCACGCCCGCCCCGAACCGGAGCTCTTCCTCGGGAACGTCGGGGTCGTCGAACCTGAGCGGCTCGAGCCGGCCGCGCGCGCGCGTGCGTCCGAACCAGACGTTCACCGCCGCCACGAAGATGTGCAGGTGCTTGGAGCGAGGTAGATAGGCCAGGAAGGACAGGATCGTCAGCACGTGGATCCAGACGAACACGCGCTCGAGCACCCTGGTGGTCTGGTTGTCGGCGAATAGCTTCGAGAGCGCGTTCGAGACCGGCGACCACGACGCCGGCCACTCGTTCAGGTGCAGCGCGATGCGAGTCGCGTGCCACAGCAGCAGGCTGGTCACGATCGTCGCGATCAGGACCAGGATCAGATCGGCCTCGCCGAGGTGACTTCCCTTGAAGCGGCTCGGTCGCTGGACCTTGCGGATGTAGAAGTCCGCGATCACGCCGATCAGCACGAGCACGCAGAAGATGTCGACGAGCAGTGCGTACCAGCCCTGGTGCCCGAACCAGGGAAGCGTGTCGTGCTTGTCGACGATCCCGATCATCGCGATCAGGATCGTCGGCACGAGCACGAGGAAGCCCCAGAAGATGAACGCGTGCATCAGCCCGGGGCCGAGACGCTGGAGCAGCTTGCGCTGACCGAGCACGATCGTCGCCTCGTTGCGAGTGCGGCGGGCGATGTCGCCCGAGCGCTCGGCCGGCGCGGCTGTCTGGAGGAGCCGGGCGAGGAGGCGGGCGCGCGTGATGAACAGGGTGCCGCTTACGGCGAGCGCTGCGGCAAGCGCCACGGCGGAGATCAGCGAGGCTATGCGCCCCTCGCCTTCCTGATCTCGGCCGAGATCGCCGGCACGACCTCGTGCAGGTCGCCGATCACCGCGTAGTCGGCGCTGGCGAAGATCGACGCCTCGGCGTCGGGGTTGATGGCGAGCAGCTTCTTGGCTCCTTTGCAACCGGCCATGTGCTGGGTGGCGCCGCTAATCCCGCACGCGATGTACAGCGAGGGGGAGACCTTCGTCCCGGTCTGCCCGACCTGGTCGGTGTGGGGTCGCCAGCCGGCGCTCGTCACCGCGCGCGAGCAACCGACGGCCGCGCCGAGCAGCGCCGCCAGCTCTTCGATCACCGCGAATCCGTCGGCCGATCCCACGCCGCGCCCGCCCGAGACGACCACGTCGGCGTCGGCCAGCGACACGCCGGCCGTATGGGCCTGAACGCGCTCGGAGACCTTCACGACCGCCTCGCCGGCCGGCGCGATCGTCTCGACGGCCATGCCGGCATCGGCTGGGTCCGCCGCGACGGCGTGTGGTGCGACGCTCAGCAGCGCGGGCGAGCCGTGCAGGCGTGCCTCCTCGAGCAGGCTGCCGCCCCAGCGGATCCGGGTCAGCGTGAACGGATCGCCCGGGGTGGCCGAGACGCAGTTGGCCGCCATCGGGAGGTCGAGCTCGGCGGCGACGTGCGCGAGCACCTCGTTGCCGCGGTCGGTCCCGGGCGCCACGACGACGCTCGGCCCGCGCTCGCGAGTCAGCGCGGCGAGCGCCTGACCCCAGGCGGCCGGGGCATAGCTCTCGCCGCCGTCGATCGCGACCGCGGTCGGCTCCTCGCCGAGCGAGCGCGCGAAGCTCAGCGCCTGCTGCGAGAGCTCGTCGGCCGGATCCTCGACGAACACGAGGACGCTCATCACACGAGCCCCAGCTCGGCGAGCACCGTGACCACGGCCGGCGCCGCCTCCGCGCCGCCGCCGAGTACCTGCGCCTGCTTGCCCGAGCCGGGCGGAAGGGCGAGCCTGACCATCTCGAGCCTCGGCTCCGGCCGAGCGGGCGTGTTGGTGTCCAGCGGCTTGCGCTTGGCCCGTAGACGCCCGGGGACCGACGGGTAGCGGGGCAGGTTGATCCCCTCCTTGACGCTCACCACGGCCGGCATCGGCACCACGTAGACGTCGCGGCCGCCGGCGACCTCCTGCTCGAGGCGCAGCCGACCGTCGTCGATGACCGAGATTCCTTTGATTCCGGTTACGACGGGGAGGCCGAGCTTGTGCGCCACCCGGATGGCCACCTGGTAGTTGCCGGCGTCGGCCGACTCGTTGCCGAACAGGAGCAGGTCTGGTGGTTCGGGCTCGTTGTGGACCGCCTCGACGATGGCGCTCGCGGTCGCCTGCGGGTCCCATTCTTCAGAGCCGCCGGTGACCAGATGCACGGCGCGGTCGATCCCGATCGCCATCATGTCCCGCAGCTGCTCCTCGGCCTCGGGCGGACCGAGCGTGAGGACGGTGCTGGACCCGCCGTGCTGCTCGATCAGCCGCACGGCCTCCTCGCAGCCGCACTCCTCGTGCGGGCTGATCGTGAAGCCGAGGTGGCGCGTGGAGATCGCGCGCGCGTCGTCGGTCAGGACGATCTTCCCGCCGGTGAGCGGGACGCGCTTGACGCACACGAGGACGTTCATTGGTTCACGAACGCACTCGCGAGCTGTCCGGGTCGAACACGGGCGTGGAGTCGTTGGTCGCCACGGTCACCGGATAGCGCTCGCCCATGTACTCGACCGACAGCTGCTCGCCGACCACCGCGTGCTCGGCGGGCAGGTAGCTCATCAGGATGTGCTTGCCGATCGACGGGCCGGCGCCGGCGCTGGTGACGTATGAACGGCGGCCTTTGCGATCCGTGAGGGGTTTCCCGTCGCGCGTGAGGATCGGCTCCTTGCCGAGCATGTAGCGCTTGACCCCGGATGCCGAGGTGTGGTCGTCCACGGTCAGCGTGCACATGATCGCGGCCGGCTCCTCCTCCCGGTGGCGCAGGTGCGCCTCCTTGCCGATGAAGTCCTCGTCCTTGGCCTTGCCCCAGGCCATGCCGGCCTCGACCACGTTGAAATCGCCCTCGAGCTCGGCGCCGTAGGCGCGGTAGCACTTCTCCAGGCGCCCGGTGGTGCCGTACACGCCGATGCCGGCCGGAACGATCCCGTGCGGCGCACCGGCCTCGGCCAGGATGTCCCACAGCCGGGCGCCCTGCTCGATCGACACATACAGCTCCCACCCGAGGTCGCCGACGTAGGAAATCCGGGACGCGAGCACCTGCACGGGTCCGATCTCGATCTCCTTGCAGCGGGCGAAGGGGAGTGCGTCGTGCGAGACGTCATCGGACGTGACGGACTGCAAGATGTCGCGGGCGCGGGGTCCCCACAGCCCGATCGTGGTCCAGGCATTGGTCTCGTCGTGGACCTGTGCCGAGCCGTCCTCCGGGAGGTGGTCGGCGAACCACTTGAGGTCCGACATGCCGAACGCCCCACCGGTGACCACACGGAACGTGTCCGCGCCGAGGCGCATGATCGTGAGGTCCTGCTTGAAGCCGCCGCTGGGGGTGAGCAGCGGCGTGTAGACGACGCGGCCATCGGCGACGTTCATCTGCCGCATCGCGACGTTTTGCACGACGTCGAGTGCGCGCGGGCCGGTGACGTCGAAGATCGCGAACGCGCTCAGGTCGATCATCGCGGCCCGGTCGCGCATGGCCAGATGCTCGGCGTTGATGATCGGCGACCACCAGCGGGAGTCCCATTCCGCCTCGCGCGGGTTGATCCGATCGCCGTACTCGTCGAGCAGGCCGGCGTTTGACTCGTACCATTGCGGGCGCTCCCACGCGGCCCCCTCGTAGAAAACCGCCTTCAGCTGCTTTTGGCGCTCGTAAAAGGGGGAGAGACGGACGTTGCGGTCCGATTCCCACTGCTCGCCGGGGTGGACGATCCCGTACATCTTGTTGAAGCCCTCGCAGGCACGCGCGGTGACGTGCCGCTTGGTGCGCTGGCAGGGGTAGGCGCGCGCGATGTTGGACTCGAACACGTCGATCTCAGACTCGCCGTGGACGATCAGCTCCGCCACCGTCTTGCCGGCGCCCGGTCCCTCCTTGATCCAGATCGCCGCGGCCGACCACAGGCCCTTGACCTCGGGAGTCTCACCGAGCAGCGGCATGCCGTCGTAGGTGACCGACAGGACGCCGTTGATCGCGTACTTCACGCCGACGGTCTCGTCGCCCACGATCTCGGGCATCAGCTCGAGCGCCTGCTCCATCTGGGGGTCGAAGTCGTCCTGGGTGAAGGGCAGCTCGGTGGGGCTGAGCGCCGCCTCGTCGATGCTCGGGATGTCGTCGGGATCGAGCGTGATCGGCCGGTGCGCGTAGGAACCGATCTCGAGTCCCGTGCCCTCTTGGCGTTCGTACATGTTGGTGTCCATGTCGCGGACGATCGGGAACTCGATCAGCTTGGTGGTATTGGCGAACCGCGGCGCCGGCCCGATGTCGATCATCTGGTGGACCATCGGCGTGAGCGCGATCGAGGCCCCGGCCATCCGCGCGATCCGGGGGCTCCAGCAGCCGCAGGCGATCACCAGCAGGTCGACGTCGAGGTCTCCCCTGGTGGTGCGGACTCTTCTCACCCGGCCATGCTCAACATCGATCCCGAGGACCTCGGTGTTGGGCTGGACGGTCATGCCGGCCTTGACCGCGCGCTCGCGCATGATCGTTCCGGCCCGGAGCGAGTCGACCACGCCGGCGCCTGGGGTGTAGAAGCCGCCCAGGAGCAGCTCCTCGTTGATGTAGGGGACTCGTTCCTTGATCTGCGCCGGGGTCAGCAGCTCGACGGGCTCGATCCCCCAGGACCTGGCCGAGGCCATTCGCCGGGTCAGCTCCTGCATCCGCTGCTCCGTGCGCGCGATCTCGATGCCGCCACTCTCGATGAACACGCCGAGGTCCTTGTACTGACGCATGCTCTCGAGCGTCAGCGAGGTCATCTCCTTGGAGTGGTCGACCGGGAAGATGAAGTTCGACGCGTGGCCGGTCGAGCCGCCCGGGTTGGGAAGCGGGCCCTTGTCGATCATCGTGACGTCGGTGACGCCGAGCCGCGTCAGGTGGTACGCGAGGCTGTTGCCGACGATGCCGGCGCCGATCACGACCACCCTCTGACCTTGCGCTCCGTTCGCGCCCACCCCCGTGATATATCAGATGGATGCCACGGTCGGCAATGGGGTATTGGGTCGCGATCGCCGCTGGCCCCTGGTAAACCCGCCAAACCCGGTCCGAGCAGCCTGTCTTGGCGACATAAGCATTGCCTCCATGCTTATCTCGCCAGTCTGGAGGGAGGCGGGGCGGTTTGGCGACTCTTGCAGGGCGCCCGGGCGGCGGGGCGGGCGGGGTCGCCGCCGTGCGGGGCGGGGTGGGCGCCGGGCCGGCGGCTTAGCGCATCAGCGGCGGGCGGCTTGCCGGCGCTCGATCCGCCGGCGCTCGGCCCGGGGCACAGTCTTCGGCGTCCGCGTGATCGGTTCGGCCCGGAGCAGCCGGACCGTCGTGAGGATCACCAGCAGCGTCATCAACGTGGCACTCGACAGGCACCAGTAGCAGTAGGCGTGGATCGTGAACGCCTCGCGGTAGGTCAGGTACATGCTGAACAGGAACCCGACGAGCGCGATACCGAACCCCGCGACGCGGCCGAGCTCGTTCCGAATCATCAGGCTGAACAGGATGCCGATGTACCCGGCCAGGCCGAGCACGGCGACGGGCACCCCGGCCAGCTTGGAGTAGACGGAGCTCTGCACCGTCTCGCAGCCGCCGTTCGCGCCGCAGATGATCTTGATCTTGGCGTAGTGGACGTAGACGAGGTAACCCGCGACGCCGATCCCGATCAGGCACAGCACGCAAATGGCGATGCGCAGCCTGCGCTCTGCGGTCCCGGCGCGTTGCAACGACCCGTTGGCTTCCACGGTGCTCATGCCAGCCCGCTCCCGAGCGCGAAGGTCATGCGACCTGCTTGATCACCTGCTCGAGCTGAGCATAAGTGGGAACCGCCTCGCTTGCGGCCGCCTGGCCCTTCGGGCCGGAGAAGACGAGCGTCGGCGTTCCGCTGACCCCGAGGTGCTGGGCCGCGGATTCGTCACTGCCGACGGTGGCGGTGTAGTTCGGGTTCTTCCGCGCCGTCAGCCAGTCGGCGTAGTTCAGCGTGGGTATCTGCTTGGCTAAGCCGTCCAGATAGGCCTCGGTCACGTAGCCCGAGTCCTCCGTGCCCTGCTCGTGGTAGAAGAGCTCGGTGTACTGCCAGAACAGCTTCTGCTCGCCGGCGGCAAAGCCCGCGACCTGCTGGGTGTCGAATACCCCGGGGTCGGGGGAGCCGCACGTCGCGGTACAGAACGGGCTGTAGACGACCTTTACCTTTCCCGAGCGAACGTCGTTGGAGACCAGCTGGGAGAAGCCCCCATTGAGCGTGAAGTCCTGGCACACGGGGCACTCGTAGTCGCCGTAGTAGGTCATCGTCACGGGGGCCTTGGGGTTGCCCAGGGTGTTGCCCGACTGGGGGATCCCGTTCAGCAGCTGGTTGATTCCCGTGATCGTCGCGTTGGCCGTGGTACCGGTCTGAAGGCCGGTCTCCTTCTTGCCGCCGCCACTCGAGATCACGATCAGCGCGACGACCAGGATAATTGCCCCGACGATCGTGCCGCCGACCATCTGGTAGCGCCGCTGACGGCGGGCTCGCTCGGCTCGCGCCCGCTCCTCGGCCAGCCGGCGTGCGCGGGCCTCTTCCTTCTGCTTGGTTCGGGATGCCATTGCGGAGGTCGTCCTGAGGTGCGCGCGGATCGGAGGCGCGCGCGGATCGCGCGCGGGGATTGAGGATAGCGGCAGGGACGACGCGCCCGCGCGGTTTGGCGGACGGTCTTCAACAGCTCTTCATATGGCAACCGCCGGAGGTGGGACACTGCGATCTGGCCGGCGGCAGTGGTCGCAGGGATGCCAGCTTGGCCGCTAATTGCGTGTTAACAACCTGTGATCGACAGGGGAGCACCCCGGTCCCCGCCGATCGCGTCCATTACAGTGCCTCCCATGTCGCGTGAGCGCAGCGATGCGCAGCCGGGGGGCCAGGCGGCCCCGCAGCGTGGTCAGGCCAGACTCCGGGTTGCGGTGATCGACCGCGACCCCGGCTTCACGCAGGTCCTGGCCAATCGCCTCGGCGCACTGGGCTGCGAGCACAGGCCGCTCAGCACGCCGGCCACGGTCGAGACGCTCGTGGCCATGCGGCTGAATGCGCTGGTGCTGGATCTCGCCGTGATCGGCCCGGAAGGTTGGGACTATCTCGAGCGAGTGTGCGCGCGCCTGCCCGGCCTTGCCGTGATCGTGTGCACCGGTCCGTCGTCGGTGGCACAGCGCGTTCGCGGCCTGCGGCTCGGCGCCGACGCCTGGATGACCAAGCCATGCCATCCCGAGGAGCTGATCTGCGTGATCGAGGCCGCGGTGCGCCGCCACCGTCGCCACGAGCTCCCTCAGATCGACCTGTCGGCCACGGTGGGCGAGATCATCGTTCGCCCGGACCTGTACCAGGCCTACGTCGGGGAGCAGAGCCTCGAGCTGACCGCTCGCGAGTTCGAGATCCTGCAACTGCTCGCCCAGTCAGACCGCGTACTGCGTCGCGAGGAAATCTACGAGCGAGTCTGGGGCTACGCGATGGCCCACGGCGACCGCTCGGTGGATGTGTTCGTCCGTAAGCTGCGCCAGAAGTTGCGTGCCATCTCCCCGTCCTGGAGCTACATCCACACGCACTTCGGCGTCGGCTACCGGTTCGCCCCCGAGTTCGAGGCGGATCGGATGGAGGAGGGGACCGCCGCGGTGGAGACAGCCCGAGAGCTGCCCGCAGCCCTCACCCGCTGACCTCAGCGCCGCGACACCCTTGCCCCGCTCGTCGTTTCGGTCCGGACGCACCTCCGCACCATCGGCTCAAGCCGGGTCTCGATCACAAGTTGTTCACATCCTCGTTACGAGTCGATAACGCCTGCGCGTAATCAGGGGGAGAGCATGCCCGGTCATGTCGGCGACGGCCAGGCCGGGCAGTGAGGTGATCCAGGTGGGCCCACTGCAGATACTTCCCGAGGAGCATCTGGGGCGCGCGGACGGCCGCGTCCTGGTGCTTTCGATCAGGGAGCTACGGTTGTTGACCGAGCTGGCACGGCGCGCAGACCGGATCATGCCGCGGGAGGAGCTGTTCCGGCTCGTCTGGGGACGCGAGATGCGCGCCGGCGACCGATCGGTCGACGTGTACGTGCGAAAGCTGCGGGTCAAGCTCGAAGAGGCGCTTCCAGAATGGCGCTTCATCCACACGCACTTCGGCTTCGGTTATCGCTTGGCAGCGGAGCGCGCACATAACGCCAACGACCAGTTCACAAGTGGATAACACCTGCATCGATCGCTCGACTCATCCTCTGGCTGACATCAAGCGAAGGAGATTGACCGTGAAACTACGAGGTGTTGCGGCGGTTGCCGCCGTGATCGGCGCGTCGCTGGCGCTCGGGGCCTGCGGCTCGAGCAGCAGTTCGACCGCATCCGGGTCGAGTGGGTCCTCCAGCTCGGCTGCATCCTCCACCGGCTCGGCAAAGACCCTGGTCGGCGCCGGCAGCACGCTGGTGGCGCCACTCGTCGCCGTTTGGGAGCCGCTTTATCTGAAGGCCAACGGCGTGACAGTCACCTACGGAGCGGTTGGCTCCGGCGGCGGTATTGAGTCGATCACCGGCCGGGACGTCGATTTCGGCGCATCCGATGCCCCGATGACTCCCGCGCAGGCTACGGCCTGCAAGAGCTGCGTCGAGATCCCGTGGGCGCTGGCGGCCACCGTGGTGGCCTACCACGTCAGTGGCGTGCCCAACGGACTGCACTTCACGGGACCGGTGCTGGCCGACATCTGGCTCGGCAAGATCAAGACCTGGAACAACCCGGCGATCCAGTCGCTGAACCCGGGGGTCAAGCTGCCGAGCACCGCGATCGTGCCCGTCCACCGCACCGACGGCAGCGGCGACACCTATGCCTTCACGAACTATCTCGGCCAGGTGAGCCCGACGTTCAAGTCCCAGATCGGCCCGCCGGCGACGTCTGTTGCCTGGCCTGGCGGCATCGGCGGAAAGGGCAATTCCGGCGTGGGCGGTGTGCTCTCCTCGACTAATGGCGCGATCGCCTACATAGCGATCGCCTACGTGCTCGAGAACAACTTCGATTACGGCCTGGTTGAGAATGCCGCTGGAAAGTTCCCGACGCCCGGTATCCCCAGCATCTCGGCGGCTGCCGACGCGCTGAAGTCGGTACCCGCCGGAGGCACGCAGGGAATCTCGATCGTGAACCCGCCAGCCTCGGCGCCGGCCGCGTATCCGATCTCGACGTTTACGTACATCATCGCGCCGACCACGTCCTCGAGCTCGGGGGTTGGCTCTGCGTTGAAGAAGTTCATCGACTGGGCTGTGACGACCGGGCAGGCGTCTGGCCCGAAGCTCGACTTCGCGCCGCTGCCCGCGGCTGTGGTCAGTGCCGCCCAGGCGGACGCCGCGCTGCTCAAGTAACGAGGGCATGGGGCGCCAACAGGCCACCCAGACTGTGGGGCGGACCGCCTTCGGGCCGTCCGCCCCGCACTGCGTACTCACCCGAGCGGGCTGTCGGCCGCGGTGACCGCGTCTACCGCCACCGTGGCCGTTCGCTCGGGGCTCGCCGACGTCCGGACGAAGCTCAGCGATCGGATCGGCGAGCCCGCGCTCCGCGTCGTCTCGGGTCTGGCCGGCCTGCTCGCCGTGGCCCTGATCATCTGGATCGTCTACACGATCCTCCATGACGCTCACCTGGCAATCTCAAAGTTCGGGGTTGGCTTCATCGGAAGTCAGGTGTGGAACCCCAACGCCAACAACGGCGTCGGGTCGTTCGGAGCGCTGCCATTCATCTATGGCACGTTGGTCAGCTCGTTCATCGCGCTGCTGATCGCGACGCCGACCGCGATCGCGATCGCGATCTACCTGACCGAGCTCGCGCCGCAGGTGGTCCGTCGCCCCGTGGCCATCCTCGTCGAGCTATTGGCTGCGATCCCGAGCGTGATCCTCGGTCTGTGGGGAATCCTGATCCTGGGTCCATTCTTGGGCAATCACCTCGAGCCTTTTCTCAAGAGTTTCCTCGGCTGGATTCCGCTGTTCTCGGGGACACCCTCCCCGTATGGGATGCTCAACGCCGCGCTGATCCTGACGATCATGACGGTGCCGATCGTCACGGCGATCAGCCGCGAGGTATTCGAGACCACGCCCGGCGAGCTCAAAGAGGGCGCCTATGCCCTCGGCGCGACGCGGTGGGAGATGGTCCGGATGGTCATCCTGCCGGTCGGTCGCCCCGGTGTGGTCGGCGCGGTGATCCTGGGGCTCGGGCGGGCGTTCGGTGAAGCCATCGCGGTCACCCAGGTGATCGGCAACGCCACACAGATCAAAGCTTCGCTGTTCGCGCCGGCCGGCACGCTGGCCGCGCAGATCGCCAACGAGTACCAGAGCGCCAACCCCGGCCTCGGACAGTCGGCGCTCATCTACCTGGCTGGGATCCTGCTCGTGATCTCGATCATCGTCAACGTCATCGCGCGCTTGTACGTGCGCCGCGTGAGGGTTCGCTAGATGGAGAGCTCGGCCGCTGGTGCTCCCCACGCGCTGCTGACCGCGGGCCCCGACGCTCGCCGTCGCAAGGCGGTCAACCGGTTCATGGAGGTGGTCTCGACGGCGGCCGCGGTGGTGGCCGTCGCGGTCCTGGCGCTGGTCGTGATCTCCGTCGTCATCAAGGCGGCGCCGGCCATCAACCTCAAGTTCATAACCAGCAATCCGCAAGTGTCGCCGTTCGGAGTGAACACGGGCGGGATCGCTAACTCGATCGTCGGAAGCCTGATCCTCATCGGTCTAGCCACGGCGATGGCGGTGCCAGTGGGAATCCTGGTCGCGATCTACACCACTGAGTTCGCCGGCTCCCGCGTGTCGACGACGATCCGGTTCGCGCTGGACATCCTCAACGGCGTGCCGACGATCGTGACCGGCGTGTTCGTGTTCGGAATCCTGGTGCTCGGAGCACGGCAGTCCGGGTGGGCCGGAGCGATCGCGCTGGCCATCGTCGAGTTGCCGATCGTGGCTCGCTCGGCCCAGGAGGTGCTTGAGCTGGTGCCGAACTCGCTCCGCGAGGCCGGACTGGCCCTGGGACTTAGGCGGTGGCGGATCGTGCTGCGGATCGTCCTGCCGACCGCGGTGGGCGGTCTGATCACCGGCTCGGTGCTCGGCGTGGCGCGGGTAGCCGGCGAGACCGCGCCGCTGCTGCTTACCAGCTCGGTCTTCTCCAACCTCGGCGTGACGACGAACCCGTCGCAGGCGATGCCCAACATCCCGATCACGATCTTCACCCTCTCCGAGAGCGCGGCACCCCAAGACCACGCCCAGGCGTGGGCTGCCTCGCTGGTCCTGATCCTGTTCGTCCTGCTCCTGAGCGTGACCGCACGCACATTCCACGAACGTAGCCGCCGGCGGCTGCGCGGCTGACCCCGAAAGGACCCGACTGTCATGATCCCTCCATCAGCCGGTGACCAGACCGAGATGACCAAGCCCGAGCCCTCCATACAGCCGCAGGCGCTGAATCCCGCGAAGCCGCGCAGCGCGCATTCCGGCACCGGCCACGGCATCACGCTCGAGAAGCTGAACGCCTACTACGGCTCGCAGCATGCGATTAAGGACGTCAGCATCAAGTTCCTGGCCAATCAGGTGACCGCGCTGATCGGGCCCTCGGGATCGGGAAAGTCCACCGTGGTCCGTTGCATCAACCGCATGCACGAGGAGATTCCAGGTGCTCGCGCCGAGGGTCGGGTGCTCCTGGACCAAGAGGACGTTTACGGGCCGAAGGTCGACATCACCGCGGTGCGGCGGGTGATCGGCATGGTCTTCCAACGGCCCAACCCATTTCCCACGATGTCGATCTTCGACAACGTGGCCGCCGGCCTGCGCCTGGCCGGGCAGCGCGGGAACGATATGCGCGAGCGTGTGCACGAGGCGATCCGTTCCGTGGGCCTCTGGGACGAGGTCAAGGACCGGTTGAACTCCCCCGGCGTCGGGCTATCGGGCGGCCAGCAGCAGCGCCTGTGCATCGCGCGCACGGTCGCCGTCGAGCCCGAGGTGATCCTGATGGATGAGCCCGCCTCCGCCCTGGACCCGATCTCGACGCTCAAGATCGAGGAGCTGATCGACGAGCTCAAGGAGCGCTACACGATCGTGATCGTCACCCACAACATGCAGCAGGCCGCCCGCGTGGCCAACTCGACCGTGTTCATGCTCGACGGCGAGGTGATCGAGCACGACGAGACGAACAAGATCTTCACCAACCCGAGCGACGAGCGCACCGAGCGCTACGTGACCGGGAAGTTTGGGTAGGCGGCTGTCAATGCAAGAGACACGCCACCAGTTCCACGAAGACCTCAAAGCGCTCGAGCGCCAGGCTCTCGACGGGCTCGACATGGTCATCCAGCAGCTTGACCGCGCGCTCGAGTCGATCTCCTATCAGGACGTCGAGCTGGCCGGGATGGTCGTCGCCGACGACGACCGGATCGATGGCCGCTACCTCGAAGTGCACCAGGGCATCCTGTCGCTGCTGGCTCGGCAGGCGCCGGTGGCGGGCGACCTGCGGATCGTCGCGGCGCTGCTGCACGTGATCCGCTGCGTCGAGCGGATGGGCGACCAGTGCGTGAACATCGCCAAGCTGGTCCCGCTGTCGGGCTACGAGACGCCGAAGGACAAGGACATCCTCGACGCGATCGAGCGGATGGGCCGGCTGGCCCGCTCGCAGGTCTCGCAGGCCAAGCAGGCGTTCGCGGGGCGCAACACCGAGCTGGCTCAGGACCTCGTCCGCCAGGACAGCGAGATCAACCGGCTCAACCGCGACATCTTCCGGCGCGCGGTCGAGATCGGCGACAACGTCGACATGCGCGAGTGGGCGATGTTCATGATCCTCGTCGCCCGCTGCCTGGAGCGGGTCGGCGACAACACGGTCGACATCGCCGAGCAGACGGTGTTCGTCGTGACCGGGTTGTTCCGCGAGTTCGCCGACGCCTCCACTCCGCCTGAGGCAGCCCGCGCCCGGTAGGAGTAATCCGGGGTCCCTGCGGTGCCTGGGAGGTAACGCGCCGGCGCCCGACCGCGGCGCGTCGGCGTATCCTCGGCCCAGTGGCGACTCGTCAGTCCAAGCCACGGTCGCGTAAGCGCCGCCATTCTCGATCCTCCGTCGTAACGGTCACTTCGCCGCGCCGCGACGCCGTCGCAAACGGGGCCAAGCCGCCCCGCCCGGACCAGGACCTGCCGGTCCGCTTCCGCCGGCGCGCGAATCCGCTTAGTTCCTACGGCGAGCGTCCGCCGGGTCCGTTCGGCGGCCTACCCGTGTCCGAGTTCGCGATCTTCGTCGGCGCGATCGCGCTTGTCGTCGGCATCATCCGGCACGGCGGCCCAGCCCTTTGGGGCGGCCTCGTCCTGTGCGCGCTCGGGGTGCTCGAGTTCACTGCGCGGGAGCACTTCTCGGGCTTCCGCTCGCACACGGTCATGCTCGCCGCGGTTCCGGCCGTGGCGGCCGAGGCGCTGATCACGCTGACGGTCGGGCCGCCGAGCGTGAGGCTGCTGCTGTTCATCCCGGTCGCCGGGGTGTTTGCCGTGTGCGCCTGGTTCCTGCGCCGGCGGTTCATGGTCGCGCGTCAGGCGCGGCTCGCGCGGCCCGTCAAGCGCGAAACCGCCTCCTGACGAGCTAACGGTTCGCTAACGGTTGCGGGGGCAACTTTCCCCGCCTCGCGCGTGTTCTCGTCGGCGGCAAGGCCTGCCGGCATGCCGAAGGCGCACACGGACGCGGGACGCGTCCCGATCCCAGCAGCCCCACCCATATGCAGCCCACCACCGCACGTTTGCTGCGAGAGCGCACGCTGTGACCGACTCGCTGATCGGCGAGCTGTCGGGTGCCGGCGGCGTCGCCGACACGTGCATCCTCACCTGCGCCGGATACGACAACACCGTCCGCTGGCGCCCCGGCGAGCGCCTCGAGCATCTGTTCGAGCAACGGTGCGACGAGTTGGCCCGGGCGGGGAGCCCCCACGCGCTGGCGGTGGATGGCCCGGGCGGCAGGCTCAGCTATGCCGAGCTTGATGGACGCGCCAACCAGCTCGCCCGCTACCTGGCCCTGCGCCAGGGCGTGAGGGCTGGACAGCGGGTCGGCCTGCTGCTGGACCGGGCCGTCGACTGGTACGTCGGAATGCTCGCCGTGCTCAAGCTGCACGCCGCGTACGTGCCTCTCGACGCGGCCTTCCCGCCCGACCGGCTCGGCTACATCGTCGCTGACGCGGGCGTGCAAACCATGCTCTCGCAGTCGCAGCTCGCCTCGTGCCTGCGCGAGATCGATCCGGACGTCCGCCTGCTGTGCCTGGACCGGGTTGACACCGAGATTGCCGGCGAGCGCAGCGACCGGCTCGAGGCCGAGATCGCCGGGCCGGCCGACGAGCTGTGCTACGTCGTCTACACCTCGGGCACCACGGGACGGCCCAAGGGCGTAGCCGTCAATCACGCGAGCATCGTGAACTTCGTTCGCGTCGCCTCCGAGGTGTACGGCGTGCAGGCCGACGACCGTGTCTACCAGGGTCTGACGATCGCCTTCGACTTCTGCATCGAGGAGATCTGGGTGGCCTGGATGGCCGGAGCGGTGCTGGTTCCCAAGCCGTCCGGCGCGCCCCTGGTCGGCGCCGAGCTTCACGATTTCCTGATCGAGCAACGCGTCACCGCGCTGTGCTGCGTTCCGACGCTGCTCTCCACGCTTCCCGGCGACGTTCCGGACCTCCGCTTCCTGCTCGTCTCCGGCGAGGCGTGCCCCCAGGACCTGGTCGAGCGCTGGCACCGCCCCGGACGGCGGCTCCTCAACGTCTACGGGCCGACCGAAGCGACAGTCAGCGCCACCTGGGCGGTGCTTGCGCCCGATCGGCCCGTGACGATCGGAGTGCCGCTGCCCACCTACTCGACGGTTGTGCTCGACCCCGAGGCCGACCGCGAGCTGCCGCACGGTGCGACGGGGGAGCTCGGGATCGCGGGGATCGGGCTGGCCGAGGGATATCTGAACCGGCCCGATCTGACCGAGCGGGCGTTCGTGCGCGACTTCCTGGGGATGCCGAACAACCCCAGCCGGCGGATCTACCGGACCGGGGACCTGGTGCGGGTCGACGAGCGTGATGAGATCGAGCACCTCGGGCGGATCGATAGCCAGGTCAAGGTCCGCGGATACCGGATCGAGCTCTCGGAGATCGAAGCGGTGCTCCGGCGGCTGCCGGGCGTGAGCCAGGCGCTGGCCGGCACCCATGAGCCCGACTCCGGCTCGCTGGAGCTCGTGGGCTACTACACCTCGAGTTGCGAGCTCGATCAGCGGGAGATGTACACGCTTCTGCGCGAGAAGCTGCCGTCCTACATGGTCCCGGCCTACCTCGAACGGCTCGAGGAGCTCCCGACGCTGCCCAGTGGCAAGGCTGACCGGAGCCGTCTGCCGGCCCCACGCGTGGCGCGCCGGCACAGGCCGGAGGACGACTACGTCGCGCCGGCTACGGCGCTCGAATCGATCGTGGCCCAAGAGCTGGCGGGGGTGCTGGATCTCGAACGTGTCTCGGTGCAAAGTCACTTCTTTGAGGACCTGGGGGCCAACTCGCTGCTGATGGCCCTGCTCGTGGCGCGCCTGCGCGACGGGGCCGATCAGCTGACCCGGGTGTCGATGCGCGACGTGTACGTGCATCCGAACATCCGCAGTCTGGTGAGCGCCCTGGAGAAGCCGGCGGATCTGGCGGCGACCGCGGAGAGACCCGAGGATCCGGACCTGCCCGCCGCGCGCGGGCGTCCCATGCCCCGAATCTGCGGCGCGCTCCAGGCCGCGATCTTCCTGCTCTGCGCGCTGCTCGCCGCGGCCGTAATCGACGTCGGCGCGTCGTGGCTGTTCGCCGCGTCCGATGCCGTTCAGTGCTACCTGCGAGCAACCGCGTTCGGCTGCGCGCTGACGGTGGGCTCGGGCCTGCTCCCGATCGCCGCCAAGTGGCTTCTGATCGGCCGTTGGAAGCCGCAGCGGATCCGGGTCTGGAGCTTGCCCTACGTCCGCTTCTGGATCGTCAGGACGCTGCTGGTGTCGAGCCCGCTGGCGCGTCTGGCCGTCGGCAGCCCCCTGTATTCGCTCTATCTCCGCGCGCTGGGGGCGAACGTCGGTCAGCGGGTGCTGGTCCTGACCCACCACGTCCCGGTGTGCACCGACCTGCTGCAAATCGGATCGGACAGCGTGATCCGGCAGGACAGCTTCCTCAATGGTTATCGCGTGCGTGACGGGATCGTCGAGATCGGCCCGGTGGCACTCGGCGCGGGTAGCTTCGTCGGCGAGCGCTCCGTCCTTGAGGTGTTCAGCGGCGTCGGCTCGCGCGCCCAGCTCGGACATGCCTCGTCGCTCCAGACCGGGCAGCGGGTGCCCGACGGGGAGTGCTGGCACGGGTCACCGGCGGTGCCGGCCCCGGCCGACTATGACTACCGCGGGCTCGAAACGGGACAGAGCGCTCGGTGGCACTCGGTCACATATGTGGGAGCGCGCCTGGCCGCGATCGCGCTGCTTCTCGCCCCGCTCGAGGCGGCTGCCGCCAGCGCGTTTCTCACCCATCCGCGCGTGATCCGGGGGATGTCGCAGGGGATGGCCCCGCTGCTCTCGGGGGTGATCCTCACCGGGCTGCTGCTGGGTGCGCTGCTGATCGCGGGGAGCTTCTCCAGGCTGGCCGCGCGGGCGCTCCGCCCGGGAAAGGTGTACGGGCTGTATGGGCCTCACTATGCGCTGCAGCGCGCGATCTCTCGGGTGTCCAACCTGAAGTCGCTCGCGCTGATCTTCGGTGACAGCTCGCTGATCGTGCCGTACCTGCGGTGGCTCGGCTATCGATTTGGGGTGGTCGAGCAGACCGGATCCAACTTCGGCACGGAGCTCAAGCAGGAGGTCCCCACGCTCAGCCGGGTGGGCACCGGCACGATGGTCTCGGATGGCCTGTCGATGATGAACGCCGAGTTCTCGAGCAGCTCGTTCCGGGTGACGGCGGTGTCGGTGGGTAAGCGCAACTACCTCGGCAACGACATCGCCTTCCCGCCCGGGGCACGGACGGGCGACAACTGCCTGCTGGCCACCAAGGTGCTCGTTCCCCTCGGCGGACCGGAGCGCCACGACGTTGGGCTGCTGGGCTCGCCGGCGTTCGAGATTCCCCGCTCGGTGGAGCGCGACAAGCGGTTCACGGAACTCGCCACCGGCCCTGAGCGCGAGCGTCGCCTGGCCGCCAAGCTCAGGCACAACCTCGTCACCCTCGGTCTGCACCTGATGGTGCGCTTCTTCCTGCTGTGGGCGGTCATCAGCATCGCGCTGCTGCCGTTGGCAGGCCGGGGCCTCGACTGGGTGGCCGGCACGGCCGCTTCGGGGCTGCTCGACCTGACGTTCCTGGTCGCGTTCTTCGTCCTCGTCGAGCGGGGCGTCAACGGCTTCAGGCCGCTTGAGCCGAGGTTCTGCTCGATCTACGACCTCCCGTTCTGGCGGCATGAGCGGTACTGGAAGGTGTCCTCGGCCGATGCCTACCTGCACATCTTCGACGGCACCCCACTCAAGCCGGTCCTGTGGCGAGCGCTCGGAGTGCGAATCGGCAAGCGCGTGTTCGACGACGGATGTTCGATCACAGAGCGCAGCCTGGTGGCCATCGGCGATGACGCCACCCTGAACATGGGCGCCGTCCTCCAGAGTCATTCGCTCGAGGACGGTGCCTTTAAATCCGACGACATCGTGATCGGCGAGCGTTGCACGATCGGCACCGCCGCGTTTGTGAATTACGCAGTGGCGATGGAAGACGGGTCGGCGCTTGATGCCGACTCATTCTTGATGAAGGGCTCGCAGGTTAAAGCCCATTCGCGCTGGCGGGGTAACCCGGCCAGCGAGGTTTACCCATGCAGTCCCAGCCAGCACGCGCAGCCGTGCGCCCGACACACGAACAGGATGTGAGCACAGTGGCAGTCTTTGAGGATCACTCGCAATCGACCTCGGCGTTCGAGGCGCTCGAATCGGCCGTCCGCAGTTACTGCCGAAGCTGGCCCGTGGTGTTCGATCGGGCGACGGGCAGCTGGCTGTATGACGAGAGCGGCCGCCAGTACCTCGACTTCTTCACCGGCGCCAGCGCGCTCAATTACGGTCACAACAATCCGCTCCTGCGCGAGGCGCTGCTCGATTACCTCTGCTCGGACCGGGTGATCCATTCGCTGGACATGTTCACCGCCGCCAAGCGAGACTTTCTCCTCGCGCTCGATCAGATCGTGCTGGCACCCCGGCAGCTCGAGTACCGCGTGCAGTTCCCCGGTCCGGCGGGAACCAACGCGGTCGAGGCGGCGCTCAAGCTGGTCCGCAAGGCAACCGGCCGTTCCGAGGTGATCTGCTTCTCGGGTGCCTTCCACGGGACCTCGTTGGGGTCGCTCACCGTCACGGCCAACCCGCTGCATCGAGGCGCGGCCGGCGTTCCGCTCGAGCACACCACGCGTCTTCCGTTCGACGACTCCGCCGCGGGTTCCGACCCGGACTTCGGGCTGCTCGACGCGCTCCTGGCCGCGTGCGCCGAGCGCCCGGCCGGGGTGATCGTCGAGACGGTGCAGGGCGAAGGAGGCGTGAACGTGGCCGGACCCGAGTGGCTCCGCGGACTGGCTGAACGCTGCGAGCGGCACGAGATCCCGCTGATCGTCGATGACATCCAGATGGGCTGCGGGCGCACGGGACCGTTCTTCAGCTTTGAGGCGGCCGGGATCGAGCCCGACATCGTCTGCCTTTCGAAGTCGATCAGCGGCTACGGACTGCCGATGGCGCTGACCCTGATCAAGCCAGAACTCGACGTCTGGGAGCCAGGCGAGCACAACGGAACCTTCCGAGGCTTCAATCCAGCGATGGTCACCGGCGCCGCGGCGCTCCACGCCTACTGGCGGGACGATCGGCTCGAGCGCCGCACGATCGCGCGTGGCCGCCGGATCGCGATGACCCTGTCCACGCTCGCGCAGTCACTTGACGGCGTGAAGGTCGCCCACCGCGGACGGGGCATGGTGCACGGGCTCGACTTCGGGGACGGTGAGCTCGCTGGACGAGTCAGCTCGGAGGCGTTCAGCCGGGGGCTTCTGGTCGAACGCGCGGGGCCCCACGATGAGGTCGTGAAACTGCTGCCGCCGCTGACCGCGAGCGAAGACGAGCTCGCTCAGGGTCTCGCGCTGCTGACCGAGGCCATCTACTCGGCGTGCTGAATCGCGCCGCTGGCCACGGGCCGGGGCGCGGCATCGTGGTCGGGCGCGTCGGCGCTGACCGTGGGCAGATGAAGCGTGAACATCGCGCCGCCGTCGGGCGCGTTGGCGGCGTCGATCGACCCGCCGTGCTGCGTGGCGACCTGGCGGACGATGGCCAGGCCCAGCCCGCTGCCCTGCCGGTGGCGTGAGTTGGCGCCGCGGAAGAAGCGATCGAACACATACGGCAGGTCGGCCTCGTCGATGCCGCCACCGTGGTCGCGCACCCGCACGCCCTCGTGGTTCACCACCACCTCCACCACCCCGTCGCGGGGAGAATGGTGCGCGGCATTGTCGAGCAGGTTGTTGATCGCCCGGTGCAGGCGCTCCGGGATGCCTTCGACGATCACCGGCTCGAGCGAGCTCTCATAGGACACGTGCGGGAAGTCACGCCGAGCGCGGGTCAGCGACTCCTCGACGATACGGTCGAGTCGGACGTCCTCGGCCGAGGTGATCGGCAGATCGCCCCGGGCCAGCTCGATCACGTCGCCGATCAACGCGCTCAGCTCCTCGCTCTGCTCGAGCACATCGGCGAGTAGCCGCCGGCGGTCCTCCCCGGTCAGCTCATCGCCTTGGTCGAGCAGGACCTCGATGTTGGTCCTCAGGCTCGTGATCGGGGTGCGCAGCTCGTGCGAGGCATCGGCCACGAGCTGGCGCTGGGCGCGGACCGACTCATCCAGCGCGTCGCGTGATGTCTGCAGGCGCCCGATCATCGCGTTGAAGCGCCGAGCCAGCTGGCCCACCTCGTCATCGCCGTGGACGTGGATGCGGCTGCTCAGGTCCTCGGTCTCCTCGATGTGACGCGCGGTCGCTGCGACTTCCGCCAGCGGGGAGAGCACGGGGCGTGCGGCCAGCCGTCCGAGGGCGGCGGCGAGCGCGATCCCGCCGGCGCACACGAGCAACAGAACCAGTCGCAGGTTGCGCAGGATGCTGTCGATGCCGTCGAGCGGGCGCGCGAGCTGTACGGCGCCCTGCTCGGGGAAGCCATTGACCCGCAAGGTGGCCGCGAACGTCAGCTCCCGAAAGCGGCTGCCGCCGAGCTGCACGTCGGAGAAGAACGCGCCTGTGCCGCTGGAGATAACCGCGTTGACCTGTGAGTTGATCGGCAGCGTGGTATTGCCGCCGGTCGACCCGTCCGCGGCGACGAACTGGTAGTACTGGGTCGTGCCGCCGGCGCTCGCTGGTACGCCCGGGAGTGGCTGGCCGAACGCGGCCTGGCCCTCCTGCTGCACGGCGGCATACTGCGCCTTGAGCGCGCTGTCCACCTGGCCGAGCAGCTGGCTGCGCACGACCATGTAACAGACGATTGCGGCGACCACGACCGCGAATGCCACGGCGGTGGCGGACACCCAGGCGAGTCTCTGACGAAGAGGCACCCTCGGCCTCCCCGGTCAGTCGCGCAGCACGTAGCCGACGCCCCGGACGGTGTGCAGCAAGCGCAGCTCACCGCCGGCTTCGGTCTTGCGACGCAGATAGCCCATGTACACGCCCAGGGCGTTAGAGGTCGGGCCGAAGTCGTATCCCCACACGTTCTCAAAGATCGTAGAGCGGGTCAGCACCTGCCGTGGGTGGCGCATGAACAGTTCCAGGAGCAGGAACTCGGTCTTGGACAGCTCGATCACGCGATCGCCCCGGCGAACCTCGTGCGCGATCGGGTCGAGCACCATGTCCGCGTAGCGCAGGATCTCCCCGTCGGTGCCGTCGCCGGAGCGGCGCAGCAGCGCGCGCAGCCGGGCTTGGAGCTCGCGCAGCGCGAATGGCTTGACCAGGTAGTCGTCGGCACCCACGTCGAGGCCCTCGACCCGGTCGTCGATGGCGTCGCGGGCGGTGAGCATCAGGATCGGCGTGCGGTCGCCGGCCTGGCGCATCCGCCGGCACACTTCGAGGCCGTCCAGCCGTGGCATCCCGATGTCGAGGATCACGGCGTCGGGCGGCGATTTCGCCAGCGAGTCGAGTGCCTCCTCGCCATCGCCGGCGAGGTCCACGTCGTAGCGGTCGAGCCTCAGGGCGCGTTCGAGCGCCCGGCGGACCGCGGGTTCATCGTCAACTACAAGTACGCGCGCCATGCGGGACATTGTGGCGAGGATGGCTAAGCGTTTGTGAAGAGGGTATGGGCTCGGGGTACGACGCCCGAGCCTGGATGGGCGCGGCATCATCAAGCGCATGGCGCGCGCCAAGCTCGATACGTACCGGAGGAAGCGCGACTTCGAGTCCACGTCCGAACCCGCTGGGCAGTCTGACGCGGGCGCGGACGGCCGCAGGTTCGTGATCCAGGAGCACCACGCCACCCGGCTGCACTGGGACCTGCGCCTCGAGCACGACGGCGTGCTCGCCTCGTGGGCGATCCCCAACGGGATCCCGCCCGATCCAGCCGACAACCGGCTGGCGGTGCGGACCGAGGACCACCCGCTCGAGTACCTCGACTTCCACGGCGAGATCCCCAAGGGTCAGTACGGCGCCGGCACGATGACGATCTGGGACCACGGCACGTACGAGCTGCACAAGTGGGAGGACGCGAAGGTGGAGGTCACCTTTCATGGTGAGCGCCTGAGCGGGCGCTACGGACTGTTCCGGATCGGTCGCGACACCGAGTCGGCGAACGACTGGATGATCCACCGGATGGATCCGCCGGCCGATCCGGGACGCGAGCCGATGCCCGAGCGGATCGTGCCAATGATGGCCCAGCCGGCGAGTGCACCTCCGCGCAATCAGAAGGCCTGGTCGTTCGAGGTCAAGTGGGACGGAGTGCGAGCGATCGCCTACGTCAAGCCCGGCCGCCTGCACCTGGAAAGTCGCAACCTCAACGACATCACCGACACCTATCCCGAGATCCGCGGCCTGGTCGGGGCGCTCGGCATGCACGAGGCGGTGCTCGACGGCGAGATCGTGGCGTTCGACGAGAGCGGCCGCCCCAGCTTCGAGCGCCTGCAGCGCCGCATGCACGTGACCTCGCAATCAGCGATCAGGCGCTTCCAGACCAGCCTGCCGGTCGTGTACGCGATCTTCGACCTGCTCTACCTCGACGGGCACTCGCTGATGGACCTGCCCTATCGCGAGCGGCGCCAGCGCCTCGAAGCACTCGAGCTGAGCGGCCCGGCCTGGCGCGTGCCCGCCGTCCATCCGGGCGAGGGCGGGCTGCTGCTCGAGGCGACGGCCAAACAGGGCCTCGAGGGGGTCGTGGCCAAGCGCCTTGACTCGCGCTACGAGCCCGGCCGGCGCGGAGGCAACTGGCTGAAGATCAAGAACACGCTGCGCCAGGAGCTCGTGATCGGCGGCTGGATTCCCGGGGAGGGGCGGCGGACCGCGCGGATCGGCGCGCTGCTGATGGGCTACTACGAGGATGGAAAGCTTCGCTACGCCGGTCGCGTCGGGACCGGGTTCACCGAGAAGACGCTCGACGACCTTCGCCGGCGCCTCGAGCCGCTGCGACGCGAGACGAATCCGTTCGATGTTTCTCCGAAGCTCCCCCGCGAGGCCGTGTTCGTCGAGCCGCACCTCGTGGCCGAGATCGAGTTCCGGGAATGGACGGCCGAGCGAGTCATGCGCGCGCCTTCGTTCAAGGGACTCCGGGATGACAAGCCGGCGATCGAGGTGGTCTCGGAAAGCGGCGACTCGCCCGAGGCGCTGTTCGACGAGGTCGAGCGCCTGCCCGACGGCGTCCTGCTGGCGAAGACCGAAGGCCGCGAGCTCAGGATCACCAACTGGGACAAGGTCCTGTACCCCGAGACGGGGTTCACCAAGGGCGATCTGGTCGCCTATTACGCGCGTATCGCTCCCGTCGTGCTACCGCACCTGCACGACCGGCCCCTCACGCTCAAGCGCTACCCGAACGGCGTCGAGCAGCCGTACTTCTATGAGAAGCAGTCGCCCTCACACCGCCCCGACTGGATCCAGACGGTAAAGCTCGGCGACATCGACTACACGCTCGCCCAGGACCGCCCGACGCTGATCTGGCTCGCCAACCTGGCCGACGTCGAGCTGCACACCTTGTTGTCGGTCGCGGCGCGTCCGGATCGGCCGACGATGATGGTGTTCGATCTCGATCCGGGCGCGCCGGCCGGGATCGTCGAGTGCTGCGAGGTGGCGCTAGTCCTGCGCGGCCTGTTCGAGCAACTGGGGCTGCAGAGCGTCGCCAAGACCTCGGGGTCAAAGGGACTCCAGGTCTACGTCCCGCTCAACACGCCGGTCGACTACCGCGCCACCAAGCCGTTCGCCAAACGCGTGGCCGAGCTGCTCGAACAGCGCATGCCCGAGCTCGTCGTGTCGCGCATGACCAAGCGTCTGCGTCCGGCCAAGGTGCTCGTCGACTGGAGCCAGAACGACGATCACAAGACGACAGTGAACGTGTACTCGCTGCGTGCGCGTGAGCGGCCGACGGTTTCCACGCCCGTGAGCTGGGACGAGGTGAGGGCCTGTCACGACAGCCGCGACGAGGCCCTCTTGACCTTCGCATACGACGAGGTGCTCACCCGCGCGCGCGACCAGGGCGACCTGTTCGCGCCCGCGATCAGCGCCACCCAGCAACTTCCGTCCACGCGATGAAGGCGCCGCTGTCAGGCGCCGCCGACCATGGGCAAGACCCGTTGGCCCGATCCGTTACGCTGGCGGCGACGAGATGCCGATCGATCAGATCACGCTGCGTAACCGACTGCTTGTCGCCACGGCGATGTGGCGTGAGACGATCGCCGAGCCGCTGCCCCGGATGGCGCCCGGCGATCCCGCCGACCAGATCCAGAGCTTCGAGATCCAGCTCGTCGATCGCCTGTGGCAGAGCGCGACGGCCGACACGGCACGCGAGATCGCCGACCGCACGTGGGACCTCGTGCATGACCGGGCCGACAACGATCCCGTCAAGCAGCGCGTGGTCGAGTGCCACGAGGCGCTCGCCCGCCTGACCCGCCTCGGCGACTAAGGGTTGAACCTAAGCGTCTGGGCTGCCGTTAGCGGCGGGGCCCGGGCCCAGCCTCACGCGGGGCTCCGGCTCGGCCAGCTGGTTGCGCGGCAGGCCGGCCGCGGCATAAGCGTCGGCCTCGTCGAGCGTCTCGTGCTCGAGCAGTGCGGTCACGAGGGCGTCAAGGTTCGCGCGGTGCTCCCGCAGCAGCGTCGAGACGTCGGAGTGGGCCGACTCGACGATCCGCCGGACCTCCTCGTCGACCAGCCGCTGCGTCGCGTCGGACGTCTCCGACGCGCCGGGCAGCAGCGCGCTCATCCCGTCCTGCGGGATCACCGCGATCGGGCCGATCGCGCGACTCATGCCCCAGCGCCCGACCATGCCGCGCGCGATCCGCGTCAGTTGCTGGATGTCGGACTCGGCCCCGGTGGTGATGTCCGAGAACACGATCTCCTCGGCGCTGCGGCCACCGAGCGCGACCTTGATCTGCGCGAGCAGGTGCTGCTGCTCGAAGTTGAACCGGTCGGCGTCGGGCGCCGAGAAGGTCACGCCCAGCGACTGCCCGCGCGGGATGATCGACACCTTGCGGACAGGATCGGCCCCCGGCGTGAGCATCCCGACGATCGCATGGCCCGCCTCGTGGTAGGCCGTGCGCCGACGATCGTCCTCGGAGATCATCACCTTGCGCTCCGCGCCGAGCACGATCCGCTCGAGCGCATCGGTCAGGTCCTGCCGGTTCACCTTCTCGTGGCTTCGCCGCGCGGCGAGCAGAGCGGCCTCGTTGACCAGGTTCTCGAGGTCCGCGCCGACCATGCCCGGCGTGGCTGAGGCGATGTCGCCCAGGCCGACGTCGCTCGCGAGCGGGACGCCCCGGGTGTGCACGCGGAGAATCGCCTCGCGCCCGGCGCGGTCCGGGGGTGAGACGACGACCCGGCGGTCAAATCGCCCGGGACGCAGCAGCGCCGGATCGAGGATCTCCGGGCGGTTGGTCGCCCCGAGCACGATCACCCCGCTGCGCGGGTCGAAGCCATCCATCTCGGTCAGGATCTGGTTGAGCGTCTGCTCACGCTCGTCGTGGCCGCCGGAGATGTTGGCCCCACCCGCCGAGCGGGAGCGGCCGATCGCGTCGAGTTCGTCGATGAAGATGATCGCCGGCGCTGCCGTCTTGGCCTGGGCGAAAAGGTCACGCACGCGCGAGGCGCCCACCCCGACGATCATCTCGACGAACTCCGAGGCGGACATCTGGAAGAAGGGCACGCCGGCCTCCCCGGCGACCGCCCGGGCGAGCAACGTCTTGCCCGTGCCGGGCTGCCCACTCAGCAGCACGCCGCGGGGGATGCGCCCGCCGAGGCGGATGTACTTATCGGGGTTCTTGAGGAAGTCGACGATCTCGGTCAGCTCCTCCTTGGCCTCGTCGATGCCGGCGACGTCGTTGAACGTGACGCGCTGATCGGCCGCCTCCACGCGCCGCGCACGCGAACGCCCGAACGACATCAGCCCGCCGGCACCGCCGCCGCCGGCCGCCGCCCGCCGGAAGACCCAGACGATCAGCACCAGGAAGAGCAGCGTCGGGCCGAAGCCGAAGATCAGGCTGGTCAGGAGCGACGCACCGCCCGCCGAGTGGGCCGTGGTCGTGATGTTGTACTTCTGGACCAGCGAGAACAGCTCTGAGTTCGGCGCGAACGACGGGATCTCGGTCGAGAAATAGACGGTGGTCGGCGCGCTGGCGCTGTCCGCCGGGTACTTGACCGCCTTCTTGAACGTGCCCTGGATCGACGAGCCGGTCGCCGAGATCGAGCTCACGTTGCCGCTCTGGACCTCGCTCAGGAACGTGGGGTAGTAGGGGATCGAGACGCGCGGATTCGGGCCGAGGACCTGCGCCGAGACCCAGAAGTTGAGCGCCAGCAGAGCGACGATCACGGCGATCATGAGCGGCCAGCGAGAGGGACCGCGGGTCGGAGGCTTGGTCGGCTGGCGGCCGCGGCCGTCCGGAGCCGGTGTTACCCGCCAGCCGGGCTGCTGCGGCGGCGGCGCCCCGCCGGGGCGCGTGGGACTCCCCCGCCGCAGACGGGGGCTGGAGTCACGCCGGCTCGGCTCATCGGCCATCCGACTGATTGTGGCAAGGGTGGCCGGGTTTCTGATGAGACTGGGCTAAGAGTTTCCCGACGCCGGGCTCACTCAATCCGGGTTCGGAACGAGTCCGATCCCTCGACGGTGGCGCCGGCGGCCCACGCGCGGTCGGCCAGCCAGCGGTCCGAGGTGACGACACGCACGGCCGCCGGGTCCGGGTCCGCGCGCAGGCGCCGCACGATCTCGTCGTCGGCCGCGTTCGGTCTGGGCCGGGGGGCGTGCGCGACCTCGATCACGGTGGAGCGAATCGGGGGACGGGGCGGGCGTTCGAACACCACGGTGACGTCCTCGCCGCTGTCCGCGGCCCACCGCTCGAGCATGTCCACGAGCCGGAGCATCGCGGCGTCGCGGTCCTTCCACCAGTTGTCAGGACGCGTGCCGATGACGTTCATGCCGTCGACGAGCCAGCGCATGAAGTGAGGCTAGTCGCCGTCGTCCGGCGGCCGCTCGCGCGACTGCTTGCGCGCCGACTGCCGGCGCTTGCTGTCCAGACGTCGCTGCACCGAGGCGGCCGTCGGACGCGTCGCGTGCCGGGGGCGCTCGGGGGCGAGCGCGGCGATCAAGCGCGACTGCAGGCGCTCGAGGGCGAGCTCGCGGTTGCGTGCCTGGCTGCGGGCGTCTTGGGCCACCGCGGTGACGCGCGGACCCAGGCGTGAGATGACCCGCTGCTTCTGGGTCTCGCTCAGCGTCTCGGAGGCTTCGACGTCGAAGATTGCCTCCACCCGAGAGGCCGTCACGTTCGCGTGCTGGCCGCCCGGACCCGACGATCGCGATGTCCGCACGACTACCTCGCGAAGAGGCAGCGCAAGGCCGCGTCGGAGTGGCATTGGGTCCTGCATGTGCGGTACCTTCCCAGGTCGTAAGGCCGCCCGAATGGCGGGCGGTGCAAGCAGTGCAGGCTCCGGGCGGCACATCCTCCGCGGTAGCAGCACTTTCTAGCCACGGAGGATCACTCCACAATGCCAACTGGCACAGTCAAATGGTTCAGCGACGAGAAGGGCTTCGGCTTCATCACGCCGGACGACGGTGGTCGCGATCTGTTTGTCCACCACTCGAGCATCACCGCTGACGGCTACCGCTCCCTGGCCGAGGGCCTCAAGGTCTCCTACGAGGAGGAGGCCGCGCCCAAGGGACCGAAGGCGGTTAACGTCACGAAAATCTAAAAGGGGCCTTGCTTGCAGCGACCGGCCACCCGATCGGGGGTGGTGGGCGCTAGCGGAGAAACTTCGTCGGCGCTTGTGCGTAGTATTGCTAGGCGGTTGACTTGGGCGCACAGCGATGACTAAGACGGTCGAGGAGCGCGAGCGTGTAGTAGTTCGCTTCGCCGGCGACTCCGGGGATGGGATGCAGCTGGCGGGTAGCCGGTTTACGGATGCCACGGCGATGTGGGGTAACGACCTGGCGACGCTGCCGAATTTTCCGGCGGAGATCCGCGCTCCGGCGGGGACGCTGGCCGGCGTGTCGGCGTTTCAGATTCACTTCGCCTCGCGCGACATCCTGACGCCGGGGGATAAGCCCAATGTGCTGGTGGCGATGAACCCGGCGGCTTTGAAGGCGAACTTGGCCGAGTTGGACCGCGGCGCGACGCTGATCGTGAACGAGGATGCGTTCAGCAAGCGCAATCTGGAGAAGGCCGGTTACGCGTCGAACCCGTTGGAGGATGGGTCGTTGTCGGCGTTTCGGGTGCATCGGATTCCGATGACGTCGTTGACGGTGGCGGCGGTTGAGGGGGTCGAGGATGCGTCCACCCGCGACGCTGGTCGGGCCAAGAACCTGTTTGCGTTGGGTGTGATCTCGTGGTTGTACGGGCGTCCGACGGACGGCACGAAGCGTTGGATTGAGCAGAAGTTCGCTAAGCGTCCGGCCGTGTTGCAGGCGAACCTGGCGGCGTTTAACGCGGGCTGGTCCTTCGGGGAGACGACCGAGCTGCTCGACGTGCAGTATTTGGTCAAGCCGGCGACGGATGTGCCGCCGGGGACGTACCGGAATGTGAACGGGACGACGGCGTTGTCGCTGGGCCTGGTCGCGGCTTCGGTCCGGAGCGGTTTGCCGTTGCTGTTGGCGAGTTATCCGATCACGCCGGCGTCGGAGTTGTTGCATGAGCTTTCGCGGCATGCGAGGTTGGGCGTGACGACGATTCAGGCTGAGGATGAGATCGCGGCGGCTGGGATGGCGTTGGGGGCGGCGTTTGGTGGTCGGTTGGGAGTGACGGCTACGAGTGGGCCGGGGATGGATTTGAAAGCGGAGACGATCGGGCTGGCGGTGATGTTGGAGCTGCCGATGATCGTGGTCGACGTGCAGCGTGCGGGTCCGTCGACGGGGATGCCGACCAAGACCGAGCAGTCGGATTTGCTTCAGGCGATCTTTGGGCGCCACGGGGAGTCGCCGTTGCCGGTGATCGCGCCGAGTACGTCGGGTGGGTGTTTTGAGGCCGCGTTTGAGGCGGCGCGGATCGCGGTTTTGTATCGCACGCCGGTGATCCTTTTGTCGGACACGTTCCTGGCCTCTTCTTCGGAGCCGTGGCGGGTGCCGGTGGTCTCGGAGTTGCCGTCGATCGATCCGGCGTTCGCGCAGGCCGTCGAGGGTGAGGAGTTTCTTCCGTATGCGCGTGATGATCGGTTGGCGCGGCCGTGGGCGGTTCCGGGGACGCCGGGGCTGGCGCACCGGATCGGCGGTTTGGAGAAGGCCGACCTGACGGGGAACATTTCGTATGACCCGGCTAACCACGCGCGGATGACCGAGCTGCGTCGGGCCAAGGTGGATGGGATCGCGGGGCAGATCCCGCCGTTGACGGTCGATTCCGAGCCTGGCGCGAGCTTGTTGGTGTTGGGGTGGGGGTCGAGCGAGGGTGCGATCCGTGCTGGTGTGAGCCGCGCGCGGGAGGCTGGGCACCGGGTGGCGTGCGCGCATCTGCGTTATTTGAATCCGTTTCCGGCGAACACGGGGGATGTGTTGCGGTCCTTTGATCGGGTGCTCGTGCCGGAGCTGAACTGCGGGCAGCTCGCGATGTTGTTGCGCGCCAGGTATCTGGTCGATGTGGAGTCGTTTTGCAAGGTGCAGGGGCAGCCGTTGTTCGCCGCGGAGGTCGAGGAGCAGATCGAGGAGCGGCAATGAGCGCGGTCGTGACGAACGGTCATGGGGGCGGTCCCGAGCTGTCCAAGGCGGATTTTCAGTCTGATCAGGAGACGCGGTGGTGCCCGGGGTGTGGGGACTATGCGGTGTTGGCGGCGGTGCAGCAGTTCATGCCCGAGCTTGGGATCCCGCCGGAGAAGATCGTGTTCATCACCGGGATCGGGTGCGCGGGCCGGTTCGCGTATTACATGAACACGTACGGGATGCACTCGATTCATGGGCGCGCGCCCGCTCTGGCGACGGGGTTGGCGTCCAGCCGGGATGACCTGTCGATCTGGATCGTGACCGGCGACGGCGACTCGCTGTCGATCGGCGGCAACCATCTGATCCATGCGCTCAGACGGAACGTTCCGATCAAGATCCTGCTGTTCAACAACCAGATCTACGGGCTGACCAAGGGGCAGGCGTCCCCGACCAGCGAGGTGGGGAAGGTCACCAAGTCAACCCCGTTCGGCGTGGCTGACCATCCGTTTAACCCTGTCTCCCTGGCGCTGGGGTCCGAGGCGTCGTTTGTCGCTCGCACGATCGACCGGGACAAGCGCCATCTGACCGAGGTCCTGCGCGCGGCGGCCACCCACGAGGGGGCGGCGCTGGTTGAGATCTACCAGAACTGTCCGGTGTTCAACGACGGCGCGTTCTCCGCGCTGACCGAGAAGGAGACCCGGGACGCGAATCAGATCCGCCTGGTGGCGGGGGAGCCGATCCGTTTCGGGGTCTCGGATGAACGGGGCGTGGCGCGAGGCCCTGACGGCGGCCTGGCGATCGTCGACGTGGCCGACGTCGGCGAGGACGCGCTGATCGTGCACGACCCGTCGCGTCCGGATCCAGGGTTGGCGTTCTCCCTCGCCCGCCTGGCTGACAATCCGACCGTGCCCACCCCGATCGGGATCTTCCGCGACGTGCAACGCCACGTCTACGGCCGCCCCAGCGCCGTACGCCCCGCACCCGCCACCGAGGTCGAGCTCGCCGACTTACTCCTCGGCGCCGACAGCTGGACCGTCGGCTGACGCTACGCTCGGGTGCATGCGCACCCCCGATGTCGAGATCCGCTGGTGGGAAGGCTGCCCCTCGACCGACAGAGCGCTAAGCGCCGTGCGAGAGGCGCTGGCCGAGCTGGGACTCGGCGACGAAGTGCGCATGCGCGAGGTGCTGACCGATGACGAGGCTCGCGAGGCTGGGTTCGTCGGCTCGCCCACGATCCTGATCGACGGCGTCGACCTCGTTCCCGCGGCCGACGACGAGCCGATCGGCCTGAGCTGCCGGGTTTACCGCCGGCGCGACGGCCGGATCAGCCCGCTTCCTGACCCTGACGATTTGCGCGAGGCGCTCCTGAGGGCGGCCGAGCGCGCGGAGGTAACGCGATGAGTCTTGCGATTGGCGAGGTGGCGCCCGATTTCGCCCTGCTCGATACGGAGGGGAGGAGGTGGTCGGTGGCGCCCTACGACGATGCGCCGGCAACCGTCGTGGTGTTCACCTGCAACCACTGTCCTTACGCGCTCGCCTGGCACGACCGGATCGCGCAGGTGGCCGACGACTACGCGGCTCGCGGCGTGCGCGTGCTGGCGGTGAACCCGAACGACAGCAACCGCTACCCAGGCGACTCCGCCGAGGCGATGCGCGACCGCGTCTCACGCGAGCAGTGGACGATCCCTTACCTGCGCGATGACACCCAGGAGGTGGCGCGTGAGTACGGCGCCAGGGTGACGCCAGACGTGTTTGTGCTCGACTCCGAGGGCCGGCTGCGCTACCGCGGTGCGCCCGACGCCGACTACGACAAGCCGACCGAGCAGGCGCAGTGGCTGCGCGAGGCCCTCGACGAGGTGCTCAGCGGCTCGATCGTCGCGCGACCGGAGACCAAGCCGGTCGGCTGCTCGATCAAGTGGAAGCCGTAGCCCGGATCTGAAAGGCGGCGGCTGCGCCGGCGCGTTCGGTCAGGCGACATAGCCGTCTGGCGGGTCGAGCGGGAGCCCGGCCGCGTCCCAGTCGAGCAAGCCCCCAACCATGTTGTGGGCGTCGAAGCCGGCGCCCCGGAAGGCCTCCGTGGCCATCGCCGAGCGGCTGCCGCTGCGGCAGTAGAACACGACCGGGCGATCGCGATCGATGGTGTCCACCTGGGTGGCCAGCTGGGAGAGCTCGATGAACCGGTCGCCGGCGATCCGGCCCGCTTCGCGCTCCTCGGGCTGACGCACGTCGATCAGCTGGATCTCGCCGCCGGCCAGCAGCTCGGCCACCTGCTGCGGGGTGTAGTCGTCCATGCTCTGAGGCTATAGGCTCGCGCGCGAGACGGGCTTCTTTGCCCAAGCTCCGGAGCCTGAGCGACGCTCGCTCGGTCGCGGAGCCCCGCCTCACGCCAGTTTTCGGTGTATCGCGCGGGGACGTCCACGATCCGGGACGGGTTCGCGGTGGCGCGGTCTGGTCCGAGGCCCGATGAGCTGCTTCCGCCTGACGCCGCCGTAGGCCGGGCCCGGACCGTAGGGACTCGCGGCCTATGCGTACGGCCTCCGTGGGGATCTGTGTGATTGCCGGCCGGCTCACACCGCGGCTGATCCCGACCGCGCGAGCGATCCGGCAGCGTGGCAGCTCGCGCAGGTGGGGCGGGCGCACCATGCCGCGGCCGCAGCCGGCGCCCCCTTGGCCCGGCTCGCGCCCTGTGGACAGGCGCCGACCCGGACGCCTGGCCGGCGGAGGCTGTGGCTCGCGGCCTGGCAGCGGGCTGGGCCGGGATCTGACAAGCGTCCCTGCCCGATCCGGGGGGGTGCTGGATGCAGGTGTCGTTGCAGCGTGCAGGCATAGGTTGAAAGTTGTCGATAGGGATGACGTGACATCTGTCTCGCGGGTGGTGTAGGCTGCCGCGCCGACATAGAAGCCCAGCCGAGTCCCTGGTTGCCACGGCGCCGGGGAGCGGGGAACCCAGTGGAGCCGCAAGGCTCCGGGGGGCGAATCGCCGGACCTCCGGCGTAGCGCACTCTTTCAGCGCGAGCCCGTCAGCTAACCCCGTAGGCGCAGAAAGAGAAGGGGTTGTACTTGTCGTATCTGCACTTTCGACGGATCGCCTGTAGGGCAGGTGCGTCGGTACTCATAGGCACCGCGGCGATCGCCGCCTCTGCGACGGCGGCGACGAGCGCCCAGCCCTCCTCCGGAGGGGCCGCCATGCAGGCCACGATCAAGACGGCCGGGACGTTGACCAAGCCCAGCACGTTCAATCAACTCGGCAAGCGGATGCTGAGGCCGGGTCTGTCCGGCAAGGACGTGACCATCCTCCAGGGCTACCTGACGATCGCCGGCTTCCCGACCTCGGTCGACGGCGACTTTGGCCCCGAGACCGGCGCCAGCGTCGCCGCATTCAAGGCGGCTCACCAGATTACGCCCGCCAATGACGTGGCTGGACTCTCCTTCGACAAGGTACTGAAGGCCGCGATCAGCGCGGACGAGAGCGACGTGCCGACGGGCACGACGCGCATCAATCCGGACGGGACGGCCACCGCGCCGGCCGGCGCGCCCGCGATCGTCCAGACGATGGTTTCGGCCGCCAACTCGATCATCGACACCTCCTACTGCGTCGGCGGTGGCCACGGCACCTGGAACTCGAGCTGCTACGACTGCTCGGGCTCCGTCAGCTTCGTGCTCCACGCCGCCGGCCTCCTGTCCCAATCCGAGGATTCCTCGGAGCTCGAGACCTACGGGCAGTCCGGCCCGGGCAAGTGGGTCACGATCTATACCGATGACGGCCACGCCTTCATTGTCATCGCAGGTCGGGCGTTCGACACCGCCGACTACGGTGGGCCGAACATCCCCAACGGGACGGGACCGCGCTGGCGCTCGAACCCGCTCGGCAACCTCGCCGACGGCGGCGACTACGTGGTTCGCCACCCCGTCGGCTTGTAACTCGACGCACGTCAGGACTCGGGAGTGAGGAGACGGGCACGGACGCCCGGTGGCCGCGGCCACCGGGCGTCCGGCGCTCTGGCGTAGCATGGGGAACATGTCCGCGCTCGCCGAGCTCTACACCCTCCCGCGCGAGCACCTGGACTTCCGCGACACGATCCGCCAGATCGCGCGCGAGCGGATCGCGCCGCGCGCGGCCGAGATAGACGAGAAGGCGGAGTACCCGCATGACCTGCGCCGGCTGCTGGCCGAGCACGACGTCCTCGCGTTGCCGTTCGAGACCGAGCACGGGGGGACGGGCACCGGCGCGCTGATGCTCAACATGGCGGTCGAGGAGATCGCCAAGGCGTGCGCCTCGACCGCGCTGATCCTGATGATCCAGGAGCTCGGGACGCTTCCGATCAAGCTGTTCGGGACCGACGAGCTCAAGGACCGCTTCCTGCCTCGCTGCGCCACCGGCGAATGGACGCCCGCGTTTGCCCTGTCAGAGCCCGACGCCGGCTCGGACCCGGGCGGGATGATCACGCGCGCGGTGAGAGGCTCGGACGGGTGGACGATCACCGGCACCAAGAACTGGATCACCAATCTGGGGGTGGCCGACTTCTACGTCGTGTTCGCCGTCACCGACCCGTCTTCCGGGCACTCCCGCGGGATCACCGCGTTTGTCGTCGAAGCCGATCGACCCGGCTTCAGCGTCGGCAAGGTCGAGCACAAGCTGGGGATCCGTGGCTCCCCGACCGGCCAGCCGATCTTCGACGACGTGCACGTGCCCGCCGAGAACGTGATCGGTGAGGTGGGACACGGGTTCAAGGTGGCGATGGCCACGCTCGACCGCTCGCGGCTGGGCGTAGCCGCCCAGGCGCTCGGCATCGCGCAGGGCGCGACGGACTACGCCGCCGCCTACGCGCGCGAGCGCCGGCAGTTCGGCGAGCCGATCAACTCGTTCCAGGGCATCCAGTTCAAGCTGGCCGACATGGAGACCCAGTGCGCCGCGGCGCGCGAGCTCCTGTATCAAGCCTGCTCCAAGGTCGACCGGGGCGACGCCGATCTGGGCAAATACTCCGCGATGGCCAAGTTGTTCTGCTCGGACACGGCGATGCGGGTCACCGTCGAGGCCGTGCAGGTTCTTGGCGGGTACGGCTACGTCAAGGAGTACCCGGTCGAGCGCATGTTGCGCGACGCCAAGATCACCCAGATCTACGAGGGCACAAACGAGATCCAGCGGCTGGTCATCGCGCGGACAATGCGGTAGTTCTACGCACATGCAGTCCCAGCCGCCCACTACCCGACACATCTTGCTCTCGGCGCTGGCCGCCCTGACCGTCGGCTTTGGCGCGGTGACCCTGTTCGCCGGCTTCAGCGCATCCTTCCCGGTACGTCTGCTTCAGGGGATCGCGGTGTTCGCGGCCGGCGCGGTGATCGTGGGCGGCGCGGTCGTGCTGTGCATGCTCCGCCTGGCCGGATGGCGCGACCCCGAGTCCGAGGTCGACTTCGAGGCGCTGGTGCAGCGCACCGAGCGCCTGGCCGCCGAGGGGTACTGGGACTCGTGGGATGACGAGGGAGAGGGCGACGAGGACTTGATTGGTGAGTCGGCCGCCGCGCCGGCCCGGAGCTTCGACCCGCGCAACGAGGACGACTTCAGGGCGCTCGTTCGGTCCGCGATCGACGACCTGCCGCTCGAGTTTCACCGGGCGTTGGAGCACGTGGCGGTCGTCGTCTCCGACGGTGGATCGCGCCGGCGCGCGTACGGCCTCTACCAAGGCGACACGGTGGCGCAGGACTACTTCCACGACCGGATCGTGATCTTCCGCGACACCCTGGTGCGCGACTTCGGCCACGACCCAGATCTGCTGCGCGCGCAGGTGACGCGGACCCTCCGCCATGAGCTCGCTCACCACCTGGGGTGGGACGAGAAGGGCGTCCGCGGGCTGGGCCTGTAGCCCGGTGGGGGCATCGTGAGCGCCGCCCCCTCGCCGTTCACGCCGATCGAGGCCTACGCCTTCCTGTCGGACTGCCACACCGGCGCGCTGGTGGCGCCCGACGGGTCGATCGACTGGCTGTGCGTACCGCGGTTCGATTCGCCGAGCGTGTTCGGGTCGCTGCTCGACCGCGGCGCAGGCACGTTCAGGCTGGGTCCATTCGGGATCAACGTGCCCAGCGGGCGTGCCTACGAGCCGGGAACGAACTCGCTGGTCACGTCGTGGAAGACGTCTTCGGGCTGGGCGACCGTGCACGAGGCGCTCACCATGGGTCCGCGTCGCGGCGAGGACACGATCACGCCACACACGCGGCCGCCGACCGACGAGGACGCCGATCACGTGCTTGTGCGGACGGTCAAGTGCGTCGAGGGAAACGTCGAGGTGGAGCTCGTGTGCGAGCCGGGCTTCGACTACGGTCGCGTCCTGCCCGAGTGGACACTCGAGCCCGACCGCCACCAGGCGACGGCGAGCGGGGCGGGTCAGGCGATGGTGCTGCGGACGGACATGCTGCTCGGGATCGAGGCCAATCACGTTCGTGCCCGGCATGTCCTGCACGAGGGCGAAGAGCTCTTCTGCGCGCTGTCGTGGGATGAGGAGGCGAGGGTGCCGAGCACCGTCGAGGAGGCCAACGCCCAGCTGGGCGCCACGACGCGCTTCTGGCGGCACTGGCTGTCACGCGCGCGGATCCCGGACCACGAGTTCCGCCCGCTGATCCAGCGTTCCGCGCTGGCCATCAAGGGGCTGACCTTCATGCCGACCGGGGCCACCGTCGCGGCGCTTACGACATCGCTGCCCGAGACCCCCGGCGGCGAGCGCAACTGGGACTACCGCTACACCTGGATCCGCGACGCGACGTTTACCCTGCAGGCGCTGCACTATCTCGACCTCGACTGGGAGGCCGATGAGTTCATGCAGTTCATCGCCGATCTGGACCGCAACGAAGACGGTGGGCTGCAGATCATGTACGGCATCGACGGTCGCCGGGACCTGACCGAGTCGGTGCTCGACGAGCTCTCGGGGTACTCCGGCGCTCGCCCGGTTCGCATCGGCAACGGGGCGTTCAACCAGCGCCAGAACGACGTGTTCGGCGCCGCGCTCGACTCGGTCCTCTTGCACACGCGCCGCAGCCAGCGGCTGCCGCGACGGCTGTGGCCGCTGATCCGGGCCCAGGCGGAGTGCGCGAAGGCCGTGTGGCAGCAGCCGGACCAGGGCATCTGGGAGGCGCGGGGCGAGCCGCAGCACTACGTCTCGTCGAAATTGATGTGCTGGGTCGCGATGGACCGCGCGGCCAAGCTGGCGGACATACGTGGCGAGCCCTCCACCGCGGCGGAGTGGAGTCAGGTGGCGGCCGACATCAAGGCCGACATCCTCGAGCACGGCGTCGACAAGCGAGGCGTGCTGGTCCAGCACTACGGAACCGAATCTCTTGACGCGTCCATCCTGCTGGCGGCGATCTTTGGCTTCCTGCCCGGCGACGATGACCGCCTGCGCGCGAGCGTGCTCGCGATCGCCGACGAACTCACCGATCACGGGTTCGTCCTGCGCTACCGAACCGACGAGACCGACGACGGCCTGTCGGGCAAGGAAGGCACGTTCGTGATCTGCTCGTTCTGGCTCGTGTCAGCGCTGGCGGTCATCGGCGAGATGCAACGAGCCCGCGACCTGATGACGCGCCTGGTGAAGATCGCTTCGCCCCTGGGCCTGTATGCCGAGGAGTTCGACGGGGAGTCGGGCCGGCACCTGGGGAATTTCCCACAAGCCTTCTCGCATCTGGCCGCGGTCGAGGCGGCCGGCCGGATCGTGCTCTCAGAGCGGCTGGCCGAGTTGGCCTGATGAGCCCTCGCAACCAGCTCCTGCGCCTCGCCCGCGGCGCGCTGGCGCCGGCGACTGGCGTCCAGGCCGGTCTGGCTCCCCTAGCATCATCGGGCCCGACCCAAGACTGAACAAGGAGTCCGTTACATGCCAGAAGCCGTGATCGTCGACGCCATCAGAACCCCGATCGGCCGCGCCGGCAAGGGTTCGCTCAAGACCGTCCGCGCCGACGAACTGGCCGCGATTCCGCTCCGCGCGCTGATCGAGCGCAACCCACGGGTCGACTTCGGCGAGACCGACGACGTGATGATGGGGGCCGCCTCGTCGATCGGTGAGCAGGGCTACAACGTCGGCCGCAACGCGTCGCTGCTGGCCGGGATCGACCACCACGTCCCGGCGTGCACGGTCAACCGCTTCTGCGCCTCGTCGCTTCAGACGATCCGGATGGCGTTCCACGCGATCAAGTCCGGGGAGGGCGACCAGTACGTCGCCGCCGGGGTCGAGGCCGTGTCCCGCGCCGGCCTGGGCGCGGGGATGATGGAGGAGGCCAAGAACCCGCACCTGAACGGCTCGAACGGGTCGGCGTATGACGTGTACATCCCGATGGGCATGACGGCCGAGAACGTGGCCGAGCGCTGCCACATCACGCGCGAGCAGCAGGACGAGTGGGCGGTGACCTCGCAGAACCGAGCCGTGGACGCGCGCGAGTCGGGCCATTTCGACGCCGAGATCGTTCCGGTGCCCGTGCCCGCGCACACGGAGACCGACAAGGAGGGGAACGAGATCGACGTTCCCGACGCGGTCGTGACCCAGGACGACGGCCCGCGACCGGGCACGACGATGGAGGTGCTCGGCAAGCTCAAGCCCGCGTTCCGTGAGAACGGCACGGTCACGGCCGGCAACGCCTGCCCCTTGAACGACGGCGCCGCCGCCGTGCTGATCATGTCCGAGGAGAAGGCCAAGCGCCTGGGCCTCGAGCCCAAGGCGCGGATCCTCGCCTCGACCGTCGCCGCGATCCGCCCCGAGATCATGGGCCTCGGTCCGATCCCGGCCATCCAGGCTCTGCTCAAGGCAGCCGGCGTCAAGATCGACGACGTCGACGTGGTCGAGATCAACGAGGCGTTCGCGGCCCAGATCATCCCCTGCAAGGACGAGCTCGGAATCGCCGACGAGAAGCTCAACCCGTACGGTGGCGCGATCGCCCTGGGCCACCCGTTCGGGATGACCGGCGCGCGCATCATGACCACGCTGATCAACGGACTGCGCGCGACGGACGGGACGCTCGGAATCGAGTCGATGTGCGTCGCCGGTGGGATGGGCCAGGCGATGCTGATCGAGCGGCTGAACTAGCCGGCGGCCTGGCGGCCTGGCGGCTATACCGGTTGCCGGATAACGGCTCACTCGCCGATCCTCGCGGCGCGAGTGGTAAGGAACCCGTGCCAGGGGCGGGTGAACCGGCTTTCACCGCCGGCGGGGCGGCGAGTGGTGGGTTATCCGGCCACGGTACCGGCTCGCGGGGGCGGGCCAGCCGGTATCTCTGGCGCTAGAGCACGCTGCCCGACTCCGACTGGCTGATCCAGCCGGGCTGCGACAGCGCCACATTGAGCGGCGCCGGCTTGCCCACGTAGTAGCCCTGGGCGTAGTCGACGCGGTGCTTCTGGAGCATCCCGATCGTCTCCTCGTCGGCCACCGACTCGGCCACGGTCTTGATCCCGAGCGCCTGGGAGACGCCGACGATCGCCTCGACCATGTGCTCGTCGACCTCCGAGCGCGGCAGGTTCTGGATGAACTCGCCGTCGAGCTTGACGTAGCTCACCGGTAGGTGCTTGAGGTAGTAGAAGCTCCCGAATCCGGTCCCGAAGTCGTCGAGCGCGAGGCTGCAGCCGAGGCTGGTCAGGCCGCGGGCAAAGCGCGTCGCCTCGGGCATGTTGGCGATCGCGGCGGTCTCGGTCACCTCGAAGATCAGCTTGGACGGGTCGACCGAGGAGCGCTCGAGCTCCTGCTCGATCATGGTCAGCAGGTGTGGGTCGCCCACGATCGATTCGCCGCTCAGGTTGATGCCCACTCGGGGCACGCGATCCATCGTCTCGGCCACGAGCTTGATCGCCTGCCCGACGACCCAACGATCGATCGCGTGGATCAGGCCGAAACGCTCGGCGGCGGGGAGGAACGCTCCGGGGGCGATCAGCTTGCCGCGATCGCCCTTCATCCGCAGTAGCAGCTCGCCGTGCTTGATCTGGCCGGTGGCGAGCTCGAGGATCGGCTGGAGGTGGAGCACGAACCGGTCGTTGTCCAGCGCGTCCTGGATGCGCTGGGCCCAGGTGAGCTTGGCCACCGCCCGCGCGCGGCGGGCCTCGCTGGCGGTGTAGACGACGACGCGGTCGCGCCCGCCGGTCTTCGCGGCGTACATCGCGAGGTCGGCGTTGACCATCACCTCGCCGGCGGTGGCGTCGTCTGACTCGAACGCCGCGACGCCGATGCTCGCGGTGACGCGGAACGGCTTGCCGCCGTAGGTGGCCGGCGAGCTGCGGATCTCTCCGAGCAGCTGCTCGGCCGCGGTGCGCGCGTCATCGGGGCCGACAGACGAGAGCAAGACCGCGAACTCGTCGCCGCCGAGCCGCGCGACGACGTCGCTGGCGCGCGAGCGATGGGCGAGCACGTGTGCCACGTGGCCGAGCACGGCGTCGCCCGCGGCGTGGCCCGCCGAGTCGTTGATCCCCTTGAAGTTGTCGATGTCGATGCTCAGCACCGCGCTGTGGTCGGCCGCGTAGCGGCCGGCGCGCGCGAGCTCGCGCTTGAGCTCCTCCTCGAAGCGCCGGCGGTTGAACAACCCGCTCAGCTGGTCGTGGTCGGCCATGTGGCGCAGCCGCTCCTCGTAGCGAACGCGCGCGGTGGTGTCGCGGGCGATGATCGCCGCCGACACAATCCGGCCGTGCGCGTCGGTCACCGGTGAAACCGTGAGCGAGACGGCAATCTTGGTTCCGTCCTTGCGCACCCGCTCGGTCTCGAAGTTGTCGACCGACTCGCCCGCGAACACGGTTTCCAGGAGCTTCTGCCATTCGCCGGCGCGCTCTGGCGTCTCGGTCATGCCGCTGGCCTGTCCGATCGCTTCCTCCGCGCTGTAGCCGTAGAGCTGCTCGGCGCCCCGGTTCCAGCTCGTGATCGTGCCATCGGGCGCCTTGGTGATGATCGCGTCCCCGGTCGACTCGACCACGTAGCTGAGGAGGTCCCGCGCCGCGCGCACCTCGGCCTCTTGGGTGACGTCCTGTAGCGTGCCGACGACTCGAAGCGGCTCGCCATCGGGCGTGGTCACGGCCTCCCCGCGGGCGCGCACGACCCGTTCGACGTCGTCGAAGCGCCGCACGCGCACCTCGAAGCGGAGCGGCTCGCGCTCGCGGCCGGCGCGCTCGAGCGCACGCTCGACCAGCTCGCGGTCTTCCGGGTGCACGCGCTCGAGAATGAGCGCGGACGTCAGCGCCGGCTCCTCAGGCGCGGCGAGGATCCGCCGCAGTCCCTGGGAGTAACGGGCTTCACCGGTCCGCAGATCCAGCTCGAAGCTGCCGAAGCCCTCGCTCTGTTCAGTGTTGTTGGATGGCCGCTCCATATCGAATGGTCGGCCTGGCGGCGTCGCATGGCCGGACGCTGGTCACCGTTCACCACCCTGCATGGTGAGCGCCAACTCAGTCTCCCTTCCTGGATGGCCCGATGCTACCCCGCAAATTCCGATCACCCTCCAAGAGTCGAACAAATGTGGAGGGTTGAGCACTAACGAGGAGGCATTCGCAGCGCGCCGTCGAGCCGGATGACCTCACCGTTGAGCATTTCGTTGCCGACGATGTGCGCGACCAGCGCGGCGAACTCCTCCGGGCGGCCGAAGCGGGACGGGAACGGCACCACCCGGCGGAGCTCCTCGCGGGCGTCCTCGGGCAGCGCCGCGAGCAGCGGCGTGTCGAACGTACCGGGCGCGATCGCGCACACGCGCACCCCGAACGGCGCCATGTCGCGCGCGGCCGGCAGCGTCATGCTGACGATCCCGCCCTTGGAGGCGGCATAGGCGATCTGGCCGATCTGGCCGTCGAACGCCGCGATCGATGCGGTGTTGACGCAGACGCCTCGCTCGCCGCCGGCGTTGGGCTCGTTCTCGGCCATGACCGCGGCGGCGAGTCGCATGACGTTGAAGGTGCCGATCAGGTTGACCCGGATGACGGTCTCGAACGGCTCGAGCGCGTGCGCGCCCCGCCGGCCTATGACACGGCCGGCCCAGCCGATGCCGGCGCACGAGACGGCGATCCGGAGCGGCACCGGTTGCTCGGTGGCCGCGCTCACGGCCGCCTGCACGGCGTCCGGATCCGTGACATCGGTCGCGACGAACGTCGCGCGTTCGCCCAGCTCATCGACCAGGATCGTGCCCCGCTCAACGTTCTGATCGGCGACTACGACGTGGGCGCCGTGCGCGTGCAGGCGCCGGGCCGTCGCGGCGCCCAGCCCCGACGCGCCACCTCCGACGATCGCCCCGCTTCCGTCTATTTCCATTGCCGGAAACCCTACTGACGCGCGGCCAGCGACAACGCAAACAAGCTGTCAGCGTCGGTGTACCAGCGGTCGAGGCGCAACCCGGCGGCGGCGAAATCTTCCTCGATGCGAGCACGGGTGAACTTGGCGCTGATCTCGGTCCGCAGCTCCTCGCCCGCGGCGAACTCGACGCGGAGCCCGAGCTCGCCCACGAGCACGCTGCAGGGTCGCCGGGAGCGCAGGCGCAGCTCCATCCACTCGTGCCGGCGGTCAAAGAACGCGATGTGCTCGAACGCCTCCGGTGAGAAGTCGGCGCCGAGCTCGCGGTTGATCACATACAGCACGTTGCGGTTGAACTCGGCGGTGACGCCCTCGGCGTCGTCGTAGGCGGCCTCGAGCACGGCCGGATCCTTGACCAGATCGGTGCCGAGCAGCAGGCGGTCGTCCGGGCCCAGCAGCGTGGCGATCGAGCGCAGCAACCGGCGACGCGTCCCAGGCAGGAAGTTTCCGATCGTGCCGCCGAGCAGCGCGACGATTCGCGGCGGGGCGCCGGACGGCCGCGGCGGAATCCGGTCGAGGTGGCGCTCGAAGTCGCCGATCACCCCGTGCACCGACAGCTCCTCGAACTCGTCCACGAGCTCGATCGCGGCCGCTTCGAGCGCGCTCTCGGACACGTCGAGCGGGACGTAGCGGTGCAGCGTCTGCGCCCTCGACATCGCACCGAGCAGGATCCGCGCCTTCTCGGCCGACCCCGACCCGAGCTCGACGAGCTCGCCGGCCCCCGTCGTCTCGACGATCTGGTCGGCGTTGTCGAGCAGGATCTGGCGCTCGGTACGGGTCGGGTAGTACTCGGGCAGCTCGCAGATGCGCTCAAACAGCTCCGAGCCGCGCGCGTCGTAGAAGTGCTTGGGCGGGATCTCCTTGAACGGACGGGTCAGACCGTCGAGCACGTCGTAGGCGAGCGATCGCTCGTCGCCCTCGGTCAGGTAGGAATCGATCCGGATCTCGGGAGCCCGGGTGATCGTCTTCACACGTCCCTCGCGATCCGGAACCCAGCGAAGATCTGGCGCCGCTGCGGGTAGTCCCAGTTGCGGAAGGTCGCCGTGGCGACGCGCGACCGGGTGGCCCAGGAGCCGCCGCGGAGCACCATGTACTCGTCGCCGAAGAAGACCTCGGAGTACTCCCGGTAGGGGTGCGGGACGAAGCCGGGATAGCCGTCGAACAGGCTCGAGGTCCACTCCCACACGTCGCCGAGCATGCCCAGGCAGCCGTACGGCGATGCGCCGGCGGGATAGGCGCCCACGGGCACGGTGCCGCAGCCCCGCTGGTCGAGGTTGGCGTGCAGGCCGGCCGCGGGCCGTCGAGATCCCCACGGGTAGGGACGCGCGGCCTGTGCGGACTCGTCCCAGCTGGCCGCCTTCTCCCACTCGATCTCGGTCGGGAGGCGAGCGCCGTGGGCGCGCGCGAACGCGTCGGCCTCATACCAGGTCACGTGCACGACCGGGCGGTCGGGATGCAGCGGCTCGAGGCGTCCGAGCCGCCACTCGCCGGCGTGATCGTCGGTCCAAGCCCCCGGGCCCGAGATGCCGAACTCGTCCTTCCAGGCCCAGCCCTCAGCCGACCACCATTCGCGTTGCTCGTATCCGCCATCCCGCACGAAGCGCAGGTACGCGCCGTTAGTGACCGGAGTGCACCCGATCTCGAAGGCGCCAACGTCGACGCGGTGGCGCGCACGCTCGTTGTCATATGCGAAGCCGTCGGGCGGCGCTCCGATCGTGCACGGACCGGCCGGAATCGCGATCAGCTCGAGACCCGTGTACGCCTCGCTCGGCGCGCCAGGCTCGCGTCGGCGCCCGGCCAGCTCGTAGTGGGGCAGGCGGGCCAGCTGGAGCGTCTGGAACATCGTCTCGTTGTGCTGGTGCTCGTGGCGCAGCACCATCTCGTGCAGCAGCCCGTCGCCCACCCCGCGTTCATCGATCACCTCGAGCACGCGCGCACGCACCTCGCTCAGATACCGTCGCGCCGCCCCCGGGCCGAGCAGTTCGATGTCACCTCGGCACGCGCGCGGCGTCTCGAACGCGTCATACGTGGCGGCTAGGTCCTCGCGCAGCAGCGGTCGCTCGCCGTAACGGTGCACGAGCCACAGATCCTCGTAGGCGGCGATGTGCGCGAGGTCCCACACCAACGGACTCATCAGCGGAGAGTGAACTCGCTCGAGATCGGCATCAGACAACGAGGCGACGAGTGCCAGCGTGCGTCGCCGGCCCTCCTCGAGCGCCTGGATCATCCGCGCCGCGGCTGGTGAGGTGGTTGCCGCGGTTGACCCGGTCACAGCTGATCATTGTGGCAGGTCACTTCATTAACTTCAGGGTAATTCCGGTCAACTCCTGACAGTGACTCAGAGGTTAACCGGTTCACTGCGAGGTGAATCGGTTAACTATTTCGAGCTGAACCGATTCACCGGAGCGAGTAGCGCAGATACAGCGCGCTCTCGAGCTCGAGGACCCAGATGAGTTGCAGGAGGCGCAGCTCGGACAGGTCAGGCCCGGTGGTGATCGACGGGGCGCTGCCACCGCCGGTTAGCTTCGGCGCGAGCGACACGAACAATTCGTCGACGAGCTCTTCCTGAAGCAGCGCGCCAAACAGCGTGGGGCCTCCCTCGCACAGCACTGTGTGAACGTCGAAGGCGGAGCGCAGCCGGCGCATCATCGTGGTCAGCGTCAGCTGGCCGGGGTCCAACCGAACGACCTCCACCTGGGCCCGGAGCCCAGAGGTGTCCAGGCCGGTCGCCGTGAACACCACGACGCGCGACGCCGGATCGTCAAACAGCGGGATGTCGGTTGGGACGTCCCCGCTGCGGCTGAACACGCACGCGAGCGGATCGGGGGCCAGACCCGAGGCGGCCCGGCGGCGCCGGCGGTCCGGGTCGGGCACGATCCGGCCGTAGCGCTCGACGCGAAGCGTCCCGGTCCCGACCAGGATCGCGTCGACGTGCTCGCGCAGGCCGTGGAACAACTCCCGGTCGCCGCCGTCGCTCAGCCAGCGGGAACGCCCCCGGTAGGCGGCGTGCCCGTCGGCGCTCGCCACGAAGTTGGCGATCGTGTACGGGCGGTGCACCGGGACGTTGGCCGACAGGTTCAGCTCCTCGAGCAGCCGGCGGGCATCCACCCGCCTTGGCTCGGGGAAAAGCTGGTTCAGGGGCGGGACGGGATCGCCCGTGGGGGGACCTGGAGACATCGCGTGATAAATACACCTCCGGAGCGAACCGCGCTTGGAGGGAGAGATGACATGCTCGACTGCACCTACCGCGTCCAGATACCCCATCACGCCGGCCAGCTCGCGCGGGTGGCGCAGGCGATCGGCACCGGTGCGGGACTGATCGGGGACATCGTGACCGTGTCGCTCGGCCGCGAGCACTCGGTCAGGGACATCACGGTCGAGGTGCGCGACACCGCGCACGCCGGCCAGATCGCCCAGCTGATCGACGGGCTCGACGGCGTGAGCGTGCTCTGGCATCAGGACCGCGCGCTGCTCCGGCACGTCGGTGGCAAGCTGAAGATCAACGCGTGCTGGCCCGTTCGCACGGTGCAGGAGATGCGCGACGTCTACACGCCGGGGGTAGCCCGCGTGTGCACCGCGATCGCCGCCCAGCCGGAGCTGGCGGCCCGCTACACGATGATCGCGCGCAGCGTCGCGATCTGCACCAACGGGACGCGGGTGCTCGGGCTGGGCAACATCGGGGCGGTTGCCTCGATGCCGGTGATGGAGGGCAAGGCGGTCTTCTACGACCAGTTCGCCGGGATCTCGGCCATGCCCATCCTGATCGAAGCGACCGACGTCGACACGTTCGTCGAGACGGTGGTCCAGATCGCGCCGACGTTCGGGGGCATCCACCTCGAGGACATCTCCGCACCCGAGTGCTTCGAGATCGAGCGGCGCTTGATCCAACGGCTGCCCCAGCCGGTCATGCACGACGACGTTCACGGGACCGCTGTGGTCTCGCTCGCCGCGGTGATCGTCGCCTGCCGTTACGCCGGCGTCGAGCTGCGCGCGGCCACCGTCGGCCAGCTCGGGCTGGGGGCGGCGGGGTACGGGATCGCGGCGCTGATGGTCGACGGCGGCGTCGAGCGCGTGATCGCGTTCGATCCGCTCGAGGCCTCTCACGCGCGCGCCCGCGCCCACGGGGTGGAGATCGCGACGATGGAGCGAGTGATGGCCGAGGCCGACGTGGTGGTGGCCACGACCGGCCGGCCTGGCTTGATCGAGCCGTCGATGATCAGGCCGGGGCAGGTCATCCTGGCGCTCACCAACCCCGACCCCGAGATCGAGCCCGAGCTGGCCGAAGCCGCCGGGGCCGCGTTCGCCGCCGACGGGCGCAGCGTGAACAACGTGGTCGGCTATCCCGGGATCTTCCGCGGCGCCCTGCTGGCCGGGGCGGCGGGGATCAACGTCGAGATGAAGCTGGCCGCCGCCCGGGCGATCGCGGGGCTGACCCCCGACGGCGAACTGGTTCCCAACGCGCTCGATCAGCACGTGCACGACGCGGTGGCCGAGGCGGTCAAGGCGGCCGCCGAGAGCAGCGGGATCGCCCGGCCCGAGCACGCCACCACCGCGCTCTAGGCGCCGGATCGGATCCACCAGCTAGCTGCGCAGGCCCGCAGGGAAAACGGCTAGGCTGCCCGCCGATGCACTTAAGGGAGCTCGACCGCGGGGAACTGATCGCGGTCCTTGGGGGAGGCATTCTGGCCGTCTCGGTGTTCCTCGAGTGGTACAAGCTCGGGGATCGGTTCGCGGTCCTGAACAGCTGCCGCGGGCCGAACGGCACGTGCAGCGCGTGGAAGTCGCTGATGATCCTCCGCTTCCTTCTGCTCATAACGGCGGTCGCGCCGGCGGTGCTCGCCTGGATCATCGTGCGCGGGCATGCCCTGTCCTGGCCGCGGGGCGAGATGACCGCGATCATCGCGATCGCCGCGCTCACGTTCACGCTGTTTCGTGGCCTAATAGACAGGCCGGGGATGCCGCCGAGTGAGATCAGCGTTGCCTACGGCTGGTGGATCGGCCTGGCCGGCGGCGTGCTGATTCTGATCGGGTCGGTGTGGCGCGTACAGGAGAGCGCCGGCACGCGCAAGCCACCGGGGCTGCCGTGAGCCTGGGTCACGAAAACGTCCGGGTAGACCGGAACCTGGCTCTCGAGCTGGTCCGAGTGACGGAGGCCGCGGCGCTGGCCGCGGCGCGGATGGTCGGCCGGGGCGACAAGGAGGGAGCCGACCAGGCCGCCGTCGACGCGATGCGCAACGTGCTCGAGTCGGTCTCGATGGACGGCGTCGTCGTGATCGGAGAGGGGGAGAAGGACAGGGCGCCGATGCTCTACAACGGCGAGCAGATCGGGGACGGCTCGCCGCCGAAGGTCGACATCGCGGTCGATCCGCTCGAGGGCACCCGCCTGACTGCGCTGGGGATGCCAAGCGCAATCTCGGTGATCGCCCTGGCCGAGCGCGGCACCATGTTTAACCCGGGCCCAATCGTGTACATGGAGAAGATCGCCGGCGGGCCCGAGATCGCCGACCTGCTCGACCTCGATCGCCCGCTCCCCGAGACGCTCGGGCTGATCGCCGAGCGCAAGAAGATCGACATCCGCGACGTGATGGTGGTCATGCTCGACCGCGAGCGCCACCACCCGGCGATGGAGGCGGTTCGCGAGGCCGGCGCGCGCGTCCGGCTGATTCTCGACGGCGACGTCTCGGCGGCCCTGCTCGCGGTGTCGGACAACACCCCGGTCGACATCCTGTGGGGGATCGGCGGCACGCCGGAAGGCGTCATCACCGCGGCGGCGATCAAGTGCATCGGCGGCGAGCTGAAGGGTCGCCTGTGGCCGCGCGATGACGATGAGCGCACCGCGGCCCTCGACGCCGGCATGGATCTCGACCGGATCCTGACCTGCGACGATCTGGTCGGGGGCAACGACGTGTTCTTCTCGGCCACCGGGGTGACCGACGGCGACGTGCTCCAGGGCGTGCGCTACCAGGGCGGCCGCGGCGCCACCACCGAGTCGCTCGTCATGCGCTCACGGTCGGGCACCGTCCGGCGGGTGTCAGCCCGCCACGACCGCACCAAGTTGCGGACGCTCACCGGAGTTCGCTACGGCTGATCGCCCGTTCGCGGCACCGCTGCCCGCCTGTGGGAGCGTGCCCGCGGGGATCGGATCGCGAGTGCCGCGAGCCGGGCGCCTCAGCCTCGCTCACAGCTAGGTCCAGGGCCCACGGTCCTGGCAGGATGGGGTGCCCGGCCCCACGGATGCCGCCGAAGGCGGCCCCAACTAACGCGGGGCGTGGTCGCGGATCTGGCGGGCGCGCTCGATCGCGGCGCGGCCGGCGGCGCGGACGTCCGGGGTCGCGAAGCGGCCGACCTTGGACGTGGCCAGGTTCAGGCGCGCGAGCGAGCGCAGGAAGGCGTGGGTCACGAGCACGTGGATCGCCGACTGAGTGACCTCGTACACCGGCACGCTGAATCCGGCGGCGATGGCGGGGTAGAAGTTCGCGACCTCGACCTCGATCAGCAGCCGCTCCCGCCCGTTCTCGCCGCCTTGAAGATGTGTGACGGCGAGCGCCAGGTAGCCACAGCCCCGGCCGGCGCGGGCGACGAGCAGGCCGTCGCGGATCCGCCAACGGACGCTGCCGTGATCGGACTCGAGCTCGTACTCGGGCGCCTCGAAGCGCAGCAACGTGAACGGCCGGGCCAGGAACACCACCCGGCGCTCGTTCTCGCCGTAGATCACGCGGATCAGCCCGAGCGTGACGCGCGAGAGGAAGCGCCAGTAGGTGCGCGCGAGGTTCTCGAGGTTGGTCGCGTTCCACATCCGCCTCCAGTCCTCCTCGGCCAGCGTCAGCTCGGCGAGCTGAACCGAGCGGACCGCGCCGTCGCGTGCGACCACGGTCGACTTGGGAAGCGAGACGATGACCGCCTGGGCGGGGGTGGGCCGCCGGCGCCGGCGGCGGGAGGCCGCGAAGGCGCTGAGCGCGGCGAGGAATGCAACGAACACGCCCACGCGCGGATTGTCTCAGCCTCAGTGGGCGAGCGGCTCGAGTGCCACCATCGCGCCGGCCGGGAGCGCGCCCTGGCCGGCGGGAACGAGTGCGAGCGCGTCGGCGCCGAGCAGCGAGGTCACGATATGGGAGCCCTGCGGCCCGGTGGGGATCGCGGTCAGCCGTCCGTTCCGGCGCTCGAGGCGGACGCGGACGGCCTGCTCGCGGTCGGGATTACGCGGCAAATCGGTGGCGAGCGTGGCCTCGTCGTACAGGAGGCGCTCGGGCGCTCGGCCCTGGAGCGCCGCGAGCGCCGGCGCGACGAATAGCGCGAACGTGACCACCGCCGAGACCGGGTTCCCGGGCAGGCCGAACACGAGGGTGCTGCCGCGGCGACCGAACCAGGTTGGCTTACCGGGTTGCAGCGCGACGCGCCAGAAGATCTCCTCGACGCCGAGGGCCGAGAGCGCCGGCTTGACGTGGTCGTGCGGTCCGACCGACACCCCGCCGGTGACGATCACCACGTCGGCGTCGTCGAGCGCGGCCGCCAAGCCCGCCTCGGTCGCGGCGCGGTCGTCGGGCAGGCGTCCGGCGGGCGGCGCGCAGGCGCCCTGATGCTCGACGAGCGCGACGAGCATCGGCCCGTTGGAGTTGTGGATCTCGCCCGGGCCGAGCGGCTCGCCGGGAGCCTTCAGCTCATCGCCGGTGGTGAACACCCGGACCCGCGGTCGCCTGGCCACGACCAGCTCCGCCGCGCCGGCCGCCACGGCCGCGCCCAGCTCGGCCGCGCCCAGCACGCTGCCGGCTCGCAGAACGGTCGTGCCGGCCTTCATGTCCTCGCCCCGGTCGCGGATGTGGTCGCGCTCGCGCGTGGCCGTGCGGGTCGTGATCGTCGCGTCCTGCGCCTCGACGTTCTCCTGGGGGATGACGGCGGTGGCGCCGGGCGGGACCGCGCCGCCGGTCGAGATGCGAATCGCCTCGCCTTCTGACAGGGTGCGGTCGCTGGGCAGGCCGGCGCGGGACTCGGCGACGACGGTCAGCGTACGGCCGGCGGGGCCCGGCGTGATCGCGTAGCCGTCCATCGCCGAGCACGGAAATGGCGGGACATCGCCGGCAGCGGTCAGGTCCTGGGCGAGCACGCGGTCGCGCGCGTCACCAATCGCCACCACTTCTTCTCCGATCGGCTGGGTAAGCGTGCTGACCAGCTCGCGGGCGCGCGCGGTTGTGATGAGGTCCGTCATGCGTTCATTTTCCACGAACCGGGGGACCGGCCGGTTCCGGTCCGGCATGGATGACCGGCGGCAATCGATTTGAAGCGGGACAACCGCAATAGGTGGTAAAAGAGGCCCGATGGAGCGGGACGTGCCACGCCGTAGACGACCGCGGCCGGTCGCGAGCGCAGGGTTAGACGCTTTACTGTCGCGCGCGGACGCGCTGGCCAAGGGTTGGCTGCTGGCTTTGGTCGAGGACGCGCCGCTGGAAGAGGCGGCGGCGATCCTGGCCGGCGACGTGGCGCGGGACGGCCCGCGCATCTGCGACGCGGTGATCCGGGCGATCGGCGACGAGGCGGATCTGCGGCGGATCGAGCCCGATGGCGTGCTCGAGCCGCTTGCCTCGCGCGCCGGCGAGCTGGCCGGGGCGGACAGCCTGGTGGCCGCGTCCCGCGCCGTCGAGGCGCTCAAGGACATCGTCTGGAGCGCGCTGCGCAGCGAGCTCGCCGGAGGCGACCCGGAGCTGCTGACCGAAGCCGCCGAGCGCCTGTCGCTCGTCATGGACCTGGTGCGCGCCGCGGTTCTGCGGCGCCAGGAGCTGAGCAAGCCGAAGGTCGACCCGCCGGGGCCGGGGCGAGTAGCGCCGCTCCGGGTCGCGTCGCCCGCACCGGATCCCGTTCGGGGACCGGATCCCGTCCGTGCACCGGACCCCGTCGTGACTGCGCGGGAGGACGTTGGGCCGGCCGAGGCGCCCCGGGAAACGGGAGATGTGCCGGGGCTTGTGGAAATGCCGGGCTCGGTCGGGGCCGCCGGTGGCGAGGCGGATGGGGGAAGGTTCGCGGAGGCAGGGACGGGCGTCGGCGAGGAGGCGCCGGGCGGAGAGGAGTCGGGACGCGACGCGCTGTGGGTCGGGGCGCTGCGGGACGAGATCGTCCGCGCCGCGCGGGCGCGGATGCCCCTGTCGTTGCTGCTGGTCGAGCTCGAGGAGGCGGAGAAGCTGCTCGCGGTCGAGCCCTCCGCCCAGGCGAGCGCCACGTTCGGCCGGTTCGCGCAGGCGGTGCGCAGCGCGGTGCGCCGGCGCGACGTGCTCGCCTGCGAGACCGAGAGCCGGGCGTGGATCATCGCGCGGGACACGGGGCGCGCCGGGGCGCAGGCGCTCGGGTCGCGGATCGTGATGAGCGTGCCGGGCGAGGAATCGTGGCGCGGGGCGCCGCTCACGGTCAGTGTCGGGCTCGCGGTGCTGGGCGAGGATGGGCACAACGCGGCGACGCTGATCGACGCCGCCGAGCAGACGCGCTTCGCGGCCGAGGCGAGTGGGATCGGGATCGTCGGTGGGGAGCCGGGGGACGATGACGCCGAGCAGCCGCCGCCCGACGGTCCCAATATGGCGAGCTGACGCTACGCGGATAGCGCTTTTGCGCTTTTGCGCGGCCGGCCTAGCGCTTTTGCGCGGTCGGCGTGCCCGTGTTGGTGGTCGTCGTCGACGACGAAGGGAGCGCTGCTGCGCCGACCGTCCCGGTGCTGTCCATCCCGAGCGCGCGCGCCGTGGCCATCGTCAGATCCCAGTTGGCGTGGTTGGCGTACGGCCCGCGGTCGATGACGGGCACGGTGATCACGCTGCCCTTGTAGTACAGCTGTACCTGGGTTCCACACGGAAGCGTCCGGTTGGCCACGCCGACCGTGTTGCGGCGCAGCGTCAAGCCGCACGCCGTGTGGTGGCCCCAGAGGCCGGGGCCGTACAGCGTCGCGATCGAGCGCCGGTACACGGTGAGCGAGATCGACGGCGGCGAGGCGGTGGCGCTGGAAGCCTGGCTGCCCTGAAGCAGCGCACGAACCGTCACCGGTCCGGCGCCGGTCGTGTGGAACTTCGCCGCGAAGGAGCCGCCCGGCCGGGATTGCACGATCGCGGCCTCGGTCCACGTTGCGTCAGTGGCGCCGGTGGGAAGCTGGTCGATCTCAACCGCGTCGCCGGCGTCGCCGGCGGGCACGGTGCCGGTGACCGTCACACCGCTGCGCACGAACGCCGACGCGCTCGTCTGCAGGCTGATCCCGTCGCCGCTGGCGCTGACCACGACGTTGCCGGGCTCAACTGGAGGGCTGGTGGTCGAGGACCCGGCCGTGGCCCCGCCCGAGCCGGTCGAGGCGCCGCCCGACGGGCCCGAGCCCGCCGTAGCGAATGCCGGCACGGCCAGGGCGCCGGCGCCGACGGCGAGCAGCGAGGCTAGATAACGGTTAGCGCGAGCTCCCACGAGCAGGTGTCGATCCTCTGCGGTCCTCTTTCGATTTCGCCTACGGGGTGAGCTGACGGGCTCGCGCCTTGGGCGGCGCTACGGCTCCAGATGGGGCCGATTCGCCCCTGCGGATTTGGGATCCGCAAGTGGTTCCCCCGCCGACCGTCCGCGGACGGACGATCGCTCGGCTTGAACGGCGGCCATTCTAATCAGGTTGGCCGGACGATGGCGCGGCGGTTGGCCGAACGATGGCGCGGCGGTTGCCGGACGATGGCGCCGCGGCCGGATTCGGGCTCGGGCGGAGGGCGGGTCAGGGGCGCGGCAGGCGCGCCACCGCGTTGCGCAGTGCGCGGGCGCTCGCCGACAGGCCGATCTCGGCGAGCTCGGCCGCCGCCTGGGCGGCGGTCCCGAGGAGGTGCCGGCTGCTCGGCGGATCGGGCCGGGATGCGGGCGGCGTGGGCGGAACCCCGGCGGGCTGCGCGGGCTGGCGCAGGCGATCGGGCCGGCGCGGGGTGACGCGAGTCGGCGCGGCTGCTGTTCGAAGGGTGGAGTCCGCGGAGCGAGCCGTGGCCCGACCCGTTTGCTTACGGCCTGCCGCGTTGCGACCTGCGGCGGCCGGCTGTTTACGACGTGTCGCGGCGGGCTGCTTGCGCTCCGGGGCGGCCGGCTGGGACGCCGCGCGCTCGGCCGGGGCAGGCGCGGGGCGCTTGTCGCTGCGACGGTGCGGCCGCCGGCGCGGCAGCGCGCCCAGGACGTCTGACGGGCGATCGTCGGTCAAGGGCTACATGATGGCGCACTGCGGAGATCGCCGTAGGACGAGGTGGCTGATCATGCGCCGCCGCCGCCGGTCTTAGGAAAATCCGAACTACGGTTGAAACCGAGTTGACCGATGCGCGTATACGTAACGGTCTACCGGCACCGGATGTGCGCCCGTGGTCGCCCCGCGTTTCCTGGACACGCGCACGCCGTGCCAACAAACGATTAATTGACTTCAAAAAGTATAGCGACTAGACTTTCATCGCATGTTTAGGTAGCGGGCGTGCGCCTTTGCGGGCTCGCCCGTTCGCCATCCTCTCACTCACCAGGCCGGCCGTGTCCAGGCGTCGGCGGGTACGACGGGAAACGGAATCAGGATGTCAGTAGCGGATCTGCAGGAACTGGAAGAGATCAAGGGCCTCGTCACCCGCGGCCAGCAGCTGGGTGTGCTGACCTACGCCGAGATCTCCGGCGCGGTGTCGGAACTCGACCTCGACGAGGCTGACGTCGAGGAGCTCCACGGGTTCCTCGAGCGCGCCGAGATCGAGCTCGTGGAGGAGCTCGACCCGGCGATCGCCGCGGCGGATCTCGAACGCGCTCCCGACAAGCGCGGACGCCGCAAGCCCAAGACGGCGCTGGACCTCAAGCCGGACATGACCACCGACTCCCTTCAGTTGTTCCTGAAGGACATCGGCAAGGTGCGGCTGCTCACCGCCCAGGAGGAGGTCGACCTCGCCAAGCGCATCGAGCGCGGCGATCTCGACGCCAAGCAGAAGATGGTCGAGTCGAACCTGCGGTTGGTCGTCTCCATTGCCAAGAACTACCGGAACCAAGGCCTCCCGTTCCTGGACCTCATCCAGGAGGGAACGCTGGGGCTGGTTCGCGCGGCCGAGAAGTTCGACTACCGCAAGGGGTTCAAGTTCTCCACCTACGCCACGTGGTGGATCCGACAGGCGATCGCCCGCGCCCTGGCCGACAAGGCCCGGACGATCCGGATCCCCGTGCACGTGGTCGAGAAGCTCAACAAGATCGGACGCGCCGAGCGCAAGCTCGTGACCGAGCTCGGGCGCGAGCCGACCGCCGAGGAGATCGCCGAAGTGACGGGGATCGAGCCCGAGGAGGTCGAGTCGATCAAGCGCTCCGCGCAGGCTCCGGTCTCGCTCGAGAAGCCGGTCGGCGACGAGGAGGAGTCCGAGTTCGGGCAGTTCATCGCCGACGAGCGGGCCGAGTCGCCGTATGAGCGGGCGGCCGAGATCCTCACCAAGGAGGCGCTCCGCGAGGCGCTCGAGAACTTGAGCTATCGCGAGCGCCGCGTGCTCGAGCTGCGCTACGGGCTCGGCGGTGAGCATCCGCGGACGCTCGACGAGGTTGGCCGCACGTTCAACGTGACGCGCGAGCGGATCCGGCAGATCGAGAACCAGTCGCTCAAGAAACTGCAGTCGCTGGCCGAAGCGCAGAAACTGCGCGACGTGGCTTAGTTTGGGCCTCGGAGACTGGTTGTTTCTCGGGACCGCACGCGAGTCCCGAGAAACAACCAGCCCTCCGAGGCTTGAGCTGGCGAGCGTGCGCCGTCAGCCAACGTCCAGCGTGCGTTTCTCTCGCTAAAGCGGGGAAGCCCCTGGGTCGATTCTCGTAGGGATGTTCGATCTCCACGAGGCGCTTCGCTACGTCGTCGAAAATGAGGGCTCGGACCTTCACGTGAAGGTGCCGGCGCGCCCGATGGCGCGGTTCCGCGGAGCGCTCGAGCCGCTGGGGCAGTATCCGGACCCGCTGACGCCGGCCGACACCGAGCGCGTGCTGCGCGAGATGCTCGCCAACCATGGCGACAAGATGAACGCGTTCGACCGCGACAACGAGATCGATTTCTCCTACACGGTGCCCGACCTGGCCCGGTTCCGCGTCAACGCGTTCCGCCAACGCGGGTCGGTCTCGATCGTGGCCCGCGTGATCCCATTCACGGTCAAGACGGTCAAAGAGCTCGGGCTCCCGTCCGCAATCGAAACGATTGCCGAAGAGGAGCGCGGGTTGATCCTGCTCACCGGCACCACCGGCTCGGGCAAGTCGACCACGCTGGCGGCGATCATCAACTGGATCAACGAGCACAAGGCGCGCCACATCGTCACGATCGAGGATCCGATCGAGTACCTGCATCGCGACCGCATGTCGATCATCAACCAGCGCGAGGTCGGGATGGACACCGAGTCCTTCGGCCGGGCCATGCGCCGCGTTCTCCGCCAGGACCCGGACGTGATCCTGATCGGCGAGATGCGCGATGAGGAGACCGTGCGCACCGCGCTGTCGGCCGCCGAGACCGGCCACCTCGTCCTCTCCACGGTGCACACGCTCGATGCGGCCGAGAGCGTCAACCGCATCATCGACTTCTTCCAGCCGCACGAGCAGGGCCAGGCCCGGGCGATGCTCGCCGGGACGTTGAAGGCGGTCGTGTCGCAGCGGCTCGTCCGCACGGCCGACCGCCAGAGCCGCGTTGCGGTGTGCGAGATCCTCCGCATGACCGGCCGCGCGCGCGACATGGTCCTCGACGCCGATCAGACCGACCGCCTGCGCGAGGTCATCGCCGAAGGCGAGTTCTACGGCATGCAGACCTTCGACCAGGCCCTGCTCAAGCATTACCAGGCCGGCCGGGTCTCGATGGAAGACGCGATGGCCGCGGCCTCGAGCCCGCACGACTTCAAGCTGCTCGTAGCCGGCGAGGGCCGGACGGCGACCTCGATGGCGGACCTGAACGGTCGCGAGCACCGCGACGCGGTGCCGGTGGAGGAGAGCCGGCCCCCGGCCGCTCCGATTCCGGCTGAGCCGGTTCCGGTGGCTCCGGTGCCCGACGAACCGCCGTCACCCGTGGCGGCGAGCTCTGCCCCGAGCAACGGTCGCGTCTCGTCGCCCCCGCCGGGCATGCTCGGCTGAGCCTCCGCGCTCGTCCGGTCCACTTCAGTTCGTGAAGCATTGCGCTAGAATCGCGTAGGGATGGCTTCAAATGACACGTGTCCGGTATGCCGCACGGCGGAGATCGTGTGCGGCAAGTGGACACTTCTGGTGATTCGCGACCTGGCCGAGGGTCGCTCACGGTTCTGCGAGCTAGAGCGCTCGCTCCGTGGGATCAGCCCGCGCACGCTCTCGCTGCGGCTGCGGGCGCTCGAAGAGGAGGGGATCGTCGAGCGCCAGACCTTCCCTGAAGTCCCGCCGCGGGTGGAGTACGCGCTGACCGACAAGGGACGCGCGCTCGTGCCGCTGATCGAGGACATGCGAGCCTACGGGTTGCGCTGGCTACTGGGCGACTACGTCGATTCGGTGCAGGACGCCGAGCCGGCGATCGTGGCCGCCTGACCGGCGTCCCGTGCGAATCGCCGTCGCGGCGGATGAGCTGACCGGAGTCGCCGGCGGGCTCCCCGACGAGCTACGTCGGCGTGGGCACGAGCCCGTGCTGCACGGCGCCTACTCCGAGGCCGAGCGTCCGGACTGGGCGTGGGCCAGCGAGTCGGCCGCTCGCGATGTGGCCGACGGCCGCGCCGAGCAGGCGATCGTGGCCTGCTGGACGGGGACCGGAGCGTCGATCGCGGCCAACAAGGTGCCGGGTATCCGGGCCGCGCTGTGCGCCGACGCGCAGACGGCCGACGGGGCGCGTCGCTGGAACGACGCCAACGTGCTCGCGCTCAGCCTGCGGGCCACCTCCGAGGCGGAGCTGGGGGAGATCCTCGACGCCTGGTTCGGCGGTGGCGCGAGCGCCGACCCGAGCGACGTCGAGAACATCGCCCACCTGGGCGAGATCGAGCGGTCCGTGTAGCCGTCCCGGTCAGCGGACGACGACGAACGTGCCCGACCCGATCATGTGCCCGTAGCGGGCGGCCTTGCGCTTGCCGTAGCCGGGCCAGACGTACCACCTGTACTTGCCCGGCTTGAGCCGATACCGGCGCCCGTCGAAGCGCCACGTGTGGCGGAGCTGAAGGCTCGCGCGGGCCGGCCATGTGCTGAGCAGCTTGGTCGGGTCGCTCCGGTACAGCTGCACGTTGTAGTAGGTCGCGCCGGGAACGGCGGTCCAGCTCAACGCCGGTGGCGCGGTGACGTGGGCGTTGGCCGCGGGGGCGACCAACCGCTCGCTGGGCGTGGCTGCGATGGTCCGGGTCGCCGTGTTGCCGGCCGCGTCCTGCGCCGTGATCGTGTACGTGTAGTGGCTGCCGTTGGTCAGGTGCGTGTCGTCGAATCCGCTCCCATTGCCGCGATATACAGCGTCGCCGCCGCGGGTGACGATGATCGAGGCGATCGGGGCGATGTCTCCTCCCGTCTGCCAGGTGAGCGAGACGTTCTGGTCGCCGGCGGTGGCGGTGGCGGTGAGCGAGGGCGGCG